>Ga0189290_100124_pt1 | contig 60666 bp, 60 predicted proteins | sample UW140minimetaG_FD_130318 | JGI IMG/M metagenome (GOLD analysis project Ga0189290, IMG submission 130318) | Marine microbial communities from the Costa Rica Dome - UW140 mini metaG | ecosystem: Environmental > Aquatic > Marine > Oceanic > Photic zone | place: Costa Rica: the Eastern Pacific...
GAGGTGTGGACCACATAGAGCGGCACGCCGGCCTGATCGGCGATCATGATGGCGCGGTTGACCGCCTCGCCCTCGACCTCGGGCGGGCGCGAATAGGCGTGGCCTTCCGGCCCGTTATTGCCCTCGGCCAGCAGCTTCTGCTGCAGGAAGGCGACGACGTCGCCGTTCTCGGCATGGACCAGCGGCATGGCGCCAAGCTCGGCGCAGCGGGTGAAGGACGCGAACATCTCGTCGTCATTCACCATCAGCGCGCCCTTGTAGGCCATGAAGTGCTTGAAGGTGTTGATGCCGGCCTCGACCACCTTGGGCATCTCGTCGAAATATTTCTGTCCCCACCAGGTCACGCCCATGTGGAAGGAATAGTCGGTGCGGGCTGGGCCGGCCTTCTGGAACCAGGTCTGCAGCGCGTCCAGCGGGCCCTGGTCGGGGGCCGGCAGGCAGAAATCGACGGTCATGGTGGTGCCGCCGGCCAGCGCCGCGGCCGAGCCGGAATCAAAATCGTCGGCCGAATGGGTGCCCATGAAGGGCATTTCCATATGGGTGTGCGGGTCGATGCCGCCGGGCATGACGTAAGTGCCGGACGCGTCGACCACCTCGTCGCCCGACAGGTCCGGTCCGATCGCCGCGATGGTGTCGCCGTCGATCAGGATGTCGGCCTTGTAGGTGAGATCGGCGGTTACGATCGTGCCGCCCTTGATGACGATGGTCATGGTGACTCCTGGCTGGACGATGGAAGAATGGAAGGCGCAGCGCCGACGACGCCTGCCAGTTGCAGGAAGATCATCAGAGCCCGGTCGACCTCGAGCATCCGGTCGGGGTCGACACTGCCGATCGGCGCATAGACCTTTTCGCGCGGATAGGTCTGGAGCTTGTCGACCATCAACTGCGACCGCTCCCGCAATCCGTTCGACGGCGCCGGCTCGACGGGAATGCGGATGGAGATGTCCTTGCCGAGATCGGTAGTGAACGGAACGACGGTGACGCTGCCCAGATGTTCGGCGAAATGGTCGGCCTGCACAACAACGGCCGGCCTGGCCTTGCCGTAGTCTCCTTTCCCCGAGACGAGCACGACATCCCCTCTTCTCATTGAGGAAGATCGTCCCACAGATCGGCGACCTCGTCCGACAGGCGATCGATCTCTCCCGATCGGCGATCCGCCGCATTGATCGCCCGGCAGTCCTTGTCCAACTGCGCCTGAAAGGCCGGATCGTTCCAGTTCGGCACCCAGATCTCGACGGGATGATATCCGCGAGCCAGAAGATCAGCCCGTTCCGCTTCGGTCAGTTCCTTCGGCCTGCCCATGACGACCTCCTGGCGTTGCGCGATCCCGGTCCAGCCTACTCCACGATCCCCGCGGTCTCCACGACTGCGCGCATCAGGACGTTGGCGCCGGCCGTCGCCCATTCCTTGGAAATCTCTTCCGCCTCGTTGTGGGACAGGCCGTCGACGCACGGGCACATGACCATGGCGGTCGGCGCGACGCGGTTGATCCAGCAGGCGTCGTGGCCGGCGCCCGAGACGATGTTGCGGTGGGAATAGCCGAGCGCCTCGGCGGCGTCGCGGATGGCTTTTACGCAGGTCTCGTCGAAGGTCACCGGATCGAAATGGCCGACCTCGTCGACGGACACGTCGATGTCGAGCGCGTCGGCGATCAGGTCGATGCCATCCTCGATGCGCTCGCGCATCGTGTCGAGGGTCTCCTTGGACGGCGAGCGGATGTCGACGGTGAAGACGCAGCGGCCGGGAATGATGTTGCGCGAGTTCGGATGGACGTCGATCTGGCCGATCGTGCCGACGGCGTTCGGCTGGTAATCCATCGCCACCTCATGGACGAGCTCGATCACCCGCGCCATGCCAAGGCCGGCATTGCGCCGCTTGTACATCGGGGTCGAACCCGTGTGGCTCTCCTTGCCGGTGAGGGTGACCTCCAGCCAGTAGAGTCCCTGGCCGTGAGTGACGACGCCAATGTCGATCCCCTCGTCTTCCAGGATCGGCCCCTGCTCGATATGCAGTTCGAAGAACGCCTTCATCTTGCGGCTGCCGACCGGCTCGTCGCCCTGCCAACCGATCCGTTCGAGTTCGGCGCCGAAGCTCTTGCCGGCGGCGTCCTTGCGGTCCTTGGCCCAGCTCTCTTCCAAAACGCCGGCGAAGACACCCGAGGCCAGCATGGCGGGGGCAAAGCGGGTGCCCTCCTCGTTCGTCCAGTTGGTGACGACGATCGGATGCCTGGTGCGGATATTGAGGTCGTTAAGCGTGCGCACCAGTTCGAGTCCGGCCAGGACGCCGAGCACGCCGTCGTACTTGCCGCCGGTCGGCTGGGTATCGAGATGACTGCCGACATAGACCGGGAGCGCGTCGGGATCGGTGCCTTCGCGGCGGGCAAACATGTTGCCCATCGTGTCGAGGCCCATGGTCAGGCCGGCCGCCTCGCACCACGACTTGAATAGTGACCGCCCCTCGGCGTCCTCGTCGGTCAGGGTCTGGCGGTTGTTGCCGCCGGCGACGCCCGGGCCGATCTTCGCCATCTCCATCAGCGAATCCCAGAGGCGGTCGCCGTCGATCTGGAGATTGGTGGCTGGGCTCATGGGGTCACTCTCTCGATCTGTTGCGGTGCCGTCAGGCGAGGGTCTTCAGGATGCCGCGCAGCGTCTCGACGATCTCGCCGATCTGGTCCTCGGAGATCATCAGCGGCGGCGACAGGGCGATGATATCGCCGGTGGTGCGGATCAGCAGCCCCTTTTCGTAGGCTTCCAGGAAGGCCGAGAAGGCCCGCTTGGTCGGCTCACCGGCGATCGGCTCCAGTTCGATGGCGCCGATCAGGCCGATGGTGCGGATGTCGATCACATGGGGCTCGCCCTTCAGCGAATGGATCGCCTCGGCCCAGACGGGCTCCAGCGCCTTAGCCCGTTCGAACAGCCCGTCTTCCTTGTAGGTCTCAAGCGTCGCCAGACCCGCCGCCGCGGCGATCGGGTTGCCGGAATAGGTATAGCCGTGGGCGAATTCGATCAGATGCTCGGCACCGCCCATGAAAGCGTCGTAGATCTCGTCCTTCACATAGACCGCGCCCATCGGGATAACGCCGTTGGTCAGGCCCTTGGCGGTGACCATGATGTCCGGCGTCACGCCGAAATAATCGGCGGCGAAGGCCGTGCCCATGCGCCCGTAGCCGGTGATCACCTCGTCGAAGATGAGGAGGATGCCGTGCTGGTCGCAGATCTCGCGCAGCCGCTTCAGATAGCCCTTGGGCGGCGGCAGCACGCCGGTCGAGCCGGCCACCGGCTCGACGATTACCGCCGCGATGGTCGAGGGATCGTGCAGGGTGGCGATGCGCAGGAGGTCGTCGGCCAGATCGGCGCCATGCTCGGTCTCGCCGCTGGAATAGCCGTTGCGGACCGGATCGTGGGTGTGGCGCATATGGTCGACGCCGGTCAGGAGCGTGCCGAACATCTTGCGGTTGCCGACGATGCCGCCGACCGAAATACCGCCGAAATTGACGCCGTGATAGCCGCGCTCGCGCCCGATCAGGCGGAAGCGGGCGCCGTCGCCCTTCGCCCGGTGGTAGGCGAGCGCGATCTTCAGCGCGGTCTCGACCGACTCGGAGCCGGAATTTGTGAAGAACACATGGTCAAGGCCGGACGGCGCGATCGCGGCCAGGCGCGAGGCCAGCTCGAAGGCCTTCGGATGCCCCATCTGAAAGGCCGGCGCATAGTCGAGCTCGGCTGCCTGCTTCTGGATCGCCTCGACGATCCGCGGCCGGCAATGTCCGGCATTGACGCACCACAGGCCGGCGGTCCCGTCGAGCACCTGGCGCCCGTCGGAGGTCGTGTAGTGCATGTCCTTGGCCGCGACGAACATGCGCGGCGTCTGCTTGAACTGCCGGTTCGCCGTGAACGGCATCCAGAAAGCTTCGAGATTGTTGGGCGCGATCGGTGCGTGCTCGTTCATCGGCTGCCGCCTCAATGGGACGGTTCCGAAGCCCGGAACGTCCGAAATCTTGACTAAATGGTCAAAAGCGAGGCTAGAAGGTCGTCAGGAACCGGTCAAGCGCCCTGCTGAAGAACTGCGCAGAATATCGCAGTGCAAAATAGGCGGGCAGACTTCGGTTGGAGAGGGCGGAACGCGTGGACCAGACAGTCGAGCATTCCGGCACGGAGCCGCCGCATGGCGACCGCCAGCCGACCCGGATCCAGGCCATCAACCGCGAGATCATTCTCGAAGCCGCGCTGGAAGTGTTTTCAGTCAACGGCTTCCGGGGATCGACCGTCGACCAGATCGCCGCGCGGGCGAAGATGTCGAAGCCGAACCTCCTCTATTATTTCCGCCGCAAGCAGGACATCTACCGGGCGGTGCTGGAGCACACGCTGGACGACTGGCTGGCGCCGCTGGAAGCGCTGGACGCGAAAGGCGATCCGATCGAGGAACTGCGCCGTTACATCACGGCGAAGCTGACGATCTCACAAGCCAGACCGGCCGCCTCGCGGCTGTTCGCGAACGAGGTCCTGGCCGGCGCGCCAGTGGTCGGGGGTTTCCTGGGGAGCCGGTTGAAGCAACTCGTCGATGAGAAGGCGCGCGTGATCCGCGACTGGGTGAGCGACGGACGGCTTGCGCCTGTCGATCCCTACCATCTGATCTTCATGATCTGGGCGACGACCCAGCACTACGCCGACTTCGACGTACAGATCCGCGCCATTCTCGGCCGTCAGGTCGACGCGCCCGGTTTTCACGAGCAGACCGCCCAAGCTGTTCTCACCGTCGTCCTGAACGGGATCCGTCCATGCGATTGACGTGACGGGCGCCGCGGTCCGTCAGGCCGCCGTAGCCGCGTTCGGCCGCTCCCCGGCACGGGTCAGCGGCTCGAATTCATGCGGCCAGCGCTCGCTGATCTCGACCAGCATCTTCGGCAGATCGGATGCCGGCCGCGGGCGGGAGAAATAGTAGCCCTGCATCTCGCGACAGCCTTCAGCGTAGAGAATGCGCATCTGTTCCGGCGTCTCGATGCCTTCGGCAATGACCCGCATGTCGAGCGCATTGGACAGGCCGATGACCGAGCGCACGATCGCGATGTTCTCTGGACGGGACATGTCGCGCACGAAGGACTGATCGATCTTGATCTTGTCGAAGGGGAAGCGATTGAGATAGCCGAGCGAGGAATAGCCGGTGCCGAAATCGTCCATCGAGATGGTCAGCCCCATCCGGCGAAACTCCGTCAGGATCGACAGCACCTTGTCGCCCTCGTCGAGGAACAGCGACTCGGTCACTTCGATCTGGAGTCGCGAGGGCTGCAGGCCCGACTTGGCGAGCGCGTTGCGCACATCCGCCACGATGGTAGGGCTCTTGAACTGCACCGCCGACAGATTGACCGAGACGGCGAGATCGCTGACCCATTTGGCCGCCTGCTCGCAGGCGGTTTCCAAAGCCCACAGGCCGATCTGGGAAATCAGGCCGGTCTCCTCGGCCAGCGGAATGAAGATCGCCGGGCTGACACGCCCGCGCTCCGGATGGTTCCACCGCAGCAGCGCCTCGAAGCCGCTGATGGCGCGACGGCCGGTGTCGACAAAGGGCTGGTAGAAGAGTTCGAACTGCTTCTCCTCGACGGCCTTCTGCAGGTCGATCTCCAGTTCGCGACGCTGCTGCAGTTTCTGACGCATGCTCGGCTGGAACATCCGATAGCCGCTGCCGGTCGACTGCTTGGCCTGATAGAGCGCGAGATCGCAATTCTGCAACGCAATGGCCGCATCGAGATCGGCCGGGCGATTGCCGCCCGAGATATAGAGCGCGCCGACACTGCCGGCGGCGCTGATGTTGCGGCCGTCAACCTCGAACGGCTCCTCGAAGGTTGCGACCATCGCCAGCGCGGATGCCTCGGCCTCGGCCGCGGAGCGCCCGCCTACAAGGACCACGGCGAACTCATTGCCGCCGAGCCGGGCCACGGTCGCCTTCGGGCCCGCCCGCTCGGTTAGGCGCTTGCCGCACTGACGCAGCAACGCGTCACCGACCGGATGGCCGTAGGTGTCGTTGATCGTCTTGAAACCGCGGATATCGATCACCGCAACGGTCAGGGCCTTACGACCTTTGCCGATGACATCGTCGAGCACCTCGGCGAAGACGCCGCGATTGGGCAGCTCGGTCAAGGCATCATGGCCGGACAGATGCTGCAGACGCCGGGCAATCGCCTCGCGTTCGGTGATGTCTTCGAAGGTGATCAGCAAACCGTCGCCGGTCATGCCGCGGCGCTTCACCTCCATGATGCGGTTGTCGCCGACCTCCTGGACATGCGACGCGGTATCGTTGGCGGCGACCCGAACAGTCAGGCGGGGGTCGCTGAAGAAATCACGTGCATTGGTCCCGGGCGGATAGTGGCCGAACAACTCATTGAAGGTCTCGTTGCACAGCACCATGCGCTTCTGGCCATCGAGCATGCACAGCGCCTGCGTCATGTTGTTCAGGGCGGCGGTTAGCTGGTCCTGCTGCTTGTCGAGCCGGCCGGCCATCAGGTCGACCTTGTCGAGCATGATGGTCTCAAGCTTCTCGCAATGCTCCTGCATCTGGCGGAGGGCGTTGAGGACATCGCGGACCTCGCTGGGGCCGCGCGCCTCAATCATGGCGCATTCGGCGCCACTGGCGAGGTTGCGCGCGAGGCCGGAGACGTGCCTCAGGGAGGCGCCCACCGAGCGCGACAGGAAGACGGCGAAGCCGCCCATGCCGACGAGAATGGCGGCCAACCCTGCGAAATTGCGCAACCGGGCGCTCTCGATCGCGTCGACCGCCTCGGCTTTGGTGCCGATCAGTTCGGCGTTGACCGCAGCCACCGCACGGTCCACGACAAGCGCTGTGCTGGCGATCTCGCGGGCGGCCATGCGCGCGGACAAGTTGCCGCCGGAAGCTTCGAGCCGGCTGAGCGGATAGAGGACTTCAGACAGGATCGCCTCGATTGCAGGCGAACTCGACTGGTCCAGTGCGGCCTGCACGTCCTGTTTGATGGATGTGACCGTGCGCAAGACCGGCCCCAGGTCCAGCGGCTTGTCTTCCCCGCCCGCAGACTGGGCGGAGTCCAGACTGACGACCAGTGCGTCCGCCTTGCCCTTGGCCATCTGGAGCCGGCCCAGCGGATCGATGCCGCCCTCATAGAAATTCTGGGCGAAACCGAGCGACACCGACTGCGAATGATAGGAGAAGGCCGCGAACAGGAGAGCCAGGATCGCGAAGACCGAACTGCCGACTATCAGACGCAAATGGATCGACATACACTCATTTCCCATTCGGCAATGCCGCCAGCTTGGCGAAAATTCCCGGGACGCGGGCATCGGTTCTGACAGAAGAATGCTTCGGGTAGGTTACTTCACGGTTACGTGACGGCTTCGTCGCGCGAAATATTTCAAGAATGTTCAACCTGAGGCTTTGAAGGCATGCCGAACAGCCGGCTATCAACAGCGGCCGCCAGCAGCCAGACCGGCGCCGACCGCATCGAGGCATAGGCTCAAACCAGTCCCCTTCGACCCGTCCCCGCCCTGCTACGCCGTCGGTGAGACTGTCGTCACCTCGACGGCGTCGCCTCATTCGGCGGCGTCGGGCAGCACGACCGGCTCAGCGGCGTGTTGCTGGCGCTCCTTCGCCATCGGATTGTTTGGATGGCTGGTCCAGTTGGCGTACTCGTCCGGGATCGGCCGCTTGGTCCTTGGATCGAAGCCGGTGATCCGCTCCATGGTGATGCAGTCCTCGACGGGGCAGACATCGACGCACAGATTGCAGCCGACGCATTCCGCGTCGATCACTTCGAATTTGCGGATGCCGTCGACCATGTTGGTGATCGCCTGGTGCGAGGTGTCCTCGCAGGCGATGTGGCAGCGTCCGCAGGAAATGCACTTGTCCTGGTCGATCCGCGCCTTGGTGACGTAGTTGAGGTTGAGATACTGCCAGTCGGTGACGTTGGGTGCAGCACGGCCACGGAAATCCTCGATCGTGGCGTAACCCTTCTCGTCCATCCAGTCGGACAGGCCGGAGGTCATCTCCTTCACCACCTTGAAGCCGTAGGTCATCGCTGCCGTGCAGACCTGCACGGTGCCGCAGCCGAGCGCGATGAACTCGGCGGCGTCGCGCCAGGTGGTGATGCCGCCGATGCCCGAGATCGGCAGGCCCGCCGTCTCCGGATCGCGGGCAATCTCCGCCACCATGTTGAGCGCGATCGGCTTGACCGCCGGGCCGCAATAACCGCCATGGCTGCCCTTGCCATCAATGGTTGGGGTCGGTGCGAAATTGTCGAGATCGATGGAGACGATCGACGAGATCGTGTTGATCAGCGACACGGCGTCGGCACCGCCCTTCCTGGCCGCCCGGGCCGGAAAGCGGACATCGGTAATGTTCGGTGTCAGCTTGACGATGACCGGCAGTTTCGAATGCTGCTTGCACCAGCGCGCGACCATCTCGATATATTCGGGCACCTGCCCGACCGCCGAGCCCATACCGCGCTCGCTCATGCCGTGCGGGCAGCCGAAATTCAGCTCGACTCCATCGGCGCCGGTTTGTTCGACCAGGGCGAGGATCTTCTGCCATGGCGCCTCTTCGCAAGGCACCATCAGCGAGACGATCATCGCCCGGTCGGGCCAGTTGCGCTTGACCCGCGCGATCTCCTCAAGATTGGTATCGAGCGCCCGGTCGGTGATCAGTTCGATGTTGTTGAGGCCCAGCAGCCGCCGGTCGGGACCGTAGATCGCGCCGTAGCGCGGGCCATTGACGTTGACCACCGGCGGGTCCTCTCCGAGGGTCTTCCACACGACCCCGCCCCAGCCCTGCTCGAAGGCGCGCTGGACGTTGTATTCCTTGTCGGTCGGCGGCGCCGAGGCGAGCCAGAACGGGTTCGGCGAGGAAATGCCGAGAAAGTTCGTCGCGAGATTGGCCATGGCTCGTTCTCCCTAGATCCGACCGGGGGTGAGTGCTTCGACCGCATCGGACATGACACCCGCGATCCGGGCGCCGAGCCCTTTCTCCGCCGCCAGCTCCGCATGGATGCTCTCGGCCGCGACCTTGCCGTCCTCGACCGCCACGACGGTGAGGTCCTCGCCCTCGAAGATGCAGTCGCCGCCGGCCCAGACACCCTTGAGCGACGTGCGCCGCTCGGCATCGACGCGGATGCGCCCGCGCTCGAGCGCGATCCCGTCGCTTTCGTCGTCGAGACCGTCGGGCAGGAAGCTCTGGCCGATTGCCTTGAAGATCTGGTCGGCCTCAATGGTCACCGTCTCGCCGGTGCCCGTCAGCCGGCCGTTCTTGATGGTCGTGCGTTCCAGTTCGATGCCGCGGACATGGCCGCCCTCGGCGAGAATGCGCTTCGGCTGCAGGTGACAGCGGATCTGCACGCCGCGGGTCTGGGCGATCTCCTGCTCGTAGGCCGAAGCGTTCATGGCGTCCTGGCCACGGCGATAGGCAATGGTCACCTCGTCCGCGCCGAGCGCCTTGGCCTGCACGGCCGCGTCGACGGCGGTCATGCCGCCGCCGATGACGACGACGCGACGGCCAACCGGCAGGGAGGCGAGATCGGTGGTCTGGCGAAGATCGGCGATCCAGGCGACAGCGTCGGCCGAACCGCTGCTCGTCTCGCCCTCCGCCCCGAGCGCATTGACGCCGGCCAGGCCGAGCCCGAGGAACACCGCGTCGTAGTCGCGGCGCAGATCGGCGAGATGGATGTCCCGGCCGAGCGCCTTGCCGGTCTCCAGCGTGATGCCGCCGACGGACAGGATGAAGTCCACCTCGCGCTGGGCGAACTGTTCCGTCGCCTTGTAGGCGGCGATGCCATATTCGTTGAGGCCGCCGGGCTTGGGCCGTGCGTCATAGAGCGTGACGTCATGCCCGTGCAGGGCGAGCCGATGCGCGCAGGAAAGCCCCGCGGGGCCCGCGCCAACCACGGCGACATGCTTTCCAGTCGGCTCGGCGCGGGTGAAGGGATGCTCGCCCGTCTCCATCAGATGGTCGGTCGCGTAACGCTGCAGAAGGCCGATCTTCACTGGCTTGCCCTCGCCAACTTCGCGGACACAGACCTCCTCGCACAGGGTCTCGGTCGGACAGACCCGAGCACACATACCGCCAAGTATGTTCGACGCGAGGATCGTCTTGGCCGCACCAGTCGGGTTGCCGGCCTGGATCTCGCGGATGAACAGCGGGATGTCGATCGACGTCGGACAGGCGGTCATGCACGGCGCGTCGTAGCAGAAATAGCAGCGATCGGCCTCGACCAACGCCTCGTGCCGCTCGAGCGGCGGATGGATGTCGGAAAAGTTGTCGGCCAGCGCATCGGACGCCAGGCGCGCTGCACCGATATCGGGCCGGAACGGTCGGGTTTCGTTCATGCGTCGCATCCCCCTCGAAACCTTCCAGGGAGCCGGCGACGGCGATCTTCCAGCCTTCGACGGCTCGTGGAAGATTAGAATGATGCCAATTTTTCAGAAGGTCAAATTTTTTATCGTCTGGTCAAAAATCAACCTGATTGCCTCTCGGGCAGCGGCGATTGCCGCCGCTAGCGGCGAGGGGGTGACGCAATCCGATGCGCGCGCCGTTAGAAGCCGAGGAGGATTGAGGGCCCGTCTCTACTGGCCGGTCGCTGTCTGCAGGGTGCCGCCGAGATTGCGGCCCATATTGCCGACCTGCCGGCCGAACTCCTCGCGGCCGCGCTGGCTGATGAGCGCACCGGGAGCGGTGACGACCGCACCGGCCGCCGAGCCGACGGTCTGGGCTGTGCCGAGCGCTGCCGCACCGAGGGTCTCGCCGAGCGAGATACCCTCTTCGCCGATCGCCTGCCCGGCGATCAGCCGCTGGCCGATCAGCCGCACGATCTGCGGGCTCTCGGCGAATTTGCTGTGATTGAGGGCCGAGCCCGACTGCAGCGCGGACAGGTCGATTACGTCGACGCCCTTGGCTTCGATGCCGCTGCGATACGGTTCCTGCGACACGTCGATGGCACCGAGGCGCTGAACGCCGCCGGCCAACCGCCGCGACACCTGTAAAGCGCGGTCGTCGGTGGAGGCGAAGATGGTCAGCCGCGTGCGCTGCGTATCGATCTCGTCGAGCTGATGGGAGAAGACATCCACGTCGAGATCCGGCGAGGCGAGGATCACGTTGCGGACCTTCGCCGGCAGCTTGCCGCGGCGGATTGCCAGCTGCCGCAATGCCTCCATCGTCAGCCAGCTTCCCATCGAATGGGCCATCACCGTGATATTGCGCACACGCGGATTGTCGGCGGCTTTTTCGATGATCTCTTCCAGCGCGTTGCGCGAGAAATTGGCACTCTCGCGGTCGTAGAGATAGTCGAAGACGCTGCCGTGCGAGGGCCAGGAAAACAGGATCGGCGCCGCCGAAGCTGCCGTGTCATGGGCGATCTGGGCGAAGCGGAAGACCGATTCCTCGTAGGTCGTGTTGAAGCCGTGAACGAAGATCAGGACGTCGCCCCGCTTGGTACCCGCGGCCCGGTCGAACCATTGCCGCGCGGCCGCATCGTCCATCGGCGCCAGCTTCAGCACCGCGAATTCGGTCCGCGGATTGGCCGCGTTGGCGGTGGGATAGGTCAGTTCGCCGGCATTGCGATTGGCGGAGGGCGGGACCGAGACGACAATGTTGTCCACCGACAGGGTGTTGCCGCGATTGCCGGTATATACGACGCCGGCGACCGGCGACGGCGCGCGCGTGGTCGCAACCAGCATGTCGACCGTGCTGGCGCCGGCGACGGTTCCGGCGATCGGCACCATCGTGCCCAGTGGCCGTCCCGCGCAGCCCGCAACGGCGAGAAACAGGCAGAAGAGAAGCGACAGGCCGGGGCGAGGAAGGCTGCAGGTCAGGATCGAAGCCTCCGATGGGCGCGGAACGGGACAGGCCGGCGCACGACCGCCTCGCTTAACATCACGGCGGCACAGCGGCCGACGTCCGGCATCGAAAAGCCGACGTTCCCCGCCAGTGATTCTCGCCCTCGGCATAGCCGCTCCAGCGGCGAATCTCCAGTCCGCCGGAGCCTCCGGGATGCGCCCCCACCGCCGCTCGCGGAGCCGGCAAGACCGGTGTCGCCGCTGCCTTCCCGGCAAACCCGCCGGAATCTCAGACAATTTTAACGATGCCGGTCGATGGGCGCCGGGCGCCGCGCCATCTGAACGCCCGGTTAACAAATTTCGGCGATTTGTCGGGTTTGGGCGCAGGCGATGTTGGCCGCGCCCCGACACCCTGCCGAGGCTTGCCGCATGGCATTTCGACCCATCATCACACGCAGCCGAGCGACACTGGCATTTCTCGCTTTCGTCACCCTGCTGGGCGCCTGCGCCAGCGGGCCGAAACTGCGGCCGATGACGGCGCATGAATGCATGACGCGGGTGATGTATTTCGAATCCAACCGCAGCAGCGAAGAGGGCATGATCGCGGTCGGCACGGTGGTGATGAACCGGCTGGAGAGCGGTCGCTACCCCAAGACCGTCTGCGGCGTCGTCGGCCAGAAGAACCAGTTCGCGCCGGGCGTCCTCAGCCGCTCGATGGAAAAGGGCAAGGATCTCGCCTCGCGGACCGCCACCAAGGTGCTGAACGGCGCCCGCCACCGCAATGTGGAGAAGGCGATGTTCTTCCACACCGCCGGCATGACCTTTCCCTACACCAACATGCACTACCTGGTGGAAGCAGGCGGCAACGTCTTCTACGAGAAGCGCAAGAATGCGCGCCGGCTGAACGACCCCCCGTTTCGCAATCCCGAACCCTATAATCCGCGACGCCTGGCGGCCCAGCCGTCCGGCATGGCCACTACCATGGCCGCGTCGCAGCCCGCAGGGTCCAGCGGCGCTGCGCTGGAGCCGATCAGCATCGACGACCTGATCCGCGCCGACCGCTACTGATCGCCGGAACCTCGACGCACGATCGCGGTGTTTCCGTCACGGCCCCTTTGCGTCCAGATCACGCATGGGCCATAGCGGGGGCCTTGCGTATCCACAGGGGATACGCAGCGCCTTCTGGAGAACAGCCGTGCCGACGATCCGCTTTTCCGCCAATCTCGGATTCCTGTGGCAGGAACTCGCCCTGCCCGACGCCATCCGGCGCGCGAAGGCAGCCGGTTTCGACGCGGTCGAATGCCACTTTCCCTATGCGGTCGACCCTGCCGCGGTGAAGTCGGCCCTCGACGAGACCGGTCTGAAGATGCTCGGCCTCAACACCAGCCGCGGGGACCGCGAGGGCGATTTCGGCCTTGCCGCCCTGCCCGACCGCGTCGAGGAAGCGCGCGCCGCCATTGACCAGGCGGTCGCCTATGCCGAGGCAATCGGCGCCGGAGCGGTGCATGTCATGGCCGGCAAGTCGCATGGGGTGGACGGCGCGCAGGCGACCTTCGAGGCCAACCTCGCCTATGCCTGCGAGGCCGCCGGCGGCATGACGGTCCTCATCGAGCCGATCAACCAGCGCGATGCGCCGGGCTATTTTCTGTCCTATCAGACCCAGGCCGCCGACATCGTCGCGCGGGCCGGCAAGCCCAATCTGAAGATCATGTTCGACTGCTATCACGCGCAGATCATGGAGGGTGACCTTCTCAAGCGCTTCGAGCAGCATCTGCCGATGATCGGCCACCTGCAGATCGCCGCCGTCCCCTCGCGGGGTGAGCCGGACGAGGGCGAGATCGCCTATGACCGCCTGCTGCCGGCCATGGCCGACCTCGGCTGGGACGGCTATGTCGGCGCGGAGTATCGCCCGCGCACGACGACCGACGCGGGCCTCGGCTGGATGACCGCCTACGGTTCGCCAGCGCACGGCTAGATCCAGCACCACAAGTCATCCAGCCACCGATTCATCCAACCGGTGACCTCGGGTCACGGGTTGGAACGGCTGTCCGCTTAATGTATACATTGCCTCGAAAGCTGCCCACTGTGCGGTTGCAGCGAGAGATCGACGTTCCGGAGACCCCATGACCAACGATATCAAAGCCGGCCCGCTGCGCTCGCGCGCCTGGTTCGACAATCCCTCCAATCCGGACATGACGGCGCTGTATCTCGAGCGCTATTTGAATTTCGGTCTCAGTCAGGAAGAGCTGCAGTCGGGCAAGCCGATCATCGGCATCGCCCAGACCGGCTCCGATCTCAGCCCCTGCAACCGCCATCACCTCGAACTCGCCAAGCGCGTGCGCGAAGGCATCCGCGAGGCCGGTGGCATCGCGCTCGAATTTCCTGTCCATCCGATCCAGGAGACCGGCAAGCGCCCGACCGCGGGCCTCGACCGCAATCTCGCCTATCTCGGCCTCGTCGAGGTGCTCTACGGCTATCCGCTCGACGGTGTCGTGCTGACCATCGGCTGCGACAAGACGACGCCGGCCATGCTGATGGGCGCCGCCACCGTCAACCTGCCGTCGATCGCGCTGTCGGTCGGCCCGATGCTGAACGGCTGGTTCCGCGGCGAGCGCACCGGTTCGGGCACGATCGTCTGGAAGGCCCGCGAGATGATGGCCGCGGGCGAGATCGACTATGCCGGCTTCGTCAAGCTGGTCGCCTCCTCGGCGCCGTCGACGGGCTACTGCAACACCATGGGCACGGCCTCGACGATGAATTCGCTGGCCGAGGCGCTGGGCATGCAGCTGCCGGGCTCGGCGGCAATCCCCGCGCCCTACCGCGATCGCCAGGAGGTCGCCTATCTGACCGGCAAGCGCATCGTCGAGATGGTCCACGAGGACCTGAAGCCGACCGACATCATGACCAAGGACGCGTTCATCAATGCGATCCGCGTCAATTCGGCCATCGGCGGCTCGACCAACGCGCCGATCCATCTGAACGGCCTCGCCCGCCATCTCGGCGTCGAACTGACCATCGACGACTGGCAGACCTATGGCGAGGAAGTGCCGCTGCTGGTCAATCTGCAGCCGGCCGGCGAATATCTGGCGGAAGACTATTACCATGCCGGCGGCGTGCCGGCGGTGGTCAACCAACTGATGGAAAGGGGGCTGATCCACGAGGACGCCCCGACCGCCAACGGCAAGACCATCGGCGACAATTGCCGCGGCGCGATCATCGAGGACGAGAACGTCATCCGGCCGATCGACCGGCCGCTGATCGACCATGCCGGCTTCCGCGTGCTGAAGGGCAATCTCTTCGATTCCGCCATCATGAAGCTGTCGGTGATCTCCAAGGAGTTCCGCGACCGCTATCTCTCCAATGCCGAGGACCCGATGGCCTTCGAGGGCAAGGCGATCGTCTTCGACGGCCCGGAGGACTACCACCATCGGATCGACGACCCCGCAACGGCGGTGGACGAGCGTTCGGTCCTGTTCATGCGCGGCGCCGGCCCGATCGGCTATCCGGGCGCGGCGGAAGTCGTGAACATGCGGGCCCCCGACTACCTCCTGAAGCGCGGCATCCATTCCCTGCCCTGCATCGGCGACGGCCGGCAGTCCGGCACGTCGGGCAGTCCGTCGATCCTCAACGCCTCGCCCGAGGCGGCCGCCGGCGGCGGTCTCGCCATCCTGAAGACCGGCGACATGGTCCGCATCGATCTGGGCCGCGGCACCGCCAACATCCTCATCTCCGACGAGGAGCTCGCCGAGCGTCACAAGGCGCTCGAGGCAGCCGGCGGCTACGCCTATCCGGCGCACCAGACGCCGTGGCAGGAGATCCAGCGCGGCATCGTCTCGCAGCTCTCCACCGGTGCGGTCCTGGAGCCAGCGATCTCGTATCAGCGCCTCGCCCAGGGCGGCATTGACGGCAAGTCCGACCCGGTGCCGCGCGACAACCACTGATCTGACGGGGCGGACCGCGCATGATGCGGCCCGCCCTTTTCACACCATCGCCGCGCAGTGCCTCGCGCACCGAGAGGAACGGGACAGAGCCATGACGAAACGCCTGGACGGCAAGACCGCCGTCTGCACCGCGGCCGGCCAGGGGATCGGCCGCCAGGTGGTCGAGACCTTCCTGAAGGAAGGCGCCACCGTCTATGCGAGCGATCGCGACGCGGAGAAGCTGGAAGGCCTCGACGCCTTCGGACCGGTCCATACCGCGGCGCTTGACGTCACCGACGGTGAGGCGGTGAAGGCGTATCTTGCCGGCGTGCCGACGCCGGACATCCTGTTCAACTGCGCCGGCTACGTCCATCACGGCACCATCCTCGACTGCGACGACGCAGCCTGGGACTTCTCCTTCGATCTCAACGTCCGTTCGATGCACCGGATGATCGCCGGCCTGCTGCCGCGCATGCTCGAGGCAGGCGGCGGCTCGATCGTCAACATCTGCTCGGCCGCCGGGCCGGTCAAAGCCGCCCAGAACCGTTATGTCTACATGGCGACCAAGGCCGCTGTGGCGGGCCTCACGCGCTCGGTCGCCGTCGACTTCGTCGGCAAGGGCATCCGCTGCAACGCCATCTGCCCCGGCACGATCGAATCCCCCTCGCTGGAGGAGCGGATCGCCGATCTCGGCAAGACCATCGGCGGCACCGACAAGGCCAAGGCGATGTTCATCGAGCGGCAGCCCATGGGACGGCTCGGCAAGCCGTCGGAGATCGCCATGCTGGCAGTTTATCTCGCCTCGGACGAGAGCGCATTCACGACAGGAACGATGCAGGTGATCGACGGCGGCTGGACGCTCTAGGAGCGCTAGCACACGCGACGGCACCGAACGACAACAGGGAAGAGGACACGATGCGGATTCTGGTACTGGGCGCCGCCGGCATGGTCGGCCGGCAGCTGATCGAGGCAATCATCGCCGACGACACGCGCCTCGGCGACAAGGTCACGGAGATCGACGCCTTCGACGTCGTCGAGCCGACCTTCGACAGCCAGGCCGGCGGCATCACCATCGAGTGCAGCGCCGGCAACATCGCCGACGAGGCGACGGTGCGCGCCCTGGTCGACAAGCGGCCCGACATGATCTTCCATCTCGCCGCAATCGTTTCCGGCGAGGCCGAGGCCGAGTTCGAGAAGGGCTACGCCATCAATCTCGACGGCACGCGTTATCTCCTCGAGGCGATCCGCCAGCAGGACGGCGTCTACCGGCCGCGTCTCGTCTTCACCTCCTCGATCGCCGTCTTCGGCGCGCCGTTCGAGGACCCGATCACCGACACCTTCCTGTCGGCCCCGCTGACCAGCTACGGCGCCCAGAAGGCGATCGGCGAGCTGCTGCTGTCGGACTACAGCCGCAAGGGCTTCGTCGACGGCGTCGGCATTCGTCTGCCGACCATCGTCGTGCGCCCCGGCAAGCCGAACAAGGCCGCGTCGGGCTTCTTCTCGGGCATCATCCGCGAGCCGCTGGCCGGTCACGAGGCGATCCTGCCGGTCGACGACAGCGTGCGCCACTGGGTCGCCAGCCCGGCCGCCGCGGTCGGCTTCCTGCTGCATGCCGCGACGATGGACACCGAGATGCTGGGCGCCCGTCGCTGCCTGACCATGCCGGGCCTGTCGATCACCATCGGCGAGATGATCGAGGCGCTGCGCGAGGTCGCCGGTGACGAGGCCGTCGCCCTGATCCGCCGCGAGCCGGATGCGACTATCGAGAAGATCGTCGCCGGCTGGCCGCGCGATTTCGACGCCGCGCGGGCGTCCGAGGTCGGCTTCGTCGCCGACGACAATTTCGCGGACATCATCCGCGCCCATATCGCCGACGAAGCGGCACGCAACACTGCGGCCTGACCGCCGCTCAGTGTCCTCGGCATTCAAGCAGGAGTGTACATGACAGACCGTCCCAGCATCGGCTTCATCGGCATCGGCCTGATGGGCCACGGCATGGCCAAGAACATCGTCGAGGCCGGCTACACGCTGACTGTCCTCGCCCATCGCAACCGCGAACCGATCGAGGATCTGAAGTCCCGCGGCGCCAGCGAGGCCGACAGCGTCGTCGGCGTTGCGAAGGCCGCCGAGATCATCTTCCTCTGCCTGCCGGGCAGCCCGCAGGTGGAAGCCGTCGTCGGCGAGATCCTCGCCGCGAACGGCGCTTGCAGGACAATCATCGATTGCTCGACCGCCAACCCGGTCTCGACGCGGGCGCTGGCCGAGCGCTGCAGCGAGGCGGGCGTGACGCTGATCGACGCGCCGCTGTCGCGCACGCCGAAGGAAGCCTGGGAGGGCACGCTCGACACCATGGTCGGCGCCTCCAAGGCCGATTTCGAGCGGGTGAAGCCACTTCTGGAGACCTGGGCCGGCAAGATCGTGCGGGTCGGCGACATCGGCGCCGGGCACACGATGAAGCTGCTCAACAACTTCGTCTCGCTCGGCTATGCGGCGCTCTATTCCGAAGCGCTGGCGATCGGCGCCAAGAACGGCATCGACGCCAAGACCTTCCACGGCGTGATCAGCGGCGGCCGGATGGATTCGGGCTTCTACCAGACCTTCATGAAATACGTGGTCGACCGTGACCGCGACGCCCACAAGTTCACGATCCGCAACGCCCACAAGGACATGCGCTACGTGGTGTCGATGGCCGACCAAAGCGGTATTGCCACGCATGTTTCGGCGTCGGTAAAGAACGGCCTCGCCACGGCCGAGGCGATCGGGCGCGGCAGCGACTACCTGCCGATGCTGTCCGACATAGTCTTCGAACTGAACGGGGTCGCGACACCCGACGGCTCGAAGAGCTGAAGAGACGACCGGGAGAAGGACCCCGGCAGATGAACAAGGGAGGCCGGCACTGACGAAACAGGATGCGACGAACGCACCCCATCGCCGTCCTCCCGCCAGCGGCTCGCGGCCCAGGCCGAGCATGCAGGGCGTCGCCAAGATGGCGGCGCGCGAGCGGGCCTATCACGAGCTGAAGTACCGGATCCTGGAGGGTCGCCTGCCGCCCGGCACCACGCTTCTGGAGACGGAGGTCGCCAATCTCCTGTCCCTCAGCCGCACGCCGATCCGCGAGGCGCTGATCCGTCTGGAGGAGGAAGGGCTGGTCGAGGTGAAGCCCCGGCACGGGGTCACCGTCCGCGCCCAGTCGCTCGACGATCTGGCGGAAATCTACGAGGTCTTCTCGGCTCTCGAGGTCCAGGCCGCGCGCCTGGCCGCGCAGCGCGGATTGCAGCCGGCGGAAAGCGAGCGCCTGAAGGCCCTGATGGACCAGATGGAGAAGGCGACGCGCAGCGACGACATCGAGCGCTGGTCGCAGTTCGACGACGCCTTCCATTCGGACATCGTCTCGCTGTGCGGCAATTCCCGCCTGCAGGCGACGCTGCGACAATATTGGGAGCAGCAGTACCGCGCCCGCATGGCGATCATCCCGCTGCGTATCAAACCGACCCTGTCGGACGAAGAGCACCGGCAGATCGTCCAGGCGATTCTCGACCGCGACAGCGACGAGGCCGGACGCCTGCACCAGTTGCACCGCGACCGCACCGACCGGCAGGCGCTTGAACTGTTGCGCCGGCAGGCGGGCAAGCTCTAGGCCCCGCTACGTATAGCACGTGGCTCGCAGCCGACCGACGCTGCGGAACGAAGCCCGGCGGCCGGTTGTTTGACGGCCGCAAGACTTGACCTTGGCGAGCCTTGCCGCTAGTCACAAATCCGCATTCAAGGGCGTGGCACTGCCGCGCCTGTTTGTTTTCGCCCTTATCAGTAACCGACTGACAAGAAGACGGTCCGGGTCCTGCGGGATACGAGAACCGATCGAACGAACGGAGCTAAAATGTTCGCAGTCATTAAGACCGGTGGCAAGCAGTACCGCGTTGTCCCCAACGACAAGTTCACCATCGAGCGTCTCCCGGGCGCCGCCGGTGATCTCGTGACCTTCAATGAGGTCCTGATGGTCGGTTCGACCATCGGTGCGCCGTTCGTTCAGGGCGCAGCCGTCACGGCCGAGATCGTCGAGCAGACCCGCGGCAAGAAGGTGATCTCCTTCAAGAAGCGTCGCCGCCAGAACTCCAAGCGCACCCGTGGCCACCGTCAGGACCTGACGATGATCCGCATCGCCGAGATCCTGACCGACGGCAAGGCGCCGTCCGCTGCCGCTCCGAAGCCGGCGAAGGTCGCCGCGCCGACCCCGGCCGCTGAAGAGACGGTCGCGACCCCGGATGAGCCGATGTTCTCGGCGCCGAGCGGTGGCGAGCAGGACAAGCTGACCAAGATCAGGGGCATCGGCCCGGTTGCCGAGAAGCAGCTCAATGCGCAGGGCATCACCACCTATGCGCAGATCGCAGCCCTGTCCGACGAGGACGTCGCCCGCATCGACGCGAACATGCCGTTCAGCGCCGCGCAGATCGAAGACTGGCGCGCCCAGGCCGGCGAACTGGCGAAGCAGTAATTCCGGGGCCATATCCCCCGCGAGCCCTGACAGGCAAGGAGACCTACGATGGCACATAAGAAAGCAGGCGGCTCTTCGCGCAACGGTCGCGATTCGGAGTCCAAGCGCCTCGGCGTGAAGAAGTTCGGCGGCGAGTCCGTTATTCCGGGCAACATCCTGATCCGTCAGCGCGGCACGCGCTGGCATCCCGGCGCCAATGTCGGCATGGGCAAGGACCATACCCTTTTCGCGAAGGCCGAAGGCAGCGTGGCGTTCCAGCACAAGGCGAACGGTCGCACCTACGTGGCCGTCATGCCGAAAGCCGAAGCCGCCGAGTGACCGGAGCTTCAGAGCGCCGGCGTTCCACCGACCCGGCACTCTGAACCCTCCGAACGATCGGACCTTCAGAGCACGACAGGGGAGATGGATCGCCATCTCCCCTTTTCGCGTCTGGAAGGAACGATGCGATGCTTGAGGACACGACCGTCGAACGGGACGGCGAGACGATCGAGACCCGCAGGCTGCTGTTGCGGCCGCTGACGATGGACGATGCCGGCGCACTGGCGAAACTGATCAACGACCGCGAGATCGCCCGGATGCTGGCCCGCGTGCCGCATCCCTACGGTCTCGCCGACGCCCGCGCCTTTATCCGCGACCACGCACCGGAAACGGTCTTTGCGCTCTGCCTGAAGGACGAGGGCGACCTTGTCGGTTGCTGCAGCCTGAAGCCGGAAAGCGTGCCCGGCCGGTTCGACATCGGCTACTGGGTCGGCCGCCGTTTCTGGGGCAAGGGTTTTGCCACCGAGGCAGCGCAGGCCGTGATCGATTTCGGATTCGTCGCGCTGAAGGCCGACGCGATCGCCGTCGATTGCCGCGTCGTCAACGAGGCGTCGCGCCGGGTGATCCGCAAATGCGGCTTCCATTTTACCGGCAGCGGCCTCATCGACACGATCAGCTCCGGGCGCGTGGCCAGCGAGCATTTCGTCATGGACCGGCGGTGCTGGACGTCGCTCAAGGCATGGGGTCGCGCATGAGCTGCCGGATGATCGTTGCACGAAGGATCGGCCGCGCCCTCACCGGGGCGCTGCTGCTGGCCGGACTTGCGGCCTGCGGCGACGATCCTGCCGACGTGCCGCCCGCCTCCGTCGCCGATGGTCTGGCGTTGGAGGAGTTCTTTGCGGGGCAGTCCTATTCGAAGGGTTCGGTCACCACGGCGCTGTTCTTCACCGAGGATTTCACCGCACGCTTTTCCGGCACGCGCCAGGATGGGCGGCTGCTACTCGACGAGCAGTTCAGCTTTCCCGACGGCGACCGGCTGCAGCGCTGGGACCTCGGCATGACCAGCCCCGGCCTCTACGCCGGCACGGTAAAGACCGAGGGCGACGACGGCGAATTGTCACCGGCGGTGGCCGTCGCCGGCAGGCTGGCGCCGAACGGTGTCGTTCTCGACTATGACGGCTACGCGCCGGGTGGCGGTGACACGCTGCTGCACTTTCGCCACCGCATGACGCGACAGTCGGACGGGACGGTCGCCAACCATGTCAGCGTGTCGAAGTTCGGCGTTCCGCTGGCCACGTCCGACGTGGTCTTTGCCAAGGACATGGTTGCGCTCGACGCCCACTGACGCCGCGGATTCACTGACGCCGCGCACACGAAACTCCGGATTGCCCGCCTCTTGGCCGGCGATCCGTTCACAAGTCCCGACCGGCCCGCTAGAAGGGGCCGTCCGCCATACCGACCGCATGCTCAGGAGAGCACAGAGATGAAATTCCTCGACCAGGCCAAGGTCTATGTCCGATCCGGTGACGGTGGTGCCGGCTCGGTGTCGTTTCGCCGCGAGAAATACATCGAGTTCGGCGGGCCGGACGGCGGCGACGGCGGCCGTGGCGGCGATGTGTGGGTGGAGGCCGTTGCCGGCCTCAACACGCTGATCGACTATCGCTACCAGCAGCATTTCAAGGCCAAGACCGGCGGCCACGGCATGGGCCGCAACCGCAATGGCGGCAAGGGCTCGGACATCACGCTGAAGGTGCCGGCCGGCACGCAGATCTTCGCTGAGGACAATGAGACGCTGCTGTTCGACCTGACCGATATCGGCGAGCGCCACTGCATCGCGGCGGGCGGCAATGGCGGCTTCGGCAACGCCTATTTCAAGACGTCGGTGAACCAGGCGCCGCGGCGCGCCAATCCTGGCCAGGAGGGCGAGGAACTGACGATCTGGCTGCGGCTGAAGCTGATCGCCGATGTCGGCCTCGTCGGCCTGCCCAATGCCGGCAAGTCGACCTTCCTCGCCTCGGTGACGCGGGCCCGGCCGAAGATCGCCGACTATCCCTTCACCACGCTGCATCCCGGTCTCGGCGTCGCCAAGGTCGACGAGGCGGAATTCGTCATCGCCGACATTCCCGGCCTGATCGAGGGTGCCCATGAGGGCGTCGGAATCGGCGACCGCTTCCTCGGCCATGTCGAGCGCACCAGCGTGTTGCTGCATCTCGTCTCGTCCAGCGAGGACGATGTCGCCGGCGCCTACCGCACGGTGCGGCGCGAGCTCGAAGCCTATGAGCACGGCCTCGCCGACAAGCCCGAGCTCGTCGCCCTGTCGAAGGTCGACACGCTGACGCCGGAGGCGCGCGAGGAGAAGCTGGCGGAGCTGCGGGAGGCTATTGGCTACGCGCCGCTGGCCCTGTCGGCGGTCAGCCGCGAGGGCATGACCGAGGCGCTGCGCGAGCTGAAGAGCCGCATCAGCCGCCTCGCCCCCACGGAAGAGGAAGAGCCCGACCGCTTTGCCGTGGCCGCGGCCGAACGCGCCGAGGCGGAAGAGGCCGAGGCCGGGAAGAAGGACGCGGAGTGATGAGCAATCCCCTCCACGGCTACCGGCGGATCGTCATCAAGATCGGTTCGTCGCTGCTCGTGGACCGCGAACGCGGCCTGAAGCGCACCTGGCTGGAATCGCTGGGCGAGGACATTGCGCGCCTCGTCGGCGAAGGCCGCGAGATCCTCGTCGTGTCGTCGGGCGCCATCGCGCTCGGCCGCCGAATTCTCAAGATGCCGCCCGGACCGCTGCGACTGGAGGAAAGCCAGGCGGCGGCCTCCGTCGGACAGATCGCGCTGTCGCGGACCTATCTGGAGATCCTCGGCCGCCATGGCATCGAGACCGGCCAGATCCTGCTGACGCTCGGCGACACCGAGGAGCGGCGGCGTTATCTGAACGCGCGCGCCACCATCACCACGCTGCTGGCCTTCAAGGCCGTACCGGTCATCAACGAGAATGACACGGTGGCGACCTCCGAGATCCGCTATGGCGACAACGACCGGCTGGCCGCCCGCGTTGCCACGATGATCGACGCCGACATGCTGGTGCTCCTGTCGGATGTCGACGGCCTTTACACCGCGCCGCCGCATCTCGACCCGCAGGCGAAGCACATCCCGCTGGTCGAGCAGATCACGCCGCAGATCGAGGCGATGGCGGGCTCCGCCGGCTCGGAGCTGTCGCGTGGCGGCATGAAGACCAAGATCGACGCCGCCCGCATCGCGACCGGCGCCGGAACCGGCATGATCATCACCGCCGGCAACCGGCTTTATCCCCTCTCGGCCATCGAGCAGGGCGAACGCGCCACGCTGTTTCGCGCGGTCGATACGCCGGTCGGCGCCCGCAAGCGCTGGATCGCCGGCCAACTCCACGCCACCGGCCGCCTGTTCGTCGATGCCGGCGCCGTCAAGGCGCTGGTCGCCGGCCGCAGCCTGCTGCCAGCAGGCGTCAGGAAGGTGGAAGGCGACTTCCGCCGCGGCGACACGGTCACCATCTACGACGCCGCCGGGCGCGAGATCGCCCGTGGCCTCATCGCCTACGATTCCGACGAAGCGCGGCTGGTCGCCGGTCTGCGCTCCTCCGAGATTGGCGCGGCGCTCGGATATGCGGGTCGCACGGCGATGATCCATCGCGACGACATGGCCATCGATCCTGGTGCCGCGGAAACACCGGGACACCAGCTCACCTCGGCCTGAGACAGACGGCGCGAAGGCACGGAGACAGGCCCTGTCCGTTGCCGCGATGCAGTACAGATTTCGGAGACCACACCCATGCGCGACAGCACCGAAACGGGATCGATCGACACGCTGATGGACGCTATCGGCAAGCGCGCGCGCGCGGCGGCGCGCCGCCTGGCGCTGGCGCCGACGGAGACGAAGAACGCAGCGCTTCAGGCGATGGCCGACGCGCTGGTCGCATCCACCGAGACCATTCTCGCCGAGAATGCCGTGGATCTCGACCGCGCCTCGAGCGCCGGTATGGCCGCGTCCTTTATCGATCGGCTGACGCTGACTCCCGACCGCATCGCTGCGATGGCCGAGGGCCTGCGCACCGTTGCCGCCCTGCCCGATCCGGTGGGCGCAACGATCGCCGCCTGGGACCGGCCGAACGGCCTGTCCATCGAGCGCGTACGCACGCCGCTCGGCGTCATCGGCGTCATCTACGAGAGCCGGCCGAACGTGACTGCCGATGCCGGGGCGCTCTGCCTGAAATCCGGCAATGCGGTGATCCTGCGCGGCGGCTCGGATTCGGTCCGCTCCTCGGCCGCCATCCACGCCGCGATGGTCGCCGGGCTCACCGCGGCCGGCCTGCCCGAGGACGCGATCCAGATCGTCCCGTCGACCGACCGCGCGGCCGTCGGCGCCATGCTGCGTGGCCTCGACGGTGCGATCGACGTCATCGTGCCGCGCGGCGGCCGTTCGCTGGTCGCCCGCGTGCAGGATGAGGCGCGGGTGCCGGTCTTCGCGCATCTCGAAGGGCTCTGCCACGTCTACGTCGACCGGGAAGCCGATCTCGACATGGCGCGGGACATCGTCGTCAATTCCAAGATGCGCCGCACCGGCATCTGCGGGTCGGCCGAAACCCTGCTGATCGACCGTGCCGTCGCCGATACCCATCTGTTGCCGCTGATGGAAGCGCTGCGCGAGGCCGGCTGCGAGATCCGGGCGACCGACGAGGTGCGACAGCGCTACCCGACGGCCGAGCCAGCCAGTGACGCGGACTTCGTTACCGAATATCTCGACGCGATCATCTCCGTCGCGCTGGTCGACGGCGTCGCGGGCGCGATCGACCATATCGAGAGCCATTCCTCGCACCACACCGAAGCGATCGTGACCGACGACGCGGCCACTGCGGAGACCTTCTTCGCCGGCATCGATTCGGCGATTCTGCTCCACAACGCCTCGACCCAGTTCGCCGACGGCGGCGAATTCGGCATGGGCGCGGAGATCGGCATCGCCACCGGCAAGATGCATGCGCGCGGCCCGGTCGGCGTCGAGCAGTTGACCAGCTTCAACTATCGCGTCCGCGGCAACGGCCAGACGCGCCCGTGAGGCTGGGCGATACCGCTGCCGACGCCCTCAAGGGCGTCGATGCGGCGGCGCTGGCCATGCCACCGGCGCAGCCCGGCATGCGGATCGGGCTGTTCGGCGGCTCGTTCAACCCCCCGCACGAAGGGCATCTGCTGGTCGCCGAGACGGCGCGCCGGCGGCTCGGCCTCGACCGGGTCTGGTGGATGGTGACGCCGGGCAATCCGCTGAAGGATCACGGCAAGCTGCGGCCGATCGGCGAACGCCTCGCCGCGGTCCGGGCGCTGGCGCCGGGCCCGCATTCGGTGCCCACCGCCTTCGAGGCGCGCCATCGCATCCGCTATTCGGCCGATACGGTCGCCTTGCTGCGGCGGCGCCATCCGGGCGTGCATTTCGTCTGGATCATGGGCGCCGACAGCCTCGCCAGCTTCCATCGCTGGCAGGACTGGCAGGAGATCGCGACCAGCCTGCCGATCGCCGTGGTCGACCGGCCCGGCTCGACCCTCTCCGTCCTCTCGGCGGTGACGCCGCAAGTGCTGGCGCGCTTCCGCCTGCCGGAGACGTCGGCCAGGGCCCTGCCCCTGCGACGGCCGCCGGCCTGGGTATTCCTGCACGGGCCGCGCTCGACCGTCTCCTCCACCTTGCTGCGGCGGCAGAACGGCGACTGAGCCACCGTTGACGCGTCCGGTCAGCCGTCGAGCAGGCCGTAGCGCTCGCGCAGCAGGAAGCGGGCATTGAGCAGCAACGCTGCAGTGGACAGGCCGAAGGCCAGCCCCCACCACAGGCCGACGCCGCCCCACCCCACCATGAAGGCGAGGACATAGGCCACCGGCATGCCGACCAGCCAATAGCTGAACAGCGCGATTAGCATCGGCGTGCGGGTATCCTTCACGCCGCGCAGGATGCCGGCAGCCACCACCTGCAGCGCATCGGCGATCTGGAAGAGCGCGGCGACCACCAGCAGCGGCACGCCATAGGCCAGCACCGCCTCGGCATTGGTATTGTCGCGGTCGAGATAGAGCCCGATCAGTTCCTGCGGCCAGAACCAGAACAGGCATGCGCCGCCGATCGAGATCAGCGTGCCGATGCCCAGCGCCACCGCCGAGGCCCGGTCGAGATCGCGGCGGTCGCCGCGCCCGAATGCGAGCCCGACCCGGACGGTGGCGGCGCTCGACAGGCCGAGCGGCACCATGAAGGCGATGGAGGCGATCTGCAGCGCGATGCCATGGGCGGCGAGCGGGATGGTGCCGAGCCAGCCCATCATGATCGATGAGGCGACGAACAGCCCGACCTCGGCGATGATCGTCGCGCCGATCGGCCAGCCGAGCCGCAGCACCTCGAAGAAGTCCGGCCAGTCCGGCCGCCAGAAGCGGGCGTAGAGTTCGTAGCGCCGCAGGCTCGGTGCCAGTGCAGTATAGGCGGCCAGCAGGCCGGTCATCAGGAGATTGCTGCCGAGCGTCGCCACAGCCGCGCCGACGATGCCGAGCGCCGGCGCACCGAAATGGCCGAAGATCAGGAGATAGTTCAGCCCGGCATTGACCACGGCGCCGACGAGGATCACCGCGAGGACGAGATAGGCGCGGTTGACGACGGTCAGGTAGGAGCGCAGTCCCAAGACCATCAGCGCCGGGAACATCGACCATTGGGCGACGCGCATATAGTCCCCCGTGAGAGCTGATATCTCCGGGTCCTGGCCCAGCGCCACCAGGATTGCCTCGGTGTACCAGAGCGGCAGCATGACAAGCGCGCTGTAGAGCACCAGCACCCACAGGCCCATGCGGATCGACCGACGCACGTCGCGTACATCGCCGCGGCCCTCGGCGCCGGCCGCCAGCGGCAGCACGGCCTGAGCGAAGCCGGCCCCGAAGATGAAGACGATGAAGAAGGTCTGTGTGGCCAGGACGCCGGCCGCCAGTTCGGTAGCGCCGAGCCAGCCGATCATCACGGTGTCGGTGACGTTCATGGTCATCTGTGCCAGCTGCGCGCCGATCAGCGGCACCGCCAGGACGATGGTCGCCCCGGCGTGGCGCAGCCACGACTGCACCGGTCCACGGGCCCCCGCGCCGGGCAGCGGCAGCATTTCCGCGCCGGACCGTTCTGAAACATTCGTCTGCATGACATCACCGCCTGATGCCGGTGGCCTAGAAGGGTGCGACGGGGAAGTCCAGCAATGCCGTGGCCGCTTGTCGTCCCTCGGCAACATCGCGGCCACCAAGGTCGCGACGGACCGAGCCGATTATCCCGGATGACGGCGCCCGAGCCGGGCACGCCGGCTTTTCAGCGCCGTGGCTTTCCAGTAAGCAACGCTTAGCAAAGGCGTCGATCCCGTGAAATCCTTCAGTTCCCTCCTGACCGGCATCCTGTTGACGGTCCTTGCCGGCAGCGTGTTCGCCAGCATGGATTCGCTCGGCAAGCATCTGACGACGCTCGTACCGGTGCTGCAGGTGATCTGGGGGCGTTATTTCTTCCAGACGTTGATCCTCGGCAGCTATCTCGGCGCCACCACCGGCACCCGCTTCTTGAAGACCCGCCACCCCTACCTGCAACTGGTGCGCGGCATGCTGCTCCTGGCGGCCACGATCTGCATGTACAACGCCCTCGCCCGTGTGCCGCTGGCCGACGCGACGGCCGTCCTTTTCTTCACGCCGATCGTCGTCACCATCCTGTCGGTCATCGTCTTGAAGGAAACGATCGGCATCCACCGGATCGGCGCCATCATCGCCGGCTTCTGCGGCATGCTGCTGATCCTGCGTCCGGGCTTTGCAGGCATTGAGCCGGCCCTGGGTTTCGCCCTGGCGGCATCAGGCTTCAACGCCTGCTATCTCATGATGACGCGGCGGCTCGCCGGCACCGAAGATGCCGCCTCGACCCAGTTCAACACGACGGCGGCCGGCGCGGTCATCCTGACCCTCGTCATCATCCCGTTCTGGGAAACCCCGGGCACGACGACATTGGCGCTCCTGGTTCTCAGCGGAGTGGTGGGCTCGATCGGCCATTTCACGCTGGTCACAGCCTTTTCCCATGCACCGGCTTCGCTGTTGTCACCCTTCCTGTATTCCCAGGTTCTCGTAGCCAGTCTTCTCAGCGTCCTCCTGTTCGGCGATCCTCTGCAACCGCCGATGATCTTCGGTACCGTGATCCTGGTTGCCAGCGGCCTCTATATCTGGTGGCGCGAAAACCGGTGACGGCATGGCTGTCCGCTCATGAGCAGTCGGCAGTTCCGCGGATCGCGACGGCTGGTTACGATCGTCACAGCAAGGATCAGGCGCGCCACGGCTCGCGGCCGCCCCACAGTTGCATTCGCTGATCCGTTTCGATTGTATCCAAATGCGGATCGGGAGGATGAGACCGGCGATGACCGGAAAGAGACATCAGAACAGCAAGCAGCGAACGGTCGACCGGGTCTACGAGGATGTCCGGGCCGATATCATTCGCGGCCAGCACCCGCCCGGCACCCGATTGACGGAAGAGATGCTGGGCGAACGCTACCAGGTGAGCCGTACGCCGGTTCGGGCGGCGCTTCACAAGCTCGCCGCCGACGGGTTCGTCGACATGATCCCGCGCGTCGGAGCACTGGTCAAAACCCGTTCGCAGACGGAGATCGCGGAAATCTACACGGTCCGCGCTCTGCTCGAAGGCACCGCGGCGGGGCTCGCCGCAGCCCGAAGAAGCGAGGCCGATCTCGCCGCGCTTCGACGCATCGCGGACGAGATGGAGCGCATCGTGGCGGATCGCGAGCAGATCGAACCGTTGTCACGGCTCAATCAGGAGTTCCATCAGGTGATAGCCGCAGCCAGCGGCAACAAGACGCTTGAAGAAGCGGCCCTGCGACTGATGGGCATCGGCCTTCTGGTTCATACCTACGGCAGTTTTCGCAGCCCGGACATCGCACGCAGCCTTGCCGAGCACCGGGTCCTGATCGACGCCATCACCGCAGCGGACAGCGAATGGGCCACGGCGGTCATGCGCTCGCACATGCTGGCGACACGCACGGCCCTGTTGCGGTGATGGATCCCCGGACCACCGCTCGGTCTGGCACCCCCTCTCATGAACGACCGGGGGCTCATCACCGGCCCCTGCATTATCCCGCCGACCGGTTGATGTGTGCAGTGCAAGATTGACGAATTGGATACAATTCCGCTAGCATCTGTCCATGGCTCCGCTTGGGGCCGCTTCGGTCTTCGGGGGGAGACCGTGGAGGATAGCCGGGAGGATCGATGAAAGCGCTAGACGGAATCCGCGTGCTCGAAATGGGCCAGCTCATCGCCGGCCCCTTCTGCGGGCAGCTATTGGCGGATTTCGGCGCCGAGGTCGTGAAAATCGAACCGCCGCGTGTCGGCGACGCCATGCGTCAGTGGGGCCGCACCGATGCCGAGGGCCATCCGCTGTGGTGGCCGGTGATCGCCCGCAACAAGAAGTCGATGACCCTCGACCTGCGCAAGGCCGAAGCTCAGGAGCTCGTCCGCGAACTCGCCGCCTCCACCGACATCATCGTCGAGAATTTCCGCGCCGGGCGCATGGAGGCCTGGGGCCTGGACTACGAGACGCTGAAGGCGATCAATCCGCGCCTGATCATGGTCCGCATCACCGGCTTCGGCCAGACCGGCCCCTACAGCAACCGCGCCGGCTTCGCCGCGGTCTGCGAGGCGATGGGCGGCATGCGCTACATCGGCGGCTATCCCGACCGCCCGCCGGTGCGCATCGGCCTGTCGATAGGCGACACGCTGGCCGGCCAGAGCGGTTTCCAGGGCGCGTTGCTGGCGCTGCAGCACCGCCATGTCACCGGTGAAGGCCAGATGGTCGACGCCTCGATCTACGAGGCCGTCCTGTCGGTGATGGAGAGCGTCGTCACCGAATACGACCGCGGCGGCCATGTGCGCGAGCGCTCCGGCAGCTTCCTGCCGGGCATCGCCCCATCGAACGCCTATCCGACCAAGGACGGCGACACGATCATCATCGGCGCCAATCAGGACAGCCTGTTCCGCCGGTTGACGGCCGTGATGGGCCAGCCGGAGCTGGCCGACGACGCACGTTTCGCCAATCACCAGGCACGCGGCCGCAACCAGGCGGAGATCGACGCGATCATCGGCGAATGGACGCAGTCGCAGGAGGCGCATTCGCTGGTCGATCTCCTCGCCGAGGCGGGCGTCCCGGCCGGCCTGACCTATCGCGCCCACGACATGCTGGAGGACCCCCATTTCATCGCGCGGGAATCGATCGTGCGGGTCGAGGATGAGACGCTGGGGACGACCGCCATGCAGAACGTCTTCCCGCGCCTCTCCGCCTCGCCCGGCGCCGTCGAGCGGACCGGGCCTAAGCTGGGCGAACACACCCGGCCCGTGCTGCGCGAATGGTTGGACTACGACGACGCGCGGATCGACGCGCTGGAAGCTGCCGAAATCATCTAGGGAACAAGACCGGACGCGCGACGCGGCAGGGAGCCGGGCGTCGCGCGAACCGGCCAGTGGGAGGAATGTCATTGCCACTCGAATTGCGGATGCGCGCGACGCAGGCTGATGCCGGCCGCCGGTCGGCCCCTGGTGCAGAGCGCACGCGGCGGCCCGCCGCGCATGGCGTGGTGGCGCCGCGATGATCGAGCCCATCATCGTCGTCGTCATCCTGCTGGCGATGATCGCCATCGGGGCGCCGATCTTCCTCGCGCTGGGCGCCGCGGGCCTCACCGGCCTCTACATGGCGCGCGGGTCGATGGCCTTTTTCTTCGGCCCGACCTCGCTGTTCGGCCAGCTCAACAGCTTCGAACTGCTGGCGCTACCGCTGTTCGTGCTGATGGGCAATTTCCTTGCGGCGACACCGGTCGGCAAGAACCTCTTCCACGCCGCCGTCGTCTGGCTGCAATGGCTGCGCGGCGGACTGGCCATCGCCACAGTCGGCGCCTCGGCGGTCTTCGGCGCGGTCTCCGGCGTCTCGATCGCCGGCGTCGCGGCGGTCGGCTCCATCGCCGTGCCGGAAATGTTGGCACGCGGCTACAGCCGCTCGATCGCCGCCGGCAGCGTCGTCAGCGCCGGGGCGCTGGCCATGCTGATCCCGCCCAGCGTACCGCTGATCATCTACGGCGCGGTCTCCGGCGTCTCGGTGGCCGACCTGTTCATCGGCGGCATCGTACCGGGCATCTCCCTCGCCCTGGCGCTGTCGGTCTATCTCTACTTCCGCGTCCTGTTCAATCCGAAGGAAGCACCGCGCCAGGCCCATGTGGAGTACAGCTGGGGTGACCGCGTGCGCGCCATCGGCGGGATCTGGCACGCGATCCTGCTGGTCGCGGTGGTTCTCGGCACGATTTATACGGGCGTCGCGACCCCCAGCGAAGCCGCTGCCTTCGGCGCCGTCGGCGCCTTCCTGATCGCCGCCGTCATCTTCCGCAGCGTCGGGATCAGCGGCACGATGAAGGTGCTGGGTTCCAGCGCGCGCATCTCCGGCGCGATCCTGCTGATCATGGGCTGCGCCCGGATCTTCGGCGACTATCTCAATCTCGTCCGGGTGCCCGACGCGATCACCGGCCTTTTGATCGGCACCGAGCTGCCGCCGGAGGTGATCCTCGTCCTGATCATGCTGGCGCTCGTCGGCCTCGGCATGCTGGTCGACGCGGTCTCGCTGATCGTCGTCACCACGCCGATCCTGCTGCCGCTGATTACGACACTCGGCTACGATCCGCTGTGGTTCGGCATCATTCTGGTGATGAACCTGGAGATCGCAGTGGTGACGCCACCGGTCGGCCTCAACCTCTACACGCTCAAGGCGGTGGCCCCGATGCTGAAGATCGAGGAGATCGTGCGCAGCGTCGTGCCCTTCGTCATGGTGCAGTTCGTGATGCTCATCATCTTCGTGCTGTTCCCCGCCATCAGCCTCTGGCTGCCCAATCTCATGCGTTGAGTTTCACCAAAGGGAGGAAAGACATGACCATCGACAGACGTAGGCTCATCACCACGACGGGCGCCGTGGCGCTGGCTTCGGCCCTCGGCCTCGGCACCCGCCAGGCCGCCGCGGCGCAGACGCTGACCGGCGTCACCTACCTGCCCCCGTCCTATGCCGACCTCGCCTATGGCTCGCAGGGTCTGGTCGACCGGATCAACGAGAAGGCCGGCGACACGGTCGCCATCGACTTCTACGATTCCGGCCGTCTGCTTGCAGCCGACGAGCAGTTGCCGGCGCTGCGGTCGGGCACGATCGACTTCATGTTCCACACCACGTCCTACATCACCCGCTCGCTGCCGATCCTCGGCATCACCGGGCTGCCGGGCGTCGTCGGCGATCTCGCGAGGAACCCCGACCGGCTGAAGCGCGGTTCGCCGCTGTTCCAGCTGATCCAGGACGAGCTGAAGAAGAACGGCCTCACCGTCCTCAGCCTTGGCGGCGGCATCATGGAGCCGGAATACATCTGGAGCACCGCGGCAGCGCCGATCCGCAACCTCGAAGACGTCAAAGGCAAGAAGATCCGCGTCGTGTCCTTCGAGGCAACCAAGGTCATGGAAGACCTTGGCGGCGCGGCCGTGCGCATCCCCTCCTCCGAGCTCTATCTCGCGCTGCAGCGCGGCACGGTCGACGCGGCGGTGGCCAACATCTCGACGATCAACGGCCGCAGCATCCAGGAGCAGGTCGGTCAGGTCTATCGGATGCCGCTGACCGCTTTCGCCATCGGCGTGTTCGTCCAGACCGATCGCTGGGAAGCGATGGACCAGTCGGTGCGCGATGCCTTCATGGACGGCGTGGAATGGTTCGACGAGAACAGCGCCCGCGTCGCCAATGTCGACTATTTCGAACAGAAGTACTGGCCGGCCTTCCGCGAACTGGGCATCGAGGAAGTCGAGCCGGACGAGGCGGCTGTGAAGCGCTTCGACGAGATCAGTGCAAGTGTGCGTGACAGCTGGGTGCAGGAGGTCGGCGAAGAGGTCGGTCGCCGTGCCATCGCGCTCGCCCACGGCGAAGACGCGTAAGGGGAAACCAAGATGCTCGCCGCTCCGGTCAAGCTGTTCGAACACTTCGCCAGGATCCTCCAGATCATCGGTCAGTTCGTCCTCGCCTTCATGGCGCTGACGATCACCTACGACGCGACGATGCGCTACATCTTCGCCGCGCCGACCTCGTGGAGCCTGGAGATCAACTCCTTCCTGGTCGTTTATTTGGCGGTCATGACGGCGGCGGACGTGCAGCGGCGCGGCGAGCATATCGGCATCACGCTCCTGCCGGACGGCATGGGCGACAAGGGTCGGCGCATCCTGTCGGCGATCGTCGGTGTCGTCGGCTGCGTGTTCTGCGCGATCATCGCGTGGCGCGGTGGCCTGATGGCGCACGATGCCTATGCCTATGGCGAGCGCGTCTCCAGCGGCTTCGGCACGCCGATGTGGCTGCCCTACGGCATGCTGCCCGTCGGCTTCGGCGCGCTGGGGCTGCAGTTCCTGATCAACATCTTCCGGGGACCGCCACCCCGGTCCGACGTGATCCACCACGTCTGAGAACTCGTCGGCGGCGGTGGCTCGAAGCGACCGCCGCCTACGCCATCATTCCGCGTGAAGCGACCGGCCAGACGGCCTCGACCCAGCCGGCGCGTACGCCCACATACCAGTCGTAGCGGTCTACCGTCGGGTCGCAATGGCCCGGCACCAGCCGCAGGCGTTCGCCCACCGACAGCTTCGTGCCCGCCTCGCAGGCAAGCTGGCCGTGCTCGTCCGATGCGCCGGCATAGGTCACGCCGGGCCGCTCGTGCACCAGCGGCAACCCGCTCTCGATGGCGATGCCCTTATGGCCGCAATCCACCACCGCGACACCCTCGCGCGCCGCGCTCATGACCGTCGCCGCAACGAACAATGACTGGCGGAAGTCGGGCGCCGGCCGGTTGCGGCCGTAGTCGGCATCCATGAAGGCATAGGAGCCGGCCTGCAATTCGGTGAAGACGCCGCTCGCCGCCTCCAGTTCGAAGGTGCCGGTGCCCGCCCCGGTCACCGCCGGGCAGGCAATCCCCCTGGCGGCGAGACCGTCGACGACCGCCCGGGCGGTATCGGCCACCGATGCGATCGCGGCGCGGCGCGCATCGATGTCGCGCAGGTGCTGGGCACCGCCATGATAGGCCTGCAGCCCGCCGAAGATCAGCGCATGGCTGCTCGCGATGCGCTCGGCCAGCGCGATGGCGGCGGCCGGTGAGCCGACCCCGGCGCGGTTGGCGCCGACATGGATCTCGACCAGCACGGTCAGCCGGCAACTGGCCGCTTCGGCGGCGGCCTCGATGAGGTCCACCACGCCCGCGTCGTCGGCGCAGAGCGCGATGTTCGTCATCTTCGACAGCGCCGCGACGCGCGCCAGCTTGCGCGGCGCGACGATCTCGTTGGTGATGAGAATGTCGGGGATACCCGCCCAGGCGAGAATCTCGGCTTCGCCGACCTTCTGCACGCATTGCCCGACGGCGCCGCGCTGGGCCTGCCAATGGGCGATGACCGGCGATTTGTGGGTCTTGGCGTGGGGCCGCAGGCGGATGCCGGCCCTGGCCGCGAAGGCCGCCATGCGATCGAGATTGTGTTCCAGCGCGTCGAGATCGACGAGGAGCGCCGGAGTGTCGACCTCCTCCTCGGCCATGCCCGGCTCGGCCGGCGGATTCTGCAGCATGCGCGGCGGTCCGTTCCTGTCATCGTCAGACGCCGGAAAGGCCGGCGTGCCTTTCCGGTATTGTCGAGGCTCAGGCCCCGGCGGTCCAGTCCGTCAGGTCGAGCTGCACCTTCATCGCCTGGCTGCGGTCGCTGGCCAGATCGAAGGCCTCCACCGCCCGGCCCGCCGGCATCCGGTGGCTGATCAGCGGCGCCAGATCGACGAGCTGGCGCGAGACGAGATCCGCGGCCAGCGCGAATTCCGTGTCGAAGCGGAAGGAGCCGACCATCTCGATCTCCTTGGCGACCAGCGAGGCGAGCGGGAACTCGACCGGGCCGCCATTGCCGACCGCGACAAGCCGCCCGCGCGGCCGCACGCATTCGACGGCGGTCGTGACGGCCGCCGGGTTGCCCGAACATTCGAACACCACGTCGATGCGGCCCTTGTCCGCCTTCAGCGCGTCGAGCCCGCTGCGGTCGCTGCCGAGATCGATCACCGTGTCGGCGCCGAGCTTGCGGGCGGTCTCCAGCGGTTCGCCGACGACATCGCAGGCGGTGATGTGCGCCGCCCCGGCGCGGCGGGCCGCAGCCACCGCAAGGCAGCCGATCGGGCCGCAGCCGGAAACGAGCACGCTGGCGCCGAGCAGCGGACCGGCCTGACGCGCGGCGTGCAGGCAGACGGCGAAGGGCTCGGCCAGCGCGGCGAGACCGGTATCGGTCGCCGCGCCCACCGGCACGGCCTGTGCCGCCGGCACCACCAGCACTTCGCGAAACATGCCCTGCACATGCGGGAAGCGCATGGCGCTGCCGCTGAACACCATGTCGAGACAGTGATTGCGCATGTCCCGGCGGCAGTATTCGCAGCTCTCGCAGGGCCGCGACGGATTGATCGCGACCCGGTCGCCGATGGCGAGGCGGGAGACGCCAGCGCCCAGTTCCTCGACAATGCCCGAGGCTTCGTGCCCGAGGATCATCGGCTCCTTGATGCGGATCGTGCCGAAGCCGCCGTGGTGGTAGTAATGCAGGTCGGAACCGCAGATGCCGCCCGACTGGACGCGCAGCCGCACCTCGCCCGCCCCCGGCGCGCCCGGATCGGGGCGCTCCTCGATGCGGAGGTCGTGGGGGCCGTGTGCAACGATCGCTTTCATGGTGTCTCCAGCTCTCGCGGTCTTAAAGGACCGACAGCATGCCGCCGTCGACATAGATGATCTGGCCGTTGACGTAGTCGGAGGCCGAGGACGCCAGGAAGATCGCCGTGCCGACGAGTTCCTCCGGCTGGCCCCAGCGCCCGGCCGGCGTGCGGCTCTTCACCCAGTTGTCGAAATCCTTGTTGGCGACCAGCGCCTCGTTCATGTCGGTCAGCATGTAGCCGGGTCCGATGGCATTGGCCTGGATGCCGGACGCGGCCCATTCGGCGGCCATGCCCTGGGTCAGGAGCTTGATGCCGCCCTTGGCCACCGTATACGGGATCACCGTCGCACGGGCGAGCGCGCTGGTCAGCGAGCCGATGTTGATGATCTTGCCGCGGCCGCGCGGGACCATGCGGCGGGCGGCCTCGCGGCCGATCAGGAAGGCGCTGGTGAGATTGGTGTCGATCACCCGCTGCCAGTCGGCCAGAGCCAGTTCGAGCATCGGCTGGCGATGCTGGATGCCGGCATTGTTGATGACGATGTCGATCTCCAGGCCCTCGGCGTCGAACTTCTCGAAGGCGGCAACCACGGCGGCTTCGCCGGTGACGTCGAAGATCGCTTCGTGGACGGTATGGCCGGCGTCGCGCAGTTCCTTGGCCGCGGCAGCGACCGTCTCGGCATTGCGCCCGTTAAGGATCACGACCGCGCCGGCCTCGGCCAGCCCCTGCGCCATCGCCTTGCCGAGTCCGCGCGAGGAGCCGGTGATCAGCGCCGTGCGGCCGGTCAGGTCGAAGGATGCGGTCTCGGTCATGATGTCTTCCCCTCTAGATTTCACTGATGCGGCGCATGAGATCGGTGCGCTCGAACACGTCTGATTTCAGCTCGACGCCGAGGCCCGGCCCCTCCATCGGGTAGACGTAGCCACCCTCGATTCTCGGCACCGCGGTCACGAGTTGCGTATACCAGCCGCGATAGAACGCCCTAACGGATTCCTGGATCAACGTGTTGGGCTGGCTGAATGACATGTGGACGGCGGCTGCGAAGCCGACCGGGCCGATGCAGTCATGGGGTGCGAAGGGCCGGTGCCAGGTCTCGGCGAGCGCCGCGATCTTGCGGCCCTCGGTCAGGCCGCCGGACCAGCACAGATCGACCATCGCCACCGACAGGGCGTCGCGGTCGAGCATGTCCTTGTAGGGCCAGCGCGAGCCGAGGGTCTCGGAGGCGCAGACCCAGACATCGGTCGAGCGGGCATATTCGGCGAGCGCCTGCGGCGAGTTCATGCGGATCGGGTCCTCGAACCACATCGGCTTGTAGGGCTCGAGTTCCTTGGCGATCATCTTGGCGGCCGGCAGGTTCCACAGCGAGTGGAACTCCACCATGATGTCGATCCTGTCGCCGACGGCCTTGCGGATCTTCTCGAAGGGTTCGAGCCCACGCCGCATCTGCTCGGCGGTGAGGTAGAGGCCGCCGGTCTCGTTGGCGATCGGGTCGAACGGCCAGATCTTCATGGCGTCGATGCCGTTGTCGAGGAGGTCCTCGGCCAGCGCGCCGGCATCGGTCATGAAGGCGTCGAGGTCCTCGTAGGGACCGGACGTCTCGCCGAGATTCCAGTTCGACACGGGTCGGATGTTGCTCGAGCTGACATAGCGGGTGCCGGCGCAGGTGTTGTAGATGCGCAGACGGTCGCGGCACAGGCCGCCCAGCATCTGGTGGACCGGCTGGTCGCAGAGCTTGCCGAAGATGTCCCACAGCGCGATGTCGATCGCCGAGGCGGCGCGATATTCGACGCCGGTCGAGGATTGCGCCATCGGCAGATTGACCATCTCCTTCGACAGCGCCTCGATATGCAGCGGGTTGCGTCCGATCAGGCGCCCGGCCAGCGTGTCGTGGATGTGGGCCGCGACGGCGCCGGCGCCGTAGAAGGTCTCGCCGAGCCCGATGATCCCCGCATCGGTGTGGACGCGCACCCAGAGGACATTGGCGAATTCCTCGGTCCGCAGCGTCTCGATGGCGGTGATCTTCATGCCGGCAGGTTCCCCCTTTGCGATTCCCCTCGCAAATCGCCGGCTCTTCTTCGTCGGGATCGACGGCCGCGGTCAAGGCGTGCGCCTGTTACGAAGCGTGTCACGCCGGCCGGATCGCGACAGTGCCGCCACCGGCATCGGCGCCGACGTCGATCGCCACGACGTCGCCGTCACCGATGCCGGTAATGTCGCAGACCACGATGGGGCAGTCCCGGCCGTAGAGCGACGCGGCGACCATCGCGCCGACGGTGAGGATCGGATCGGCGCGCGCCAGGAGCACGCCAAGCGGCCCGGTGCCACGCCGGATGGATTCGGCGAAGACGGAGGCGGAGGATGACGAGCCGCGACCGCTGGGCATGACCAGGATGCGTCCGGTAACGCTGGCACCGAGCGAGGGATGCGAATGATCGATGATGGCGCCGGTCTCCACGTCGATCCCGCCCCAGAAGCTGAGCGGCTCGGCAAGAACCAGCGCCGTGCCTTCCGCGCGGCCCGCGACGACGATCGTCCCCGTGCGCGTCATGTCCGCGTCCTCACGACCCTGCCGCTGGCGGCGGAGAGGATACAGTCCTCCAGCGAGCCGAAGCCGACCGAGACGCCGATATTGCCGGGTGCGTAATGTGCCCATTTGCCGGAATTGGTCATCACCGCCCCGTCCATGTCGCGCAGGATCGCGGTGACATAGGTGCAGGTGTCGACGACCGGAACGAGGCCGGTGCTCTCCAGCCCCGCCAGCGCCGCGTCGCGGTGCAGTTCGTCCAGCGTCGCACGGCTGGTGTTGACGTAGATCGGCAGGCCGCGGTCCGGCCGGATTTCGCGCAAGAGCGGTAGCAGCCGGTCCCATTCGCCGCGCGAAAAATGCGGCGTGCCGAGGCAGACCGCGTCGATCGGCGCGCCCTCCGGGACGGTGGACAGCCGGGCGAGAACGGTATCGACGGAGGCCGGGGTGATCGCAACGATGCGGTCCGGCTCGTGGCCGGCGAAGGCGTCCGCCAGCGTCGGGGCCTCCGGCGTGATGCCGACCGCATGGAACAGGCCGACCGCACCAGCGGAGGCGGCGGCGGCGCCAAGGGCCTTCAGCTGGTCCTCGTAGCGCGGCGGCGGCAGCCCCTCGATGACCGGCACCTGCTCGCCGGACGCCGCGCCGATGATCAGTCCGACCGCAACATAGAGGGCATCGTCGGGCGTAAGCGACGGCGCGAACCCCTCCAGGCGAAACAGCACCTGACCGCGGCGGTTCGCGTCCAGATGCAGGCCATAGGCCGGGGACCGGCCGGTGATCGCGCAGCACAGGTCGATGAAGTCGCCATAGCGGTTGGTGCGCGCGCCGATCACCGAATTGGCGAAGACGATGGCGTTGGATTCGCCCCAGGCCACCTGCTCGCCGAAGCGCGGCCGGAACAGGGTCTGATAGGGCGCGCAGGTGAAGGAGGCCTGGCAACCAAGCGCCTTGTGGGCCTGCATGAGCCGTTGCCGTGGCTCGCGCTCGCCAGCCTCGAGGCGCACGAGTTCGGGATGGATGAGATCGAGCGAGCCGACATTGAGGGTGGTCGGGACCCGGACGCGGCCGCCGCCGGCCAGCAGCCGCTCGACGAAATCGAGGCTGACGGCGCCGTGATAGAGGCAGCCATCGACATGGGCACCGGCGATGTCGAGCAGTGCCTCGGCGCCCACCGACCGCGCGAATACGGTCAGGATTTCCATGGCGAAGGCCGCGGCGGCGCCCGCTTCGCCGTTCAGCAGCGCGCGGTCATGGTCGTTAAGGCGCAGGATCACCGCGCACTCCTTCAGAAGCATGGCCCGCCGGGTTGGCGCAGCCGATCCGCAGGTCGTCGCGGACGCATCGCTTCGCCTGTCGTCCACAGGTCAATCGCGCCGGAGCGCCAGAGTTAAGGATCCGGTTACCGACCGCGTCGATATTGCGGCTCCGGATTCGCGAAGGAGAAACCATGAGTGACACGGCCATGATTGCGGGCGGACAGATCCGTTCGTTCGTCGAGCGCATCGAGCAGATCGAGAGCGAGATCCAGGACCTCAACGACGGCAAGAAGGAAGTCTTCGCCGAGGCCAAGGGCGAGGGTTTCGACGTCAAGGTGATCCGCGAGATCATCAAACTGCGCAAGCAGGACAAGGACGAGCGGGACGAGCACGAGACGCTGCTCGACCTCTACATGCGGGCGATGGAAGAAGCCCCGTCCGCCGTCGCCGCCTGAGCCGGCGAGACCCGATCATCGCAGACGGCGCCGCATCCGAGGCGCCGTTTTGCGTTTCAGGGCCGGCGCGCGGCACCGGCGCCGCCCTCACGCGGCGGCGTAGTCCATATCGCTGACATGCTCCAGCCAGTCGATGGCGACGCCGTCCAGCGCCTCCTGGATCGAGACATGGGTCATCATCGTGTCGGGGCCGGCGCCGTGCCAGTGCTTCTCGCCCGGCGGGATCCAGATCACGTCGCCGGCGCGGATCGTCTCGATCGGCCCGCCCTCGGTCTGGAACCGCCCTGCCCCTGCCGTGACATAGAGCGTCTGCCCGAGCGGATGGGTGTGCCAGGCGGTGCGTGCGCCCGGCTCGAAGGTCACCAGATTGGAGCGCACGCGTGCCGGCTCCGGCGCCTCGATGATCGGGTCCTGCCAGACCGTGCCGGTGAAATAGCTGGCCGGCCCGCGTCGTGTCGGGACCGATCCCCCGCGCCTGATGTCCATGATCCTCGCCCTCCTCGCAGTCATTCCGTCTTCCGGCCCATACGGCCTCCGCACCGCTCGGGTCCACCATCGCACCGCCCGACACCGGATGCCAGTGCCCGCTTGGGCTGCGCACCCCTCAGGCGGGATCCACGCATGGCGGCTGGGCAGATGCCGCCGCGGTCCGCTGCGGACGAGCGGCGACCACCGACAATGTTGTCCTGCGAGTGCTTATGCGAACAATTACAGCAACGATATCGCAACCGGCGCTTGCTAGCTTGGCCGCTCGGCTTCGAAGGGCGCCGCAGCCCCGGACCGATCTCAACCATGCGGCATAATAGCCCCCGCGGGTCTCCCAGACTCGCAGCCCACATCACTCATCAAGGCGCCATCTGCGCAGGACGCCCCCATCTCGTCCGGAAGGTCACCGCCATGCTTGCAGCGACATTCGTCTGTCTCAGTCTCGGGCTCGTCCAGTTGCATGCCGCTCCGGCGAACTTCGGCGATCCTTCCGCCCCGATCCGGGAAGCTGCGGAGATCGTGACGGCCGGCGCGCCGGACAACGCCTATCAGTTGGTCCAGTATCGTGACGGCGGCGGACGGGGCGGGCGCGGCGATCATCGCGGTAACCGCCATCGCAGGGACCGTCGCGACAGCCTCGACGCCGACAACTATCTCTACGACTTCCGCGACACGCCGCGCTGGCGTGCCGAGGAGCGGCGTGACCGCCACCATGGCAGGAGCCGTGAGCGCCGGCACGACTGGGATCGCGGCCATGGGCGCGACCATGATCGGGGGCGGCACCACGATCGCGACGATCGGCATCGCGACAATGACCGTGACAAGCGTGACCGTGGCCACCATGATCGCGACGACCGGAACCAGGGTGACTGGGACTACGGCCGCGGCTTCGACAACGATCGTTCGCGCAACGACCGGCCTGGTGACGATCGCCTGCGTGAACGGCGCGAACGCTTCGAGGAACGCCGCAAGCGCTGGTAGAGCGAACCGGATCGGCGTCGCTCGCAGTCGGCTGCAATCAGGACAGCCCGGTCTCGGCCATCACGAAGTCCGCGAGGGCCGCGATGTCGTCGAGATCGAAGAGCGGCAGGGCGCTGTCCGTCACTGCGTGATCGGCGGCGATCGCGGCAATCGCCGGAACGCGGTCCTGCATCGGCCGACGATCGACGGCGTCGGCGCGTCGGCACTCGATCTTTGGGTGCGACTCTCGCTTGTAACCCTCAATGAGAACGAGATCGCAGGGCGACAGCCGGGCGATGACATCGGCAAGGCTCGGTTCGGGCTCGGCCCGCAATTCATGCATGAGCGCCCAGCGCGTGCCGGAAACGATCGCCACCTCGCTTGCACCCGCCCCGCGATGCCGGAAGGAATCGGTGCCCTCACGGTCGATCTCGAAGGCGTGGTGGGCGTGCTTGACCGTCGACACCTTCAGGCCCCGGCCCGTCAGTTCTCTGACCAGCCGTGCAGTCAGTGTCGTCTTGCCGGAGTTCTTCCACCCCGTGATGCCGTAGATACGCTGTTCCACTCTGGCTCTCACCTTCCTTCCGGGTCGCGACGCGCTTCCTTCTAGGCGACGATGAAGGGTGCGGTCGAGGCATCCGGCGGCCTGCCTCGGGCGCGCCCCCGGTGATCAGGCGTTGCCGCGCGGCAAGGCTTGGCGCTAGATGCCGGCATGCCTGACACCGCGCCCACCCATCTGACCACTCGTGAGCTGGCCGATCTCCTGCGCATCAAGGAGCGCAAGGTCTACGATCTGGCTGCCAGCGGCGACGTGCCCTGCATCCGCGTGGTCGGCAAGCTGCTGTTTCCGCGCGCGGAGGTCGACGCCTGGATGGCAGCATCCCGCTCCGGGCCGATAGCCGGCGACAAGGATCCCCCGATGATCCTGGCCGGCAGTCACGACCCGCTGCTGGAATGGGCGTTGCGACAATCGGGAAGCGGTCTCGCCGCCTTCTTCGACGGCAGTCTCGACGGTGTCAGCCGGGTCGCCCGGCGTGACGCGGCGGCCTGCGCAACGCATATCCGGGAGGCTGACGGCGACTGGAACGTCGCGACGGTGCGTCAGATGCTCGGCGACGATCCGGTCGTGCTGATCGAGTTCGCCCGTCGCCGGTGCGGCCTGATCGTTGCGCCCGGCAATCCGCACGCGATCGAAACGATCACCGATCTGGCGCCATTGCGCTTCGTCCCACGTCAGATGGGCGCCGGCGGGCAGAAGCTGTTCGAGTCGCTGGCACAGGAAGCCGGCCTCCAGACGGCCGCACTCGACGTCCCGGCCGATGTCGCAAAGACCGAGGACGACGTCGCCCGTCTGGTGCTGGAAGGCAAGGCCGATGCCGGGTTCGGCCTCGCCGCCATGGCGGCGCAGTACCGCCTCGGTTTCGTGCCGCTCGCCAACGATCGCACCGATCTCTTGATCTGGCGCCGGGCCTTTTTCGAGCCGCCGCTGCAGGCTCTGGTCCGGTTCCTGCGATCGGGCGAGTTCGCCGCGCGGGCGGCCGAGATGGCCGGCTACGATGTCAGCGCCACCGGCACCGTCCACTACAACGCACCGTGAGCCTGGGCGTCGCGCGCAGGTGCGCGACAACCGGCTGCGGCCGCCGCGCCGCGGTCAGCTCCGATCGCCGTCCATCCGGGCGTTCGGGAAGAACAGCTGCTGGCCGTCGACCGTGTAGTTGGCGATGGCCGCCTGTCCCGTCTCGCCGGTCAGCCAGTCAATGAAGGCCTGTCCGGCCTCGGCCTTCACGGCAGGATGTTTGGCCGGGTTCACCAGGATCACGCCATACTGGTTGAAGAGTTCTGGGTCCCCCTCGACGACGACCGTGTGATTGCCCTTGTTGCCGAAGGAGATCCAGGTCGCCCGATCGGTCAGAACATAGGCGCCCATGCCGACGCCGGTGTTGAGCGTCGCTCCCATGCCAGACCCGGTCTCGCGGTACCAGCCGCCGGAAGCGGCGCCCGGATCGATCCCGGCCTCCTGCCACATGCGCAGTTCCGCCTTGTGAGTGCCGCTATCGTCGCCCCGCGAGGCGAAGGGCGCACCGGCGGAAGCAATCCTGTCCAGCGCCGCGCCAGCATCCTTCATCCCCGCAACACCGGCCGGATCATCCTTCGGGCCGACGATGACGAAGTCGTTGTACATCACGTCGAAGCGTTCGACTCCGCCGCCTGCGGCAACGAACCGTTCCTCGGCCGGCTTGGCGTGGACAAGCAAGACGTCACCGTCGCCATTCTCCGCGTTCTTGATCGCCTGTCCGGTGCCGACCGCCACAACGCGAACCTCGATGCCGGACGTCTCGGTAAAAGCCGGCAGGATCGCATCCAGCAGTCCGGAGTTCTGGGTCGATGTCGTCGACTGGACGACGATGAAGTTCTCTTCGGACGCCGCCGGAGCGACCATGCCCCCCACGGCCAGCGTCAGGGCGGCGAAAAACCCGATCAGTTGCGTCTTCATCTTTTTCCTCCTTCGCCGCGAACGGCACTACAGAACGAGCCCACCGGCCAGGAATTGCCGCGCCGGCTGTGAAGCAGGCTCGTCGAAAAACCGGGCGACCGGCGTCTGCTCGACGATGCGGCCGCCATGTACGAAGACGATCTCCGCAGCGAGCCGGCGCGCCTGACCGACGTCATGGGTCACCATGACGATCTTGGTGCCGGCGTCCGCGACACGGCGCAGCAGACTTTCGATCGCCTGGGTCGCGCCGGGATCGAGGCTCGAGGTCGGCTCGTCCATGAACAGGATGTGGGGCCTGGTGGAGATCGCGCGGACCACGGCCAGCCGCTGCTGCTCGCCGCCCGAAAGTGTGCGTGCCGGCTGGTTCGCGCGCTCGGCCAGGTCGCCCAGGCGCAGGAGTTCGGCCACCCGCTCGCGGCGGGCGACACGCGGCACGCCGTGTACCTTCAGTGCGTAGTCGATATTGGCCGCGACCGACCGGCGCAGCAGGACGGGGCGCTGGAACACCATGGCCTGGCGGCGACGCACCGCCGTGCCGAGAGCGCAGCCGTTGTAGCGCACTTCCCCGGAGGCCGGCGGGATCAGTCCGTGCATGAGCCGCAGGAGCAGACTCTTGCCGGCGCCGTTGGGACCGAGGATCAGCGTCGGCCCCCCAGCACCGATGGTCAGTCCCGCCACGTCCAGCAATGTGCGCCCCCCGGCACGGAACACCAGGTTCTCGAGACATAGCGGCAGGACGGAAATCGGATCCGTCGGCTCCAGGCCAACCGCGACCGGCGCGAAACCGGCAGAGACGTGCAGGGTGAGGTCGTCACGCATGGGCCAGCTGCGGACGGCGGGCGGCCAGCAGGCCAACCGAAGCGTTGATGGCAACGGCGATGATCAGCAGGATTGCGCCAAGCGCGAGGGCCAGCGAAAGATTGCCCTTGGAGGTCTCCAGCGCCACCGCCGTGGTCATCACCCGGGTGACGTGGTTGATGTTGCCGCCGACGATTATGACGGCACCGACCTCGGCGATCGCACGGCCAAAGCCGGCGAGCAGTGCCGTCACCAGGCTGTGGCGCCCATCCCACAGGAGCGTCGGGACGGAGGCCAGCCGCGATACACCAAACGAGCGAAGCTGTTCGGCGTATTCGGCGTCGAGATCCTCGATGACCTGTCTGGTCAGCGCGGCGACGATGGGTACGACGAGAACCACCTGGGCGACGATCATCGCTGCGGGGGTGTAAAGCAGCTGCAGAACGCCAAGCGGCCCCGCGTTCGAGAGCATCAGATAGACAACCAGGCCGACCACCACCGGCGGCAGGCCCATCAGGGCGTTCAGAAGCACGATCGCGACCCGCCGGAGCGGGAACCGGCCGACGGCCAGGAGTGATCCGAGGGGCATGCCGATCGCCGCGGCGATGATCACGGCCGTGATCGAAACCCGAAGCGAGAGGAGCACGATCGCCCATAGCTCCGGATCGCCCGATACGATCAGTCCCGCCGCCATGGCAAATGATTGCGCGAAATCATGCATTCTTTCCCGAAATTTCCTTCTTTCCTCACTCTAAGCGTCGATTATGCTCAGAAATAGCATAAAAGTCCATATCAAGAATCCGGTGCTGCAAGTGCGCGCCGCGCTGTGCATCTGCGAGATCAGTTTGTGCTCTGCAACGCGCTGGTCAGTATAATAAGTTGAGTTTCCGACTCCTGTTTAAGTAAGACGGCGCGCGGGATTGCCGCATATTCAGAAAGTCGTTGTGAATCGGACGATTTGTTGCTCTACTGAGGCGGGAGAACAGCCTTGCAGAACCACAATCTTGCTGTAACAACGGAACCGGCCGAAGCCGAGGCCTTGCGCGCGCAACTCTACCGGTTGCTTGCCCGCCTTCTGGCGCGCCCGGCCGACGAGGCTCTCCTTGCCATGCTGCAGGGCCTGTCCGGCGATGACAGCCCGCTCGGCCGGGGCATCGGCGATCTCGCCGACCAGGCGCGCGCGATGTCGCTTGGCGCTGCTCGCGAGGAATATCAGGAGCTGTTCATCGGTGTCGGGCGCGGCGAGCTCGTGCCTTACGGCTCCTACTACCTGACCGGATTCCTGAACGAAAAGCCGCTGGCGCGGCTGCGCTCCGACATGGTGCCGCTGGGCATCGCCCGCTCCGAGGACAGCCGCGATCCGGAGGATCACGCCGGCGCGCTGATGGAGATGATGGCCGGGCTGATCGACGGCAGCTTCGGGCAGATCCAGCCGCTTGCCGTCCAGAAGGATTTCTTCCGCAAGCATGTCGGCTCCTGGGCCGGGCATTTCTTCGCGGATCTGGAGACCAACCGCTCGGCGCGGCTTTACCGCCCGGTCGGAACGATCGGCCGCCAGTTCATGGCCATCGAGGAATCGGGCTTCGACATGTAGCCGCTTAACCCGCGGGGATGGCGGCACCCCGCAGCAGAAACGAGACCAGGGCGCGGCCCTTCGACCACGGAGAAGCGAGATGAGCGAAAAGAGCACGGGAACGAAGGGCAGCACGAAGGCCGATCGCCGGGCTTTCCTGAAGTTCGCAGGGCTGGGCGGCGTGGCCGGCGGCGCCGCGCTGGTCACCGGCGCGCCTGCCGAAGCGGCGATCACCGAGGACGACACGACGGGCGCGGGCTACCGCGAAACCGACCATGTCAGGACATTCTACAAGTCGGCACGGTTCTAACCACCCGCCAGTCGACGGATCGCGGGCGGCCGCACATCAAGGATCGGAGGCAGATATGCTCAGGAAAAAGGCAAACGGCGCGGCGCGGAGTAACCGAATGGCGTCGGCGCTGTCGGAGCTGGGGACGGCCGCGGTTGATCGCCGGACCTTCCTGAAGCGCTCGGGCCTGACCATCGGCGGCGCTGCCGCCGTGGCAACGCTGTCCGGCGGTATGGTGCGCCGCGCCGAGGCCGCGGGCGAGACCGCGACCGGCGAGATGGAGATCCGCAAGTCGGTCTGCACCCATTGCTCGGTCGGCTGCACGGTGCTGGCGGAAGTGTCGAACGGCGTCTGGGTCGGCCAGGAGCCGGGCTTCGATTCCCCGTTCAATCTCGGCGCTCACTGCGCCAAGGGCGCATCGGTGCGCGAGCACGCCCATGGCGAGCGCCGCCTGAAGTACCCGATGAAGCTCGTCGGCGGAAAGTGGCAGCGCGTCAGCTGGGACGAGGCGATCAACGAGATCGGCGACAAGATGCTGGAGGTCCGCGAGGCCGCCGGCCCCGATTCCGTCTACTGGCTCGGCTCGGCCAAGCATTCCAACGAGCAGTCCTATCTGATCCGCAAGTTCGCCGCCTATTGGGGCACGAACAACATCGACCATCAGGCGCGGATCTGCCATTCCACCACGGTCGCAGGTGTTGCCAACACCTGGGGCTACGGCGCGATGACCAATTCCTACAACGACATCCACAATTCCCGGGCGATCTTCCTGATCGGCGGCAACCCGGCCGAGGCGCATCCGGTCTCGCTGCTGCATCTCCTGAAGGCCAAGGAAGAGAACAACGCCCCGCTGATCGTCTGCGACCCGCGCTTCACGCGCACCGCAGCCCATGCCGACGAGTATGTCCGGTTCCGGCCGGGCACCGACGTCGCGCTGATCTGGGGCATTCTCTACCACATCTTCGAGAATGGCTGGGAAGACAAGGAGTTCATCAACAGCCGCGTCTGGGGCATGGACCAGATCCGCACCGAGGTCGCGCGCTGGACGCCCGAGGAGGTCGAGCGGGTCACCGGCGTTCCGGGCTCGCAGCTCCAGCGTGTCGCGCGGACCATGGCCGAGAGCCGTCCGGCGACGCTGATCTGGTGCATGGGCGGCACCCAGCACACCAACGGCAACAACAACACCCGCGCCTACTGCATCCTGCAGCTCGCCCTCGGCAACATGGGCAAGGCCGGCGGCGGCACCAACATCTTCCGCGGCCATGACAACGTGCAGGGCGCGACCGATCTGGGCGTCCTCGCCGACACGCTGCCGGGCTATTACGGCCTGACCGCTGGTTCCTGGGCGCACTGGGCCCGGGTCTGGGAAGAGGAACTCGACTGGCTCAAGGGCCGCTTTGCCGTGATGCCGGGCGCTGGCGACGAGGGCAAGGACCGCCTGATGATGAACGAGACCGGCATCCCGGTCTCGCGCTGGATCGACGGCGTTCTCGAGGCCAGGGAAAACCTGGAGCAGCCGGACAACACCAAGGTCATGGTCTTCTGGGGCCATGCGCCGAACTCGCAGACCCGCCTGCCGGAAATGCAGAAGGCGATGGGCATGCTGGAGATGCTGGTCGTCATCGACCCGTATCCGACCATGACCGCCGTCCTGCAGGATCGCACCGACGGCGTCTATCTGCTGCCGGCCTCCACGCAGTTCGAGACCTCCGGCTCGGTGACCGCGTCGAACCGGTCGCTGCAGTGGCGCGAGAAGGTGGTCGAACCGCTGTTCGAGTCCCTGCCCGACCACACGATCATGCACAAATTCGCCGTAAAGTTCGGCTTCGCGGACCGCATGTTCCGCAACATCGAGGTCAAGGACGGCGAGCCGGTCGTCGAGGACATCACTCGCGAGTTCAACCGCGGCATGTGGACGATCGGCTATACCGGCCAGTCGCCGGAGCGCCTGAAATCGCACATGCAGAACCAGCACACGTTCGACAGGACGACGTTGCGCGGCGTCGGCGGTGCGCATGACGGCGAGTTCTACGGCATGCCCTGGCCGTGCTGGGGCACCGCCGAGATGAAGCACAGCGGCTCGGCCAATCTCTACGACACCTCGATCCCGGTGGCGCAGGGCGGCATGGGCTTCCGCGCCCGCTTCGGCGTCGAGCGTGACGGCGACAACCTTCTGGCCGACGGCTCCTGGCCGGTCGGCTCGGAGATCGAGGACGGCTATCCCGAGTTCACCTTCGCGATGCTCAAGGAGCTCGGCTGGGACAAGGATCTGACGCCCTACGAGCGCCGCTTCATCGACTATGTGGCCGGCTTCGCCGACCAGCGTCCGAGCCAGGGCGACGACGTCGGCGAGCAGTCGCAGACCGGCGAGATCGATTCCGACTACGACGAGAAGGTCGGCGGCGTGAACTGGAAGACCGACCTGTCGGGCGGCATCCAGCGCGTGGCGATCGCCCATGGCTGCGCCCCCTACGGCAACGCCAAGGCCCGCGCCGTGGTCTGGACCTTCCCCGATCCGGTCCCGATCCATCGCGAGCCGCTCTACACGCCGCGTCGCGATCTGGTGACGGACTATCCGACCTATGAGGACAAGACCTTCTGGCGCGTGCCGACGGCCTACGCCTCCATCCAGAAGAACGACTATTCCAAGGACTTCCCGATGATCATGACGTCGGGGCGTCTGGTGGAATACGAGGGCGGCGGCGACGAGACCCGCTCCAATCCGTGGCTCGCCGAGCTGCAGCAGGACATGTTCGTCGAGATCAACCCGTCGGACGCCAACGATCTCGGTCTTCGCGACCGCGACACCGTGTGGCTGCACAGTCCGGAAGGCGGCAAGATCCGCATCATGGCGATGGTCACCGAACGCGTCGGGCGCGGCGTGGTGTTCACGCCCTTCCACTTCGGCGGCTATTTCCAGGGCAACGATCTGCGCGGGAAATATCCCGATGGCGCCGACCCTTACGTGCTCGGCGAAGCCTGCAATACGGCACAGACATACGGCTACGATTCGGTGACGCAGATGCAGGAAACCAAGACCACGCTCTGCCGGATCGAACGGGCGTAAGGGAGGATCAGACCAATGGCACGAATGAAGTTCCTCTGCGACGCCGAGCGCTGCATCGAATGCAACGCCTGCGTGACCGCCTGCAAGAACGAGCACGAGGTCCCGTGGGGCGTAAACCGCCGGCGCGTCGTTACCATCAATGACGGCAAGCCGGGCGAGCGGTCGATCTCGGTCGCCTGCATGCACTGCTCCGACGCACCCTGCATGGCGGTCTGCCCGGTGGACTGCTTCTACCAGACGTCCGACGGCGTGGTTCTCCACTCGAAGGACCTGTGCATCGGTTGCGGCTATTGCTTCTACGCCTGCCCCTTCGGCGCGCCGCAATATCCGCAGGCCTCGAATTTCGGTTCGCGCGGTAAGATGGACAAGTGCACCTTCTGCGCCGGCGGTCCGGAAGAGGACAAATCGGCGGCCGAGTTCCAGAAATACGGCCGCAACCGTCTGGCCGAGGGCAAGCTGCCGCTCTGCGCCGAGATGTGCTCGACCAAGGCGCTCCTCGCCGGCGACGGCGACACGGTGTCGTCGATCTACCGCGAGCGCGTCGTGGCCCGTGGCTTCGGTGCCGGCGCCTGGGGCTGGGGCACCGCCTACGACCAGAAGCTGGGCGGCTGACCCAGCCGCGCATGCACTTCTGGCGGACGGCTCCGGCCGTCCGCCGCCTGACGGCGACCGGTGGCGCACCGCGTTGCCCATTCCCGCCGCATCTTTCACCCGAACGGGGATAGAGGACATGCCTAGCCTCAGAGCGTCTCTCGCTGTCTTGTCACGCTCCGCCCCGCTACGGCGTCTCGCAGCTCTCGTGCCGGTCCTCGCCATCGCCGTCCTGATGCTGTTCGCCGCGGCCGGCACCGGCCAGGCCCAGAGCTCGGTCCGGCCTCCGGACAACGCCTCGCCGACCGGCGGCGCCGTCCCCGGTGACGCCCTCGGCACCACCTCCGATGCCGAGATCTGGCGGTCGGTGCGCCAGGGCATTTCCGGCGACGTCTCGATCCCCGACAAGAAGGCGTCGGTGCTGGTGCAGTCCGAGGGCGAATCCTGGCGCCTTCTGCGCAACGGCCCGATGTTCGATTATCTCGGACTGGCGATGATCGGCATGCTGGTCCTGCTCGCCGTCTTCTTCGCCGTTCGCGGCCGCATCCGCGTCCAGCACGGCCTTGCCGGCGTGACCATCAAGCGCTTCGGCCTGATCGAGCGCACCGCCCATTGGGTGATGGCGCTGTCCTTCATCATCCTCGCCATCAGCGGGCTGAACATTTCCTACGGCCGCGAGCTGATCATGCCGCTGATCGGCAAGGAGCTCTTCGGTCCGATGTCCGGCTTCCTGAAGATGGCGCACAACTACGTCGCCTTCGCCTTCATGGCCGGGCTGGTGGTCGCCTTCGTCCTGTGGATCGCCAACAATCTCCCGTCGCGCACCGACGTCGTCTGGCTGATGAAGGGCGGCGGCTTCTTCTCCAAGGGCGCGCATCCGCCGGCTTGGAAGTTCAACGCCGGACAGAAAGTCATCTTCTGGCTGGTGATGATCGGCGGCCTGTCGCTCAGCGTATCGGGCTGGGCGCTGCTGTTCCCGTTCGAGCACGGCTTCTTCGGCGACACCTTCACCGTCCTTGCCGGCATCGGCCTCGACGTGCCGGCCTGGCTCGGCCTGCCGCAGCCGCCCTATTCGGTGATCCAGGAGCAGCAGTTCAACACCATCTGGCATGCCGTCATGGCGGTGTTCATGGTCTGCGTGATCTTCGGCCACATCTATATCGGCACGATCGGCATGGAAGGCGCCTTTGACGCCATGGGCAGCGGCGACGTCGATCTGAACTGGGCGCGCGAGCATCATGCGCTCTGGGTGGACGAGGTCCTGAAGAAGGACGGCCGCCCCGAGGCCGGGGCGCATCCCGCACCTGCGGAATAGCGGCCGGCGTGATGCCATCATGCGCCCCGCTTTGAGACTAGCGGCGCTCGCCGCCGGCGCAATCCTTGCGATGCTATCGAACCCGGCCGGCGCCGACGCGCTGCCGGAGCGGCTGGTCGGCCACGGCGGCCCGGTGAAGGCGGTCGCGCTGTCCGATGACGGCAAGCGCGCGCTGACTGCCTCCTTCGACTATTCGATCATTCTCTGGGACATGATCGGTCCAGGCGGCACCGTCGCCGCCCGGCTCGCCGGCCACGACGCGGCGGTCAACGACGTCGCCTTCGTTCCCGGCATGGACAAGGCGGTCTCGGTTTCCGACGACGGCTCCTTCGCCATCTGGAATCTTGCGACCGGCGAGCTCGAACAGCGGATCACCGATACGCCGGTCAAGGTGCTCGACGTCGCTATCAGCGCGGACGGTCGGTTCGCCGCCGCGGCGCGGTGGGACGGCACGGCGCGGATCTTCGACATTGCTGAGGGCCGCGAGATCGCGCGCGCCGAAGGCCATCAGGGCAATGTCAACGCGGTCGCCTTCTCGCTGGACGGACGGCAATTGTTCACCGCGGGCTATGACGGCGCGATCCGCGGATGGCCGCTGGACGACGGCCGCATCGCCGGTTCGTCGCGGGTGCTCTACACCCATGGCTGGGGCGTCAACGTCATCACCCCCCTGCCCGGAGGTACCCTGCTCGCCTTCGGCAGCCAGAACGGCGTGACCGGTCTCGTCGACCTGCCGACGCTGGAAGCCGTGGAGCTCGCCGCGAAAGAGAACCCGGTGCTGTCGATCGCGGTGTCACCGCGGGCCGGATGGTTCGCCACCGGCAGCGCCGACGGGCGCATCCGGGTCTTCGACATCGATACGGGCACGCTGGTCGAGGAATATGGCGACGTCTACGGCCCGGTCTGGGGCCTGTCCTTCACGCCGGACGGCAAGGAGCTCTACCGGGTCGGGCTCGACGATTTCGCCATCCGCTGGCAGGTCTCGCCGCGCCAGCGGATGGAGGCGATCCAGTCGGTCTATCCGCGGCGGTTCCAGGCGCATGGCACGGACGATCCCGGCGAAAGCGAGTTCCTGCGCAAATGCTCGGTCTGCCATACGCTGACGCCGGATGACGGCAACCGCGCCGGGCCGACGCTGTTCGGCCTGTTCGGGCGCAAGGCCGGCACCGTTCCGGGCTATGCCTATTCGGAGGCGCTGACGGAATCGGATATCGTCTGGACCGAGGAAACGGTATCACAGCTGTTCGACCATGGACCCGACGTCGTGACGCCGGGCACGAAGATGCCGGTGCAGCGGCTGAAGAGCGTCGAACGGCGCGACGCGCTGATCGCCTATCTCAAGCGGGCAACCGCAACCGACGCCGAAACGCCGCCGCCGAGCGGGCGACCGGCACCAGAACCGGGGGGGACCACACCACAATGAAGGCATTCCTGCTAAGCGTGGCCATCGTGCTGCTCATCGGGCTGGGCGTCGGCCTCTTGCTCAACACCGAGCTGGAACAATCGGCCAGCGAAGCCTATTCGACCGAGAACGTCCGGCTGCAATAGGCCCGATCGAGCGCGCACGCACGCGTTGCGGGATGCGGCGGCACGGCACCTTCACACGTCCGGTGCGAGACGGATCATCACGCGGAGCGCCGCCGGCGGCACCGCGACAGCAAGGAACAGGACCGATGAGCGAAGAAGCCTTCAACATGTCACTGCGCAAGTTTCTCAAGCAGGTCGGCGTGACCTCGCAGCGCGAGATCGAGGAACTGGTGCGCTCCGGCAAGGCCGGCTCAGGCCCCCTGAAGGTGCGCATGCACCTGACAGCCGAGGGTGAGCCGCTGGACCATGTCGTCGAAGGTGAAATCCAGCTGCCGTGACGCTCAGCCAGATCGACATCGCGCCCCTGGCGGACCCTGAATTCCCGCCCGCCTTCACCGGCCACCCGGTGGCTGCGGGCGTCGAGCCCTTTGCAGCGGCGATCGAGGCCGCGCGCGCGCAATCCCATGGCGCGGGCGATCTGTTCTGGAGCCGCGACACGGACTGCGCCGCGGCCGCGCTGATCCTGGAACCGGATGTCGCGCTCGCCAAGGCCATGCAGATGCTGCCGCTCCTGATGGTGGCGATCGGCGATGCGATGGGCGGTGTCGGACCGCCCAATCTGGCGCTGACCTTCCGCTGGCCCGGTACGATCCTGGCCAATGGCGCGACCGTCGGCGCCGTGCGCCTGCATGTTCCCGGTTTACGCGATCCGGCCGGAATTCCCGATCACATGGTCGTCGGCTACGCGCTGACCATCGAGGCGTCGCGGAACGGCCCCGCCGAGCCGGGCCACGATCTGGCCGCAACCGCGCTGATGGAAGAGGGCTGCGGCGAACTCGACCGTACCCTCATCGTCGAGGCGGTGGCGCGGCACTTCCTGTCGTGGATCGACGGCTGGACCCATGACGGATTTCGCGCCGCGCATCAGAGCTGGACGTCCCGCGCCGATGCGATGGGCGAAACCGTGGACATCGTCCTCGGCGGTGTCCGGCATTCCGGCACCATGATCGGCCTCGACGACGCCGGCGGGGCCCTGTTGAAGACCGATGGGCGCACGGTGCTGCTGCCCCTGACCGATGCCGCAAGCGGAGCCGATTCCTGATGCAGATGCCTGCGCAACCCCTCGCGCCACAGGGCCGTGTCGTCTGGAAATCCGCCGGCCTGCACCTGACCCACAAGCTGGACAATGGCTGGCTCGCGGTCACGCCGGATTTCCTGCGCGCCTACTACACCCGGCCGGAAATCCACCCGATCGAGGAAAGCTGCGACAACGAGCATCGGCTGTTCGAGCGGCTGATGGAGACGCCCGACGCGACGGTCACCGACGCCGATCTGGCCATGCTCGCCGATGCCGACACGGCGGACAATTATCGCATGTTGCTGGCCTATCGCGACCATCTCCTGCGGCACGGTTCCATCGAGGCCGGCTATCTCGCCCTGTTCCGCCCGGAGGCGCCACGCGTGCCGCCGGTCTTCATCGAGCAACTGGTCCATCTGATCCTCGGCGGGCTTCTGGCCGACGAGACCGATCCTTTCGTCCTGCGCGCCGCCGAGCTGTTCTTCCGCGACCAGATGGCGACGACCGGCGACGGCCAGTTGACGCTGGCCGACGCGGAAGTGGTCGAGATGTATTCCGAATCCGGCGGCCTCGGCGGGCTCGGCTCGCTTCTGGCCGAAGCCGGCACGCCGATGCGCGAAGTCTCGCTCGACGTTTTGAGCGAGGAGAACCGCGAGACCTATTGGGGCCGGGCCGACCAGTTCAATTTCGCCCTCGATTTCCGCTTCACCCAGCCGGGGCAGGATGCGCTGGCGCGGGTCATCGAGCGCTGGGTCGCGCATTTCCTGCACCTGCCGGTGCGGGTCCAGGCGATGCAGTCTATCACCGACCAGCACTGGTCCTGGCATGTCGGGCTCGACGCCGAGGCAACGCAGATCCTGAACGGGCTCTACGAGGGCGAAACGGTCGACGAGGACCGCATCGGCCGGATAGCCGCGCTGTTCCGCATGGAATTCAAGGACGACGACCGGATCCTGCCGACCATGCGGGGCAAGCCGGCCTATCTCGGCGTGGCGGTGAATCCCACCGGTCTCATCCGGCTCAAGCCCCAGAACCTTCTGACCAATCTGCCCCTGACATCCGGCGTCCAATGATCAAGGAATCGACATGACGACTTCATCACACAGCGTCGCGAATTCGCCTTGGATGCGCCTCGTGGCGCTGGTCTTCGCGATCGCTCTCGCCGCCCTCGCCTTCCTCGTCTATGTCCAGACCGAAGAATGGGTGGCCGGTGTCCAGGAGCGGGGCGAGGAACTCGGCACGCTGCGGGTCGATCCCGACGTCGCGGCCTGCGTGGACAAGCGCTTCGCCGACATCGACGGCATGGTCCAGCTGGATCTGATCACCGCCGAGGCTGCCGAGAAGTCGCGCGCCGACGCGCGCTCCCTCTGCTACCAGCGCAACTGATCCTCAGTCGGTGGTCAGGAAGTCGTCGACCGTCAGGCCGCGCCGGCCGGCTTCCAGATAGTCGTCGGTGGTGCGGACCTTGGGCCGCTGGGCGATGGCGAAGGGATCGCCGCCGTCCGCCGCAAGGGCTTCCAGCCGGCAGCTCTCGCACATGCTCAGAAGCGCCACCCGCTCCTCGGTCTTAAACATCCAGTGCTTGCCGCCGAGCGTTTCCCTGACCCGGTCGAGCATGCCGCGTGCGGCGAAGGGCTTGCCGCAGCAGGTACATTCGGCCGGCTCGTCTTCGTTCAGCGTCACCGGCTGCATCACGGTCGGCGCCAGATTGTAGCGCGGGTCGAGCGTGATCGCGGTTTCCGGACAGGTCGCGGAACAGATGCCGCACTGGACGCAGGCCGCCTCCACGAAGCGCAGTTCCGGCTTGCCCGGCGTGTCGCGCAGGGCGTCGGCCGGACAGGCCGAGACGCAGGCCATGCAGAGGGTGCAGCGTTCCTTGTCGACGAGAATGTTGCCATAGGGCGCCGAGGCCGGCAGGCGGATCAGATCGTCGGCCGGGCCTGAACCGGCGGCCGCGGCGATCGCGATGCCGGCCCGCGCCACTTCGCGCTTGCCGCCGACGGGCGCGAACGCCGTGCGGGCGATCTCGGCAGCCTCCTGCCGGTCGTACAGCAGCGTCTCGACGATCTCCGGATCGCGCTCGGCGATAATCCGCACCCGGTCGGGCGCATGGCCGAGCCCGGCGAGCAGCGCCTCGGTCAGCGCGATTTCCTCGTGCAGCGCGTGCAGTTCGCCCGCTTTGCGCGGATCGACAAGGACCACCAGCAAGCGGAATCCGGCGGCCAGCGCCGCGACGATCAGGTCGTGGCCGAGCGCCGTCGTCGAATGCATTTCCAGCGGAATGACGTTGGCCGGCAGGCCACGGCCGAAGCGCGCCATGGCGTTGATCAGCGATGCGCCATGCTCACGCTCGTGCACCATCAGCACGGGCGCCTCGCCGCCGGCGGCCAGATAGGTTCGGGCCAGCGTCTGCACCCGTTCGATCGACTGAGCACGGGCCGGATAGTCGTAGGAGACCGCGCCGGTCGGGCAATGGGCAGCGCAATTGCCGCAGCCGCCGCAGATCGCCGTGTCGATCAGGATGTTGTCGCCATCGGGCGAAATTGCGCTGGGCGGGCAATTGTCGATGCACTTGGTGCAGCCGGTCTTCTTCGACCGCTCGTGGGCGCAGATCGACGCGTCGTAGCTGACATAGATCGGCTTCTCGAACTCGCCCTCGTAGCCGCTGGCGTCGAAGAGGCCCCGCATGACCGCCGCCGGATCGGCGGGATCGGCACGGAAGTAGCCGTCGCGACCGGTGGGGCGGGCGAAGAGCGGCGCGTTGCCGCTCATGTCGAAGAGAACGCTGCAGGACGATTTGGCGCCATTGCGCGGCAGCGCGAATTGCGGCTCGCCGCGCGACGACGGCAGCATAGCGGCGTAATCGTCGACGACGATGTCGAAACCGCCGAGCGTGCCGGTGGCAGAAACCACCCGGCCGCGGAAGACCGGAAAGTCGAGCACTTCGGGCAGCAGGATGTCGTCGGCATCGGTCAAGAGCAGCGTGACCGACAGCGTGCGGTTGAGCAGCGCCGCAGCGTCCAGCGCCGCCTGCCCCCGGCCGGTCACCAGACACAGCCCGTCGCTTTCGATGGCGCGCAGGCGGGCCGGGGCGATCGGCAGCGAGGCCGCGCCGATCAGCGCCGCCATCTTCGGCGCGATCGACGCCTTGTCGGCGGTCCATCCCGCCATTTCGCGGATGTTGACGAAGGCGGAGACCTCGCGGCCCTTCTCCTCGGCGATCTCGGCGAAAAGCGGGCTTTCCTGGGTACAGGCGACGACCACGGGCGCCTCGCCCTCCATGGCGCCTTCGAAGGTCCCGATCTGGCTGCGACACAGATGCGTGTGAACCGGCAGGTCCGCGCCGCCGAGGGCACGGCCGATCGCCCTGCCGTCCACCTGCATGGTCTTCTCGCAGTTGCAGACCAGAATCCGTTGGCTCGTCGCGCTCATGACTTCTCCCTTTGTCGATGAGGAATAACACGTTACGCTGTTTATGGCGGGTGAAAAACGAGCTCGCGGACTGCGAAAGGTGCGCCAACTTGGCCCGTGAACTGACGATCATGCTGGGTGTTCTGGCCGAGCGGCGCCGATCCGTGTCGCGCTGGGCGAAGGAGTACTGGATCCCGGTCGGAATCGCCCCGGCATCCGGGGGCCTGACCACCGGCGACGTGATGCTGAGCGACGACGAGCGGACGCGCTATTTCATGGGCGTGCATGCGCTCACCTGCCATGCGGCCGACACCGAGGCCTATGTGCACAATTTCAACAGCCAGGTGCCGGCGCTGTTCATCGTGCTGCGCCGCTCCCCGTCGGAGGATGGCCACCCGCTGCCGTGGTTCGTCCACAGCGTCACCGCCTCGCCCTATCTCGCGCAGGATTACGACGACAGCGGCGAGGACATCGTCGAGCGCGTCCCGATGCCGCCGGACATCACCGAGACGCTCAAGGACTTCGTGAACCGCTATCACCAGGAAGAGGAATTCAAGAAGCGGCGGCGCGACAAGCTGGATCTCGAGGACCACAAATTCGGCAAGGAGCCGATCTTCCTGCAGCGCGAGAAGCCGGCCGGGGGCAATCTCGATGGCTGACGAAACCGGAGACGACGGCGGCTTCCTGTCGCGCTGGTCGCGGCGCAAGCGCGAGGTCGAGGCGGCCGAAGCCGCCGCGGCGGCGGACGCGCAGACGCCCGACGTCGTCGACCCCGAGGCCGTTGCCCGCGAGGCCGAGGAGCTCGAGCAGAACCGGCTGGCGGCGGAAGCGGTCGACATCGATTCCATGAAGGCGGGCGACGATTTCGGCCTGTTCATGAAGCGCGGCGTGCCCGAGTTCCTGCGTCGCAAGGCGCTGCGCAAGCTGTGGCGCTCCAATCCGGTCTTCGCCAATCTCGACGGGTTGAACGATTACGACGAGGATTTCCGCAATCCCGCCCACAATCGCTACACCTCGCTCTGGCAGCTCGGACGCGGCTTCCTGAGCACCGAGGAGCAGAGCACCCAGCAGGCGACCGGCCGCCTGACCCGGCCCGAGCCCGAAGCGGATACTATGTCAGCCGAGGCGGAGGATCAGGGCGAAGCGGGGGCAGTCACAGACTTTGCGGCAGATGCGCCCGAAGACGCCGCCGTGGCCGAAGACCCGGGAAGCGCGCCGGAGATGGCTGTTGCCGATGCGGGTCCGCAGGCTGCCGGCGACGACGAGTGCCTGATCACGGAGGAGACGGGCGTGCCGCTCGCCGCCGCCCCCTTGGCCGCCCAAGAGCCCGAGCCGGTCGAGCGGATCGAGAGCCCCGCACCGCCACAGCCTCAAGCGCGGCGCGTGTCGATCCGCCAGCGCCTGCAGGGTTAGGCCGAGAGCGAATCAGAGATTCGGATCGGCCAGATGATTGCGGAGCATCTCCTTGTAGGTGGCCGCCATCTCTTCGATGTAGACCTCGTGATCCTCCACTTCCCGCACCTTGTTGCCGACAAAGGCGTTGTAGCGGGCCGCGGCGTAGAGAAACGCCATGTGGATATCGGTCGCCAGAACCTTCTGGTTGGCGCGGTTGGCCACGTCGATGAAGCGGTCCGCCAGCTTCAGGAAGGCGTCCGGATCGAGCGTCGGCGGCGTGCCTGCGGCGCGGCGCTGCTTGCGGTTTCCCTGGGATTCCAAGTCTTCGGGCCTCCGTTCGCGCTGTGAGGTCCGCGCCGATCCGCCCCGGGATCGCGATTGGCCAGGAGCGGCATTTGCCGTAAGAGACGCGGACCCAATTCATAGCAGCGAGAGACCCTTTGGCAATCGACAAGGCAGACATCCTGGAGCAGCTCAAGCGGGTGAAGGGACCGGATCTCACCGGCAACATCGTCGATCTCGGGCTGGTCTCCGACATCTTCGTCGCCGACGGCAAGGTGTTCTTCTCCCTGACCATTCCGGCCGACCGGGCGGAAGAGCTGGAGCCGCTGCGTGCCGCCGCCGAGAAGGCCGCGTCCGGCGTTCCGGGCGTCGAGAAGGCGACCGTCGCGCTCACTGCCGAAGCGACCAAATCCTCGGCCCGCCCGGTCCGTCCGGCCCCGAGCCCGGCGCAGGCTGCTTCGGTGCCGCCGCCGATGGCTGCGCGCGCACCGCAGGCTCCCAAAGCGCCCGAGAAGGCCGGCGTGCCGGGCATTGGCGCAATCATCGCGGTCGCCTCGGGCAAGGGCGGCGTCGGCAAGTCGACCACTTCCGTCAATCTCGCGCTCGGCCTGCAGGCGAACGGCCTGAAGGTCGGCATCATGGACGCCGACATCTACGGCCCGTCCATGCCGCGGCTCCTGCACATCTCCGGCCGTCCGCAGAACGTCTCGGGCCGGATTATCCGGCCGATGGAAGGCTACGGCCTGAAGGTGATGTCGATGGGCTTCCTCGTCGACGAGGAAACCCCGATGATCTGGCGCGGGCCGATGGTCATCTCGGCGCTGACGCAGATGCTGCGCGAGGTCGAATGGGGCGAACTCGACGTGCTCGTGGTCGACATGCCGCCGGGCACCGGTGACGCCCAGCTCACCATGGCGCAGAACGTGCCGCTGGCC
>Ga0189290_100125_pt1 | contig 60309 bp, 46 predicted proteins | sample UW140minimetaG_FD_130318 | JGI IMG/M metagenome (GOLD analysis project Ga0189290, IMG submission 130318) | Marine microbial communities from the Costa Rica Dome - UW140 mini metaG | ecosystem: Environmental > Aquatic > Marine > Oceanic > Photic zone | place: Costa Rica: the Eastern Pacific...
CGGCTCGATGACAGCCCATTCCTGATCCGACAGTTCATGGCGACGCATGGCAATCTCCCTTCCAGGAGATTGAATCAGATTACGCCACCTCGCTGAACCCGTTTATGGGGACGCTCTCTAGGTTGGCCGGTGCCGCCCTTCGCCTTGCGCAACCCGGTCCGGCCCACGTGATGGGGCCGAACAGTTCATCAGCGCGCCGGGCCCTCGCCCGACCGTTGGCGCTGACGACGCTGGCGCTCTATAGCCTCTATCTGACCGGCGAGTTCCTAGTCGCCGGTGCCCTGACCATGGCGTCCGACATCGGCATCAGCGCGCTGATGCTGGCTGCCTGCATCGCGCCGGTCGCCGGGCTTGTTGGGCTGGTCTTCGCAACGTCCGGTCGGTTTCGCGGCGTTCTTCTCGCCCTGCTCCTGATCTGCGCGGCCGGTGGAATCGCACTTGACGCCCATGCCCTGCATTTCGCGGCGCCGGACGGCCAGAACGCCATCGTCATCGCCATGGTGGCGGTCTGGCAAGTCGTCGTCCTGATCCTCGCCGTTGCCGCATCGCTGGTCGTTCGGCTCGTCACGCGTCGCCGGTCGGCGGCGCCGCGCTGATCGTTTCGGGTGCCTTTCTGTGAAGCAGCATGTCGCGATCGATCACCGCTTCGGCATTTCGTCTCTGAGCCATTGCGACTGGACAGATTTTCCCCTTAGACAGGATTGGGACGTTGCATGAGGCGGGAGAGTAACCGGTGTCGACGAGTGAAGATCGGCGCGCACGATCTGACGTGACCGCCATGCGTTTTTCCAGCGATGCATTCGCCCCGCATGACCGCTTCGAAGCCTATCGCGATCTGTATGCCGGCGGCACCGAGGTGACCCGTCTTGGTGCCGGCTTTGCGGCGCACTTCGAGGCGCGGCCGCTGGGCGAACTGGTGGTCTTCGAGCGCTGGCTGAACGATGTCGCCCATGAACGGTCGGCGCAGCGGATCCGCCAGGACGGGTTCGAGCATTTCGTCATGCAACTCAACCTCTCCGGCGTTCTGGTCGTCGAGACCACCGATGGGCCCGTCACCGTCCAACCCGGCGAGATCATCATCCTTGATACCTGGCGGCCCTACAGCAACCGATGTGAGAATGCCCATGTTCTGACCTTCTCGGTGGCGCGTTACGTTGTCGAGCGCGCCTATCTGGGAGGCCGGGACCTGCATGGTCGCGTGCTCAACGCCGAGCGCGGTGCGCTCCTGGCAGATTTCATGTCGTCTCTGACCCGCAATGCGCGCACGTTGTCCGCCGAGGCCATCAACGGCATGGTCGGCATCTTTTCGGAGCTCTTGACGATCACGCTTCGCCAGGACGACGGCACCGCCAGTGCCGAGGCACGAGGCAAGCTGAAGCTCGCGCAGGAGCTGATCGAGGAGGGGTTGTCGCGGCACGATCTCGACCCGGCCGTCATTGCCACGAAGGCCGGCATATCGCGCTCGCGGCTCTACGAGATGTTCAAGCCCCATGGCGGCGTCGCCAGCTACATCCAGCGGCGACGGGTGCATCGCTTCCGTGTCCTGCTCAGCCAGCGGCGCGACATGCGCAGCATCGCCGAACTGGCCTTCGCCTGTGGCTTCGCCAGCGAAAGCCATGCCAGCCGGACCTTTCGCGAGGTCTTCGCCATGCCGCCGGGCCAGTTCCGGCGCCGCCAGGGCGGTCCCGCGTCGCTGGCGTCGGGGACGATGACGCCGGGACGCGATGGTTTCGCGCCCTGGGTCAGCTCCCTCAACATGCGGGCGCAAGCCGCCAATTCATGAGCCCTGACATCGGGGCGAGGCCGAGCGGCGCGTGGCACCTGGCGCTCGCCCTGGCCATGGTGCATCTGGTCTCCTCGCTCGACCGGCATCTCCTCAGTCTTCTTCTCAGCCCGATCAAGGCAGAGCTCGGCTTGAGCGATACGCAGCTCGGATTCCTGCACGGCACGGCCTATGTCCTGCTCTATGCCGCTGCAATCGTACCGCTCGGCTATCTGGTCGACCGGTTCGACCGGCGCCGCATCATCCAGGCGGGTATCCTCGCCTGGACCGTCGGGACGGCCGCCTGCGCGCTGGCCCAGACCTATCCGCAGCTGGTGCTGGCGCGCATGCTGGTCGGCCTCGGTCAGGCCGCACTCGTGCCGGCCGCAACTAGCCTTCTCGCCGACAGCTTCGCCGGTCGCGGGATCGGCAAGCCGATCGCCGTCTTCACCTCGGCGGCGACCTTTGGCAGGGGACTGGCGCTTCTGGGCGGCGGCATGGCACTTGGTTGGATCGGGCTGTGGAGTCCGGACCGGCCGATGGCGGGCCTCGCGCCATGGCGCACCCTGCTGCTTCTCTCCCTGATCCTCAACCTCGTCGCGTTCGCCTGGCTTTCGGCCATGGACCGGACGCCGCGCGGTCGAAGCAGCGCACCCCTCGAACGCGGCATGGTCACCGCCGTTGCCGATCGCTGGAAACTCTATCTTGCCTATCTCGGCGCTTCGGCAGCGGCGATCCTGCTGGTTCAGGTCACCGCGGCATGGGGGCCGACGCTGCTGGTCAGGGGCTTCGACCTGACTCCGGCGGCCAGCGGACTGCTGTTCGGCCCGATCGTGGTCGGCTTCGGCCCGGCGGGAAACGTTTTCGGGGGCTGGGCGATCGATGCGCTGATACGCCGGGGGGTGCGTGCTCCATCGGCCTGGGTCGCGGTCATCGCCCTGCCTGCTGCGCTGTTCGCCGGCGCGGTCTTCTGCCTCTCCGCCGACCTCCTTGTCGCGCTCTGCGCCCTCGCGGCGATCACTTTCTGCCTCGGTTTCACGACGCCGGCCGGGCTCGTTGCGATCCAGCGAATGACGCCGCCGGATCTGCGTGGCAGGGCGACGGGCCTCTTCGTCCTCATCGTCACAATGGTCTCGCTGGGCTTTGGGCCTCTGACGGTCGGATGGTTCAGCGACCAAGTCTTTACCGGGCCCGCAGGACTGCGCCAGGCGATCCTCGCCGTCCTCGTTCTGGGCGCCTTGTTCGGGACGCTGTCGGCGCTTCAGGCGGCCAGGCTCGAGCGGATGACGAAAGCCGACGTGCCGGACGATGCCGGCCTTGCCGCCAATATGCCGAAGTCGAACGCCTGAATACGGCCCGAACGCACGCGGCCTTACCTACCGGGGCGCCGGCCCGTCAGACTGGCCTGCCTGCCGTCCGGCGCTAACGCCCTGTTACGGTCGCCCGCCCGCTTTCCGCCGCGCCAGAATGCGCCCCGCGAAGGTCTTCAGATCGATATCCGGGGCCGGCGGCGGGCCGAAGAGATGGCGGTCCAGCGGGTCGAACGCGGGGCGATGGGTGGCGCGTCCACCATCCAGGAAGGCTACGGCCGCGCTACGGGCGGCCCGGGCGTCACCGCGGGACGCCGCTCGGCGCAGCGCGGCGGCGTTGCGGTCAGGCGCCCAGCGCCGCATGTGGCGACGGATCTCGGCGACGGTCAGGAAGCGGCGACCCGGCAGGGCCATCAGCAGAATTGCAAGACAGGCCCCGAGCCCCGACAGGAGCGGTGCGTTGCGGGCCACGAGGCCTGACCAGCCGCTGGCCTCAGGCTCCTCGGCGATTGCGGCGAAGGCGATGCGCTGAGATTTCAGCACCGCGTCGCGCATTTCCCGCGTCGTGGTATCGAACCAGGGAATATGGAACGCCTCCAGCCGGCCCGGCTGCGAGGAAACCGGCCGCATGCGCCATTGCCAGACGACGGTGGACACCGGCCCATGCTCCGTCAGCTCGACACTGCGCCGTTCGGGCGCGATGAAGGAGATCAGCCAGGGCGCGATCATCCGGGGCGGCGGCGGCAGTGAGCCGGGCGGCACCCCTTCGGCGACGATCATCACGGTGCGCGTCGCAGTCTCGCCATTGGCCAGCATGGCCGGGTCCATGTCCCATTCGTCGCTGTAGCTCAGCGAACGGGCCGGCAGCCACCAGCCGCCCTCGGTCGCCGGGCGCGGGACGGCGGTGATGGTGACGGGCTCGGAGACGACATTGTGGACGAAGCGCTCGCCATTGTTGGCGACCAGCGTCAGCCGGTGGGTGAAGGCGCCCACGGTCAGGTCGCCGCCGCGTTCGGGGAAGATCGCCAGCCGCCGCTCGAAAACGGTGAGCTGGCGGCCATCGATGCGCTGGGTCGTCCAGCTGTCGCGGCCAAGCTGCATCCAGGAGAAATTGCGCAGGTCCGGCTGGACCAGCGTCTCCAGCGCGATGGTCACGTCGTAGAGGCCGCGAATGGTGACCAGCACCATCTCGTCCTCATAGGGGGCCGCCGGCATGGCATCGATCACCACGGCCAGCCGCGCGTCGCGCGTCGCGACCTCCGGCGCTGCCTCGGCGGGCCCCGTCGCGGCAAACAGGAGCAATGACAGCGTGAGGAGAAGCCGTCCTACCATGCGGTGTCCTCCGGCGGGTTGGCGAGGCCGAGATCCTGCCGACGCTGATGCTCGGCGCGAAGGCGGAGCTTCAGGAAGGCGCCGGGATCGTCGGGCAGCGTGGTCAGCCAGTCCTCGCTGGCAACGACGCCCTGGCCGGTGCGCGGCCGCACGACGGAGCGCTGCTCGGCCAATGTGAGCGCCTTGGGCACGTCGCGCTTGGTCGGCTGGGCAGCCGCGTCCTCGGCCTCGATATTGGCGGCGATGCCGTCGATGTCGTTGGATTCACCGACCACCGGGTCGATGCGGGCGGCGACGAGGGCGCGATTGAAGCGGGCGTCGGCATCGGACGGATCTGCGAACAGCACCGCGTCGAAATAGGCGACGGCCTCCGCGTAGCGGGCGAGCGCGGCAAGCCCGACGCCGCGATTGTAGGTGGCCTCGGAGCCGGCCGCGCGAAACGCCAGATCAGCCTCTTCGTAGCGACCCGCACGGTAGAGCGCGACGCCGCGCACCGCCGGCTCGGTGGTCAGGCTGGCAGCGAGCCCGGGCAGACCGGTGGAAAGCGCCAGCCGGCCGAAGGCGGCGGGGCCGGCAGCGAGCGCTGCGCTTGCTGCCACGACCAGCGCCAGGAATGGCAGGACCCAGCGCCGCATCAGACGCTCCTGCGGAACAGGGCGAGCGCCGGAAACAGCGCCAGCACGAGGAGATAACGGCCATAATCGGTGTAATGCAGCACCGCGTAGTCGCCTTCCGCCAGAGCATCGGAGCGGCGCCGGCCGATCCCGTCCGCAACGGCGAGCGGCGCGGTGGCATCGGCAAAGAAGCCGCCGCCGGCGGCGGCAAGACGCTCCAGCGCTGCCGGATCGGGCGGCGGCATGTCGCCGGGCCGCTGGCTCGGCGCGACATGGATCGCCGAGACGAAGGCGCCGGCGGCGCGCAAACCCACCACCTCGTCGAAGGCGGCAGGGCCGAGCCCCTCCCCGTCGGTGACCAGCACGACGTCGGCGCGCAGGATCTGCGCCTCCGCCAGCGTGCGGCGGGCCAGTGCCAGTGCCCGGTCGCTGCGGCTGCCGGGGTCGGGCACCGTCTCGCCGTCGAGGACAGCGACGATGGAGCCGAGCGCCGCGGGATCGGTGGTGAAGGCCGTCGCCACATAGGCTTCGCCGGCATAGACGATGAGGCTGACGGGCCGGGTGCCGGCCCGCTGCAGGACAAGCTGGGCGGCGGCTTCGGCGTCGTCGAGGCTGCCGCCCTCGGCGATGGAGCGCGACAGGTCCATGGCGACGACGATGCCATCGAGATTGCGGAAGGTCGGCGCGTCGCTGTCGCGCTGGGCGGGGCCGACGAGGGCCAGCGCCACCAGGCTGGCGACGGCGATGGGCAACCAGGCGTGACGGGCCCTGCCCGGCACCAGCCGGCCCAGCCGCGACAGCGCCGCCATCAGGTCCGGGTCGACGGCGCGCTCCCAGCCGGCAAGGCCCCGGGACCGGCGGGCGAAGACGACGCCGGCCACGAGGGTCAGCACCAGGACCGCCAGCCACCAGGGCCGCAGCAGCAGAAGATCGCCCGGCAGGCTCATGCGCCCCGCCTCCATCCGATGACGAGGCCGAGGGCGCAGAGGAAGCCGAAGCCGGCCGGCCAGATCCAGTAGGAACTGTAGATTTCGGCCGCAGGCCGCTCGAAGGCGCTGGTCTCCAGCGCGTCGATGGCGCGCGCCACCTGCCGCAGATCGTCGGTGGTGCGGACGCGGAAGGTCTCGCCGCCGCTGGTCTCGGCAATGGCCCGCAGCGTTGCCGTATCGACGGCGTCGCGGGATTTGGGGTCGGTCTCCAGATCGGCGGGGCCGAGCGCGATGGTGTGGACGCGGATGCCGAGCCGTTCGGCGAGCGATCCGGCATCGCGCGGCTGGACGGCGCCGGCATTGTTGACGCCGTCGGACAACAGAACGACGACGCGCGAGCGCGCATCGGAGCGGGCAAGCCGTTTCAAAGCGAGGCCCAGCCCGTCGCTGATCGCGGTGGAACGGCCGGAAATGCCGATCGTCGCCTGGTCGATGAGGTGGCCCACCGCCTCGACGTCGAAGGTCAGCGGTGCGGCGAAATAGGCGGTCTCGGCGAAGATCACCAGCCCGACGCGGTCGCCGGCCCGGGCGCGCACGAAATCGCGGGCCACCGCCTTCACCGCGTCGAGCCTGGAGACGGTGGCGCCGTCGAGGACGAAATCCTCCTGCTCCATGCTGCCCGACAGGTCGATGGCGAGGACAAGGTCGCGGCCGCTTGCGGGCAAGGCCTCGACCGCTTCCAGTTGCTGCGGGCCGGCCAGCGCCACGACCAGCGCGATCCAGGTGAGCGCCGGCAAGAGCTGACGGACGCGGGCGCGCATGCCGTCCGCCGCCCCGGTGGCCAAGCGCGCCGCGATGGAGCCGGGCACGACGAGCGCGCCGGTCGCGGCCTGGCGCGGCGGCAGGAGCAGCAGTGCGGCGAGTGGCAGCGGCAACAGAAGCAGCGCGTAGGGGGTGGCGAAGCTCCACATGGTCACGCCCCCGCCCGCAGTCGGCGGCGGCCACGGGCCATCGTCAGGATCGCCGCGTCGATGGCATCGAGGTCGGGCGTCGTGCCCGGCCGGTAGAGCGAGGCACCGATGTCGTCGCGCAGGACCGCGCCGGAATCGGGGCTGGTGCCGGACGCGGCCGGCGCGGCGTCGCGGCGCAGCCGGTCGATCAGCGTGGCCTGCCGGAACAGGCGATCTTCGGCCGGTAACAGCCGCGCCGCGGCGATCTCGCGCCGGGCCATGGTCAGCGCGGTCTCGCGCCGGCGGGTGACGAGATGCAGCAGCGCCAGGAGCAGAAGCCCGGCGAGGATGCCGAGCGCCGCGGCAGCCAGCACTTCGTTCCAGTCGAAGGCAGCGAAATCGGCGGGCAGCCGTACCGGGCGCAGCCGGGCGACGAGATCAGGATCGGTCGACATCGTCGCGCTCCAGAGCCTCGGCCATCCTGTCGTATTCGGCATCGGCCGCCACGATGCGCACCTCCGCGCCGAGCCGCTCCAGCCGCTCGCGGCGCGGATCGGGCCTGGCGGCCGTGTCGGCGCCCGACACGAAGGCCCAGCGCAGGCCTGCCATCCCCACCGGCGCATCACCGGACAGAAACGGATAGGCACCGCGCGGCGGGGCCTGTTCGAAAGCGTCACGCACCAGGATCGTGACGATCCGCGCCCGGCGGCGCAGGGCCAGCGCCAGACCGTCGAAATCCGTGCCCGGCACGTCGAGGCCGGTGGCGAGGAACAGCGTGCCCCCCCGCGGCACCAGACGGCCGGCGGGTTCGAGCAGCCGGTCGAGCGGCGCGTCGTCGAGATGGCCCGCTGCCGCCCGTTCGAGCGCGATGGCATGGGCACGGGCGAGGCCGCCGGCGATCGCCGCCATGCCCTTCTCGCGGGCCTGCGGCGCAACATAAGCCGGCTCACCGAGGCCGAGGGCCAGCAGTCCCACACGGCCGCCCGCCTGAACGACACGCCAACCGGCCAGCATCAGGGCGTCGGCGGCCGCGACCGAGCGCAGGCGCCGACGAGTGCCCCAGAGCATGGCCGGGCGGAAATCGGCGACCAGCAGCGCCGTCTTCTCGCGCTCGTCGCGGAAGGTGCGCACATGCGGCCGGCCGGTGCGCGCCGTCGTCGCCGCGTCGAGATGGCGGCTGTCGTCGCCCTCCGAAAAGAGCCGCACGTCGACGATCTCCAGCCCGTTGCCGCGGCGCTTGCCGGCAAAGCCGCCGGGCCGGCCGGTCGGGGCCAGCCGCTGCTCGGGGATATGCCGGACGTAATGGCGCAGCCGGAACAGCGCGTCGGCATCGACGGCGATGCCGGCATGGTCTGCCGGCGGGACGATGCGGCTCATCAGAGCGGCTGGACGCGTTCGACGAGCCGGGCGACGAGGCTGCGCGCCGTGACGCCGTCGGCCGCAGCCCGCCAGGTCGGCACGATGCGGTGGGCGAGAATGTCCGGGGCGAGCTCGCTCACATCCTCCGGCACGGCGTAGTCGCGGCCACGCAGATAGGCATGGGCCTTGGCCGAGGCCGCCAGCGCCAGCGTGCCGCGCGGCGACACCGGATGCTCGATCGCCTTGCGGATGTCGGGGGCCGGCTGGTCCTCGCGCGTCGCCATGACGAGGCGCACGATGTAGTCCTTCAGGGCCGGCGCCAAATGCACCTTCGCAGCGGCCTGCCGGGCCGCAACGATCGCCGCGCTGGTCACCGGATGCGGCATCGCCGCCCCGGTGCCGCTCGCCTCGCGCTCGACGAGGTCGAGGATAGCAAGCTCGGAGCGGGCGTCGGGCATGTCGACGAGGACATGCATCAGGAAGCGGTCGAGCTGGGCCTCGGGCAGCGGAAAGGTGCCCTCGTGCTCGATCGAGTTCTGGGTCGCGACGACCATGAAGGGATCGGGCAGCGCATAGGTCGTGCCGCCGGCGGTCACCTGCCCCTCGGCCATCGCCTCGAGCAGGGCCGACTGCACCTTGGGCGGGGCGCGGTTGATCTCGTCGACGAGAACGAGGGAGTGGAACACCGGACCCCGGACGAATTCGAAGACGCCCTTCTCGGGGCGGAAGACCTGGGTGCCGGTCAGGTCGGCAGGCATCAGGTCGGGCGTGCACTGGATGCGCGAGAAGGAGGATTCCAGCCCGTCGGCCAGCCGCTTGACGGCGCGGGTCTTGGCGAGACCGGGGGCGCCCTCGATGAGGAGATGGCCGCCGGTCAGGAGCCCGATCATCAGGCGTTCGACAAGGGGCTGGTGGCCGATCAGGCCGGTCTCGACGGCCCGCTGCAGGGCCGAGAGGGCATGGGCACCGCCGCCATCCGACCAGTCGTTCGACAAGGCGGGTTCGGCGTTGCGCGAGACCGCGGTTGCATCCTGCATGGCACTCATATCCCGATAGATTCACGTCGGCGCCACGGGCCGGTGCCACTCCACCCGGACGCCGGCACTATGTCGGATGCATCGGGTCTTGGGTAGGGCATCAGGCCCGGCCGCACACAGGCAATTTGCCCGATCGGTGGCGCCCCCCTTGCGGCGGGTCCCCGGCTTGGGCCTGATCATCGGATCGACAGGGGAGCGAACGCCATGAGCCTGATGATGGGTCTGATCCTGCGGCTCTTGGGCGTCGCCTGCGTCTGCCTTGCCGGGGCTATCCTTTATGTCGTCGTCGATACCCAGGCGGCAATCCGGACAGAGCTGAAAGCGACCGAGGCGCGTGTCGCCTTTCAGTTGGAGCGCATCTACATGCTGGGAAGCGGCGGCGCGGAATCGACCCATATCGCCCGGCGCTCCATCGAGATCGTGTCGGTGATGACTCCCGGCACCTGCGTCGCCTTCACCGAGCGCGACGGCGGGACGCGACGCTTGTGCTCGGGCTGGAACGCCTTCGGCTCGGTCGCCCCGGGCTGGTTTCGCGCGGCGCTGGCCGCGGGCTTCCGGCATCCGGCAGCGGTCGAGCGCGAGGTGCGCATCTTCGGCGAGGACGGACGGCGGCTGCGCACCAGCTTCGATCCGGTCGCCGCGGCCACGCGGATCTGGCAGCAGGTGCGGATCGCGGCGGCGCTCGCGCTGGCGCTGGCAGTCGCGATGATCGCCCTGTCGAGCCTTGCCATCGCCCATGCCCTGCTTCCTGTGCAGGCGATCGTCGACGGGCTGAAACGGCTGGAAATGGGCGATATCGGCAGCCGGCTGCCCTCCTTTCGCACCGCCGAGTTCCGCCGCCTCGCCATCGCCGTCAATCGCCTCGCCAGCCGGCTGGAACGTTCCACCGCCGAGCGCGCGGCTCTGATGCGCAAGCTGTTCGAGGTGCAGGAGGACGAGCGCCGGACGCTGGCTCGCGAACTGCACGACGAGTTCGGCCAGTGCCTGACCGCCGCCGGCGCCATGGCCGCGTCGCTGGAGGCGGCCTCGCCGCAGGGCCGCGACGATATCGCCGAGGACGCCCGCGCGATCGGCCGCATGGTGAAGCGGATGATGGCGACCCTGCGCGGTGCCTTCGTCCGGCTGCGGCCGCCCGATCTCGACCAGCTCGGCCTCGAGCCGAGCCTGCGCACCATGCTGCACGGCTGGGAAGCGAGCCTTGGCGGGCGCACCCGCTTCGTCTTGGAAACCGAGGGCGATCTCGCCGGTCTCGACGACGCCGCGGCGCTCAACCTCTACCGGATCGTGCAGGAATGCCTGACCAATGCCGCCCGGCATGGCTCGGCCCGGCGGATCGTCGTCCGAGTCGTCCGCGACAGCGCCGGCGGCGCGCCGGGCGTCGAGCTGACCGTCATGGACGATGGCGGTGGACGGCCCGAGGCGCTGGAGCGCGGCGCCGGCTTCGGCATCGCCGGCATTCGCGAGCGCATCGCGGCGCTGGGGGGTACGCTCTCCATCGGCGAGGCGCGGGGCGGCATCCGCGTCGCGGCGACCATCCCCACCGGAGCGCTGCGGCCATGAGCGCCGCCCGGATCATGCTGGTCGACGACCATCCGATCGTGCGCGAGGGCTATCGCCGGCTGATCGAACGGCGGCCCGGCTATGCGGTGGTCGCCGAAGCCGCCGATGCCGGCGAGGCCTATCGCCTCTACCGCGAGACGACGCCCGACATCGTGGTGATGGACCTGACCCTGCCGGGACCCGGCGGGATCGAGGCGACGCGGCACATCAGGCAATGGGACGGCGCCGCCCGCATCCTGATCTTCACCATGCACCAGGGCGCGGCCTTCGCGCTGAAAGCCTTCGAGGCCGGCGCGTCCGGCTATGTGACGAAGAGCAGCGAGCCGGCCGAACTGGTGCAGGCCATCGAGGCGATCCTCGCCGGCCGGCGGGCGATGAGCCCGGACATTGCCCAGGAGATCGCCGAGGAACGGGTCGAGGGCCGGGCGACGGCAATCGCCGATCTCAGCCCACGCGAAACCGAGATTTTGCGCATGCTCGCCTCGGGCATGACCTCCGACGAGATTGCCGCCGGGCTCTGCCTCAGCGTCAAGACCGTCCAGAACAACCACTACCAGATCAAGGCCAAGCTCGGCGCCCGCACCGACGCTCATCTGGTCTGGGTGGCGATCGAGGCCGGGCTGGTACGCCGCTAGCGGCGGGCCCCGATCGCGGCCGAAGCGGGACTCAGCGTCCCGTCAGCTGGGTCGCCATGACGCCGACGATCAGCGCCGTCGAGGCAGCGCCCGGGTCGATATGGCCGAGCGAGCGGTCGCCCAGCCGGGCAGCGCGGCCCTTGGAGGCGCGCATCGCCTTGGTCGCCTCGGCTCCTTCCTCGGCCGCCTTGGCTGCAGCCTGGAAGCACTCCGCCAGCCCGTCGCCGCGTTCGGCGGCGTCGCCGATCGCCTCGGCGGCCGGCAGCCAGGCATCGACCATGGTCTTGTCGCCGCGCTCGGCCTTGCCGCGATCCTGGATGCCCTTGGCCATGGCGCAGAACGCCTCGACCATGGCATCGCGGTCGAGCTCGGCCTTGCCCTTGGCCGCCGCCCCGGCGCGCATGAAGGCGGTGGCATAGAGCGGACCGGACGACGCCCCGACGGCGTTCAGGAACGTCTTGGCGGCGGTGTTGAAGACGAAGGCGGGATCGTTCTCGGCCGCGTCGATCTGCGCCAATGCCTCGCGGACGGCGGAGAAGCCGATCCCCATGGTGACGCCGTGATCGGCGTCACCGATGACGCCGTCGAGCTCAGACAGATGATCCTTGTGCTCGTCGATGGCGTCGGCGATCGCGTCGAACATCGCAACGAGTTGCTGGGTGGTGATGGTCATGGGCATGGTCCGTATCGGGTTTGCAGGGGTCCGGGGGCTCAGCCCGCGCGGAACATCGCACAATCGCAAGGATGGTCGAGGAGTTCGGTAAGCTCGTCGTCGAGCAGGATCAGCGTCACCGACATGCCCGCCATTTCCAGCGACGAACAATAGGTGCCGACCCAGGTCGCGTGAACGTCAATGCCCTTGCGGTCGAGGCGCTCGCGCACCCGGCGGTTGACGACATAGAGCTCCATCAGCGGGGTCGAGCCGAGCGAGTTGATCAGCACCGCCACCTTCGCGCCCTTCTTCGCCGGCATTTCAGCGAAGATCCGCTCCAGCATGTCGTCGGTCACGTCGTCGGCCGGGCGCAACGGCTCGCGTGTGACGCCGGGCTCGCCATGGATCCCCATGCCGATTTCCATCTCGTCCGGGCCGATCTCGAAATTGTGCCGCAGCGTCTGGGGCAGCGAACACGGCGCCAGTGCCACGCCGACGGTGAAGGTATGGTCGTTGGCCTTGCGGGCGACGCGCTCGCATTCGTCAAGCGACCACATCTTGTCGGCGGCCGCGCCGGCGATCTTGAAGATGAAGAAATTGCCGGCGACGCCGCGACGCTTCTCCTTCTGATCGAGCGGCGCCGAGGCCACATCGTCGGTGGACAGCACCGTGCGAACCTCGATGTCCTCCATTGCCGCCATCTCGGCCGCCATGTCGAAATTCATCACGTCGCCGGCGTAGTTGCCGTACATGTAGAGGACGCCGGCGCCGCCATCGACGGCCTTGGTGCATTCCAGGATCGGGTCCGGCGGCGGCGAGGCGAAGACGTTGCCGATGGCGCAGGCATCGGCAATGCCCTTGCCGACGAAGCCGACAAAGGATGGCTCGTGGCCGGAGCCGCCACCGATGACGATCGCCACCTTGTCCTTGCGGGGTCCGTCGACGGCGATCACCGAGCGCGGGCTGTGCTCGAGCTGGCGCACATGCTTGGGATGCGCCTTGACGATCCCGTCCAGCATCTCCTCGATGATGTGTTTCGGATCGTTGATGAGTTTCTTGGTCTTCACTGGATTGCCTCCCTGTAACTGTGTTCGTCTGGTTCCCCGCAAGGCGCCGAGCGATTCCGGCACCCCCTCGGCCTGCAGAATGCTGTGGGCCGTGGCCGCGTCGGTGATCAGGATATTGGCGTAGCCACCACGCAGTGCCGCCAGGATTGCCGGTACCTTCCGGGCCCCGCCGGCCACCGCAATGCGGACCTTGATCCTGGAGACCTCCTCCAGGGTCAGTCCGATCGTGCGCGCATCGAGCGGCGCCCGCACCGGCACGCCGCGATCATCGATAAAGCGGCCGGCAACAACGGCGGTTGCGCGATGAAAGGCCGGATGCGCGAGTTCTTCCTGGCGCACCAGCCCACTGGCGTGGATCGTGCTGTCGGGTCGGGTCGAGCAGATGCCGAAGACCACCTTGTCGGCCCGCCGCGCCATGTCGAACTGCTCGCGCAACTGCGGCTCGTCCATCAGCACGTCCCGCACCGCGGCGCTGGAGACCACGGCGGGTGCGGTGATGTTGATCGAGCGCGCGCCGAGCGCCGTCGCCAGCTGCGAGGCGCAGAGTTCCGGCGTGAAATCGACCGGTGCCGACGTGCCGCCGGTGAGCTGGATCACCGACAGGTCCGGCACTCGTGCCGGGCCCATGCGCCGGGCCAGCGCGATCATCGTGCGCCCCCAGGCGATGCCGAGCGTGTCGCCGGGGCGGATCAACCGCTGCAGCACGCGCGCGCCGGTCTCGCCGAGGCGCTCCTCCAGACCGAGATCGGTCTCTGCGCTGGGAATGACGATGCAGTCGCTCAGGTTGAAGCGATCCTTCATCGCCTGGGCGATCATCAGCTCGCTGAGCCGCGAGGTCTCCATCGACAGGGTGACGATGCCGCGGGTGCGCGCCTCGGCCAGATAGCCGTTCACGGTCGCCCGCGAAACGCCCATCGCCTTGGCGATCTCGTTCTGGGTCATGCCGTCCCGGGCATAGAGCCAGCCGGCCCACAGCAGAGGATCGTCACGGAACGGCAGCGGCACCGGAGTGGCACCGGCGCTCGGGCGTCCGGAAGCGTTCTTGCGCGCAATGGAGGTGTTCAAGGAAGCCATATTGACATTTGTCTTATAGGATTTGAATATTGTCGCCAATAGGGTTTGCCAATCGCGATCCGACGGTCCTGGGAGGGATTGAGCCGTCGATGCCACGCGGTTGCACAGCAGTGCCGGACGTGACCACGCCGCCGGCGGCCACTATTGCAACTGGGAGGAAACAGGCATGACGAATTCATTCGACAAACGGGCCGGCTCCGGACTGATGGTCCCGCGCCGCAGCCTTCTGAAAGGCGGTGCCGCCCTCGGTCTGTCGACCTTCCTCGGCGCCCCCTTCATCAACCGGCTGCACGCCCAGGAGAGCCATCCGCTCGCCGGCCAGTCGATCGAGATGAACATTCTCGGTATCGCCGGCTGGGTGCCGTCGTCGCTGGGCGTGAAGATGTCGCCGCTCTTCGCCGAATATGTGAAGGAGAAATACGGCTACGACGTCTCTTTCAACTTCCAGGAAGCGCCCTTCGCCGACCTGTTCCAGAAGGCCGCGACCTCGCTGGTCACGCGCAGCCAGGAATTCAACATCATCATTTCCGACAGCCAGTGGCTCGGCGCGCTCGCCCAGCCGGGCTGGATCCTGCAGCTGAACGACGTCATCGCCCAGAACCCGGCGCTCGACATCGACTGGTACTCGAAGACCGTCGTCGACACCTACATGACCTATCCCGACGGCAGTCAGAACATCTGGGGCCTGCCCCAGGAGGGCGACGTCGAAGCCCTGTTCGTGCGCAAGGACTGGCTCGACGACCCGAAGGAGCGCGAGGCGTTCAAGGCGAAGTACGACGTCGAGCTGCCCTCGACCTTCGAGGACTTCGAGAACCTGACGATGGACGAGTTCGAGAAGGTCGCCGACTTCTTCACCCGGCCGGACGAGCAGCGCTGGGGCTTTGCCCAGCAGTACAGCCGCGTCTACGACTTCGCGACCTGCGCCTTCAACAACTTCCTGTGGAGCCGCGGCGGCGAATTGTGGGATGCCGAGACCGGTCAGGTCGAGGGCGTCCTCAACACGCCGGAGAACGCGGCGTCGCTGGAAGAGTACAAGCGCTGGCTGAAATACTGCCCGCCGGGCGCCACCAATATCGGCATCGCCGAGGGCATCGACGTCTTCACCCAGGGCAAGGTCTTCGCGACCATCCAGTGGGCCGCCGTCGGCCCGGCGATGATCACCGAGGAACTGGAGGGCAAGGTGCTGGTCGTGCCGCCGCCCAAGCATCAGGCGCCGGGCGCCGAGCCCAAGCGGATCTATTCCATGGGCGGCCAGCCCTGGGTGATCAACGCCTTCAACGACGAGCAGAAGATGCGCGTCGCCATCGACTTCATGAACTGGTGGTACCAGCCCGAGACGGCACTGGAATTCGCCAAGCGCGGCGGCAATCCGTGCGACAAGGCGACCCTGTCGCGGGACGATTTCGACGACATCAACCCGTGGAACCGCACCTACAAGTTCATGCTCGAGGACGGCCGCTCGCAGGATTTCTGGCATGACCCGAAATATTCGGAGATGCTGTCGGTCCAGCAGGAAGGCTATTCCTCCTTCGTGACCGGCCAGTCGACCGATGCCCAGGCGGTGATGGACTACATCGCCTGCGCTCAGCATCAGATCCTCTACGATTCCGGCACGGCGAAAGAAGCGCCGTCCGACAGCTGCGCGATGACCTCGCTGTAAGCAGGTCCACCGATCGGCCGGACGCGGACACATCCTCCGCGTCCGGCCATCCAGTCCCGAGATCGAGGCCCGATAATGCCCCCCGTCCAGCAGCGTCGGCGGCCCTTTGCCCGCCTGTTCGACAACCGCGCCACGCTGATCCTCACGCTGCTGGCGCCGGTGATGACCTTCTTCATCGTGTTCAACACGATCCCGACGCTGTGGCTGCTCGGCCTGTCCTTCTACAACTTCTCGCTGACCAGCGGCATGCCGCCGGACTTCGTCGGCTTCCGCAATTTCTTCGCCATCCTGGCCAGCAAGAACGGCATCTGGTTCGACCTGTCGCGGACCTTCACCTTCGTCCTGTGCGGCGTCACCATCCAGACCCTCCTCGGCGCGATGCTCGGCTTCCTGTTCTGGGGGTCGAAGGACATGCCGGGTCGGCGTATCGCCCTGACCCTCCTGTTCGCGCCCATGGTGCTGACGCCGGTGGCGTCTGGCACCTTCTTCCGCTTCATCTACGACCCGACCTTCGGCGTGCTGAACTATCTCGGCCGGGCGCTGTTTGACAGCGGCCCCATCGACTTCCTCGGCAATCCCGAGCTCGCCTTCTGGGCGGTGCTGGCGGTGGATTGCTGGATGTGGACGCCGTTCATGACGCTGATGACGCTGGCCGCGCTCGGCTCAGTGCCCAAAGCCGAGCTGGAAGCCGCCGAGATCGACCGGGTGCCGTTCCTGCGGCGCCTGACCCTCGTTATCTGGCACCATGGCAAGTTCATCATGATGCTCGGCATCCTGCTGCGCACCATCGACAGCTTCAAGACCCTCGACCTGATCATCCCGATGACCAAGGGCGGGCCGGGACAGACGACCCGGCTGGTGGCGCTGGAGCTGAACAAGCAGGCCTTCGAGAGCTTCAACATGGGCTGGTCGTCGGCCTATGCCGTCCTTCTCCTCCTGATATCGATCGCCATGACCAGCGCCTTCATCTTCGTCCTCAGCCTGCGTCGTCGCCGGGAGAACGGAGCATGAGCCGCCTGCGCGAATGGCTGTACTACGCCGCCCTGTGGCTGATCGCGCTGATCTTCTTCGCGCCGATCGCCTGGATCGTCATGTCGTCCTTCAAGACCCGCAGCGACATTCTGGCGGTGCCGCCCAAGCTGTTCTTCAAGCCGACGCTCGACAATTACGTCGACCTGTTCAACCGCGGCGAGATCTTCCTGCAGATCGCCAATTCGGTGGTGCTGTCGATCGGCGCCGTGCTGATCGCCGTCGTGGTGTCCTTCCTCGCCGCCTTCTGCTTCTCGCGGTTCCGGCCGAAGGGCACCGACTTCCTGATGTTCCTGCTCCTGTCGATCCGCATGCTGCCGGGGCCGGCGGTGATCCTGCCGGTCTTCCTGATGTATGTCGCCTTCGGCTGGAAGGATTCGCATCTCTGGCTGATGCTGTTCTACGCGATGTTCTCGATCCCCTTCTCGGTGTGGATCCTGAAAGGCTTCCTCGACGGCGTCTCGACCCGCTTCGACGAGACCGGCATCGTCAATGGCGGCTCGTGGTTCCACGTGATCTTCAAGGTGGTGATGCCGCAGGTCCGCCCCGGCCTGATCGCCGCCTTCATCTTCAACCTGATCTTCGTGTGGAACGAATATCTCTTCAACTTCATCATCGGCGGTGTGAATACCCAGAACATTCCCTACGCCCTGTCGGTCGGCACCTATTCCGATGGCGGCGTCAACTGGACGTTCATCTCGACCATGACGTCGGTCTACATCATCGTCCCGGTGGTCTTCATCTACATCTTCCAGAAATATCTTCTGGTCGGGATGACCTTCGGCACCGTGCGCGGTGAGGTCTGAGCATGAAACCCATCCGCACCTTTCCCGAACGGCTGGAGACGATCCTGATCTTCGGGCTCCTGGCCGGCATCCTGATGATCGCCCAGCGCTACAATCTGATGGTCTACAAGGTCGGCCTGTGCGTGCTGGTCGCCTCCACCCTGCTGCAGATCGCCGTCGGCAATCTGCGCAAGGACGCATCGGCCGGGGCCAGCCTGTTCTTCATCCTCAAGGTCCTCCTGGTCATCGCGGCCGTGTTCTCGGTCGGCATCCTGATGGTCCCGACATTCTCGCAACTCGGTCGCTGATCTCCATGTCGCTGCAGTTCCAAGGCATCACCAAAAGCTACGGCAAGACCGTCGCTCTCGACGCGCTGACCCTCGACGTCGCGCCGCAGAGTTTCACCGTCCTGTGCGGCCCGCCCCAGTCCGGCAAGTCGACCCTGTTCCGCATCCTCGTCGGTCTCGAAATGCCCGATGCCGGCCAGATCCTGCTGTCGGGCCGCGACATCGTCGGCGATGCGCCGGCCGAACGGCCGATCGGCTACGTGCCGCAGAACTTCGCGCTCTATCCGCACCAGACGGTGGCCCAGAACATGGCCTATCCTCTGACGCTGGCGCGCTTTCCCAAGGACGAGATCGCGGCCCGCGTCGACCGCACCGCTGGCATCCTGTCGATCACCCACCTCCTGGCCAAGACGCCGGACCAGCTTTCGGGCGGCGAGAAGCAGCGCGTCGCCGTGGCGCGTGGTCTTCTGAAGGATGCCCAGATCTTCGTTCTCGACGACCCGCTGGTCGGGCTCGACTACAAATTGCGCGAGCGGCTGATGGACGAGCTGAAATCGCTGCGCGAGGAGCTGAACGCCACCTTCCTCTATGCCACCTCGGATTCACTGGAGGCGCTGACCATGGCGCAGCGGCTTGCCGTCCTCGACGAAGGCAGGGTGATTCAGGACGGCGAAGCGACAGCAGTCTATCATCAGCCTTCTCGAGCCCGTTCGCTGGATCTGATCGGCTTTCCCAACGCCAATCTCTATTCCGGCAGCGTCACTGACGGTACGGTCACAGCCGGGCCGCTGCGCCATCCCGCCCCCGGCCTTGACGAGGGCAGCGCGGTAATCGCCGGCGTCCGGCCCGAGCATGTGCGGCTGAATCCCGAAGGGCCGGCGATCGGCACACAGCCGGCGCGGGTGACGCTGGTGGAAAATCTCGGCGGCGAGGCGGTGGTCTATCTCGATCTCGACGGCCATTCCCTGACCAGCGCGATCCCGCTGTTCGACCGCGCTCCGCCCGAATTCGACAGCACGGTCGGCGTGCGGATCGACCCGGCCGACATCCTGCTGTTCGACGGCACCAGCGGGCAGCGTCTGGCGAGTTCGCCATGACCGTGTCGCAGGCCCAAAGCGTTCGAGCAGGACAGAACACCCATGGCTGAAATCGTCATCGAGCACGTCACCAAGCGTTTCGGCAGCTTCACCGCCGTCGACGACGTCCACATGACCTTCGCCGACGGCGAGGTCGCCTGCCTGCTCGGGCCGTCCGGCTGCGGCAAGACCACGCTGATGCGCATGCTGGCGGGGCTCGAGCGCCCGAGCGAGGGCCGTGTCCTGTTCGGCGGGCGCGACGTGACCCCGCTGCCGCCGCGCAAGCGCAATGTCGGCATGGTCTTCCAGTATCCGGTCATGTACCCGACCCTGTCGGTGGCCGAAAACCTGGAACTGCCGATGCGCCACGACCGCAGCGTCTCGACCGCCGAGCGCAAGCGCCGCGTCGACGAGGTGCTGGACGTCCTCGACCTGCGACCGCTGGCCGGCGCCTTCATCGAACAGCTCGACGCCGGCAGTCGCCAGAAGGTCGCCGTCGGCCGGGCCGTGGCGCGCCAGTCCGAGATCGTCCTGTTCGACGAGCCCACCACCAATGTCGAGGTCAACGCCAAGCTGCAGCTCATCCGTGCCTTCAAGCGGGTCACCAAGCGGCTGAAGCAGACCATCGTCTACGTGACCCACGATCAGACCGAAGCGATGACGCTGGCCGACCGGATCGCCCTGATGAAGGACGGCCGGATCATGCAGTACGACCGCCCGCAGGTGCTCTACGGCCAGCCGACGACCGAGTTCGGTGGCTGGTTCCTCGGCAATCCCGGCATGAACTTCATTCCCGCCGAACTCGACGGCCGCGGCATCCACGCACCGATCCTGGCCGAACCGCTGCCTGCCCCGGCCAGCCCGCCGCGCGGCAAGTTGACCCTCGGCATCCGGCCGGAACTCGTGCGCATGACCGGCGAGCCGACCCAAGGCAGCGTCGGCGCCATCCTCGTCGACCAAGCGATCGGCATTGCCGGCCGCTACCTGACCAAGGCGAAGATCGGCGAGACGGTGGTCAAGGTGAACACCGACGGACGGCCGCCGGCGGCGCTCGGCGGGGCCGTGCACCTGTCGGTGCCGCGCGACCGGCTGATGCTGTTTGCCGACGGCGACCGCGTCTCCTGACAAGGGGAAGGACGACCATGCGCTACGATGTCTCCGTCGTCGGGCTATATATCCTCGACATTCTCGGGCGCCCCGTCAGCCGCATCCCGGAACGCGGCAATGTCGAGTTCATCGACGAGATCCGCTTGACCGTCGCCGGCACCGCCGGGGGCGTCGTCGTCAACACCGCCAAGCTCGGCCTGAACAGCCTGGCCGTCGGGGCCGTCGGCAATGACGAGAAGGCGGATTTCGTCCTCGGCGCGATGGACCGGCTCGGCATCGACATCTCCGCCATGCAGCGGCTCGACGGCATTCCCACCTCGGCGACGATCCTGAACATCCGGCCGAATGGCGAGCGCCCGGCCCTGCACATGCGCGGCGCCTCGGACCATTTCGACGTTCCGCCGCGCCTCTACGACCAGATCTTCGACGCTCCGATCCTGCATCTGGGTGGCACCGGCCTCCTGAAGACCCTCGACGGCGAGCGCAGCCGGCTGCTGCTGGAAGAAGCCAAGCGGCGCGGCTGCACGGTGACCTTCGACCTGATCACCGCCAGTGCGGAGACTGCAGGGCTGGTGCTGCCGCTCTTGCCGTCCATCGACTATTTCATGCCCTCGATCGAGGAAGCCCGTGACATGTCGGGCCAGACGACCATCGCGGACTGCGCCGCCTACTATCTGGACCGGGGCGCGAAGACCTGTGTCTTCACGCTTGGTGGCGAAGGCGTCTATTACGCTGCCGCCGACGGCGTGCGCCTCCATGTGCCGGCCTACGATATCGACGTGGTCGACACGACCGGCTGCGGCGATGCCTTCGACGCCGGCTTCATCACCGCGCTGACCCACAGGATGGACCCGGAAGCCGCCATCGATTTCGCGCAAGGGGTCGCGGCGCTGGTCGCCAGCGGCCTCGGCTCGGATGCAGGTGTGACCTCCTTTGACCATACGCAGGAGCGGGTCGCGGAACTGCAGGCCGGTCGTCGCAGGAGCTGATTGCGTCGACGGAGGCGGACTTGCCCTCCCCGGCGCCGCGGGACGCACCTTTGCCGCCATCAAGCTTGCACGCAGGCGCCGGCGGTGCTTTATCTCCACCCGTTCTCAGGGCGGGGTGAAAGTCCCCACCGGCGGTATGCGGCGCGTTGCCGCGAGCCCGCGAGCGCCCTTCGGCTGCGAAGGGGTCAGCAGATCAGGTGCGATGCCTGAGCCGACGGTCATAGTCCGGATGAGAGAGAACGTACGCAATGCGCGTGGGGCGGCCGTCCTTGCGCATCCGCGTCCGTGATCGCCTTGGGTGACGTGTCCGTTGCGAAGGAGATCACCCCATGGCACCCACCCGCTACGCATTCATCAAGGCCAACTGGCACGCCGATATTGTCTCGCGCGCCCTCGACGGCTTCACCCAGATCATTCCCGCCGACCAGGTCGACGTCTACGACGTGCCCGGCGCCTTCGAGATGCCGCTGATGGCCCGCGATCTCGCGATGACCGGCCTCTACAAGGCGGTGGCCGCCGCCGCCCTCGTCGTCGATGGCGGTATCTACCGGCATGATTTCGTTGCCCAGGCGGTCGTCGACGGCCTGATGCGCGCCGGCCTCGACAGCGGCGTGCCGGTCCTGTCGGTGTCGCTGACGCCGCATCACTACCAGGAAACGGATCATCACGAGGCGATCTTCCGCGAGCATTTCGTCACCAAGGGGCGCGAAGCGGCCGAGGCGGCGCTGATGATCGTGAAGGCTCGCCAGTGTCTCGACAAGCCGGCCACGGCTATCCAACGCGTCGCCTGACAGTGGGGACGTCCGGTATCGCCATGACGCTGCGAATGCAGGGGGCGACGCGAAGCGCGCCGATGATCACCGTAGCCGAGCAAGCGCGGCAACCCCGCCAAGCCCGATCGGCGGGACGCGCATTGCTGCGAGATCGGACGCCGCGATGAGTGCAACCGACCGTCCGGCCGACGAGGCCGATGCCCTGGAAAGCCGCGATGACGGGCTGTCCTGGGACCTGCCGGTACCCGTTGCGGGTGAGCCGGTTGATGTCGTCATTCTCGGCGCCGGGGTGAACGGCGCCGGCCTGTTTCGCGACCTCTGCGCACAGGGCGTCGGCTGCCTGCTCGTGGATCGGGGGGATTTCGGCGGCGGCGCGAGCGCCGCCACGTCGCGGCTGATCGAGGGCGGTCTCGCCGAACTCGAGATCGGCGATCTTGCTGGCGCGAAACAGGCGGCCACCGAGCGCAACCGCCTCGTGAAGAATGCGCCGCATTGCGTCCACATGCTGCCGGTGGTGTTCCCGCTCTTCTCCTGGCTCGGCGGCCTTGGAGCAGCACTTGGAACACTCCTCGGTACACCGACCATCCCGAAGCAGCGCGGTGCGATCCTCGTAAGGATCGGCCTTGCCCTCTACAGTCGCTCCACCGCATCGCCGATCGATACACCGCGCCACCAGATCCTGACGCGAGCGGCGGCCGGGGCGACGTTTTCCGAGCTGTCGGCAGACATCACCGCCGCCGCAATCTACCACGACGCGCGGATCACTGCGCCCGAACGGCTCGTCTACGAGCTGGTCAAGGACGGGCTGGCAGCCTGCCCCGACGCCAAAGCCGCCAACTGGACCGAGCTCGTCTCCAGCCTTGAGGGAAGCCTCTCCTTCGAAAGCGAAGACGGGTCGAATGTCGTCGTGCGCCCGAGGCTCGTGGTCAACGCCGCGGGCCCGTGGATCGACGCGGTCAATGCCGACCTCGGCGCGCCCGCAACCGGGGTCGCCGGGCGGCGGCAGAGCCATATCCTCCTCGACCACGAAGCGCTGCAGCGTCAACTCGCCGGACGGGTCCTTCGTTTCGAGGCGGCAATGTCGGGGAGCGGCCGGATCCTGACCGTGCAGGACTATCTCGGCCGGGTGCTGGTCGGTGCCATCGAGGCCGACGCCGACGATCCGGACGACATGCGTTGCGCCGATGACGACGTCGCGGCGTTGCTCGACGCTCTGCGCGCCGTGATGCCGGATCTGCATTTCGCAGCCGACCAGGTCGTCTGTACCTATACCGGAATCGTCCCCTTGCCGGACAACACGACGGGCGAGACTCTGCCGCCCGGCGCCTCCATCCGCGTGGAGGAGGCCGACGAAGACCGACCTTTCCCGATCCTGTCGCTGGTCGGCGGCCGGTTCACCACCTATCGCCAGTTCGCCGAAACGGCGGCCGACACGATCCTCCATCGCCTGCAGCGCAGGCGAAAGCAGTCCACCGACCATCTGGCGATCGGTGGAGGGCGCTCCTATCCGGGCAATCCGCTGGCGCGATCGGTCTGGCTGGCCGAAGCCTCAGCAACGACAAAGCTCGACGAGCCGCGGCTGGCGACGCTGCTCGAGCGCTACGGCACGACGGCTCTCGCCATCGCGCATCACGTCTGCGACTACATCGATGCGGACCGGCTGCCGGATGCCCGCTCGGTGAGCCTGCAGGAAATCGACTGGATCGCACGCAACGAAGATGTGGTGCGGCTGGAGGACATCGTCCTGCGCCGCCTGAATCTCGGTGTCGCCAGCCTGTTCACGGCGCGCGACATCGAGGCCATCGCCATCGTCGCGGCGAGCGCGCTGAAATGGTCGCCGGAGCGGCGGGCCGCGGAGATCGAGGCGGTGACGACGCTGCTCCGCGAGACGCGCCGCATGCGGGTCTGAGGATCTGCGCGGCGCATCCGGGACGCGCCGCGCAGGTCGAGCCGATCAGGCGCCGTGATATTTGGCGTCGAGGGCGTCGATCGCCTTCACATTGTCGGCCGAGCGGCCATTGGGATCGAATTCGCAAGCCAGATACGCATCGGCGATGCTCTTGGCGAGCTCCGAACCGACGACGCGCGCGCCCATGGTGATGATCTGGGCGTTGTTGGACAAGGCCGCGCGCTCCGCCGAATAGGTGTCGTGGGTCTGGGCGGCGCGGATGCCGGGCACCTTGTTGGCCGACAGGCAGACACCAATGCCGGTGCCGCAGCACAGGATGGCGCGATCGTAGGTGCCGTCGAGAATGCCGCTGGCGACCCGGTCGGACAGATCGGCATAGAACTTTTCCGCGCCTTCGGGCGGATTGCTGACCTCGGACACCTCGAGGCCGGCCTTGCCGGTCAGGTGCTCGGCAAGGGCCTTGGCAAGGGGGGCTCCGGCGCTGTCGCCGGCGATTGCGAGTTTCATGGGACGTCCTTTCTTCAGATGGTCGCGGCGCAGCGCGACAGGATGTCGAGATAACCCTCGACGTTCCAGGCCGACCGCCCGATGAACAGCCCGTCGATATGGGGACAGGCAATGAGTTCGGCGCAATTGCCGGGATTGACGCTGCCGCCATAAAGGCACGGCAGCCGGCGTCCGGTGATCTCCTCGGTCGCCGCGATGATGCGCGCCTGGCGTTCGTCGGCATAGTCGGGCGCGGCAGGCGTGCCGCCCTCGCCGATCGCCCAGACCGGTTCGTAGGCAAACAGGATCGGGGCGGCCTTCTGAGCCTGCGAGAGCTTCGACAGGGCGCCCTCGACCTCGCGCCGCAGCACCGCGTCGGCACGGCCCGATGCCTTGTCCTCGGCGCTCTCGCCGATGCAGATCAGCGGGATCAGACCATGGCGGATGGCGGCCTCGGTCTTCAGCCCGACCGTCTCGTCGGTCTCGCCGAAATGTGCCCGGCGCTCCGAATGGCCGAGCTCGACCATATCGGCTCCGCAATCGGTGAGCATCGGCGCCGAAATCTCGCCGGTCCAGGCGCCCTCGTCCGCCCAGTGCATGTTCTGGGCGCCGACCTTGACGTCGGTGCCGGCGAGGATCGTCTTCACCTCGCGCACGGCGGTGAAGGGCGGAATGACGAAACGCTGGATGCGGTCGTCGCCGGGCGCCTCTCCGAGCGTCTCGGCGAAATGCCGTGCCGCGCCCAGCGTCTTGTTCATCTTCCAGCTCGTGCCGATACAGAATTGCGGCGCCTCAGCCATCACGCATTGTCCTCTGCCAGATACAATCGAATGCCGTCCTCTTCGAGTGCGGCGGCCTGTTCGCGGGGCAAGGCTTGCGACGTCACCACCCCGTCGAAGACGCCGAGATCGGTGAACAGATGCAGGGCCGTGCGCCCGAACTTGAAGTGATCGACCATCAGATAGCTTTGCGCCGACGAGGCGATCATCCGCCGCTTGACCGCCAGCACCTCCTGGTCCTGATGGAACGCCGTCCGGCCCTCGATCGACGAGCTCGACAGCAGCACCACGTCGGCCCGCAGCGAGGCCAGCGCCGCCTCCGTCACCACGCCGAAGAAGCCGTTGAACTTCTTCGAATAATTCCCTCCGAGCGCTATCAGTTCGATCCCTGCCTCACCCGCAAGGCCGACGATCACCGCCATGTTGTTGGTGATCACGGTGAGCGGCCGCTTCTCGCGCAGGAACGGCACCAGGCTTCCCGCCGTCGAGCCGTCGTCGACCATGACGCACATGCCGGGCTGGACGAAATCCGCCGCCCGCGCCGCGATCAATTGCTTTTCCGCCGCGGCCATGCGCGCCCGGTAGCGAAAATCGCTTTCGAACTGGCCGCTGGCCTCGATGGTCGCGCCGCCGCGCGTGCGGCGCAGGAGACCGTCCGCCTCCAGCTCGTCGAGATCGCGGTGGATGGTCATCTTCGAGACGCCGAAATGCTGCGCCAGACGATCCAGCGTCGCGGAGCCCTCCTCGACGAGAAGATCGACAATGCCCCGCCTGCGGTCACCCTGCTTCATGCCACGAGCCCTCTCCAGGCGATCCCAGCGAGCTCGTCCATTTAACATCTGAGGGCTGGAGCGCAACATTCAGCATGTGGATTTGTTATATTTTTATGTGATTGGCTCTGGGGGATGCCGCGACTCGTCCGCCACGCCAGAGGATCCGCACCAAGTCGAATGAAATCAGCTCTGACGCTGCGGGTTTGTCCGTCAGGTACGCGGACCAAAGGTCGCGGTCGCCTAATCGTCCACCCAGCGTGTGACGTCGTGAAAGAAGTGGGGAATGTCGTGCACGGCGTTCCGCCGCTGCGCTTCCTGATACACGCGGCGGGCAAGAGCGATGTCGAGGATGCCCATTCCGAAAGGTGAGAAGATCGTCGCGCGGCGGGGATCGAGATCGAGCCGGCCCGCCAAAGCGTCGACTATGGTGCCAGACACGAAGTCCCGGTGCCCCACCTGCTGCTCCGCCAAGTGTGCGGATGTTTGCGCCTGTAGACAATGATCCACGTCATCGACCACGTTGTTGGCGGCAAGGATGATGGCTGGCGACAAATCACGCAACGAGACGTGCAGCACCAGGGGGCCATGGTCGAAGCACCGGGTGTCGACGACGTGCGGCGTCGTCGCGGTGGTCGCGAAGACGACGATATCGCTGGCTGCGATGAGATCGGTGCAGGAGCAAGTCGCTACCGTCTCAGCCTCGGTTCTCGCAGCGACGTGCCGAAGCATTTGCGCAGCGCTTTCCGCCGTCACGTCGAAGGCCATAACTCGATCGAACTGCCAACCCCGCGCCTGAAACATGTCAACGACATGCCGCGCGATTAACCCGCACCCGACGAAACCGATCCGCGCATGCTTGCCGCCGGCCCTGGCTTGGTGCGGCCGCAGATGCTCGGCCGCCAGCACCGCCGAAGCTGCCGTCCGCACGGCACTGATGATGGACCCCTCCAGGATGGCGTAGGGATAGCCGGTATCGCGCCGGTTCAAAACGATGACGGCGGACGCGCGGGGCATGCCTTGCCGGACATTCTCCGGCCAACTGGCGATCCATTTCAACCCGGCTACCGGCGTCTCGTCGCGCAGATCGGCCATAAGCGCGATGATCCGGTCGCGCGGCCGGTCGTCGAAGCGCAGGAAGTGGCTCGGTGGGTTGGAGGCCAGCGATCGCGCGTGAGCACGATAAGTATCGCCTACCAGATCCACGATATCGGCCATCTGCGCCGAGAGAATATCGTGGACCTGACGACCCGTGACGACACCAAAGGCGACAGGCGCTGGGGTCGCCGCGGTCCCCACTCACCGCGTCCAGAACATCTGTGCGGCGGCAACCGCTTCGGCGCATTGGGCGAGCGTGCCCGGGAAATGTCCTTCCACCCAGTCGTCGTCATAGACGGAGTCCAGATAGCGGTCGCCCATGTCGGGCGAGATGGCGACCACGCAGGCGTCGACCGGAATCCGGTCGGCCCAACTGGAAACGGCCGCCAGCACCGTGCCGGTGGATGCCCCCAACAGAAGGCCTCGGGCGGCAAGGCGCCGGCACATGACGACCGTATCGGCTTCGCCGACAAGGATCAGGTGGTCCATGGCCTGATCGCTGGCGATTTCCGGACGACGGCTGGTGCCCAGGCCGGGCAGATGTCTGGGCCCCGCCTCGGTTCCGAAGGTCACCGACCCAAGCGTGTCGACCGCGATGATACGGGTCGTCGGGCTCGCGGCACGAATTGCCCTGGAGACGCCCGTCAGAGTTCCGGTCGTTCCGGCACCGATAAAGACATAGTCCGGCTGCGGGAAGGCCGCCAGAATCTGCGGGCCGGTGACGTGCTCATGAGCACCGGGATTGGCAGGATTGGCATATTGGTTGAGCCAGATCAGTTCTGGCTCCCTGGCCAGCCGATCCCTGATGTAGCCGATCCGACTGGCCAGAAAACCACCATTGTGATCGCGCCGGTCGACAATGACCAATTCGGTGCCGTAGGCCCGCATCAATTTCGCGGTCTGCGGCGATATGTTGGGATCGCTGACGCAGGTGAAGCGATAGCCGCGCTCTGCCGCGATGATGCCGAGCGCCAGGCCGAGGTTGCCGGACGAACTCTCGATCAGTGCCATGCCCGGCTTGGCATCACCCGAACGCTCGAGTCGGTCGATCATCTGCCGGGCAGGTTTGATCTTCACTGATCCGCCGGCGCTGAAACCTTCGAGTTTCAGCTGAACCGCAGTGCCCCTCAGAAGGCCGCCGATCCGTATGAAGACATCGCCGCATGCCAGATCGCTGGGGCGGCTGACCGGTTCCGGCCTCGCCGAGCGGCTTGGTTCGCGTCGCTGCCTGCGACGGGCATTTTCTGACGAAGCGATCGGAGAGGGTGCGCGCATGTGGCCACTCAAATTCCGCGACATAGGCGCGTTCCCTGATACGAAAGCCGACAACACCCATACGAAGCCTGCGGCCGAGCGGAATATTTGTCAATCTCCGCTACGGAAGCATGACAAGGTTCCAGCAGCAACCGCGCTGCATGGCGCCGGTCTAATCCCATCGATGGCAGCCGAAAAATCCATCGTAGAGAAACAATGTTCTTGTTCCGCCCGATTTTGTTTCGGGCCCTTGGGATTTTGATCGCCACAGGCGTGATCTTGCAGTATGATCAACGCTCCGCTACTCGGATGCGAGACGACCATGACCCATGCGTCGTTCTACAAGTCTCCCGATCTGCTTGTCCTGCGCGGACGCAGCGTGGACGAACTGATGCTGATCCAGCGCGGCACCAAGAACGCGGCCCAGTTGGAAGGTCGGGCGTCTCGATTCTGGCGAAGCTGGAACGGGGGTCCTATCAGGGACGAAAGCGATCTCGCGATCGTTGGCGATCTGGCCGGGGCCGGGTTGGTGTTCGAAGGTCCGCCGCCTCTCCCTTGTCCGCAATCGTCCGTCGACAGCTTGGTCCCCCGATCCGCGGGCCGTCATGTCCGATGGTATCGCGAGGCGCCGGGTTTCTGCGTCATCTTCGATACGGGCGCTCCGAACATTTATCCCCTCGGAGAGATCGCCAGCCTCTGCTGGGAAGGCATCGTGGCGGGCCAGACCGTCGGCACGATCCGCTCCAGCCTTCAGCAGGCGTTCGGCGAGGATGTCGGACTGCACGCCCTGCGCCTCTTCGCCGAGTTTGCCCTGATCGAGCCGATCCCAGGGCTGATCGCACCGGGCGCCGAGCCGCCGAGCCTGCGGTATCAATTCCACATACCCGCCATCGAGTACTGGCTTCCACACGCGCGGGTTCCATGGACCTGCGACTGGGAATTGAACACGATCTGCAATCTGCGTTGCCGGCATTGCTATCTGCCCCATCACAAGGGACATGGCGCTTCGCGCGAGATGGCGCTCGATATCTGCGACCAGCTCATCGATTGCGGCGCTCCCTTCGTCGAGTTGCTGGGCGGCGAAGTCCTGCTCCGCGACGATCTTGAACAGATCGTCGCAAGACTGAGCGCGGCCGACGTGCATGTCAGCGCCGTCAGCAACGGCACATTGATGACGGCAGAACGGGCACGTGGACTTGTGGATGCGGGACTGAAGCGGCTGATGTTCAGTTTCGACGGCATGGATGCGGCGACCCACGACGCCTGTCGGGGGAGCGGCAATTTCGAACGGACCATCGCGGCGGTCAGTCATGCGCGTGCCGCCGGTATTCCCTGTATCGAGACGATCTGGACCATTCATGCCCAGAACTTCAAGGACCTGCCGCGCCTACCCGACTTTCTCGACGAGATCGGCATTGGCGAGAGCTGCATCGACCTGTTCAAGAAGACCGGAAAACTCGGTGCCCGATCGGTTTACACACCGCTCTCCGCCGATCAGGTCGCAGCCACCCGCGCCGCCATCGCTGCATGGCGGACCTCTCACTCCCATCTGTCCATCAGCTTCGAGCCGAAATGCACCTGCGGCCGGACCCGCCTGACGATCGGCGCGGACGGCAGTATTCGGACCTGCACCTTCGCGACCGAAGCCAAGGGGAATTTGCGCGAGAGAAGCCTGGCGGAAATCTGGGCCTCCAATCTCGACGGCTACGCGACTGCCGGCCCGATCGGCTACTGCAAGTCGTGCTGACGGCTCGTGGCCGCAGCGTCCGGGCTGATATGCGTTGTGCACCAAGGCTGGCCCCGAAGCCGCAGAATATTCGGATCGACGGGCGGCTTATTGCGCACCATCGATCAGTTTGTTGTTCCAAAAAAGCGGAAAATGCCGTAACGTCAATTTCAGCATGAAATCCACAGGAGGCTATCGTGCGGTACGACAAGTCCCAGGGCCCGATGGGCAAGATCTATGCGGTCAGCGAGGAGGAAGGGCAGGAAAGCAGCCTTTCCGCACTTGCCGAATTGGTCAAGCGTTCGGGCCGTGACCCGAAGGACGCGCGCCAGGAGCTCGTCAAGCTGATCGAGCAGATCCCCGATGAAGACCTGACGAATTTCATCGGCGCGCAGGTGTCCGTCGTCACCTAATCGGGGACGCTTGCCGCGGGCGCTGGCCATTGTGATCTGCGTGGGCCCTGCCGGCTGGCAGACATCATGGCGCTTGCGCATCGGATCGCCGCACCGAGCGGGTCCCGGATGGTCAGGTGCGTAGCAGTAGATCGGCGGTTTGGTCTTGCTCACACCGGCTTCGTGGCGCAGCACCCACGCGGACAGGCTGCAACCCGCTGCCAACAAAAGCGCTCAATTCCCTGGTTGCCGGGCAGGCCTATCGGGCATTCTGCTGCCAGCTCGGGCGGCTCGCGGGCGCTGCATGTGCGGACTCGGCTCGTCAGGACTGCTCGATCACCGAGAGGATCAATCGCCTCAGGTCGGCCTGCATGCGCGGCTTCTCGATCCGGGAACCGATCAGTTGCACGAGATTGATCGAGTCTCGCAGACGCGCCAGTTGTTTCCAATTGCCGGGCAGCGGATTGGTACTGATCTCATTGTAGACGCTGACGAACTCCGACTCCATCGCCCCGGTCATCCAGCCATGGCGAATGATCTGGCCGAGATCTGAAAAGGGATGGTCGGCCATGGCAAACTCCCAGTCGATCACGGCCGCGAGATCATCCCCCCGTACCAGCAGGTTGGTCGGGCGGTAATCGCCGTGCACCAACGCCGTCCAGCTTGCGATCTCCGCAATATCCGCCCGGCGCGCCTCGACCAGAGCGCGATAGCGATCCACCACCTCCGCGCCCAGGCGCTCGGTCGCCCGCGCATTGAGGAACAGCTCGATCCAGGTGTCGAAGGGCGGCAGATCCTCCACTACCTGCAAATCCTCATCGAGGGCGCCAATTTCGTCGTAGCGGTGTCGGTGGATCAGGGCGAGGCTCCGCGCGATCTGACGGATCAGGCCGAGGGTCGGAATCTGGCCGGAGGCCATCCGCTCCAGCAGTGTTTGCCCCTCAACGAACTCAAAGACAGTGAACGGATAATCCGCGATGTCGGGTGCAATGCCGGAATACACCACGCGCGGCATCGGGACCGATGCGCCGAGCAGTCCGTGCAAGCGCGGCTCCTTCCGCCATCCGTGGGGATCCGACGCGTAAAGGCGCATGACGAAGCGCGTCGGCCGGCCGGCAAACGACACCAGATAATTGGTATTGCTGCCGCCCTTCGCGATAAGATCGCAGCGGTCGACCGTTTCCCCTGCCGACCACAGTCCGATCAGCGCCATGAGCTGCTCCCGGCTGACATCGATGAATGGCGGGCGCTCCCAGTCGGTCTCGGCCTGGATCGATGCAAACGTCGTGGGATCGGGCGACACGTGATGTTCCTCGGCATGGTGGTCGGGCGGGGTATGCAGACAGTTAGGCAGATACCGGCCGATCGCCATTAATGGCCGCAACCTCAGGCTTCGCCAGCCGATCCGACGCGACCGTTCTTTCGCCGGGATGGCGTGGCCGTGGCCGCCTCCATGGCAACCGGGGCCGTTGTATTCGCCGTGCCGAACAATCTGCGCTGCCCCGGCACCGCGAAAGCGTGATTGCCGATCGGCAGGCGGCCCTGTGCTGCAAGCAGGGATCGGATCAGGAGACCGGCCTTGTTCACCACCTGCCAAGAGCGGTCGAGCTCCGCACGCAAGGCGTCCCGTTCCGTCTGCAGGGCACGGTCCATCCCGACCTCGCCGGCCTCGGCTCTGGCAAGAATCTCGGTCAGCAGCTCGGCGATCTGCCGGTTCGCCGCAAGGCGGAAGTCATCAAATATGGTGCGGAAGGCCCCGACGATCGGATCGTCGCGATAGGCGCTGTTCGGGTCGGTCAGCCAACGCGTCAGCGACTCGGTGCCCAGCATGGAATCCATCGCCGCCGGAACGCCGATCCCGCGGACAGCTTCCCACGCCTCACCGATGCGGGGATCGGCAAAACGGTAGCCGTGCGCTTCGGCGACGGGGAAATCGACACCCGGCTGCACAAGCCCGTCACGGAACACCTTACGCGTCAACGGCACGCCGCTGAACAGGAACAGCCGGCTCGACACGATGTCGGTGGAACACAGAAAGCCGAACCGGAGCAGAAACTCGATGTTCTCGCGCAACCGCGCAAAGGTCGAATAGGGATTGAACATGATAAAACCGGGATTCACCGTGATATCCAGGTCCTCGAGTATCTCGAGCGCCCGCACATTGTCCCGTGTTCGCGACGACTTTCCATACAGTTTCAGATCCGCATCGTTCCCGGCCTCGAAGCCGATGAACAACTGGTCGAGCCCGGCATCCTTCAGTTCCTGGAATATCGCGATCGCGTCCGTGTCGACAGCGCTCGCCTTGCACATCAGAAAGAACCGGAAATCCAGCTGGCGATGCCGGATGCCGCGGCACAGGTCCCGGAAGCGCTGCCCGGCTACCGGGTGCCCGTCTTCAAAGGAGTCGTCGGAGAACAGGATATAGGTGGCGTCCCGCTCGCGCATCAGCGTCGCAACCTCGTCGAGGACATGGTCCATCGAACGTACACGCATCTCGCCGGGCTTCACGCGGCCAACTTCGCAGAAGGTACAAAAGGCAGTGCAGCCACGTGCGGACAGAACCGGGAAAACCCGCTGCGCCTCGTTCGGCAGCAGAAAGCTGTTCTCGGTTGGCAGGACGTCGCGGTCGGGATTGCCGAGCCGTTCAAGATCACGTTCGAGGGGGCGGCCGGGGTTCCTGATGACACGTGAGCCGACGCGAAAATGCGCGCCGGCGCACTCATCGAAGGCTTCATGGGCGATCAGACGCCGAACGATCTCGGCAAGGGTAAGCTCCGCCTCGCCGAAGACGACGCTGTCGACGCCGTCGCACCAATCAAGCATCAGCTCAGGCTGTGCGGTAACCTCTCGATTACCCAGGGTGAAATGCGCTTCCGGCAGGCGTGGCCGGGTTCGTCGAACGAACTCGCGCACCGGCCTCAGATTGGCTTGCAGGACAGGCAGCCCGACCAGATCGGGCCGACACGCGACAACCGCCTCGCAGCCCTCGTCCATCCCAGCTTGCGAAAAATAGCTCGCCCCAACCGACACGCCGGGGATTGCCTTCAACGCGGTGCTCAGATAGCCGAGCCCGACCCAGCCAAAATCGCTGTCGCCGATCGCCACGAACTGGACATGGAACGTCCCGTCAGACGAGGGTTCATGTGTGTCCATCGTCGCCTCGCGCGCCGGATGCCTGGGGAAAAGCTTGAAAATTCCCTAGCGTAATATACAGTATTTTGCGGACTCAATCCATCCGAAGGACCTCCGAAATGCCGATGGACAGGAAGGATTCACCGGTCATGATGGGCAAGTCGTTCTCGATCCACGAGGATGCGCCTGGCGACATGGCCGAACTGGCTGCTCTGGTTGCCCGCTCAGGGCGAAGTCCAAAGGAAGCGCGGCAGGAATTGCTACGGCTGATCGACGATATTCCGGACGCGGATCTGCGGGGCTTTATCGGGGCGCAGGTAGCTGTCGTCACGTAGTTCACCGGCATGTCGATCGAAGGTCGCCTGTTCGCCCGACTCGCACAAGGTGCCTATGAACAGGGTTGCGCCGAGCTCGACGCCGCAACAGATCATCTGCCGGAGCAGTTCCGCGCCGAGCTCGATCTGGACAGTGCACGCGAGTTCTGTCTGCCGCTGAAAACCGCGTTGCAGGGACTGGTGCACTGGTTGGAACGTCACGACGCGTTGGCGCGGCCCGGTGGATCGGCCGGCTTCCTTCGCCACGTCGCCGAGACGGTGCCGTATTACCGCAAGCGCGGTTTTGCGCGATCAGCGGCAGCGCCGCCGCTATCGGCCTTTCCGGTGGTGACCAAGGCTCAGATGCTGGCCGCCTATCCCGATTTCATCAGCGCTGGCTTTCACGCCGATCCCCTGAAATTCTTCAAGTCCACAAGCGGTACGAGTGGCTTGCCACTGATCGTGTGGTTCGATGCGGCATGTTTCTACGACGTCAATTACCAGACCTATCGCCGGGTGGCCGATCGTCTGCCCGGTCTTGCCGAAGCGGTGCGCCCGGGTCGGCTCGGCGCGATCCAACTGACCGACGACCCGCAAACATGGCCCGGCGCCACCCGCCTGCCGTCACTCGAATTCTGCATTCTGGCCCGACAACTCTTCGGCATGGCAGGAATCGACGACGACGCAGTGATGGCACGGATGCGGACGGCTCGTCCTGCCCTGATCTGCGGCGTGCCGTCGAGCCTCCTCGCCTATCTGCGCCACGAGATCGCCGCGGACGCCGCGACGCCGAGCTGCCGGCCGCGCGGGATATTCGTCAGCGGGGAAACCCTTTACGACAACGCGCGACGTCTGCTCGGCGATTGGTTCGGCTGCCCGATCGTCAACGCCTATACCTCTACCGAAGGCGGCCTGATCGCGATGGAATGCGCTTTCGGCAGAGGTTTGCACGTTTCAGGTCACACGCGGGTGGAGATCCTGCGTGACGATGGCACGGTGGGTGACGAGGGGACCGGCGAGGTGCTGCTGACGAACATGATGAACCGGGCCCAGGCGATTGTGCGCTATCGCGTCGGTGACCGCGCAAGCGTGGTTCAGGAGACATGTCGCTGCGGCTATCGTGGCGCGACGATCACCCGGTTCCACGGTCGGGAGCCGACGCATTTTCGCACGCCGGATCGCGAGATCGACCTTGCGGCCCTCGACCATGCCCTGTCCGCGCTGCCGCTTCTCGAGTTCCAGCTGGCACAGGCGGAACCGCGCCGCGTCTGGCTCCGTTGGGTCGCCGCGGATGCCAATGGAGATAGCTACGGCCTGGCCGCCCGCATCAACGACATCGCGCGACATCACTTCGTCGGCGTCGATATCCATAGCGAACAGGTTTCCCGCATCACCGCCCCGGGGACCAAGGCTCGGCGCTTCATCACCTGCGAAGCCTGCGATCTGTCTTCCTTGAGCGCGGCGACGGCCAGCAATGCGATACACTGACTGCGCCGCAGTCGACGAGCAGAGGAACGAGCAGGATGGCGGAATCGGAAGCCGAGCGCATTTCCCGGTCGCTGCGCGAGAACAACAGGGTGGTCGATGCGGACCTTTCCGGCTTGAGCTTCGAGGATTATTCCCTGGACGGCGCGCAGTTCGAGAACTGCGTTGCCGGCGATGTGCGCTTTGTCAGCGGCGACCTGTCCGCGACCATATGGAAGGATTGTCGTTTCTCCCGCTGCCAGTTCTCCAATATCCGGCTGACCGACGCCGCATTCGAGAACTGCGCCTTCTTCGATCCGGCGACCACATCCGGCTGTGCCTTTCGGTTCTGCGAGCTCAAGGAGGCCAGGTTCGAGAATTGCAACCTGTCGATGGCGACATACTTCGTCTGCGATCTGTTCGACGTGCGGTTCACCGATTGCGCGATGCGGGGCGCGGTCTTCGAGAGACCGTCCTTCACGCACAGTCTGGGGGAAGGTTCGCGGGCCCGGAAGGTCGTCCAGCGGGCTGGCCATTTCGAGGACTGCAACCTGTCGGACGCCGATCTGAGCGAAGCCGATCTGTCCTCCTGCAGCCTGATCAAGTGCAGGCTCGACAATGCCGATTTCAACGGCGCGTTGCTGGTGAATGCCGCTCTGCGCGGCTGTGACCTCAATCATGCCTCGTTGCGCATGGTCAATCTGAACGGCGCCGATCTGCGCGGCGCTGATCTTACCGGCTTCGATCTCACCGAACTCGAGAGTTACTCCGGCGTCCAGATTTCGGCGGGGCAGCAGCATCACATCCTGCGTAGTCTCGGCATCGACGTCTATCCCGAAGGCGAATGAGGCGACTGACTGATCAGCGTTGCTTGCCATTCGCATCAATTTCCAAGAATAGATATTTTACGAACCGGTCCGATGACCCAACGGCATTGACCGCCATTCCGTGGATCGACTAACCTTTCCCGGAGCCTACACGGGCGGTCATTTGACGATCGGACGCGGTATGGACGTCTTGCCCGATATCTGCGCTGCCATGCCCGTCCACCGGGCCTTCGGCGCGCGCGCGGCCAGTCAGCCGGATCAGGCGGCCATCGTCCATGCCGGCTCCGAAGTCAGCTATGACGCGCTCGACAACTGGTCCAACGCACTGGCCGACGATCTTCTTGCCCACGGTTTCGGCCCCGGCGAACGCATCGGGCTGTGCGCCGGACGTTCTCCGGCCTTTGTCGCCGGGGTCTTGGCGATCCTGAAGGCCGGGTCCGCCTGCGTTCCACTCGATGCAGATTACCCGCCCGATCGGCTGTCTTTCATGCTGCGCGACAGTGCGGCGCGCGCCATTCTCGGCCCGGGCGAGGTGCTGGATCGCCTACCGGTCTCGGGCTCGCCGGCGCGAATCGCGCTGGCGCCGCCGACGGGTCAGACCATTGGGCCCCCGCAGGAAGCACAGACCCCCGGCGCAACCGCCTTCATCATCTACACTTCGGGGTCGACCGGACAGCCCAAGGGCGTTTCGATCTCCCACGCCGCGCTGGCGGCCTATGTGGCGATCCTGGGCCGGTCCCTGGGAGTGACCCAACAGGACCGGTATCTCCATGCGGCCTCCGTTTCTTTCAGCTCATCGAACCGGCAACTCCTGCTTCCACTGACAGCCGGCAGTACGCTCGTCATGGCCGGCGACGCCGAGATGAACAGCCCGCTGGCGCTTGCCAAGCTGGTCCGCGCGGCCGGCGTGACCATCGTCGATCTGGTGCCTTCCCGGCTGCGGAGCCTCGCCGCGCTGCTGACAGCCGGGACCGCGCCGGACCCACAGGTTCTGACGGACAGCCGTGTACGCCTGATGCTGAGCGCAAGCGAACCGCTGCACTACGAGACCGTTGCCGCCTGGCGGCGGGTTGCTCCGCCGCCCTGCCGGATCGTGAACATGTACGGGATGACGGAGACCTGCGGGATCGTCAGCCTGTTTACGCTCGACGACCGGCTGCATCCCGCCACGGGCGCCGTTCCGATCGGACACGCACTGGACGGCGTTACCCTGCATCTTCGCGGCCCCGGGGATGTGCCGGTGCGCAACGGCGAAGCCGGCGAGCTCTGGATCGAGGGGCCGACGCTGGCGGAAGGCTATCTGAGCGGGGAGCCAGGCTTCGTTCGCGAGGGTTCCCGGCGTCTTTATCGCACCGGCGATTGCGCCCGACGGCGTCCGGACGGCAATCTTGAACTTCTCGGGCGGCGCGACCAGCAGATCAAGATCGACGGCATCCGTATCGAGCCGGCCGAGATCGAGCATGTGCTGGCCAGCCACCCCGGGGTGCGGGACTGCATGATCCTGCCGTCGACCGAGCGCGGCCGCACGCGGCTCCAGGCCCTCTATGTGGCCGAGACAGGAGCAACGCCGGACGAAGCGACCCTCGCGACCCATCTGGGGCGCATGCTGCCCAGCCATATGATCCCGGCACGCCTGCGCCGTGTCGACGCTTTGCCACGGACATTATCGGGAAAGCTTCGACGCATCGAAGTGGAGGCGACCGGCACGGCGCGGGACGCGGTCACGACGCCCCGTTCAGCCGACGAGGCGCGGCTTCTGGCGATCTGGTCGGTCACGCTCGGCCGCTCCGATTTCGGCGTCTTCTGCAATTTCCACGCGCTCGGCGGAACCTCCCTCGACGCGCAGGAGATCAGTGTCCGCATCCTGCAGGCATTCGGGGTTTCGCTGCACCCCGCAGCCCTCTTCCGGTTCCCGTGCATCGTCGATCTCGCTCTCCACATCCGGACGGCGACGTCTTCGCTTGCAGACAGCGGCCGGCCTGCAGGGAGTCGGGTCTCGTGAACACCGATCAGCTGCTGCAGCGTCTGGCGGAATCGGGCACCAGGCTCTGGGTCGACGGCAACGAACTCCGTCTTGATACACCGTCTGGCGCGCTTCCGGACGATCTGCGCGCGCAGGTCCTCCAGATGCAGCGGCAGATCATCGATCGGCTCGATCCACAGGCCAATGGCTCGCCGATGACAGGTCGCATCGGTCGGCCGCTTCCCCCCTCCCCGCTTTCTCCGGTCCAGGAGCAGTTCTGGTTTCATGAGCATCTTGCCGGTCCGCCATCGCTCCACAACATTCCGGCCGCGCTCGAGATCAGCGGCGTGCTCGAAGTTGCGCGTCTTGCGACGACCATCGCCACGGCCGTGCGCCGTCATGAAGCGTTGCGCGTGGTCATTGCGGAGGGCCAAGAGGGTCCGAGCCAGCGCCTCATCGACCCATCCGCGATCACCCTGCGGACCGAAGACTTGTCGCAAATACCGACTGCGGAGCGGCAGGCAGCCGCCCTCGAGCGCATGCGTGAGGAAGCGAGGCTGCCCTTCGACCTGAGCAAGGGACCGCTGTTCCGGCCGGTCCTCTGGCGGCTTTCCGACAACCGGCATGTGCTGCAGCTGACCCTTCATCACATCATCGCCGACGGCCGATCGGTTCGAAACCTCCTCGCCGATCTTCTCGACATCTATCGGCTTGCACCTGACGGCATCGCGCCACCGCCACGATGCGAGAACGGCTTCCTCGACCATTGCCGGCAGCAGCGCGACCTGCAGGCGACAGCGCTCCGCGAGCATACCGCCTATTGGGTGGAGGCGCTCGAGGGGGCACCGGCCGTCTCGCTGCCGCCGCCCATCAGGCCACACCCAGCCGTTCCAAGCCATCAGGGGGCTACCGAACGGCTGACGCTGGACCCGGAGTTGGTCGGCGCGATCGACCGGCTGGCCCGCCAGGAGCGGACTACGCCCTTTGTCGTGTTCCTGTCCGCATGGGCCGCCCTGATCGCAGGTCTGTCGGGCCAATCCGACTGCGTCCTCGGCTACCTGAATGCGAACCGCACCGCAGACACGGCTGATCTCGTCGGCCTGTGCGTCAACCCTTTGCCAATCCGGCTCGCCGTGTCGCGCGAGACGGACCTGCGCGCCTTGTTAGCAGCCACCCATGCGCGCTTCGTCGAAGGGCTTCGTCACAGCGATGTGGCGTTCAGTCGGATCGTGGAGGCTGTGAAGCCGGCGCGGACCATGCGGCATAATCCGATCTTCCAGACGCTCGTGGTATTCGACACGATTTCGCCCCTCGACACCACCGATCTCGGCTGGAGCGTCGAACAGGTGCAAGTCGACGACACCAAGGCGAAACTCGACCTCACACTCTTCGTCTCGCGAACGCAGGGAATCGAGATATCGCTGGAATACAATTGCGACATCTTCGATCGCAATGCGGCCCGACTCTTGCTGGACGGTCTGTCCGCGTTGATCACCGCCGGCGTGACCGAGCCATCGACACCGGTCGGCCGGCTGCCGTTGATGGACGCGGCCATGCGCAACCAGATTCTCTACGGTTGGAACGAGACCGCCTGCGACTACGGTCCGGACAAACGGCTTGACGCCCTGATTGCCCGACAGGTGGCACGATCGCCCGAGCGGATCGCCGTCATCCAGGACGATGCGAAGCCGGGCGCGGTTGCGGTCTATACCTATCGCGAACTGGATGCCCGGGCCGGCCATCTGGCGGCGACATTGTGCGAATCCGGCGCAGGACCCGGCTGCTTCGTCGCAGTCTTCATGGACCGCACGCCGGACCTCCTCGTTGCTCTCTACGCCGTCCTGAAGTCAGGCGCCGGCTTCGTCCCGGTGGATCCCTCCTACCCCGATGCCCGTGTCGCCTTCATCCTGCGCGATGCGCAGGTCCCCGTCGTCCTGACCGAATCGCATCTCATCGACCGTGTGGTCCAGGCCGATGCGACCGTCATCGCGCTTGACCGCTGGTCTGCGGGCAGTGGTACGGCCCCGGCCGGCGCGGGATCTGCGGTCGGCGCCGGCGATCCGGCCTATCTGATCTACACCTCCGGATCGACGGGGGAGCCCAAGGGCGCGCTGAACAGCCACGGCGCCATCTGCAACCGGCTGGCATGGATGCAGGCGACGTATCGTCTGGACGTCGATGATAACGTATTCGCCAAGACTCCGATCGGGTTCGACGTCGCTCTCTGGGAGCTGTTCTGGCCGCTGATCTGCGGCGGGCGTCTGGTGATGGCCCGGCCGAACGGCCACCGGGATCCCGACTATCTCCTTGCTGCGATCCTCCGCAACCGGGTCACCGTCGCGCATTTCGTGCCGCCCATGCTTCGGATGTTCCTCGGGCACGATGACAGCGACGGGCTGACGGCCTGCGCCGGGCAGATGAAGCGGATCATCGCAAGTGGCGAAGCGCTGTCGCCGGACCTGCGCGACCAGTTCTTCGCCCGGCTTCCCGGCGTTGCCCTGCACAATCTCTACGGCCCGAGTGAAGCTGCAATCGACGTGACGGCCTTCGACTGTCATCCCGGCGACCGATCCGATCCGGTGCCCATAGGACGGCCGATCGCCAACACGCGGATCTATGTTCTCGATCCCGACGGAGTTCCCGTGCCGCCTGGGGTCGCCGGCGAACTTCATATCGGCGGTGCCAATGTCGGACTGGGTTACTGGAACCGGCCGACGCTGACCCGGCAACGTTTCATCGCCGATCCATTCTCGACGGATGGCGGAGCGCGACTGTTCCGGACAGGCGATCGCGCCCGCTACCGCTCCGACGGCAATGTGGAATTCCTTGGCCGTATCGATCATCAAGTGAAGATCCGCGGCTACCGGGTCGAACCGGAGGAGATCGAAGCGGTCCTGTGCCGTCATCCGATGATCGCGGATGCGATGGCCGTGGCCTCGAAGAGGCCAAACGGGAACCTGGCGCTCAGCGCCTACTGGGTGGCGGAACCCGGCACCTCCGGCATCGATGAGTTGGCGATCCGGCAGCATCTCGAAGCGCGGCTGCCCGCCGCAATGATACCGGAAGCCTTTCACTGCGTTGCGGCGATCCCGCTGACGGCCAACGGCAAGCGGGACCGCAGGGCGCTTGCTGCGGCATCGCTCACCAACTCGGAGGCTGCAACCGACAGCCGGTTAGATACCGCCGTGGCCCGCACCCTGTCGGGCATCTGGGGCGACGTGCTGAACAGGCGGCAGATCGGATCGGACGACAGCTTCTTCGACCTCGGCGGCGACTCCATCCGCGTCATCGACGTCGTCTACCGTGCGCGGGCTGCCGGGCTCTTGCTGACCGTCGAACAGGTCTTCGAGCACCAAACCATCCGCCGGCTCTCGGCCGTCGTTGCCAGCCACGCGCCACAACTCGCCGAAGCGGCTCCAGCCACACCGGCTTTCGCTCTCGTTGATGCGGTCGACCGCAGGGCGCTTCCCGAAGACGTCGAGGACGCCGCGCCCCTGACCATGCTGCAGTCGGGTCTGGTCTACCAGAGCATGACCGACCCGAGGCGCAGATGCTACGTCACCAGTCTGCGCCTGGCCGGGCCCTTCCGCCGGGACTGCCTCGAAGACGCGATCGCGATGGCCGTTACCGCGCATCCGATGATGCGGATGGCGATCGATTTCGGCACCGCGCGCGAACCGCTACAGGTGGTACACCGTGACGTCGCGATACCGCTGAAAGTGTTCGACCTCCGCGAACTGGCACCGTCGGCCCGGACGGCCAGTCTCACGGCATTTCTGGAGACCGCGCCCGAGACCGGTTTCGACTGGGCACGGCCGCCCCTGTTCCGCTTCTGGGTCCATCGTCTCGATCCCGATACGTTCCAGCTGACCCTGGCGGAGCCGATGCTCGACGGCTGGAGCGTTGCCCTGTTCCTGTCGTGCGTAGTCGAGAGCTACGGACGCATGGTCGCGAATGCGGCCGGGGCGACACCGCGCGGGGGCGCCCCGCCGGTCCTGCCTGCGGAGACAGGTCTTGATCCGCCCTTCCGGATCGGCGATCTCGTCGCCGCCGAGCGGGCCGCGCTTGCGTCGTCGCAGGCACGGCAGTTCTGGACGGCCCAGCTCGTTGGCGCCCCTCGCACCTTCCTGCCACACTGGCCCGCCTCGACGCCGCCCGGAGCCCGCTATATCCGACGGCCGATCACGATCGATCCGGCCTTGCAGAAAGCGTTGCGCGAGACCGCCACACGGCATTCGGTTCCGCTCAAGACTGTTCTGTTGGCCGCGCACTGCCGTATCGTGGGACATCTGTCGGGACAACGCAGCATCCTCACCGGGTTGATGGCGCACCGTCGGCCCGAGATACCGGCGGCAAGCCACCAGGTGGGGCTGTTTCTCAATGTCCTGCCGCTGCGCGTCAACATGCCGGCAAGCCACTGGGGCGAACTGATCAAAGAAGTACATCGCGCCGAGGCAGTGATGCTCGCCCACCGCGATTATCCGTTTGCCCAGATCCTACGGGATCAGAGTGAACCGCTCTTCGATACGCTGTTCAACTTCGTGCATTTCCGCCCTTATGAGCGGTTGGCGGACGGCCCGGTCCGGCTGATCGAAGTGGAAGCCTTCGACCAGACCTATTTCGACCTGACCGCCCAGTTCTCCGTCTCGTGGCAGACCGGCGACATTGGCCTGCGGCTCGACTTCAATGCCGCTTCACTTCCGGACGAGGAGATCGCGGCAATCTGCCGGGCCTACCGGCAGACACTGACCCTCATCGCGACGGGCGAGGAGGGCAGCTGCCACGGAGCGTTTCTTCTCACCGAAGAGGACACGGCGATCCTGCACCCCACCTGCGTCGGTCCTTGCCGACAGGCACCACCCGACGCATGCTTTCCGGATATGTTTGCGCGGCAGGCTGCTGCAACACCCGACGCCGTCGCGGCAACGGATGGCAGGACAACGGTCTCCTATCATCAGCTCCAAGAGGAGGCCCGGACGGCCGCGAACAGACTCGTTGCGGCTGGAGTAACGCCCGGCGGGACCGTCGCCTGGATCGGCGATCGCAGCCTCGATACGCTGCGGATCATCCAGGGCATCCTCTTGGCTGGCGCAGCCTATCTTCCGCTCGATCCGGACTGGCCACGGATGCGGCTTCTCAACGTCCTGCGAAATTCGGCCTGCGGCCATGTCGTGGCTGGCGATGCCGCCGCTGCGGCTTTCGCGAAGAATCTGTGCGGCGCTCTGGAATCGGACCGGTTGGCGCCGACCGTCCTGAGCGCCGCGCATTGCCTTCGACCGGAACAGCATGACCCGGCTGGACTGCCCGTTATCCGGTCCGATGCGCCGGCTTATATCCTTTACACCTCTGGCTCCAGCGGGGCCCCGAAGGGCGCCATCGTGCGCCATGACGGAATGCTGAACCATCTCCTCGCCAAGGTCGACGACCTCAACCTGTCGGGCACGAGTGCGGTCGCGCAGAGCGCGCGCCTGAGCTTCGACATTTCAATCTGGCAATTCCTGGCGCCGCTTCTGGTGGGCGGCCGGACCGAGATCGTCGGCACGGATGTCGCCAGCAATCCACCGCAGCTGGCATCGTTCGTCGCCACCAGCGGCATCACGGTGCTGGAGGTGGTTCCGTCCGTCATGCGCCTGGTGCTGGAGGATCTGGACCGCGGGCGCGTCGCCTCGTCGCAACTGGCCGGTCTCGAATGGCTGGTGGTGACCGGCGAAGCCTTCCCGCGCGACCTTCACGTCGGCTGGCGTCGTCACTTTCCCGACATGGGGATCATGAATGCTTATGGTCCGACCGAGTGCTCCGACGACGTGGCACATTTCGTCGGGGATGGCGACATCGACGGTTGCGCGACGGTGCCGATCGGCCGTGCCATCCGTAATACCGAGCTCATCGTGGTCGATCCCGCATTGCAGCCGGTTCCGGTCGGCACGCCGGGCGAGTTGCTGGTTAGGGGCACCTGTGTCGGCGACGGCTATCTGAACGATCCCGCGCAAACCGAAACGGCCTTCATCGACCTCCGCCGGCCCGGCCGGCCGGCTGAGCGTGTCTATCGTACAGGGGACCTCGTCCGCGTCCTGCCGAAGGGCGGCCTGCAATTCCTCGGCCGCGGTGACCAGCAGATCAAGCTGCACGGCCATCGCATCGAGATCGGCGAGATCGAAGCGGTGTTGCGCCGGGCTCCGGGTGTACGCGACGGGGTGGTCGTGAAGGCGACCGTCGCCGGACGTGATGTCCTGGTTGCTCACATTGTCATTGCGGCCGGCGGCGACGCCCCCACCGCCCGCCGCTATCTCGAAGCCCGCCTCCCGCGTCCATGGCTTCCGTCGCATTTCATCGAACTGGCCCGGCTCCCAACCACGGCCACCGGCAAAATCGACCGTGCGGCCCTTCCCGTGCCAGCCGGCCTCCAGGATCGGCGACAGGCAGCGCCATCGCGGCCGCAAACGGATTTCGAGCGACGGATCGCCGGTCTGTGGGAAGAGGTTCTGTCAGTCAGCGGGATTGGTCTGGACGACGATTTCTACGATTTGGGCGGCGATTCGCTCACCGCCATCCGGCTTGCGTCACGGGTTGCCGGCGCGACCGGCTGCGAGATGCCGCTGAAGGCCCTGCTCGCGGCTCCGACCGTGGCGAAATACTGCGCCGTCCTGACGGCTCGCGGCGCCAAGCCGCACCCCGCCGAACGAACGGACCATGCTCCGCCCCCTTGCGCGAACCAAGCAGGCGCGCCGCGAGTGCGTTTCGAGCAGCGCTCCCTCCTGACCCTTGCCTGCACGGACCATTTCGGAGACATCGAGGCTGCGGCGATCGGTTATTTGCCCGACATTCTTCTGCGCGAAACCGGCCTCGACCGCGACACCGTCATCCGGCGCTGGTTCGATGGTGGTCTGCCCCGGATCCGGCAGATTCTGCGCACGCCCCTTGGCCAGATCGCCCATATCACCCTGCCGATTCTGGCATCGGAACTGCATGACGGCGGGCCGGCTTTGCGGAAGGGCATCGCCGACGCCGTCGCGATGGCCCGGCGGCTCGGCGCGCATTCGGTGGCGCTGACCGGTCTGATCCCCTCGGCAACCGATCAGGGCCGATCCCTGTCGCAGGAACTGGTCGCCCCCGGAGCCGTGCCGGCGCTGACCACAGGCCATGCCATCACGGCCGCCGCAGTCGTCCTGTCTATCGCCGACATTTGCCTCCGGACCGGGCGGCCCCTGAATGGGGAACGCCTGGGCGTTCTCGGGCTCGGCTCGATCGGCGTCACTGCCCTGCGGCTCCTTCTTCGGCACTTCCCGCATCCGGCCAGCATCACGCTGTGCGACCTTTTCGGAAAGCGGGATCGGCTCGCCAAGCTGCGTGACGAGCTGCGCCGCGATTCCGGCTTTACCGGATCGATCGAAACCATCGTTTCGTGCGGCAGGACCCCTGCGGATTTCTACCGATCGACGCTGATCCTGGGCGCCACCAGCATACCGGACGTTCTCGAGGTGGCCGCCCTCGCACCGGGCACCCTCGTCATCGACGACTCCGCGCCGCATTGCTTCGACGCGGTTGCAGCGGTTCGCCGCATGGCAAAGCACAGCGACATTCTGGTCGGCGAAGGCGGATTCCTGCGGGCCCCCCATGCCATCGAAGACGTCCGCGACAGACCGGCCGATGCGGTTGGAGCCGACGTCTTCAACCGGCTGCAGCGATACGCCCCGGGCCGGGACGAAGTGATGGGATGCCTCCTTTCCGGACTGATCCACGCCAGATATCCCGATCTGCCGTCCACCATCGGCCCGGTTGAGGACGATGTGGCGGATCGAACTTTCCGCCGGCTTCGGGAAGCAGGCTTCGCGGCCGCATCCCTTGCCTGTCTGCGCTACCGGGTCCCTGACGCGACAATCGCAGGGTTCCTGCGCGGCACCGGCGGTGGACAGAGGAGACGGTCCGATTAACGCGCTCTCCCAGACCACGGTGAACCCCGCAGTCGACGACAGGCTAACCGCGCTCGACGCCTTCGGCGTTCTCGGGCGACGGTACACCAGCATCCCGGCGGCACGGTTCGTCTTCTATCTCGTTGACAGTTGGCCGACCCCAAGTTTCTCGCCCCTGCTGCTACGGCCCGGCATCCGTCTGGTCCGGGACGATCTGGACCACGCCGAGTCCCTGTATCGCCGTGTTCGCTGCGCCAATCCTCATGTGAAGGACTTGGCGTATCTCACCGTCATCGCGGACGCTGATCTCAGCGATCCGGGCGGACTGTCCGGCACCCTCGCCGAAGCCGGCTGGCAGCAGGAAGGCAGGCCGCTCTCGATCAACATCTTTTCCGCCGCCGTTCCGCTGCGACTGCCGCCGGGTCATGCCGCGGACATTGTCGATGCGACGGACGGCCTGCCCGCAACCTACTGTGATCTGCTGCGCTCGGGTTTCAACTCTGACCCATCTTATCTGACGTGGCTTCGCGCTGCCTTTTCCGGCTCTGACGCGCCGACGCGGATTGCCACGATCCGCAATCAAACAGGCGCGGTCGTCGCCGGTGGTGCTGTCAGCGTTCGCGGCGAACTGGGGTTTCTCACATGGGGCACCGTTGCGCCGGCATGGCGAGACCGCGGCTATCACAGCGTTCTTCTGAATTACTGTCTCGCCCTCTCCGGCCAGATGGGCGCAACGACCAGCATCCTGACAACACGGAACGATCGTGTCCGAGGGCGCTACGACAGGCGGCTGGAGCTGACGATCTGCCGCAAGACCGGATGACAAGGGGGCACCCTCCGGTTCGGCGCGGCACGGGAAGCCGAGGAAAGGATATGCGTCGTGGATGCTGGCCATCTCAAACGGATCGAACGTGCCGGCAAGCGCGCCTCGCATCGGTCCCCGACCAGGTGGCAGACGGAATGATCGCACACATCGCGCTGCCGGACGCCTTGCCCCATACCGTCCAGATCGGGAGCTGGCACAGCCGCTCTTGCCGGTCCGGGCGCAAGTTCAAGGGTCTCGCCGCCGCCCTGGGCAAGCTGAGAGATCAGCGAGGCGGCCATGCGGCACGCCGTTGATCTCGCCCGCATCGAGACGACACTCCTGACCTGCCGCAGCGTGTGCGACTGCACCGTCCTGTCCCGTCAAAGCACGAATGGTGAGGAGAGGCTGGTCTGCTATATCGTTCTGGCCGAACGCCGACCGCCGGAAGATCTTCATCGATGGATCGCCGATCTGGTGGGCCCGCTCGCCGTTCCCTTCGCTGCGATGCAGGTATCCCACCTGCCCCGCCATCGCGACGGCACGGTCGACACCGCGGCGCTCACGGCGCTGCCCGTCATCGGGGCTGCCGAGCGCGATCGACTTGCGCAGATGCTGCGGAGCCGGCCTGAGCTTGGCGAGACGGATGTGTGGCTCACCCATGCGGATGCAGCCCGGACCCGACCGGCCACACGTCACATCGCGATATCAAGCGTGGGAAGCGGGCAGGCGTCGTACCGTAAAGATGGCGCCGCGCCGCCGGCGTATTGCGATGGCGGACCGCTGCCATTGCCGGCCGATGGCCCCACCGATCTAAACCACGCCTTGCTGCGTACGGCCGAGCTCTTCCCAGACAAGGGGATCGCTTTCCACAGCCTCTCCGATGCGCATCCCTTCCTCAGCTATCGCGGGCTCACCGACAGCGCTCTGCGCATCGCCGGTGGCCTCAAGACCCATGGCATGACGCCCGGTGCCGCGGCGCTGATCCCGCAGGCGGACCGCCGGGCGTATTTTACGGCCTTCTGGGGATGTCTGCTGGCCGGGGTGCGTCCGGTTACCGTCAGCCTGCCGCGACGCTGGTGCGAGACGGACGCCGTCGCACGGAAGATGCGCAATGTCTGGGAACTCCTCGATCGCCCGCCGGTTCTGGCGCCGCAGAGCTTGACGACCCTGCCGGCGGCCCGGGCCTGGCTGACGGATACAGACTGGTTGGCGCTCGAAAGACTGGCAACGCATCCCGGCATCGACGAAGTTCACCACCCCCGGCCCGACAGCACCGCTTTCTACCAGCTGACGTCCGGCAGCACCGGGACCCCGAAATGCATCCGGGAATCGCATCGCGGTCTGCTCGCCCATGTTCACGGAAGTCGTGCCGCGAACGCTTACGGGTCGAACGACGTCACGTTGAACTGGCTTCCCTATGATCACGTCGTGCCGCTGGTCACCTTCCATATCAAGGACGTCTGCCTGGGCATTGCGCAGAATGTCGTGTCGACTGAGGACATCCTGGCCGATCCGCTCAGCTGGCTGGACCTCATAGAGGCGCTGCAGGCAACCCATTGCTGGGCCCCGAATTTCGCGTTCCGTCTGATCGTCGATGCCCTGAAGGCCGAAACCGCGCCGCGTGACCGAAACCTGAGTTCGCTGCGCGCCCTGATGAATGCCGGGGAACAGGTCCATCTGCCGGTGATGGCCGAATTCCTGCATCGCACCGCCCGGTTCGGCCTGACTGCGAACGCATTGCAGCCGGCATTCGGGATGGCAGAAGGCGCGACCTGCTTCACCTACGGCACCGGAGTGAAGGGTGCCCGGGCGTTGCCCGATCGCCCGGAGACAAAGACGGCGCGGGATTCCGCCATCCCGGTCTTCGCCGACCTCGGGCCGCCCATGCCCGGTGTCGAGATCCGGATCGCCGATGCGGCCGGTGCGACGGTATCAGAAGGCAGGATCGGCCGGCTGCAGATGCGCGGCGCAGTGGTTACCCAGGGCTATTTCCGGAACCCCGCAGCCAACGCGGATGCCTTCGTCGGCGATGGCTGGTTCAATTCCGGCGATCTCGGTTTCATCCAAGCGGGTCACCTTCACGTTTCGGGGCGCGAGAAGGACGTCATCATCATCCATGGCACGAACCATTATTGTCACGAGATCGAGCAGGTCGTCGCCGACGTCGCCGGCGTGGACCCGACATGCATTGCCGCGTGCGGAGTCCCGGATGCCGACAGGGGGACGGACGCTCTCACGCTGTTCTACGTGCGGATGGAAGGCACGACGTGCCGCACCGAGGTGATCGACCGCGATATCCGGGCCTGCCTCGCTCGCGATATGGGCCTCTTCGCCGACCATGTGGTGGCACTGCCCCGTGAAAGCTTTGCCAGAACCACCTCCGGAAAGGTCCAGCGGTCAGCTCTGAAGGCGCGCTGGGTCGCCGGCGACTTTGGCCGATCGGAAGATCCGTTCAGGCCGATTGAAGAAGATGTCCCCGACACGCTTCTCACGCCGGTCTGGCAGCCGAAGGCCTTGGTGCACCGGCGTGATTCCGACCATCTTTCCAGCAGTCTCGTCGTCTTCCATGCGGGGGAAGGGCGGCTTTCGATACAAGCGATCGGTGGGCCCGGTGCCCGTCACGTGGAATTGCCCGAACCGGCCGAAAGAGCCGTTCCGAACGGGTGCCTTGGCAGGGTTCGCGGTCGGTTCGACACCGTAATCTATCTTCTGCCCGCAGCGGAGAGCGCCGACACCGGTGACGCCGCCATGCTCAAAGCGGCAATCCCCCGAATTGCCGACGGGCTGCTGTCCCTGCTCCGCGAGATGACGCGCCGACGCGCGGCACTGTTCGCCTCGACGACCACGCTTCTGCTCTTGACCCGTCACGCAGTCCCCGGGCCGCGCCGTACCCTGTCGGATCCGGGTCCCGCCATGTCCGCAGCGCTCGCAGGCATCATCGAACGGGAGTTCTCCTGGCTGCGGTGCCGCGCGCTCGCGCTGAACGACTCGAACTCGTCCGCGGCACTGGCAGCGCTCGAGGCCGAGCGAACCGGCCTGAGCAGTGACAACGTTGTCTCCTATCGTAATGATCGCCGTTACGTCCGCGGACTGCGAGCGATCACGGCAATGGCCTCCACCCAGCCTCCGCCCTTCCGGCAGAACGGCGCCTATCTGGTAACCGGCGGCCTTGGCGGAATCGGGCGGCGGCTCGCACGATGGCTGATCGAGACATTCGGTGCGCAGCTGTTGCTCACCGGCACAACCGATCTTTCCCGTCGCGCCGCGCAGCGCACCCCGAGGGTGCAGGACCGCGACGCAACTCTGTCAGACCTGCGCATCTGCGATCCGACCGTGCTCCATGCCCGCCTCGACCTCACCGACCGGGACGCGCTGCGTTCGGTGGTAGAAGCAGCCGAAGCAAAATGGGGCAGGCGCCTGGACGGCATCATCCATCTGGCCGGAACGCTGGAGGTGCAAGCGCTTCTGGACACCTCGCCGGAGGATTTCCTGCGGGCGGCGGACGGCAAGGCGATCGGTGCGGCAAATCTGGCTGCGTACCTCTCTGAGCGTGGCGGCGGAACCTTCGTCGGGTTCTCGTCGGTGAGCAGCCGGCTCGGCGGGGCGGGCGCCGGCGCCTATGCTGCAGCGAACGCGATCCTCGAAAACCTGCTTGACCAGCTGGCGGACATGCCCGGCATCACGCCCTATTGCTACGGATGGAGCGCTTGGAGGGAGACCGGCATGAGCGCCAGCATCACCGGGGATCCGCTACGGGCAAGCCATGGCATCCGCACCCTTGACGAGCACGTGGCGCTCGACCTCCTGTCACGGATGTCGACCCTGGAAGAGCGGCAGGTGATCGCCGGCCTGGATCCGGCTCACGAAAACGTCGCGCGTTTCATCACGGGGCCACCCGTCAGCCTCGTTGCCTTGACGGCATCCTGTACCGCCGGGGACAGCGTGACCTGCGGCGCCACCAGCCGCCCCCCAGCCCATCGAGACGAATTCGGCATTCCCGTGCCCTATCAACTCTTGCATGCGACGTCCGGTGCGGTTGCCGCGCAGCCATCCCGAAACACGCTCCGCGACACCGATGCCGGTTTCGATCCGGCACTCACCTCCAGTCCGGCGTATGAACTGGTCCGGTCGGCCTGGCAGGCAACGTTGCGGCGCCCTCCTTCCGGTCCGCGCGACGACTTCTTCGCGGCAGGGGGCGATTCCCTGAAATCGGTGGCCCTGGTCGGACGCATCCGGGCGGCAGCGTCCATCCCGCTCGAACTATCCGAACTCCAAGACGATTTCAGCTTTGTCGGCATCGCGCGGCGTGTCCACGACAGACTCGCTTGCGGCGAGCAGGATGAGAGCGCCGCCGAGCGGTCTGAAACCACCGGACCCGGCGGGACAACGGACCGGCATCGTCTGTCCTTCTCGCAGGAATCGCTTTGGCGCTATCAGATGGGCCATCCCGATTCCTTCCTGTTCAACATGCCGATGCCGGTCCGTCTGCGCGGGCCCCTCGACACTGACGCGCTTGCCTGTGCGCTGGCGGCTGTGATGCGTCGTCACGCCATGCTGCGCTCCTGCTACCGCGCGGTCGCCGGCGTGCCGGAAAGGGTTACCCTTTCCGATGAGGCGACCGGTTTGAAAATCGAGGACATCGCCGATCTGGACGAACCCGGTATCGACCTCCTGCTTGATGGGGAAGCGCAGAGGCCATTCGATCTGGCGGCCCAACCACCTTGCCGCATCCGGCTCCTGAGACGAAGCGCGATCGATCACATCCTTCTCCTGACGACGCATCACATTGCCTTCGACGGCTGGTCCTACGACCTGTTCTTCGGCGACCTGACGAAATTCTACGCTGCGGCCGTGTCGCGGACACCCATGCCAGAATCGGCATCGACTGCAGATTTCGGTGAGTATGTGCGCTGGCAAAGGGCCTTCGTCGGGTCCCGGGCTGCCACGCGGCAAGTCGATTACTGGCGGACGCAGCTGGCGGAAGAAGACATGGCGGTGGTCCCGCGCGACCGGCCGTGGACGCCGGTCGAGACGCCGAGAGGTCGATACCTGCCGTTCGAACTGACGGCAGATCTCGTCGCGTCTATGCGGCGGACCTGCCAGGAAGCGGCGGTCAGCCTGTTCGTCCTGTGTGCCGCAGCGCTCATGGTCGCCCTGGGCGGGCTCGGCAACAATCGTCGCGTCAGCCTGGGTACGGTCGTTGCCAACCGTAGACTGCCATCCTTTGAAGAGACCGTCGGCTTCTTCGTCAACGCGGTGGTGTTGACCGCCGACCTGACCGACCGTCAGAGCTTTGCCGATCTGTTGCAGACAACCCGGCGCCGGATGTTCGACGCGCTCGACCATCAAGACCTGCCATTCGGCGAATTGATTGCGGCGATCGGCCGACCGCCGCCGCCGGGGCGCGACAATCCCTTCTATCAAGGCATGCTGGTGATCCAGTCCGATCCTCTGGCGCAGCTTGCCCTGAAAGACATTGCTGCCAGCCGCGCCCGCACCGGGTTCGACGTGGCCCGCTCGGAATTCGTCGTGGAGATCGAAACCCGGGGGGACACGCTGGTGGCGGGGATCTATTTCGACCGGAATCTCTACGAGGATTCCACAATGGGCGGCCTCGCCAAGGCCTTTTGCACGGTGCTGGAACTGGCAACGGCGGATTGCGCGGTCAGCCTGAATGCCCTCCTAGCCAGCCTCGCCCGGGGCGAAGCGCCGCGACCGGCGCGTGCATGCTGATTTTCGACGGCCACAACGACGTCCTGAAGCGTGCGTATCTCAGTGGCACGAGTTTCCTCGCGCCGAACCCGTTCACGGATATCGACCTGCCGAGGGCGAAACAGGGTGATTTCGCAGGTGGCCTGTTCGCCATCATGACCCCTGCCGAAACAGCGACCGAACGCCATCCCGACTTCGGCCTGACGATCCGCGAAGACGGCTGGACCGTCGACTATCCACGCGCGGTCTCGCAGCACTTTGCCGAACGTTTCACGAACCGCGTCCTGGACAGCTTCCTCGAAGAGGCCGCACGAACGCCGGATGTGAGCATTGTGACCTGCACCGAGACGCTTGAGGGGTGCCTCGCCACCGGCCGTCTGGCAGTTCTCCTGCATCTGGAAGGAGCCGAGGCGATCCGACCGGATCTGACGAATTTGGCAGCCTTCCACGCCAAGGGAATAAGATCGATCGGACCCGTGTGGAGCCGGCCGAATGCGTTCGGATACGGTGTTCCGTTCCGCTTTCCGGCCACGCCCGATACGGGGCCGGGCCTTACCGAGGCCGGTCGCCAGCTCATCGCCGCTTGCCGCGAACTGGGTATTCTGGTCGACCTCGCCCATATCACCGAGCGCGGCTTCTGGGATGTGGCCGAGATCGCCGGCGGGCCGCTGATCGTGTCCCACGCCAATGCGCATGCGATCTGCCCGTCGAGCACCAATCTCCTTGACGCCCAGATCGACGCGATCGGTCGCAGCGGCGGCATCGTCGGCATCCTGTTCGATGTCCTCAACACCCGCCCCGACGGCAAGCTGATCCGCGATACGCCGATCCGGATGCTGGTCGATCATATCGACTACATCGTCGGCCGTATCGGCATCGATCATGTCGGACTGGGTTCGGACATCGACGGCAGCAGTACCCTGTTCAATTCGTTGCGTACGGTCGAGCGCTTTCAGTTTCTCGTGGAAACCTTGCTGGAATGCGGGTACACTACTTCAGATACCCAAAAACTGTCGTACAGGAACTGGATCAGAGTCATCGGGAATACATGGGGCTGCGGCGCGACCCGCAGTCGATCTCATGTTCCCCAACCGGGCGAAGCGACGGACCGTGGCCTGTGATGTCATCATCTTCTCGGATGTGAACGGCGTCGCCGGATTTGGGCGATATGGAGGCCCCTATCGCATCGCGACAGAGCTTCGCGAGGCCGGCTACGCAACCCAGGTGGTCGAGTTTCTCGCCGATCTCACGCTCGAAGATTTCGACCGGATCTTCGACAAGTTCCTTGGTTCTCAAACTCTGTTCGTGGGCTTTGCAACCACGCTCTTGATGGGCAAGGTGGCGGGTGGTCGCTCCGTCGACCGGATGGCACGCACAGCGATCAACCGCCGTTCCGGCCATCTGCCGCAGGACGACGACTTCGTTCAGGAAGTCTTTGCAGCGATCCGGCGCCGCAACCCGCGGACGCGGATCGTGATCGGCGGCGGCAAGGCGGCCAATACGTCGCTGGCAGGCGTCGACTATTGGGTCTGGGGCTACGCGGATCGCAGCGTCGTCGCGCTCGCCGATTTCCTGCGGCAGGGCGTCGGACTGACAACGCGACCGGCGACCCACGGGGAGGTCATCACCCATCGCGACTATCCCTTTGCCGGCTATCGCGACGCCCGCATTACCTGGACCGACAGCGACCATGTTCATCCCGGCGAGCACCTGCCGATCGAGATCGACCGCGGCTGCATCTTCCGCTGTGCGTTTTGCGCCCACCCGCTGTTCAAGAAGAAGGGCGAGTTCACCAAGTCCCGTGACGTCCTGCGAGACGAGTTCATGCGCAACCACGAGCGCTACGGGACCACCGGGTACATGTTCTGCGACGACACGGTGAACGACACGCTGGCCAAGGTCGAATCCCTGCATTCGGTGATCTCGACGCTTCCCTTCGAGATCGAATGGACCGGGTTCGGCCGTGTGGACGTCATCCACAGCGCACCGGCGCAGCGCGAATTGCTGCTGGAAACCGGGCTTCGCAGCATGCTGGTCGGGATCGAATCTCTCCACCCGGCCGCAGCCAAAACGGTGGGCAAGGGGCTGCATCCGCAAAAAACCAAGGATGCGCTTTATTATCTGAAGGAGGGCTGGGGCGACCGGATTACCATCACCGCCTCCTTCATCATCGGCCTGCCCGGCGAGGACGAGGACTCGGTCTGGGAGACCGTGGAGTGGTTGCGACGGGAGGATTGTCCTGTCGACGAGGCGATCTTCAGCCCGCTCAATCTGCGCGCGCCGACCGAGGACCCCGAATCGCCGATCTCCCGTCTGGCGCTGCATCCGGCCGATTACGGCTACGAGATCGACGGTCAGCGTCCGGGGCGGGGCATCTCCACCGACGGTCCAAGATGGCGCAACGCGCATTTCGACAAGGCACGGGCCGAAACGTTGGCCTCGCAGATCCAGAACATCTTCCAGGCCAGGCAGCCAGTCGGCAACTGGGCGGTCTATTCGCGACTGCGGACGCTGGGGTTCAGCCACGAGGAAGTGACCCAGAAGGGGAAGGGCAACGAAGACACTGTGCTGAGGGAAGCGGATCGACGTCGGTCGCAGTTCCGGGAGAAGTATCTGGGCGCGATGCTGGCCTGACCCGAGGCGGGTGCGTTCGCGCGCCAGACCGGCCCTGCGGCATCACGCCGGGGAGAGAACAGGATGGAACTGCCCCCAATCGAAGAGACCGCGATCGAACGGGCGACGGACTTTCCGTATCGGGACGTCGCCGACGAAATCAACAATTTCGTCTATCCGCCGACCCACGCGGTGGATGGACAGGGCAGCATTTCCATTGAATCCCGGCTGCCGCTTGCCGCTGCGATGCCCCAGTCACGCCCCTATGCCGTCTATGTGTCGATACCGTTCTGCCGGGTGCGGTGCCATTCCTGCCATTGCTTCAAGGGTCTGCTGCCCAACGCCAGCACGCGCGACGACATCATGGAGCGTTACGTATCGGCGCTGATCGCCCAGGCCAACGCCTATGGCCAAGCCCATCGTTTCCGCTCAGCCGTATGCGACGCCATCTATATCGGCGGCGGCACGGCATCGGTGCTGACCGAGGACCAAGCAAGCCGGCTGATCAGCGCGCTGCGTCGGGCCTTCCCTCACAATACGGACATGGAAGTGAACTTCGAGGGCAATCCTGCCGACTTCACACGTCCCTATCTGGAGAACCTGAAGGCCTGCGACGTTACCCGCCTTTCGATCGGCTATCAGAGCCAGCAGCAGCCGGTACTCGACGCGCTGAACTCGCCGCACGATGCCACGCAGTCGCGCAAGGCCGTTGTCGAGGCCTTGTCGCTTGGCTTTCCCACCGTCAACGTGGATCTGCTGTACAATGTCCCCGGACAGGATTTCGCTCAATGGAGCCGCGATCTCGCGGATCTGGTCGCGCTTGGCCCGCAGGGGATCGGCGCCGGCGACTATGTTGTGTTCCCGGGCAGTGCCTCGGAGAAATTAATTGCCCGGGGCCGGCTGCAGACCCCGCACGACCTGCAGACGACATTCCAGTGGTACGGCGCCACGCGGAATTATCTGGGCGAACACGGCTACGCCGAACAGGTGCGCGGCATCTTCGCCAGACCCGGCCATGCCCAGCGCTACGTCGACCTTTGCTGTCCCCAAAACGGCGACATCGTCGGCCTCGGCGCGGGCGCCATCAGCTTCATCGATCGCTATCAGTTCCAGAACCCGGTCGATGCCCTGCCGTTCATCGCCCTGAGCGAGGCGGATCGGCCGTTCGAAGCCCAGTGCATCTCGCGCCGGGCCAGCGACCGCGACCTGATGCGGCGCTTCGTGATGCACAATTTCTTCGCGTTCCGGCTGAACCGACAGGCCTTCTCCGCACGCTTCGGCATCGATCCGCTGGACGCGTTCGGCGACGTCTTCGACCGGCTCCGAACCTATGAGCTTGTCGATATCGATGAGTTCGAGATCCGGCTTACCGAGATCGGGCGGAAATGGCGCCGCAACATCTATCACGAGTTCCGCATGCCGGAAGAAACGTCACGGGCAGCGGCTGAATGGACCACGCCGTCGCTGGCGGCCCGTGGCAACCGGCTGAGTTCGGCGAATGGCGGGTGATCGCGGCAGCGGTGCCCTGCAGCGCCTGCGCGACCGCGTCATCGACGCGGGCCAATGCACCAATTGCGGCGCCTGTGCGGGCACATGCCCTTATCTGAGACCTCTCGGCAACCGGATCGTGTCACTGCACGCCTGCACGCTCGAGACCGGGCATTGCACCGTGGCGTGCCCCCAGCTCGCTGCAGGGCCGGAGCGCGACGATGCGATCCCCGTCAGCCCCCTCGACCGCGTCCTCACGGCACATTGCGCCAAGGCCGTCGATCCGGAGGACCGTACCGGGGCGCAGAATGGCGGCGTCGTCACCGCGTTGTTGGCTTTCGGTCTGATGAGCGGGCGTCTGGACGGTGTACTCGCGGTCGGCGGCAGCCCTTCCGCGCCGACCTATGGCATCGCGCGCTCGCCCGCCGAGATACGGGCCATGGCCGGCTCGAAGTTCAGCGTCTTCCCGACTTTGGCAGAAACGCACCGCATCCCCGATCTGAGCCGTCTCGCCATCGTCGTCCTCCCCTGCCAGGCCGAAGCCCTGCGCGGGTTGACGACAAGGCGCAGCACGAAGCCGCTGGTGATCGGACTGAAATGCAACGGCGCTCTGGACAGCCGGGTCCTGCAACAGCGCCTGCGCTCGCATCGCGCCGCGGCCGCGCCGATACGACTCGACCGTGGATCGTCGCCTGGCAGTTTCGAGATCCGGCGGGCCGACGGCGACATGACACCGATGGATCGATTCGACGGAACAGCCATGACGATGCCGGCCTGCGCTGGCTGCAGCGACCTGCTGGCCGAGGCGAGCGATCTGATGGTCGGCCATGACGACGCGGACGCGAGCGGCAATGTCGTCCTGACATGGACCCGTCCCGGACAAGCCTTTTGGGATGCGGCCGTGACGGCCGGCCGTGTGAAGCCCCGTCCGCTCACGGAGCTCGGCTTGGCCCGCCTGCGCCGCGAGGCGCACGCCAAGCGACAACGTGCTGCGCGCCATTCGACTGGCCCCCGCCACCTCGATGCCGATAACGGCTCTGCGCTGTGGGCCGATGTCCCGGGCTGAGGCGAATGCCCCTCCGGCTGCCCGGCTGATGCTGGGAAACGAGATGATCGCGCGGGCCGGCATTGCGGCGGGAGCGCGCTTCATCAGCGGCTATCCGGGCAGTCCCTCCTCGGAGATTCTCGACCACGCGCAACGATATGCGGACGCTGCGACGATCCAAGTGGAATGGGCCGTAAACGAGATGGTCGCGCTGCAGACCGCCGCCGCCGCTTCCCATGCCGGGATGCGCGCCATCGTCGCGATGAAGCACAACGGCCTTGCCGTCTGCCTCGATTTCCTGGAATCCCTTGCATATACGGGCATTGGCGCCGGATTGCTGCTGATCTCCTGCGACGATACGCAGGGAACGATGTCCGGTACCAAGGGTGATGCACGCCCCTATGCCAGACTCGGCAAGCTGCCGTGCATCGAGCCCTGCTCCCACGACCAGATTGCCGACGCCATGACCACCGGCTTTGCGCTCTCGGAACGCTGTCATATCCCGATCATCATTCGCAGCACTACAGCCCTGTCCCATGGCAGCGCGCCCGCTCCTGCTCATATGCATTATCCGCAGAGCGCCGATCCCCCGGCCTTCGACCCGACCGATCGGGTGCTGGACTTTCCGCCAATGGTGCCGTCACTGCGTACCGATCTCGCCGGGCGACTGCGCCAGGCCGCGGCCTCCTTCGACGATGCCGCGCTCAACACGGTCGAAGGCTCACCCGACGCAGAGCTGCTCGTCGTCGGGGTGGGGACTGGCAGCCTCTACGCTCGCGAGGCCATCACCGCGCTCGGCGATGCAGGGATCCGGCTGGTCGCGCTCGCGACCGTGTGGCCGCTGCCGCGAAAGCTGCTTGAGGCCGCCATCGGCCAGGCACGGAGCATCCTGGTCGTGGAGGACGCGGAGCCCTTCGTCGAGGCCGCGATCAAAGAGATCGTCGCTGATCTGCCCGATCCGATCCACCCGCGGGTCCGAGGTCGCGACAGCGGCGATCTGCCGGGACCGGATAGCTCGCTTTGCGGCATTCTGGACCGGCAGCAGGTGATCGACGCGATCCGCAGCGTGCTGACGGAGACGACCGGGGGCTCGGTGGTGCCCGAGCCCGGCGCGCCGAATGCCGCGCTGCAATCGCTGGTCCTGCCGCGAGCCCCGGCACTCTGTGCGGGCTGTCCCCACCGCTCTTCTCTCCTGAGCGTGCAGGCGGCCATTGCGATGGTTGGCGAAGACGCCTTCGTCGTTGGCGATATCGGCTGCTACGGACTCGGCGCCGGCCCATCCGGCTACAACGTGATCAATGTTCTGCACAATATGGGCGCGAGCGTCGGCGTGGCTCTCGGCTTCGCGTCGCTCCGCCCACTCGGCTTCAGGCAGCGCGTCCTCGCCCTGGTCGGCGACAGTACCATCCTGCATGCCGGCCTGCCGGCTCTGGTTCAGGCGGCAGCCAATCGCGCACCGCTTCTGGTCGTGGTTCTCGACAATGGCGTGACCGCGATGACCGGCCTGCAACCGAACCCCGCCACCGACGGGGCCGTGCGGATCGAGGCGATTTGCACGGGGATGGGGATTGAAACCATCACACTCGATCCGCTCGACGTCCATCGGACCGCTCTCTGCCTGGCAGAATGCATGTGGCGCGACGAACCGATGGTGGCGGTCCTGCGTTCGCCATGCGCCCTCTTACCGACAGCCATCGACCCGATTCCCTTTGCGGTCGACCACGACAGATGCATCGGCTCGGGCTGCGGCTGCGACCGGTTCTGCGCCCGCGTGCTCGGCTGTCCGGCCAATCTCTTCGACGAAGCAATCGATCGCGCCTATATCGACACCGCCCTGTGCAATGGCTGCGGGCTCTGCGCGGAGTTCTGCCCTACTGGCGCAATCGCGGAAATGCGAGCATGACACCGCCGCTGGGCATTCGGATTGCCGGAGTGGGTGGCCAGGGTGCCTCCCGCGCCGCGGGAGTTCTCGCAGCCGCAGCCCTGCAGTCAGGCTTGTTTCCCACGGTACTGGAAGGACGTGGTCTGGCAGTGCGGGGCGGGGCCGTGAATGTCCTCGTGCGTCTCGCAGGGAAGACCGGTCATGCCCCGCGATGCGCCCCAGGGGACGTGCATGTGATCGTCGCGCTCGAGCCCATGGAGGCTGTCCGCGCGGCCATGTGGCACCGGCCGGATACCGCCCTTCTCGTGGTCGGGACACCGGTCCTGCCAGCTGGGGTCTTTCATGACCGCTATCCTGTCCCTGCCGCGATCGCCTCCTGCCTGCAGCAACGTCATTCGCGATCGCTGTTCGTCGTGCCGGCAGATTGCCGGCGCCCGCCCAATCTCTTTGCCGTCGGCGCGCTCGCCTGTCTCGGAGCGACGGGACTGGATCGCATGGTGATCAGAATGACGGTCGAGAGGGAGATGGGGCCAGATGGGCTTGCGGATTTCGACGCGGGCTGGCGGGACGTCGCCGCGCTCGGGAAGCAGGACGCCTGGCGGTCCATCGCCGAGCAATCCGCTTTCGGGTGCTAGGGAGCGGACTCATTAGGCATTGATCCAGATGCGGACGGCAGCCAGCTTGAGAGCGGCGGCGAAGTTGTCGGCGCGCCGGTCGTAGCGCGTGGCAAGGCCCCGCATCTGCTTGATGCGA
>Ga0189290_100126_pt1 | contig 59666 bp, 52 predicted proteins | sample UW140minimetaG_FD_130318 | JGI IMG/M metagenome (GOLD analysis project Ga0189290, IMG submission 130318) | Marine microbial communities from the Costa Rica Dome - UW140 mini metaG | ecosystem: Environmental > Aquatic > Marine > Oceanic > Photic zone | place: Costa Rica: the Eastern Pacific...
GAACTCGGTGCCCTTGACCGGGTCGCCACCGATGCCGACGGCGGTGGTCTGGCCGAGCCCTTCATTGGTGGTCTGGAAGACCGCCTCGTAGGTCAACGTGCCCGAGCGCGAGACGATCCCGACATTGCCGGTCTTGAAGATGTTGCCCGGCATGATGCCGATCTTGCACTGCTCCGGCGTAAGGACACCGGGGCAGTTCGGTCCGAGCAGCCGCGACTTCGACTTGTCGAGCTTGGCCTTCACCCGGACCATGTCCATCACCGGGATACCCTCGGTGATGCAGACGATCAGACCGATCTCGGCGTCGATCGCCTCCTCGATGGCCGCTGCGGCGCCGGCCGGCGGAACGTAGATGACCGAGGCGGTGGCGCCGGTCTTGTCGCGGGCCTCGACCACCGACGAGAAGATCGGCAGCTGGACGGTGCGTCCGTCGGACTGCCCCTCCCACATTTCGCCGCCCTTCTTGGGGTGGGTGCCACCGACCATCTGGGTGCCGTAATAGGCGAGCGCCTGTTCGGTGTGGAAGGATCCGGTCTTGCCGGTCAGGCCCTGGACGATGACCTTGGTGTTCTTGTCGACGAGAATGGACATGGGTTCTGGGGGACTCCGTGGAGGTCAGTCAGCAGTCGGGGTGGCGGCCGCCCGTCGGGGGCGGCCGGAGCGGGTCAACCGACCGCCGCGACGATCTTCTGAGCCGCGTCGTCGAGATCGTCGGCCGCGGTGATGGCAAGGCCGCTCTCGTTGAGGATCGCCTTGCCCTTGTCGACATTGGTGCCTTCGAGGCGCACGACCAGCGGCACCTTCAGCCCGACATCCTTGACGGCCGCGACCACGCCCTCGGCGATGACGTCGCATTTCATGATGCCGCCGAAGATGTTGACGAGGATGCCCTTCACGGCCGGATCGGCGGTGATGATCTTGAACGCCGCCGTCACCTTCGCCTTGTCGGCGCCGCCGCCGACGTCGAGGAAGTTGGCAGGCTCCTTGCCGTAGAGCTTGATGATGTCCATCGTCGCCATGGCGAGGCCGGCGCCGTTGACCATGCAGCCGATGTCACCGTCGAGGGCGACATAGGCGAGGTCGTATTTCGACGCTTCGATCTCCTTGGCGTCTTCCTCGCTCTCGTCGCGCAGCGCCTTGATGTCGTCGTGGCGGAACAGCGCGTTGCCGTCGAAGGAGACCTTGGCGTCCAGCACCCGCAGCCGGCCGTCGGTCATGACGATCAGCGGGTTGATCTCCAGAAGGCTCATGTCCTTCTCGGTGAACGCCTTGTAGAGGATCGGGAACAGCGACATGCCGTCCTGGCGAGCCTGGCCGTCGAGCTCGAGCGCATCGCACAGCTTGCCGGCATCCGCCTCGGTCACGCCCTCGAGCGGGTCGATGGCGACGGTGATGATCTTCTCCGGCGTCTCGTGGGCAACGGTCTCGATGTCCATGCCGCCCTCGGTGGAGGCGACAAAGGCCACCCGGCCGACCGCACGGTCGACGAGGATCGAGAGATACAGCTCACGGTCGATGTCGGCGCCGTCCTCGATATAGAGGCGGTTCACCTGCTTGCCTGCATCGCCCGTCTGGGCGGTGACCAGCGTGTTGCCGAGCATTTCGGTGGCGTGCTGGACGACTTCCTCGATCGATTTGGCGAGGCGCACGCCGCCCTTGGCGTCCGGGCCGAGCTCCTGAAACTTGCCTTTTCCGCGGCCACCGGCGTGGATCTGGCTCTTCACGACATAGAGCGGCCCCGGCAGCTGCCTGGCTGCGGCCTCGGCTTCCGAAGCCTGGGTGATCGGCACCCCGTTGGCGACTGGCGCGCCGAAGCCCTTGAGGACTTCCTTGGCCTGATACTCGTGGATGTTCATGAGGTGCCTTCCTTTTGAGAAGCCTGCCGGCGGATCTGATCCGGCATGATGAGGAACCGGTCATTGAAGACCGCCGAAGGATGAAACCGGCCCGCCGGCCGTGCCGAGAAGCACCGGCCGGTCGTGGCCGCATTGAAAGATCGGGCTGAGATCGGCGGCGCCGCGCGCCATGCCGTTCGCCTGTTCGTTGCCGGCATCGAGGACGGCGACCGCACATCCGGGCGTCTCGCCGTTGCCGACGCGCGAAACGAGGAGCGCGTCGCTCGTCTCGCCGCCATCGGCGCCGTCGAGATGATAGCGCACGATCGCCGCATAGGGCTCGCCGCGCTCGTCGACCCGCCACTCGATCGTCGGTCCAAGCCCGTTGAACGGCGAGAAGCTCTGGAATTCCGGGGCCGCGCCGAAGCCGATGGCATAGCGCAGATCACCGGCGGACACGAAGACTGCCCGGCCCTCGATGCCGGGACACATCCATTCGCCCGAGCCGCCGTCCTCGGCGGCGATGGCAACGGTCTCGCAGGCGTCGAGATCCAGATCCGTGTAGACGCTCTCGCCCGCCAGTGCCGCGACCGGCACCGTCAGGGCGGCGAGGACGCCGCCCATCAGCGAGAGAGAAGAGGACACGGATCCGGTCACTGGCTTACTTGAGATTGGGCGCGATGCCCTGACAGGCTTCCATGAGCCCCTGCACCGAGGCAACCGACTTTTCGAACTGGCCCTTCTCGTCGGAATCCAGCTCGATCTCGATGACCCGCTCGACGCCGTCGGCGCCGATCACGCAGGGCACGCCCACATACATGTCCTTGAGGCCGTACTCGCCCTTCAGCGCCGCGGCGCAGGGCAGGACGCGCTTCTTGTCCTTCAGATAGCTCTCGGCCATCTGGATCGCCGATGAGGCCGGCGCGTAATAGGCCGAACCGGTCTTCAGGAGGCCGACGATCTCGGCGCCGCCATCACGGGTGCGCTGGACGATCTCCTCCAGACGGTCGGCCGAGCACCAGCCCATCTTGACCAGATCCGGCAGCGGAATGCCGGCGACCGTGGAATAGCGGGTCAGCGGCACCATCGTGTCGCCATGGCCACCGAGAACGAAGGCGGTGACGTCCTCGACCGAAACCTTGAACTCGTCGGCGAGGAAGGTACGGAAGCGCGAGGAATCCAGGACGCCGGCCATGCCGACGACCTTGGCCTTCGGCAGGCCCGAGAACTTCTGCAGCGCCCAGACCATCGCGTCGAGCGGGTTGGTGATGCAGATGACGAAGGCATCGGGCGCGTATTTCGCGATGCCGGCGCCAACCTGCTCCATGACCTTGAGGTTGATGCCCAGGAGATCGTCGCGGCTCATGCCCGGCTTGCGCGGCACGCCCGCAGTGACGATGCAGACGTCAGCACCCTCGATCGCGGCGTAGTCGTTGGCACCCGACAGATGGCCGTCGAAGCCTTCGACCGGGCCGGACTGGGCAATGTCGAGAGCCTTGCCCTGCGGCGTGCCCTCGGCGATGTCGAACAGGACGACGTCGCCGAGATCCTTCAGGCTGGCGAGATGCGCCAGCGTGCCGCCGATCATGCCGGAACCGATGAGTGCGATCTTCTTGCGTGCCACGGGCTGATCCTTCTGCTGCAGGCCGGGCCGCAACGGCGCCGGCAACCGCCTGGATGGTCTTCGAACACAGCAAAAGGGAGAGTGTCGCCCGTCTCGCCGAATCCGACCTAGTCCGGGACAGCCGCAGCGTGTTCTTCCGCGCGCGCGAGCGAGTGGACGAAAGACATCGCAACGGTGCCCCCGTTGCGGCATGGCAATAGACCGCACCGGTAGCTTATGCAACCGGCGAAAACGGGCTTCAAGGAATTCAAACGGTTAGATGCGTTGGGGGTTACGTAAACGTAAAAGCAATTGGCAAGCCCGATCAAGGCGGAAGCGCCGGAGCGCAAGAAGTACGTGTCGGCGCAGAAACATTCGCCCGCATGGCCGATTGCCGGTCCCACAGGTTGGCATGGGCCCCCGAACCGCCCAAACGGGCGACCGACAAGCCGGGGCCGGTCCCTCGATCCAGCCGTTACCGGATGTGCAAGCCGGTCGCGGCGATGCCATCGCCGGCAAGCCTCAAGCGCCCGGAACCGCGTTGCGATCGAGATATTCCGCGCTGCGCATTTCGTGCAGCCGCGAGATGGTGCGGTCGAACTCGAACTTCTCGGTGCCCGAACGGGCGCGATAAAGTTGGTCCGCCGGTGCTTCGGCCGAGATCACCAGGCGGCGGCCGCCGTCATAGAGCGCGTCGACCAGGGTGATGAACCGCTTGGCCTCGTTCCGCTCGGCTTCGGCCATCACCGGAACCCGGTCGAGAACGAGCGTGTGGTAGCGCCGTGCCAAAGCGAGGAAGTCCTGCGCGCCGAGCGCGCGGGTCAAGAGGTCGTCGAAGGCGAAACGCGCCGCGCCGTTGCCGGCCCGCGGCACTGCGATGGTCCGGCCCTTCACGGAGAGCGAGGCCGGCGCCTCCTTCGCGCCGTCGAGGAGCCGGGTCCAGATCGTGTCGAGCTGCGCGTCGGCGGCGTCGCCGAGGGGGGTCACATAGAGATCGTCCCGTCCGAGCACCGCCAGGCGGTAATCATCGGCGCCGTCGAGCTCGAAGATCTCCACATGTTCTTTCAGCGTTTCGACGAAGGGCAGGAACAGGCCCCGGTTCAGCCCGTCACGATACAGATCGTCCGGCGCGACGTTCGAGGTGGCGACGAGGACGATGCCGTTGTCGAACAGCGCCTTGAACAGGCGCGACAGGATCATCGCATCGGCGATGTCGGTGACGGTGAACTCGTCGAAGCACAGAAGCCGCGCTTCGTCGGCGATCTGCCGCGCCACCGGCGGGATCGGATCGTCGCCCTTGGCGCTGCCAGCCTTGACCGCCGCCCGATGCGCGCCGATCCGCTCGTGCACGTCGGCCATGAAGGCGTGGAAATGCACCCGGCGCTTGGCTGCGACCGAGGCGCTGCGGAAGAACATGTCCATGATCATGGTCTTGCCGCGGCCGACGTCGCCGTGGATGTAGAGCCCGCGGATGGGATCGGCTTCGCGCTTCTTGCCGAACAGCCAGCCGAGCGCGCTCTTCTTGGAGGCGACCATGTCGGCGGAGAGGACCTGGTCGAGATGGTCGAGCTTGTCGGCCAGCCTGCGCTGGATCGAATCCGCCTCGATCTCGCCCGAGACAATCAGACGTTCCAGCGCCGACCGGACCGGCCCGCGCGACTTTTCCCTGGCATTCACGGCCACTGACACGCCTTCACGACTCAACGACTGGAAAACGGCCGATACGGCGACGCCGGCCGCGTCACGCTGGCCGGCGTCGATCGTATCCGGGTCGTTCTAGCGGTACAGCTCGACCGGCACGCCCGTGGTGGTCTGGCCGGTAAAGCGGTTCTTGCCCGACGAGGTCAGGGTCGCGATCACGTTCGCCGACGTATCCTTGAGCTGCAGCTGGTTGCCGGTGGTGGACCAGCGACGCACATCCGCCAGCCGGCCCGGGCAGCCCATCGAGGCGGCGTTGTAGTTCTCGTCATACTGGGTCAGCGTCAGGCCGACCCGGCAGTTCCCGCCGCTGGCCGAGACCTGGTAGAAGCCGGTCATGCTGGTGCGCGACAGCGGCTCGGAGCTGGTCGAGGCAACCTGGGTGTTGCCGCCGGCATTGGCCGTCGCGTCGCCGTCGGTCCCGGCCGATGCGTTGAAGTCGGCCGAGGCGTTGGTGCTGGCACCGGGCGGCGGCGGCGGCGGGGGTGGCGGCAGCTGGTCGGCCGACACGCGGCCCGCAGGTGCCGGCGGCAGCGGGGCCGGCCCGGTGTCACGTCCCATCTCCGGCATCGACCGCGAGCAGCCTGCCACGAGGAGCAGTGCCACGACGGCCGCTCCGGCTTTCATCTTATGCGTCATTGAAGACTTTCCCCGGCATGTCTGTCCCTCGCCAATCCGACCTGCCGGCCGGTCCGTCGCATCCATAGATCGAACCCTGCGATCATTTCGCAAGATGCCATTGTGCCAAAACGTAACGCAAGCACGTCATTGTGGCCATTGTCACACGCAAATCGCCCGGTGCAGCGCAGCAAACGGCCCGATCACTCGCCGGCCAGCGGCCGCTGGAAATCGCCGGTGTCCGGGTCCATCGCCCACAGCTCGCCCGAGGCGATGTCCACCCAGGCGCCGTGCAGCGACAGCTTGCCTTCCTTCACCAGCGCCTCGACCGTCGGGAAGGTGCGCAGATTGGCGATCGAATAGCGGATGGCGATGCGCTCCAGCGCGGCCTGGCGCTCGCGCGCCGTCATGTGGTCGTTGGCGCCGACGGCCTTCGACACGGGGTCGAGCAGGCTCATCCACTTGCCGATGAAATCGCCCGGCGACAGCGGCTCGGCCGACGGCGACAATGCGGCATGGATGCCGCCGCAGCCGCCATGGCCGAGGACCACGACATGCTCGACCTTCAGGGCATGCAGCGCGAATTCGAGCGCCGCCGAGGTCGCGTGATACTCGCCGTCCGGCTCGTAGGGCGGCACCAGATTGGCGACATTGCGCACCACGAAAATCTCGCCTGGCGCGGCGTCGAACAGGGTTTCCGGCGCGGCGCGAGAGTCGCAGCAGGCAATCACCATGGTCTTGGGATGCTGGCCCTGCTCGGCCAGATCGCGCAGGCGGTCGCGCTCCTGCGGCAGGCGGTTCGCCAGAAAGGCGCGATAGCCGTTGAGGAGATGGTCGGGAAGATACTTCGTCATGATCAGATCACTACCGGCTTGCCCCGGCGCAATCAATCAGGCCGGGCCCGCCCCGCTGTCGTCGCGGGGACGCATTCCTCGAACTAGATACAGGCGGCCCCGACGGCAAGCGATGTTTCACGTGAAATCCACGCGGCTTCGCAGTTCAGGCGCGCCGGCCGCCGCCCGGATAGGCCAGGCGGCGCATCTGCACCATCGCCATCGGATGCTTGAGGCTGTCCGTGTCGGTCTCCAGCGTCAGTTCGTCGGCCCCGCGCTTGGTCGTCCGCGCCAGGATCTCGAACACCGTCGCGGTCGCGCTCTGCAGCGCTTTCTCGCCCTTGGCGCCCGACAGGGTGCGGGCAAGGAACACCGCCGCCGTCAGGTCGCCGAGCCCGTGCGGCGCATTCTCCACCACCCGGTGTTCGGCGAGGATGGCCTGAAAGTCGCGCACCAGAAGATTGCCGATGCCGCCGCGCAGCATTGGGAAGGCCGAGGTCACCACGACGGCCTCGGGCCCGAGCGTCGCCGCAGCCTCGATCAGATGGGAATTGTCGGTGAATTCCAGCCCCGTGAGGAATTCCAGCTCGAAGCGGTTCGGCGTCGCGATGTCGGCCAGCGGGATCAGCCGGTCGCGGATCGCGTCGACCGTCGCCTGCGACTGGTACATGCGCCCGCGATCGCCGAGCACCGGGTCGCAGATATAGGTGGCGCCGGGATTGGCGCGCTTGACCGCCTCCACCAGCCGCGCCGTCGGCTCGACCTGGTCGCCATCGCCGAAATAGCCGGTCAGCACGGCCCCGACTTCGCCGAGCCAGGGCGATCCGGCCAGATCGTCCATCAGCGCGGCGAAATCGCCGGCCGGCGGCACGATCCGCGTCGCCGGTCCGTGGCCCGGATGCCAGGGCAGCGTCACGGTGGGCACCGACCACACCGGGAACCCCAGCGATTCCAGCGCAAAGACGGCGGCCCGGTTGCCCACCGTGCCGCGCGCCACATGGCTGGAGACGCAGATGACCGCCGGACGGTCGTGATGAGCGGAAGACGCGGCTATCGACATGTCGGATGTTCAGGAACGCATGAGGAAATCGGCGAGCATAAGCCCGAACACGATGAAGCCGACAATGCCGGCCAGCCGGCCGATCCGCGTGCCGATGACCTCGATGCGGTCGTTCGGGTCGGCGTCGGTCGCCATGAAATGGTCGCGGGTGCGAAACAGGAGCGAGAAGGTATGGGCACCGATCTGCGGCTCCGTTTCCTGCCGGATGCGTTCCAGGATCGCCTTGGCTTCGCGCTGCTGCGCGTCGTCGTCGTGAGGCCGGGTCATGGGAAAGCTCTGTCGCAAAACCCCCGCGAGGGCAACAGCCCGGACGCAACGATTGTCTTCTGCGCTACGGCCGGATGCGCTAGACATGCCGGACAAGCTCTTTTGACCGGAGACCGTCGATGCTGTCCGCTGCCAAGATCCTTCCGCCGCTCCGGCTCCGCCCGTATCTGACAGCCCTCGTTGTGGCGCTGCTGGCGCCGATGCTGTCGGCCTGCGGGATCAACGCCATTCCCACCTATCAGGAACAGGCGCGCGCGGCGTGGTCGCAGGTCGAGAACCAGTATCAGCGCCGGGCCGATCTGATCCCCAATCTGATCGAGACCGTGAAGGGCTTCGCAGCCCAGGAACGCGAGGTCCTGACCGCGGTGGTCGAGGCACGAGCCAAGGCGACCCAGATCACCGTCAATGCCGACCAGCTCAGCGATCCGGCGATGGTGCAGAAATTCCAGGCGGCGCAGGACCAGCTCGGCGGCGCCCTGTCGCGGCTGCTGGCGACCGTCGAAGCCTATCCGGACCTCAAGTCCAACCAAAACTTCCTTGCGCTGCAGAGCCAACTCGAGGGCACCGAGAACCGGATTTCCGTTGCCCGCCGCGACTATATCGAGGCGGTGCGGATCTATAATACCGAGCTGCGGACGATCCCCGGCCGCTGGATCGCTTCCTTCTTCTATCCGGAGGCCCAGCCGATGGAGCCCTTCACCGCGACCGCCGGCTCGGCGACGCCGCCGAAGGTGGATTTCGGCCAGTGAGCCGGCTGGCAGCCAACTGACCGAAAGGCCCGAGCCCATGGATCGGATCCGGCAAATGTCGATGGCACGCAGGCGCGACCGCGGCGCGCTCGCCGCGCTGGGCCGCCTTCTGGTGCTGGCGGCCGTCCTTGCGCTGGTCGCGCCTGCCGCGGCGCAGGAGTTCCCACCCCTCACGGGCCGGGTGGTCGACACCGCGGACCTCCTCGATCCGGCGGCCGAGACCGCACTGACCGAGAAGCTGGCTGCCTTCGAGGCACAGGGCAGCGACCAGGTCGTCGTCGTCACCGTTCCCGACCTGCAGGGCGCCGAAATCGCCGACTACGCCAACCGGCTTGGCCGCGAATGGGGCATTGGCCAGGCGGAGGAGAACAACGGCGTCGTCCTCCTGGTCAGCCGCGACGACCGCGAGGTGCGCATCGAGGTCGGCTACGGGCTCGAAGGCACCCTCACCGACGCCCTGTCCTCGCTGATCATCCAGAACGACATTCTGCCGGCATTTCGCAGCGGCGATTATCCCGGCGGCATCAGCCGCGGCGTCGACGGCATCATCCAGGTGCTTTCCGGCGACGCCGCCGAGCTTCAGGCCCGGGCCGAACGCAATCAGAGCTGGAGCGGCGAGGATTTTGCCGGCATCGCCTTCACCCTGATGTTCGCCGGGGTCTGGATTCTCGTTCTTGGAGCCTTCGCGATGACCGGTCTTGCCCGCCGCTTCGGCAAGAAGGTCGGGCGCAACCGCTATCGCTGGCTCGGCATCGTCTGGGCGCTCGGCGAAGCAAGCCGCATGTCGGGATCGCGTGGCGGCTTCGGCGGCCGCAGCGGTGGCGGCTTTTCGGGGGGCGGCGGCTTTTCCGGCGGCGGCGGATCGTTTGGCGGCGGCGGATCGTCGGGGAGCTGGTGACCATGGCAAAGCTGACCTTCACCGAAGCCGATCACGCCCGCATCGCCACGGCGATCCGCGAAGCCGAGATCGCCACGACCGGCGAGATCTACGCGGTCTTTGCCCGGGCGAGCGACGGCTATCATTTCGTCTGCGCGACGGCCGCCCTGACCATCGCGCTGCTGGTGGCCGGTGTCACCCTGCTGCTGGCGCCGCTCTTCGGCGTCACGGTCTCGGCCGCTGCGCTTCTGGGCGGCCAGATCGTCATCGTCCTCGCCATGCTGGCGGCCTTCGCCCTGTCCCGGAACCTGCGCATGGCCTTCGTGCCCCGCGCCATTGCCGAACGCCGGGCGCACCGGTCGGCCCTGCAGCAATTCTTCGCCCATAATCTGCACACCACGGCGGGACGCACCGGCATCCTGATCTTCGTCTCCGAAGCCGAGCGCTTTGCCGAGATCGTCGCCGACGACGCCATCGCCGCCAAGGTCCCGCAGGAGAGCTGGGACGCCATCGTCGCCGATCTCGTCACCGCTGCCGCCGACGATCGGCTGGCCGACGGCTACGTCGCCGCCGCCCACGCCGCCGGCGCCATCCTTACCGAGCACTTCCCCGGCGACCACCGCAATCCCAACGAAATCCCCGACCGGCTCGTGGAGATCTGAGGGGCCGCGGGGCACATCCGGCAGCGGAGTGGATGGCCGAACCGGCGCGGCATGGGTCCTCGGGTCAAGCCCGAGGATGACGCCGTGGTTGGATGTTGCGGCTCGCCGTCACCGTCACGCTGAGCCGGACCGGGCCGGAACGAAGCACCGCGCCGTCCCAAGATGATCATTCCCCATCACCACGCGTCATCCTCGGGCTTGACCCGAGGACCCATGCCAAACCGCATTCACTGCCGCCGCCCACGACGGACACTCCCCGAACCACGTCCTCCCGGAAATCGGGTGGGCACCCCCGACGGCCCCCACTAACGTCCCCTCCCAGCCGAGGAGCAGACCGTGAGCGCCATCCCGACACAAGCCACCGCCAATCGCAGCATGACATCGGCCGAATGGGCGATGCTGCTGGCGCTGTCCGTCCTGTGGGGCGGGTCCTTCTTCTTCACCGGCGTTGCGGTGCGCGAGCTGCCGCCCTTCACCATCGTGGTCCTGCGCGTCGGGCTGGCGGCGATGATCCTGTGGGCCGTCATGCGGGCCCTCGGCCATGCCATGCCGCGCAACGGGAGGATCTGGGCCGCCTTCGTCGGCATGGGCTTCCTCAACAATCTCGTCCCCTTCAGCCTGATCGTCTGGGGCCAGACGCAGATCGGCTCGGGCCTCGCCTCGATCCTCAACGCGACGACGCCGCTGTTCGGGGTGGTGGTCGCCCATGTCCTGACGCGCGACGAGAAGATGACCGGCCACCGGCTGGCCGGGGTGGTACTCGGCTTTACCGGAGTCGTGGTGATGCTCGGGCCCGCGGCCCTCCGTACCGTCGGCAGCGACGTCGCCGCCCAGCTTGCCTGCCTTGCCGCGGCCTTCTCCTATGCCCTGGCTGGCGTCTTCGGACGCCGCTTCCGGCGCATGGGCGTAGCGCCCATGGCGACGGCGACCGGACAGGTGACGGCCTCGACCGCGATGCTCATCCCCCTCGCCCTTCTGGTCGACCGCCCCTGGACCCTCGCCATGCCGGGTCCGGCAACCTGGGGTGCCATCCTCGGCATCGCTGCCCTGTCCACGGCGCTCGCCTATGTCCTCTATTTCCGCATCCTGGCGACGGCCGGCGCCACCAACATCCTGCTCGTGACGTTCCTCGTCCCGGTCAGCGCCATCATCCTCGGTTCGCTCATCCTCGACGAAGTGCTGGAACTGCAGCACCTCGCCGGCATGGCCCTCATCGGCACCGGCCTCGCGGCCATCGACGGGCGACTGGCCCGGTTCACGGCATAGCGGCGGCTGGCGGGCGTGAGTGGGTGGTTGGCGGCGAGGACCGACTGTTGACGGGGTTTCGCTCACGGGCAGTTCGCCTTCGTGCATTCTGCAGCGGACAGGATACTGGCGAGGTCGAGGCATGGGTCCTCGGGTCAAGCCCGAGGATGACGCCGTCATTGGGTGATGCGACTCCGCGTCCCTCGCCGTGTCGAGCGTGATCGGTCCGAACGCAGGCGTTGCTTTGTTCTCCGGGCTCTCCGGGAAACGCTCAAACCCCACCGCGCGTCATCCTCGGGCTTGACCCGAGGACCCATGCCAAACCGCGGCCGCTGCGCAAACGGTCGCGGCCCGAGCCATTGATCTCGCCGGACCGCTGCCATTGCGTGGATCTCGCCGTCCAGCCCCCTCGCAGCACGTTACGAACGCCCGCGGCACCCCGCGCTACCGCGCCATGGCGTGGTATTCGTCATTGGGCCGCATGTCGGTGGCCGAGGCGACGCGGTTGCTCATGGCGAAGAAGGCCGCGACCGCGGCGATGTCGAAAATGCCCCGGTTGGAATAGCCAGCATGGCGCAGCGCCTGCCGATCCGCCTCAACGATCGTGTCCGGGCGCTCGGTCAGCTGGACGACGAAATCCAGCATCGCGGCGCGCTGCTCATCGAGCCCGGCGGCACGCCAGTTCTGGGCGATCGCCTCGCCGAAGCCGGGGTCGCCGGAGAGCTGGCGTACCGCGGCGCCATGGGCCGTCAGGCAGTAATGGCAGTGATTGATCGAGGAGACGACGACGGCGATGATCTCGCGGTCGAGCTTCGACAGCTCGCTCTCCCCCAGCATCAGATCGTTGTAGAAGGTGGAGAACGCCTCCAGCTTGCGCTCGTCGAAGGCGTAGGCGAGGAGCACGTTCGGCACGAGACCGAGCTTTTCCTGGCACTTGGCGAAGAACGCCCGGGTGCGCTCCGACAGGGGCTCGGCCATCGCCAGGCCGAGTGCCGTCACGGGTCTGTCCTGTTGCTGCGTCATGCTTTCTCCCACGTTCCAGCGACGCCCGGGACACCGCCTGCCCTCGAAGGTCGTGGCAGGATTCCTATGATAGGGTGTCGGACACGACAAGCAGTCGCATCGGAGGGCACCCCATGGACCATCCCGCAACGACCAAGACGGAGATCCTGTCTGCGATCGAGGCGGCCATCGGGGAGGATGGCGCCGAAGCCACCCTCGCTCCGCTGCTCTTTGCCCGCCCGCCGGCCGAGGATCTGGCCGAGTTCACGCCCGAGGCACTGGCGCTGGCGGCCCGCACCGGCTTCGAGGTGCTGAGCGATCACTGCCGGGGCGCGCATCTGGTGCGCATCGAGCAGCCGGACGGCTTCGCCCTGCGCGACGGGCGCAAGCTGGAACTGATCACCGTCGTCAGCGACGACATGCCGTTCCTGTTCGACTCGGTGACCGCCGAGATCGCCGATTCCGCCGTCGGCATCCGCTACATCTCCCATCCGATCCTCGATGTGCTGCGCGGCGCGGCCGGCGAGGTCAACAGCTTCTCGGCCTCCCATCCCCGCGACATGGTGCTGGGCGAAGCCGACCGGACCAGCCTGATCCAGTTCGCCGTCGATCCCCTGGGCGACGGCGACGCGAACACGGCACTCAAATCCCGGCTCGAGGCGATCCTCGGCCAGGTCGCCAACGCCAACGCCGATTTCGATGCCATGCGCAACCGCGCGAGCGAATCCGTCGAGGCGCTGCGCCGCCAGGCCTCGCGCCTCGACGACGCGGATCTGAAGACCACCTTCGAGGAAGCAGCCCGGCTGCTCGAATGGCTGCGCGACGACAATTTCATCTTCCTCGGCTGCCGCGAATACGACTATCTGCCCGGCAGCGAGGGCGAGGCGCTGGAACGACGCGAGGATGCCGGGCTCGGCATCCTGGCCGATCCCGACGTGCGCATTCTCGGGCGACCCGGCCGCCGCATGACGACGACGCCGGAAATCCGCGCCTTCCTGGAAGCGCCGACGCCGCTGATCGTCACCAAGGCCAATGCCCGGTCATTGGTCCATCGCCGCGCCTATATGGACTATGTCGGGGTCAAGCAGTTCGACGCCGACGGCAATTTCGTCGGCGAGCTGCGCATCGTCGGCCTGTTCACCTCCAGCGCCTACACCCGCTCGATCCTGACCATTCCCTATCTGCGGCTGAAGGCCGAAACGGTGATCAGCCGTTCGGGCCTGCGCCCCGGCTCGCACTCGGCCAAGGCACTGCTCAACGCGCTGGAATCCTATTCCCGCGACGAGGTCTTCCAGATCGACGTGGCGCTGCTGGAGCGCTACGCCTCGACCATCGTCGAACTCGGCGAACGGCCGCGGGTGAAGATCCTGTCGCGCGTCGACCGCTTCCACCGCTTTGTCTCCATCCTCGTCTTCGTGCCGCGCGAACGCTACGATTCCCGCTTGCGCGAGCGGATCGGCCTGCTGCTCGCCGATGCCTATGACGGCCATGTCTCGGCCTATTACCCGGCCTTCCCGGAAGGGCCGCTGGCCCGCGTCCACTTCATCATCGGACGTGCCGGCGGCACCACGCCCGAGGTCGACACGGCGCAGCTGGAAGCGCGTGTCGTCGAGATGGCCAAGAACTGGGAGGACGAGTTCACCGCCGCCCTGTCGGCCGCCGGCCATGCCGGCGAATACGGCCGCCTCGCCCCGGGCCTGCCGGAGAGCTATCGCGACGTGGTCTCCCCGACCGAAGCCGTGGACGACGCCGGGATCATCATGGCGCTCTCAGAAGGCGAGGAGGTGCGCGTCACCTTCCATCGCCGCGGAAACGATGCACCCGACCTCTTGCGGCTGAAGATCTATCATCTGGGCGCGGCCCTCGCGCTCTCGACCCGCGTGCCGATCCTCGAGAATATGGGTTTCTCCGCCGTCTCCGAACGGACCTACCGGATCGTGCGGCCCGACGGCGAGACCGTGCATATCCACGACATGGACCTCAAGCGCAGCCGCGGCGGCGACATCGTGCTCGGCGATGACGGCGCAGCCCTGGAAGCGACCTTCGCCAATGTCTGGGCCGGCCGCATCGAGAATGACGGGTTCAACGCAATGGTACTGGAGGCCGGGCTGGACCTGCGCCAGGCCAACGTGCTGCGCGCCTATTCGCGCTATCTGCGCCAGACGGGCCTCGCCTATTCGCCCGACTATCTCGGCGCCGCCCTGATGCGCCAGCCGGAGATCGCCCGCCTGCTGTGGGATCTCTTCGCGGCGAGCTTCGATCCCGAGCGCCCGGCCCCGGCCGGAACCGACACGACCTCGCAAGACGGCGAGAGCGAGCCGGATGCACGTCAGGCCCGCCGCGCCCAGGCGCGGGGCGCCGGCGAGATCCACGCGGCGATCTGCGAAGCCCTGGAAGACGTCGATTCCATCGACGACGACCGCATCGTGCGGCGCTTCATGGGTGCCATCCTCGCCACGCTGCGGACCAATTACTACGCCGTCGACGGCATCTCCGCCGAGCCGGTTTCCGAACCCGGCGCGGTCGCCCCGGCGCTCGCCTTCAAGTTTGAATCCGCCGCCGTCGAGGGCCTGCCGGCCCCGGTGCCCTATCGCGAGATCTTCGTCTTCGACGCCCGCGTCGAGGGCGTCCATCTGCGCTTCGGCCCGGTCGCCCGCGGCGGCCTGCGCTGGTCGGACCGCGCCCAGGACTACCGCACCGAGGTGCTGGGTCTGGTCAAGGCGCAGCAGGTCAAGAACGCGGTGATCGTGCCGGTCGGCGCCAAGGGCGGCTTCTACCCCAAGCGCCTGCCCGACCCGTCCGACCGCGACGCCTGGTTCGCCGCCGGCCGCTCGGCCTATGTCGTCTTCATCGCCTCGCTCCTGTCGATCACCGACAACATCGTCGGCGAGGATGTGGTCACGCCGCCCCGCGTCACCCGCTATGACGGCGACGATCCCTATTTCGTCGTCGCCGCCGACAAGGGCACGGCAACATTCTCCGACACCGCCAACGCCATTGCCCAGTCGAACGAGTTCTGGCTCGACGACGCCTTCGCCAGCGGCGGCTCGGCCGGCTACGACCACAAGGCCATGGGCATCACTGCGCGCGGCGCCTGGGAGGCGGTCAAGCGCCACTTCCGCGAGATGAACCGCGACATCCAGTCTGAGCCCTTCACCGTCGTCGGCTGCGGCGACATGTCGGGCGACGTCTTCGGCAACGGCATGCTCCTGTCGAAGACAACGCGGCTGATCGCGGCCTTCGACCATCGCGACATTTTCATCGATCCAGATCCCGATCCAGCAACTTCCTTTGCCGAGCGCCAGCGGCTGTTCGAGACGCCGCGCTCGTCCTGGAACGACTATGATCGCGCGACGATCTCTCAGGGTGGCGGGGTGTTCTCGCGGCGCGACAAGAGGGTGCATCTGTCGCAGGAAGCCGCCGAGGCGATTGGCTGGGACAAGCGGTCGGGAACGCCCGCCGAGATCATCAGCGCGATCCTCAAGGCGCCGGCCGACCTGCTGTGGTTCGGCGGCATCGGCACCTATGTGCGTGCCGGCAGCGAATCCAACGCCGATGTCGGAGACCGCGCCAACGATCCGGTGCGCGTCGCCGCCGCCGACATCAGGGCCAAGGTCGTCGGCGAGGGCGCCAATCTCGGCGTCACCCAGCGCGGGCGTATCGAGTTCGCGGCCAGCGGCGGACGGATCAATTCCGATGCCATCGACAATTCGGCCGGCGTGAACACCTCGGACGTCGAGGTGAACATCAAGATCGCCCTGAAGAGCGCGATGGAATCCGGTCGCCTCACCCGCGAGGAGCGCAACGCGCTGCTGGCCGACATGACCGACGAGGTCGCCGAGCTCGTCCTCGCCAACAATTACGAGCAGACGCTGGCCCTGTCGCTGGAAGAGCGGGCGGGAGCGTCGGCGCTTGCTCTGCAGGCCCGTTTCATGAGCGTCCTCGAAGATGCAGGCGAACTCGACCGGGCGGTCGAGACGCTGCCCTCGGAAGCCGCCATTGCCGATCTGCGGGCCACCGACCGGGGCCTGACCCGGCCCGAGATCGCGGTGCTGATCGCCTATGCCAAGATCACCCTGTTCGACCAGCTTGTCGCCAGCGACCTGCCGGACGATCCCTATCTGGAAGACCGGTTGAACGACTATTTCCCGGTACCGATGCAGCGGGACTTTGCGCGGGACATCGAGGGCCACCGCCTCGGCCGCGAGATCATCTCGACGGTGCTCGCCAACGAGGTGGTCAACCGCACCGGTCCGACCTTCGTCACGGTGCTCCGCGAATCCTCCGGCGCCTCCCCGGCCCAGATCGTGCAGGCCTTCATCGCGGCACGCGACGGCCTCGACGTCCGCTCGCTCTACGAGCGGGTGGATGCGCTGGACGGCACGCTGCATGGCGAGACCCAGAACGCGCTCTATGCGGAGATCGGCCGGTTCCTGATCCGCACGACCCGCTGGTATGTCCAGAACGAAAGTTTCGAGGGCGGCCTGACCGGCGCGGTCGTCGCCAGCCGCGACGCACTGGACAAGCTCAAGCCGCAGCTCGTCGAGCTGGCCACCGAGGCGGGCCGGGCCGAAGCCCAGTCGCGGGCTGAGGGTTTCGTCGAGAAGGGCGTGCCGGAGAATGTCGCCAAGGCAATCGCCCTGTTGCCGCTTCTGTCCCTGGTACCCGATATCGCCTCTGTCTCACGTGAAACATCGATGGGACTCGAAGCAACCATAGGCTGCTATTTCGGCATCACCCGGCAGTTCGAGATCGGCCGGCTCGAAGCGGCACTCTTCGCGCTGCAGACAGACGATTACTACGAGACGCTGGCACTCGAGCGGGCCGGCAGCCAGATCGCCGGCGCCCGGCGCAAGCTGACGGCGACAGCCCTGCGGAACTTCGGCGCGGAGAAAGACCCGGCCGCGGCCTGGGCGGAAAGCCGACGGACGGCTGTGGAGCGGATCGGGGGGCAGATCGGCGCCCTTGCCGGATCGGGCGGCACCTCGGTCGCGCGGCTGACGGTCGCCGCGGGCCTGTTGTCGGATCTGGCCGGCTAGAGGCCGGGCAGAGGGGCAAAGGGAACGCCGCTCGATGGCGGCTGGTGGCCGGCCAGCAACGCTGGCCGGCGCAGGAGGCACCGGGTCGGGCCTCACCCCTTCTTGGCGTCGGGCCGAGCCGCCGCGAACTTGCCGGGCACCGTGACGGGAGCCGCCGCCTTGGCCTTGTCGGCCTTCGGTTTGCGGGTTTCCTTGTTGCTGCGCATCTGACCCTTGGCCATGATCGTATCCTTTGTGGAATCCTGATTGATCCGCTGACAGAATAGCACGTGGGGGAAGTCGTGGGGGATGGCATCTTTCGGATGTCGCGCCCAACGAATAAGGGGGAGAGATGGAACTCGGATCCATCCACATCCACCCGGTGAAAGCCGGGCGGTCGATCGAACGCGACGAGAATGCACTGGAGGTATGGGGCCTCGAGGGCGATCGCCGCTGGATGCTGGTCGACGAGACCGGCCGGTTCCTTTCCCAGCGCCAGCATCCGCCGCTGGCGCTGCTCGACGCCCAGCCGGATGCCGACGGACTGATCCTGTCCTACGAGGAAATCGGCGAGCGCTTCGTTCCCGTGCCGGAGGGCGACGATCGCCTGACTGTCACCATCTGGGACGACACGGTCGATGCCGCCCTGGCCGACGAGGCCACCAATGGGGCGCTGTCGCAGTGGCTGCAGCGGCCGGTCCGGCTTGTCCATCTCGACCGGACAGATGCCCGGCACATCGACCCGGCTTGGGCGCCAGAGAGCACCGACGGTGTTCCGCCCGTCGCCTTCGCCGATGGCTTTCCGCTGCTGATCGCCAATCCGGCCTCGCTGCGCGCCCTCAACGGCGACATCGTCCGGCAGGACGGGGACGCCGTGCCGATGAGCCGTTTCCGGCCGAACCTCGTCATCGACGGCGCCGAGGCCTGGGCCGAGGACGACTGGGCCACCATCCACATCGGCGAGGCGGTGATCGATCTGGTCAAGCCCTGCGCCCGCTGCATCGTCACCACCGTGGACCAGACGACCGGCACCGTGGCTGGCACCCAGCCGATGGACGCCCTGCGCCGTATTCGATTCTCGGCGACGCCGCGCGTGCCTGGCGTGCTGTTCGGCTGGAACGCGGTGCCGCGCGGTCCGGCCGTGATCAGCCGCGGCGACCTGGTGGAGGTCGTCGCCCGGCGCGGCGGCGCACCCGCCGTGCGCGACGGATCGGCCCGCGGCGCCGACCGATGACCGAACTCGCACCGACCGTCGCCGGCCTGCCCTACCGGGTCCCGCTGCGCCAGCGCGCCGTCTGGGGCTGGATGACATTCGACTTTGCCGCCCAGCCCTTCTTCACCGTCGTCATCACCTTCGTCTTCGGGCCCTATTTCGTCTCCCAGCTCGCCTCCGATCCGGCCACCGGCCAGGCCTGGTGGAGCGGCGCGGTGACCCTCGTCGGCATCTGCGTGGCAATCCTGTCGCCCTTCCTCGGCTCGATCGCCGACCGGGCCGGGCCCCGCAAGCCGTGGATCGCCAGCTTCGCCGTCGTGAAGATCGCGGCGCTTCTGCTGCTGTGGTTCGCCGCGCCCGGCACGCCGCTGATCTTTGCTGCCGCGCTCATCGTCTTCGCCATGGTGGCGGCGGAATTCTCCATCGTCTTCAACGACGCCATGATCCCACGCCTCGTCCATCGCGATTCCATCGGGCGGGTATCGAACCTCGCCTGGGGCCTCGGCTATGTCGGCGGGATCGTCTTCCTGTTCGTGACCCTCGCCTTCCTGGCGGGATCGCCCCAGACCGGCCTGACCCTGCTTGGCCTCGAGCCCTGGTTCGGCCTCGACCCGGCTGAGGGCGAAGGCGCACGGGCCACCGGCCCGCTCTCGGCTCTCTGGTACCTTGTCTTCGTCCTGCCGATGTTCCTGCTGACGCCCGATCGCAAGAAGGCCGAGCCGATCCGGGTCGCCGCGCGCGACGGGCTGAAGGATCTGAAGGCGACCTATCGCGAGATCCGCGTGCGCGGCACGCTGTTCCGCTTTCTGATCGCGCGGATGATCTACCAGGACGGCGTCAATGCGCTGCTCGTCCTCGGCGGCGCCTTCGCCGCCGGCATGTTCGGCTGGTCGATCACCGAGAGCGGCCTGTTCGGCGTCATTCTCAACGTCACCGCCATTCTCGGCTGCGTCGGCGCCAGCGTCCTCGACGCGCGGCTGGGCTCCAAGGCGGTCATCGTCGCCTCGATCCTCTGCCTGATGACGGCGACGATCGGGATCATCTCGACAGCGCCGGATTCCACCCTGTTCGGGCTTTTGACCTTCGCACCGTCCGAGCCCACGGGCCTCTTCGCCACGCCGGCGGAGAAGAGCTACATCGTCTTCGGCCTGCTCATCGGGCTCGCCTTCGGCCCGGTCCAGGCCTCGTCGCGCTCATGGCTGGCGCAATCGGTCACCGCCGACGAGGCCGGCCGCTATTTCGGCTTCTACGCCCTCACCGGCCGCGCGACGTCCTTCCTCGGCACGGCGCTCGTCGCAGCCTTCACGGCGGTCGCCGCGGGCCTGACGGACCCGGCGACCGCATCGCGCATCGGCATGTCGGCGCTGATCCTGTTCTTTGTCGTCGGGCTGGCGATCCTTCTGGGAACGCCGGGCCCCCGCGCGGTCGGCAGGGGCCAGGATGCCGGCGGAGAGCGCCAGCCGGCCGCATAGGCCGGCCGGCACCGGCCTAGTGCCGGAAGTGGCGCATGCCGGTCATCACCATGGCGATGTCGTTGTCGTCGGCGGCCTTGATGACCTCGTCGTCGCGCATCGAACCGCCCGGCTGGATCACCGCAGTGGCGCCCGCCGCAACAGCCGACAGCAGGCCGTCGGCGAAGGGGAAGAAGGCGTCGGACGCAACCACAGCGCCGCGCGTCAGCGGCTCGGCATGGCCCGCAGCGGCCGCCGCATCCTCCGCCTTGCGCGCCGCGATGCGGGCTGAATCCACCCGGCTCATCTGGCCGGCGCCGACGCCGACCGTGGCGAGGTCACGCGCATAGACGATGGCATTGGACTTGACGTGCTTGGCAACCCGGAAGGCGAATTTCAGGTCGGCCAGCTCGGTCTCGCTGGGCGCGCGCCGGGTGACCACCTTCAGGTCGAGATCGTCGACGACGCCGGCATCGCGCGACTGGACGAGCAGGCCGCCGGCGACAGACTTGACCGTGCGCCCGGCGGCACGCGGATCGGGCAGGCCACCGGTCAGGAGGAGGCGCAGGTTCTTCTTGCCGGCGACGATCGCGATGGCATCTTCGTCGGCCTCGGGAGCGATGATCACTTCGGTGAAGACCTGCACGATCGCTTCCGCCGCCGCCCGGTCAAGCTTGCGGTTCAAGGCGACGATGCCGCCGAATGCCGAAACCGGATCGCAGGCCAGCGCCTTCCGATAGGCGTCGAGAAGGTCGGAGCCCTCCGCAACGCCGCACGGATTGGCGTGCTTGATGATGGCGACCGCCGCTGTGCGGGCCGGATCGAACTCGCCGACCAGCTCGAAGGCCGCGTCGGTGTCGTTGATGTTGTTGTAGGAGAGCGCCTTGCCCTGCAGCTGGCGCGCCGTGGCGACGCCGGCGCGGCTTTCGCCGGTCCGGTAGAAGCCGGCGCTCTGATGCGGGTTCTCGCCGTAGCGAAGCGCCTCCGACAGCGTGCCCGACACGCTGACGCGCTGGGGCATCCCATCGCCCACTACGCCGGCAAACCAGGTCGACACCGCCGCGTCATAGGCCGCGGTGCGGGCATAGGCGGCCGCCGCCAGACGCTGGCGCAGGGCGAAGTCGGTCTCGCCATTCGCGGACTTCAGCGCCTGAAGCACCGTGTCGTATTCGGCCGGATCGACCACAACGGTGACATAGCCATGGTTCTTGGCCCCGGCACGGATCATCGCCGGTCCGCCGATGTCGATATTCTCGACGATCGTCGCGGTGTCGGCGCCGCCGGCCAGCGTCTCCTCGAAGGGGTAGAGGTTGGAGACCAGCATATCGATGCCGGCAATGCCGTGGGTCTCCATGGCTGCCGCGTGGTCGGCATCGTCGCGAATGCCCAGCAGGCCGCCATGGACACCGGGATGCAGGGTCTTCACCCGGCCGTCCATGATCTCGGGAAAGCCGGTCAGCTCGGAGACGTCGCGCACCGCAAGTCCGGCCTCGCTCAGCGCCCGGTAGGTGCCGCCGGTGGAGACCAGCTCGACATCGAGCGCCGACAGTTCACGGGCAAAGTCGACGAGACCGGTCTTGTCGAAGACCGACAGCAGCGCGCGGCGGACCCGCACGCGATCGGGGGCCTGCGTGGCATTGGCTTTGAGAGACATCGGCTTTTCCTGCGTGGCACGGATGGGAGGGGTCCGCCCCTGATAGTCAGCCGCGCCGCTTCCCACAATGGTGGCTGGCGGTCCGGGGCGCTATCGCGTCGCCGCGGTTCCCGGATTGACCGTGTCGTTGGGTGCACCGCGAGCCGCGGCCGAACGCGCCTCCAGATCCTCCAGCGTGTTCGGCAGAACGCCGACGGCGCGATTCATGCCGCCGCAAGCGGTAAGAAGCGCAAGGCAGAGCGAGAGAAGTGCGATCCGGGCCATGACCGGGAGATGGGGAGAGGATCGGCGCAATCCAGTCCCGTTATTCGCGGCGTGATGGCTTGCCCGGTCGCGCCGTCATCCGATACTCGGCGCGAGACGGGCTGCGCCCGTTCCGTCAGGCTTCGCGCTCGAAGCGCCAGGCGATGCCGGCCGGATCGTAGGCATCGAAGGGCACGGCCAGTTGCAGCGTACGCCGCGCGCCGCCGGCATCGGCGAAGAAGATCGAATCCTCGATCTCGACCCGGGCATCGGCCCGGAACAGCCAGCGCTGCCCGCGCACCGCCAGCCTGACGCCGTCGCCGATCACCTCGACGCTGACCGAAGGATGCAGGTGGAAGCGGGCCGTCGCCTTGCCGGCGTCGCTGCCCGTGCGAACCGTGGCGCTGCGCTGGAAGCTGTCGTGGCCCTCCACGGTCCAGCCATCCTCGGCAAGGCTCACCTGCCGCCGATGCAGCAGGCCGGACTGCCGTTCGTAGCCGTTATGCGTGGCCTCGAAACCGCGCACCGGATCGCCGAGTTCGCCCGACAGGACCTCCGTCGGTCCCGGCACCAGCGGCGTGCCGAGAAACCGGTCGAGGCTTTCGGACCGGGCGAAATGCGACGAGGAGCGATCGTCGAGGGTCACCGTCGAATGGGCGGCGGTCGAGCGCGACAGGCGGCGCCATTCGGCGTCGGCGGTCAACGGTCGGCCGCAATTGACCACGATGCGGTTCGCCTCGCAGGAGAGCTCGAAGCCGAGCGTGCCGGCATGGGCATTGCGCGAGACCAGCGCTGGCGGCGGGCAGCCGGTATCGGCGACGATGACGCTCGAGCCGGCGGCCAGCCGGTGATAGCCGGATTGCCGTGCATGGGTGATCGGCTCGCCCAGCGTCTCGTCGTAGCGCAGCAGCACCGTCATCAGATGGATGTCGGAGGCGCCCGAACCGTTGAACAGCGCCAGCGAACCGTCGGAATGGCGGAAGAAGCGCACCACCGGCAGCATCCGGTCGATCGCCGAATAGAGCCCCCGGGGAAGCGCCTGGCCCTGGCGCAGATAGGTCTGCCGCAGCGGTATAAGATCGGCGAGGATCGCCACCGGCGCAGCCGGATCGCGCGAGATGTGGCCGCCATCGGGAAACACCTGGCGGTCGAGTTCCTCGGCCAGATGCCGCGCCGCGATCTTGATGCGGCCGCTGGCCGCCGGCAGGCAGAGCGAGACGAAGGCGAGCGCCGTGCGCACCTGCAGCCGGGGCGTGCCCTCGGGCGCTTCCTGGGCGACCGAGCGCAGATAGCGGGCCTGCGACGACAGGCTGCGCAGAAAGCGCTTGTGGAAGCCGGCATCGGCATCGGCCAGCAGCATGTCGGCATGGCTCAGCCAGGCGATCATCCGGCGCGCAGCCACTGCGGGCTCGAAGGCGGGATCGGCCAGCGTGCCGCCCTTCTGGCGGATCCAGTCGTCGACGAGAGTGCGGGCGTTCTGCACGGCCAGGGCGTCGCCAGCCTCGGCGTGGTGGCGCAGCCAGTCGAAACCGTGGAGTTCTGCGGCGTAGGCTTCCGACGGCAGGGTCGCCTGGAAGATCGAGGTACGGCCGGGTTCCAGCAATTGTCCGGCGAAGAAGAAGCGGCCGGCATAGATCGCCTCGGCGATCATCGGGTCACCATGGCGCAGCGAGGGCGGCACGACCAGAAGCTTGCCGGCGCGGCCACCGGCGAAACGCCAGCGGTGCAGCGGACCGGTCCGCAGCCGCCGCCGTGCCCGGCGCCACACTTCACGTAGCGTCAGGACAGCGAGGAGCGGTTGACCTGCCAAGCTCGTCGTCACTCCCGGACCCCACTGCGGGCAACGCGCCCGATTGACTGGTTGATATCCTTCGCGGAACCCGTCTCCGACCCTATTGGGGCAGGATCAGCGGGTCAGCGCAACAGCCATCACTTTCTCCGAATGTGGTAAAAACTTCGCTAAGACTTGCGGCGAGAGCAGGACCGCGCCCTTTTGGCCGGCCGCGGGCCGCTCAGATCCGCTTCAGCCGCGCGGCGTAGAAGCCGTCGAGCCCGCCGGTCGCGGCTGCGTCCGCGGCACCGCCCATCATGTCCGGCGTGGTGCGCAGATCGCCCTCCGGGGTGAGCGCGAACTCCATGCCCGGCAACTCGCCCGGCTGCACCGGATCGCGCACGATGTCCGAACGATCGGCAAGAAGGGCCGCGACGATCGCCTCGCCCTCGGCCGGATCCAGCGAGCAATTGGAGAAGACCAGCCGGCCGCCCGGCGCCAGAAGCCCCACCGCCTCGCCGAGCAGGCGCGCCTGCACGCCGGCCAGTTTGGCGATCTCCTCGGCGTCCTTGGTGTAGGGCACGTCCGGATGCCGGCGGATCGTGCCGGTGGACGAGCACGGCGCGTCGAGAAGGATGGCGTCGAAGGGTTCGGCCGGTTCGAAGGCGGCGATGTCCCCAACCACGGTCTCGGCCTCCAGCGACAGGCGCGCCAGATTGGCCTTCAGCCGCTTCATCCGGTTGGCGTTGATGTCGAGGGCGGTCACCGCGCCGCCGGCGGCGATCAGCTGGGCCGTCTTGCCACCCGGCGCGGCGCAGAGATCGGCAACACGCTTGCCCGTCAGATCCCCGAACAATTGCGCCGGCAGCGCCGCGGCGGCGTCCTGCACCCACCATTCGCCCTCGGCGAAGCCCTCGAGCGCCGTCACGGGTCCGTCGAAGCTGCCGAGCCGCACGGTGCCGCTCGGCAGGGCGACGCCGCCCAGCTTCGCGGCCCAGCCCGCAGGGTCGCGCTTGACGGTGAGGTCGAGCGGTGCCGGCGTCAGATGCGCCCGCGCGATCGCTTCGGTCCGCTCGGGCCCATAGGCCGCCACCATGCGCGCGGCCAGCCAGTCCGGCATGTTCTCCGTCGCCGTGGCGACTTCGCGCAAGGCGTCCTTCTCCCGCGACAGACGGCGGAGCACGGCGTTGATCATGCCGGCAAAGCGACGGCTGCGCGAATCCACATTCGCCGCCGCGACGGCAAGATCGACGGCGGCCGAATCCGGCACGTCGAGGAACAGGATCTGCGTCGCGCCGACATGCAGGATGTGCTTCAGCGCCGCTGCATTGGGCGGCAGCGGCCGGTCGAGACAGGCATCGAGGGCGCGGCCGATGGTGCCGCGGAACCTGAGCGCCGAGAGGATGATCGCCTTGACCAGCCCCTGGTCGCGGCCTTCCAGCGCACGGAACCCGGGATGCCCGCCGGCCGCGTCGAGAAGACCGTCCGCCGAGGTGCGGGCATCGACGATCGCCGACAGGAGCTTCGTCGCGACCAGTCGGGCGCCGAGGCCGGGGCGATCGTTCGCCGAGTAGCCATCAGGCACGAAGCCGTCGGCACCGTCGGAAATTCGCGGGCCGTTGCCGGCGCCGTCATCGCGCCGGGGCGCCTTGCCCGGCAAGGGCCGCTTGCGCGGCGCCGAGCGGGATGCATCGAAATTGCCGCCGCGGCGGGTCTTGCGGCCGTCCGATCCAGCGCTCAACCCCACGGTCCCCGCTTGCGGCCGCCGGCGGAGGGGCCATCGCCCCTGCCCCACGGGCCCGAACGGGTCCGGTCGATCCCGGCCTGCGGCGCTGCTGCGACGAAACCGCCGTCGCCACCGCCCATCTCCAGCGCCATCTGTTTCAGTGCCGCGATCCGGTTGGCGGTGTCCGGATGGGTGGAGAAGAGATTGTCCATGCGCTGGCCTGACAGGGGATTGATGATGAACATGTGGGCCGTCGCCGGATTGCGCTCGGCGTCCTGGTTCACCGTACGCCCCGCTGCGCTGGCAATCTTGCCGAGCGCCGAGGCGAGCCAGCCCGGATTACCACAGATTTCGGCGCCACGCCGGTCGGCGGCATATTCGCGCGTCCGGCTGATGGCCATCTGCACGATCATCGCGGCCAGCGGCGCGACGATGATCGCCGCGATCACGCCGATGAAGCCGAGGGGATTGTTGTTGTCGCGGTTGCCGCCGAAGAAGAAGGCGAAATTGCCCAGCATCGAGATCGCACCGGCCAGCGTCGCGGTAATCGTCATGATCAGCGTGTCGCGGTTCTGCACATGGGCGAGCTCATGCGCCATCACGGCGGCGACTTCTTCCGGCGTCAGGCGCTCCAGCAGCCCGGTCGTCGCGGCCACCGCCGCGTTCTCGGGATTGCGCCCGGTGGCGAAGGCGTTCGGCTGGGCGTTGTTGATGACATAGACCTTCGGCATCGGCAGGCCAGCCCGTCCGGCCAGACCTTCCACGATGCGGTAGTATTCCGGCGCGCTGCGCGCGTCGACCTCCTGTGCATGGTGCATCTTCAGCACCATCTTGTCGGAGTTCCAGTAGGAAAACAGGTTCATGCCGGCCGCGAAGACAAAGGCGATCATCATGCCGGCGCGGCCGCCGATCATGAAGCCGAGCCCCATGAAGAGGGCGGTCATGAAGGCGATGAGCATCGCCGTCTTGATCATGTTCATCGCAGGTTCCACCACCAAGGAGTCTGCGCGGTTGACCCGCGCCAATCGCCCGAGAAAATGGGGATTGCGGGGTTCCGCTTCAATATTGCCAGCAAACCACTGCGAGCGAAGGGGCCCGGACAGGCTGCGACACCGGCAAGGGTTTCAAGCGTCCGTCCCGGCCCTTATCTGATGTGCGACGAGCCGCAACTTGGCACCGGCCGTAGGCACAAGGGCAGACAAACGATGAGCGACACTGAGGCAAGGGACCTGGCACCGGCAGCGCCCGGCGATGGCGCGCAGGCCGAGCGCGAGTTGCCGGCCGCCGCCCGCCGCGCCCTCGCCGAAGCGGAGGAACGGCGCCGTCAGGCGGATGCAGAAGCGGCGGCATCCCAGGCCAAGGAGATCAACGGACCCGAGGGACCCGAACCGGTCCGTTATGGCGACTGGGAAAAGAACGGCCTGATATCCGACTTCTGAAGCGCATTCTCGCTGCGGCCGGAGGTTCTGCGGTTCCTTGCGGGACGCGGCGACTACCCGCAGTGATTGTGGGGCGATCGTCCTAGACGTACGCACTGCGAGCCGGCACCAATCTGCCCTTACGTCATGTCTGGTCGGTTTCGCTTGCCCTCATGAAGCTGCTTGATCTCCGACGTGCATAGGAATATTGTCCGAGAACCGTCTCCGATCCGTTGGCCGTTGTCGTGACGCATTCCCATCAAACTATCTGCAGTTGTATGCTCGCGCTGTTGCTCGCCATCCCGGCCGGCATCGCGCTCGCCGATGACGGCGACTATCCCCGGGCGATCGCCGGCCCGGTCGAAGCGCGCGTCCTGAAGGTCCGCGACGGCGACACGGTCGAGGTCGAGGCCTTCGTCTGGCCGATGCAGGCGGTTCAGGTCGCGGTGCGACTGAAGGGGATCGACGCACCGGAGAAACGCGGACGCTGCGAGGCCGAGAAGGCCGCCGCCGAGATCGCGAGAGACCGTCTGGTCGCCCTGATCGGATCGGGCAACGTCACCCTCACCGGCATTTCCGGCGATAAATATTTCGGTCGCGTGCTGGCAACGTTGTCGGCGCCCGGCCAGCCCGATCTCGGCCGGGTCCTTCTGCGCGAGGGCTTGGTCGTCCGCTACGAGGGTGGCAAGCGCCGCGACTGGTGCGACGGCACCCTCCCCGCCGATCTGAGCGCCGTGGACGCTAGCGGCCGGCGAAAGGGCTGACCGCCCGGATGCCGACCGCGGCATGTGCCAATGCCCCTTGCCCAGCGAAGACCTGCCGTCCGATACTCCTGCAAGACACCCGGCAGCAGCGTGCCGTACAGCCGACGATACCGTTTCACGTGAAACAGGATGCTCCATGACAGCCGGGGAAGCGCGACTCGAAGCCATCGTCCGTCAGGCGATCGCCGCGTTCCAGCCAAAGATCGCCGTGCGGCTGTGGACGGGTGAACGCATCGGCCCGGCCGATGGCCCGGTCCTGGCGCTCAACGATCCGGCGGCGATCGCCCGCCTGGCCCTCAGCCCGCGGATCGCGACCGCGGTCGAACTCTGGATGTCGAAGGCGATCGATGTGGAGGACGGCACGATCTTCGACGTGGCGACGGCGCGCTCCGACATCCGGACACGGGACGCGATGAAGAAGATCGACCGGCTGGCGATCGCCACCGCCCTGCCCGCGCTCTACACCTTGGCGCGACGCGGCCGGAAGGCAGCGCGGTCAGCGCCCCTGAGCGGCACCGACGCCGGCGCCAGCGGCTCGTCCAAGGCCGCGATCCAGTTCCACTACGATATCTCCAACGATTTCTACCAGCTCTTCCTCGACCAGCGAATGGTCTACTCCTGCGCCTATTTCGATGGCTGGCACGACGACATCGACAAGGCGCAGCGGGACAAGCTGGACATGATCTGCCGCAAGCTGCGCCTCAAGGAGGGCGAGCGCTTCCTCGACATTGGCTGCGGCTGGGGCGCGTTGCTGATCCATGCCGCCGAGCATTATGGCGTCACCGGCCATGGCGTCACCCTGAGCGAGGCACAGTACGACCTCGCCTGCGAGCGGATCGCGGACAAAGGGCTCACGGACCGCGTGACGATTGAACTGACGCCTTTTGAGGAGCTCGACGGGCGCTTCGACAAGATCGCCTCGATCGGCATGTTCGAGCATGTCGGCTGGGACAATCACGCGACCTACCTGACCGCGGTGCGCAAACTGCTGCGCCCGAACGGGCTCTATCTGCACCATGCGATCACCCGGCCTGCCAAAACCAGCGATGCCAAGTTTCGCAAGGGGACGCGGGAATATGCGGCGATCATTCGCTACATCTTCCCCGGCGCCGAACTCGACCATGTCGGCCATTCGGCCCAGCTTCTGGAAGCGCACCGCTTCGAGGTCCACGACGTGGAGAACTGGCGCGAGCACTACGGCCGCACCTGCCGCCTCTGGCACGACCGCCTGCTCGCCGCGATGCCGGAGGCCAGCCGCATCGCCGGCGAACCCCGCGCCCGGCTGTGGCTGCTGTATCTCGCCGGCGTGTCCCTCGGCTTCCAGCGCGGCGGACTTCTGATCTACCAGACGCTCGCGTCGAAGCGAGCGAAGGGCCCCGCCGAACTGCCGCCGACCCGACGCGACCTCTACGACTAAGCTCGCAGCGGGAGCGATCCCGCAAATCTGCCGCGCAAGCGTTCTGCTGCCTAGCCCGCGGCCAAATGCCCACATCCGATCAGGTCAGCCCCATCCAAGGGCCTCTTGGTCCGTAAGTCTCACGGATCAATGGGTTAGATGAAAGCAGACGCGCTACGCCGACTTGATGCGCCGCAGCAAACGCCTGTCCGTTACCGCATGTAACAGCGCGTGAGCCTTTCGCCACAGAAAAGCCGCAAGTCTAAAAAGTACGGTTATTTGCGTTTTGCGGGGAACCAGCCGTCAGACCCGGTCATTGTGCGGCTATCTGTAATCGGGAGTAATCACGATGAAAAAGTCCTTCTACACCGCCCTGCTCGCCGGCGCCGTCATGCCGTTTGCCGCCTTCGCGCAGGACACCGCCCCTGCAGCTCCGGCCGAGAACCCGCCGGCCGCCAGCGACAGCGCGATGCCGTCTGGCGACGCCGATGCCGCAGCGCCCAGCGCCACAATGGATCCCGCCGCTCCGGCCGGTGACGCCGCTGCTCAGACCGACATGGCGCCTTCGGGCACCGAGGCCGCGACCGACACGGCGCAGAACCCGGCCGAGACCACCGAAGAGCCGACCGATACTGCAGCTGATGAGCCCGCTGGCAGTGGCGACATGGCGACTGCCGGCGCTGACGGCCCGTTCGTTACCGTGCCGCCGTCCGGCGCTTGGCGGGTGACCGATCTCGACGGCAAGGAGGTCTATGACACGGCCGGCGAGAGCATCGGCTCGATCACCGACGTGCTTGTTTCGGAAGAAGGCGACGTGATGGCCGTTCTGGTCGGCGTCGGCGGCTTCCTTGGCATCGGCGAGAAAGATGTCGCCGTGTCGATGAGCGCGTTGGAATTCGGCCCCGGCAAGACCGAGGGTCTGCCGACCGAGGAAGAGGCCAACGCCCAGGCGAGCGCTGCAGCGCCGGCCACGGGTGGCACCGGCATGGCGGCCGATCCGGCTGCCGGCGGCACGGGCATGGGTACGGGCGACGCCAACATGTCGACCGCCAGCACCGACGCGTCGGCCGAACCGGTGACCCCGGTCGTTGGCGAGGACAATCTGCCGGACCGTATCGTCCTCAATGTCTCGCGTGAGCAGCTCGAGCAGGCTCCGGCCTACAATGAGCCGGAAGAGGCCGATGAGGGCATGGCGGAAGCCGACGGCGGCGCTGCCGATGGCACGATGGCGCCGGCTGGCGACGCACCGGCGGCCCAGTAAATCCGTCAGGGATAGAGGTGTGCCGGGCCGTCCGGCATACCTTCAGATAAAGACAAGGCCCGTACCGATTGGTGCGGGCCTTTTCGCGTGCGACGTCGGGTTTCACAGCCGGAATGGCGCTGCCATTGCCGCAACCGAACGTCAGAGAATCAAAAGGCCGCTCCCTTTCGGAAGCGGCCCCGTGATGAACGTCAGCCGGCGGTCGTCGAAGACCGCATGACGGCATCCGCAATTCTCAGGCGAAGCGAGGAGGCTGCTCCGTCGAACCACCGAGAATCATAGACCCAACCGGCTTCAGATTATCACTCGACATTGGATCACCTCCTTCCACTTCGTTGAACACACAGGGAGTATGGGAACCCAACGCGTTGAGCGCAAGGGTGTTTTTCGGCTCCGCCACTTCGCCGCATGGTTCACGCAAGGCCGGGTCGGGTGACCGGTTCACGACTCCCACCAAGTTCAGGAGATCCACACCCTGGTTCCGGCCAGCCACGCCGGCCGGCATCGCTGCCGGCCGGCGTAACAGTCAGCCCTTGCGGTTCTGGCGGTGCTCGACGAGGTCGTCGACGACGCCCGGATCGGCCAGGGTCGAGGTGTCGCCCAGAGCGCCGAAATCGTCCTCTGCGATTTTGCGCAGGATGCGGCGCATGATCTTGCCGGAACGGGTCTTCGGCAGGCCCGGCGCGAACTGGATCTTGTCCGGCGAGGCGATCGGGCCGATCTCGTTGCGCACATGGGCGACGAGTTCCTTCTGCAGCGCCTCCGACGGCTCCTCGCCCTCCATCAAGGTGACGTAGCAGTAGATGCCCTGCCCCTTGATGTCGTGCGGATAGCCGACGACCGCCGCTTCCGAGACCTTGGCATGAGAGACCAGCGCCGATTCCACCTCGGCCGTGCCCATGCGGTGGCCGGAGACGTTGATCACGTCGTCGACGCGGCCGGTGATCCACCAATAGCCGTCGGCGTCGCGCCGCGCCCCATCGCCGGTGAAGTACTTGTTCGGATAGGTCGAGAAATAGGTCTGCTCGAAGCGCTCGTGGTCGCCATAGACCGTGCGCATCTGGCCCGGCCAGGATTCGGTGATGCACAGATTGCCGTCATTGGCGCCGTCCAGCACCGTGCCGACATTGTCGACGAGCTGGGGCTGCACGCCGAAGAACGGCCGGGTTGCCGAACCGGGCTTCAGGTCCGTGGCGCCGGGCAGCGGCGTGATCAGGATGCCGCCGGTCTCGGTCTGCCACCAGGTATCGACCACCGGCGAGCGCTCGTCGCCCACGACCCGGTAGTACCAGCTCCAGACCTCCGGATTGATCGGCTCGCCGACCGTGCCCAGCACCTTCAGGCTGGCGCGCGAGGTCTTGGTCACCATCTCGTCGCCGGCCCCCATCAGCGAACGGATCGCCGTCGGCGCGGTGTAGAAGATGTTGACCTTGTGCTTGTCTATCACCTGCCAGAAGCGCGAGGCGTCCGGGTAATTCGGCACGCCCTCGAACATCAGCGTCGTCGCGCCATTGGCGAGCGGCCCGTAGACGATGTAGCTGTGGCCGGTCACCCAGCCGACATCCGCCGTGCACCAGTAGACGTCGCCGTCATGGTAGTCGAAGACGTATTCGTGGGTCATCGAGGCGTAGACGAGATAGCCGCCCGACGTGTGCAGCACGCCCTTCGGCTTGCCCGTGGAGCCCGACGTGTAGAGGATGAACAGCGGGTCCTCGGCCTGCATCTCCGCCGGCGGGCAATCGGCGGAGACCGCCTCGCGCGCCTCGTGCCACCACACGTCGCGCCCGTCCTGCCAGGCCACCTCGCCGCCGGTGCGCTGGATCACCAGCATGGTCTTCACCGTCTGGCCGGCCTTCTCGGCGATCTCGCAGGCCCGGTCGGCATTCTTCTTCAGCGGCACCTTGCGGCCGCCGCGCAGACCCTCGTCGGAGGTGATCAGCACATCCGACTGTGCGCCCTCGATCCGGCCGCCCAGCGCGTCCGGCGAGAACCCGCCGAACACCACCGAGTGGATCGCACCGATCCGGGCGCAGGCCAGCATGGCATAGGCCGCCTCCGGCACCATCGGCATGTAGATGGTGACCCGGTCGCCCTTCTGGACGCCGCGATCCTTCAGGACATTGGCCATGCGCGACACCTCCTCATGGAGCTGCCGGTAGGTGATCGCCTTGGAATCGGCCGGGTCGTCGCCTTCCCAGAGGATGGCCGTCTGGTCGCCGCGGGTTTCCAGATGCCGGTCGATGCAATTGGCGGCGACGTTGAGCGTGCCGTCCTCGAACCAGCGGATGTCGATATTGCCGGGCGCGAACGAGGTGTTCTTCACCCGCTCATAGGGCTTGATCCAGTCGAGGCGCTTGCCGTGCTCGCCCCAGAAGCCGTCCGGGTCCTCGACGCTGCGGCGGTACCAGTCCTGGTACTGATCGTCCGTCAGCTTCGCCCGCGCCCTCCACTCGTCCTTGACGTGGATCGTGCTCATGCTCTCGCCTCCCGCAGTATCGCCGGAACAGGTCCGGCATTTGGAGGCAATCTAGGGTGAAAGCGCCGGAAGGGTCCAGTTCGCCGCTGTCATACTTTCGCGGGACAAGCACACGCGGCCCACCGCCCTAGCTGAACAGGCCGATGGTCACGCTCATGATGATCAGGACGCCGAGCCAGTGACCGGCATTCAGATAGGTTAGCCGGCGCGGACGCGCCTCATAAGAGTGATCAACGACCATCGTGGTCAGAACGAAACCGGCCCAGGCCAGGATGCCGGTGATCAGGGCGTTGCCGACGGTCACCGGACCGATATGGCCGACCAGCCCCGCCAGCACGCCGGCCATCACCAGTTCGGCAATGAAGACGATCGCCAGCGGACCAGGCTTCAGCGCCGGCCGGCCCTCATAGCCGCTGGCCGTCATCCAGGATTTCTCCAGGGCGCGGTGCCAGCCGAAACCGAAGGCAAACGCGAGGAGGGCGGCGATCAGCACGCCGAGCGGGCTGAAGTTGGAATATCCCATGGCGTGATCCTTCGCTGGCTTTCGCAATCCTGCCCGTAACGAGCGAAGCCGCCGGCGGTTTCATGCGGTCGTTACTACAACGCCACTCGACGGCTCGCTTGCCGGCCCTCAACGAGGGAGGGCAGGGCGCCCAGAGCCTCAGCCATAATCGCGGGCGCCAAAAATCGCCGAACCGACGCGCACCGAGGTGGCGCCGAAGCCGATGGCGACCTCGTAGTCGCCCGACATGCCCATCGACAGCTTCTCTACCCCGGCCTCGGCCGCGATCTTTTCCAGCAGCGCGAAATGCGGCCCCGGCTTCTCATCGGCCGGCGGAATGCACATCAGCCCCTCGATCGTCAGGCCATGCTCGCTGCGGCAGCGGTCGATGAAGGCCACCGCCTCCCTCGGCGCGATCCCGGCCTTCTGGTCCTCCTCGCCGGTGTTGACCTGCACATAGAGGCGGGGATGGCGGTCCTGCTTGGCCATCTCCTTGGCGAGTTCCTTCGCGATCTTCTCGCGGTCGACGCTCTCGATCACATCGAACAGGGCCACTGCCTCGCCAGCCTTGTTCGACTGCAGCGGCCCGATCAGCCGCAATTCGATGTCGGGGAAGCGTTCGCGCAGGGCCGGCCATTTGGCCTTGGCCTCCTGCACCTTGTTCTCGCCGAAGATCCGCTGGCCGGTTTCCAGCACCGGCAGGATCGTCTCGGCGTCATGGGTCTTGGACACCGCCACGAGGGCCACCGCATCGTCCGCGCGCCCCGCCTCCCGCGAGGCCTGCGCAATCGCCTGCCGCACCGTCTCCAGCCGCTCCAGCAGCGCTTCGTTCATGCCGTCTCCTTCCGGTGGGCCGTCAGCGCCGCACCTGCATCACTATCGCCGCAATCGGCGGAATTTCCGTCCCGTCATGTTGAACGCAGGCGTGACAACAGAGTAAGTCAAGCCGCATCCCCCATTCGCCTGCCGGTCGAGATCCGGCGGGACCAGCATCCCGATCGGCCGCATGACCACAGAACGCTACAATCCCCGCGCATCCGAACCTCGCTGGCAGACCGCCTGGAACGAGGCGAAGCTGTTCGAGACCCAGACCGACGCGCCGGGCGAGAAATACTACGTCCTCGAGATGTTTCCCTATCCCTCGGGCCGCATCCATATGGGCCATGTGCGCAATTATGCCATGGGCGACGTGGTCGCGCGCTACCGCCGGGCCAAGGGGTTCAACGTGCTGCATCCGATGGGCTGGGACGCCTTCGGCATGCCGGCCGAGAACGCCGCGATGCAGAACAAGGTGCATCCGCGCGAATGGACCTACCAGAACATCGCAACCATGCGTGGCCAGCTGAAGTCGATGGGCCTGTCGCTGGACTGGTCGCGTGAATTCGCGACCTGCGACGTCGAATACTACCACCGCCAGCAGATGCTGTTCCTCGACTTCCTGGCCAAGGGCTTGGCCTATCGCAAGAAGTCCAAGGTCAACTGGGATCCGGTCGACATGACCGTGCTCGCCAACGAGCAGGTGATCGACGGCAAGGGCTGGCGTTCGGGCGCCGATGTCGAGCAGCGCGAACTGACCCAGTGGTTCTTCCGCATCACCGATTTTGCCGACGACCTGCTCTCGGCCCTGGACCATCTGCCGGGCTGGCCGGAGAAGGTCCGGCTGATGCAGAAGAACTGGATCGGAAAGTCCGAAGGCCTCCTGGTGCGCTGGGCGCTGGATGCGGCGACCAAGCCCGAGGGCTTCGACGACGTCACGGTGTTCACGACGCGGCCCGACACGCTGTTCGGCGCCTCCTTCGTGGCCGTCGCCGCCGACCATCCGCTGGCCGCCAGGGCCGCCGAGACCAATCCCGAGCTGCAGGGCTTCATCGCCGAATGCCGCCGTCAGGGCACCTCCGCCGCGGCGCTGGAGACGGCCGAGAAGAAGGGCATGCCGACGGGGATATCCGTCACCCACCCCTTCGACCCGGAATGGAAGCTGCCGGTCTATGTGGCGAACTTCGTGCTGATGGACTACGGCACCGGCGCGGTCTTCGGCTGCCCGGCCCATGACCAGCGCGATCTCGACTTCGCCCGCAAATACGATTTGCCGGTACGCGCCGTCGTCTTGCCGCAGGGCGCCGATGCGGAGACCTTCGACGTCGGCACCGAGGCCTATGTCGGCGACGGCACGATCTGCCGCTCGGCCTTCCTCGACGGCCTGTCGCCGGACGCCGCCTTCGATGCCGTCGCCGAACGGCTGGAGGCCACCACGCTGAACGGTCGGCCCCAGGCCGAGCGTCAGGTCAATTTCCGCCTGCGCGACTGGGGCATTTCGCGCCAGCGCTACTGGGGCTGCCCGATCCCGGTCCTGCATTGCGAGGCCTGCGGCGTCGTGCCGGAAGCCCGCGAGAACCTGCCGGTGAAGCTGCCGGACGACATCGATTTCGAAAAGCCCGGCAATCCGCTGGACCGCCATCCGACCTGGCGCGACGCCACCTGCCCGCAATGCGGCGGCAAGGCGAAGCGCGAGACCGACACGATGGACACCTTCGTCGATTCCTCGTGGTATTTCGCGCGTTTCACGGCGCCGCAGGCGCATGAGCCGACCGATCCGCAGGCCGCCAATGCGTGGCTGCCGGTCGACCAGTATATCGGCGGCATCGAGCACGCGATCCTGCACCTGCTCTATTCGCGCTTCTTCGTTCGGGCGATGCGCGAATGCGGCCATGTCGCGCTCGACGAACCCTTCAAGGGCCTGTTCACCCAAGGCATGGTGGTCCACGAGACCTATCGCGACGGCCGCGAATGGGTCGCCCCGGTGGACGTGGCGATCACCGAAGGCGAGGGGACCCGGACCGCAACGCGCCTGTCGACCGGCAGTCCGATCGAGATCGGCGGCATCGAGAAGATGTCGAAGTCGAAGAAGAACGTCGTCGATCCGGACGACATCATCGCCTCCTACGGCGCCGACACGGCCCGCTGGTTCATGCTGTCGGATTCGCCGCCGGACCGCGATGTGATCTGGACCGAGGCCGGCGTCGAAGGCGCCCACCGCTTCGTCCAGCGGCTATGGCGCCTCGTCTCCGAGACCGCTCCGCGCATCGCCGGTGCCGACGCCAGCCCGCAGAGCGAGGACGAGGCGGTGCTGACCATCCGCCGCGCCGCCCACCGCGCCGCGGCCGGCGTCGCCGACGACATCGAGCGCCTCGGCTTCAACAAGGCTGTTGCCCGCATCTACGAACTGGTCAACACGCTGGCCGCGTCGGTCTCCGGTGTCTCGGCCGACAGCGAGCCGGCCCTGAAGGCCGCGGCTCGCGAGGCCCTGACCATCCTGGTGCGCCTGATTGCGCCGATGATGCCGCATCTGGCCGAGGAATGCTGGACGACGTTGGGCATGGACGGCCTCGCCGCAGCGGCCCCCTGGCCGGACGTCGACCCGGCGCTCCTGAAGGACGACAGCATCACCATGCCGGTCCAGATCAACGGCAAGAAGCGCGGCGACTTGACCGTACCGGCTTCGGCCGGCAAACCTGATATCGAACAGGCGGCGCTGGCGCTCGACGTCGTGCAGGCAGCGCTGGCCGGCAACTCGCCGAAGCGCGTCGTGGTCGTCCCCGGGAGAATCGTCAATGTCGTTCTTTGATGCGGGCCGGCCTCGCGCTCTCGCGGCGCTCTGTCTCCTCGCTGGCGGCCTCGCCCTCTCGGGCTGCACCGGACGGCCGCTTTATGCCGGCGGCCTGACCTCCGAGGTCATGGCGCCGGACGGGCAGCTCGTCTCCCTGCGTGGCCGGATCGCCATCTCCGAGGCCGGCAATCGCACCCTCCAGATCGTCCGCAACGCGTTGCTGTTCCGGCTGAACCAGGGCACGCGGGTGCGCGAACCGCTCTATACCGTTGCCCTCAGCGGCAGCGGCAGCGAGATCGGCATTGCAGTCGAGCCGGGCGGGCAGGCCGCAGCCTCGCTCTACTACATGAGCGCCAGCTACACCCTGACCCGGAACTCCGACGGCACCGTGCTGGCCACCGGGACGCGCACCGAGACGGTGCCCTTCGACCGCACCGGCCAGCTCTATCAGAGCCAGCGGGCGGTGATCGACGCGCGAGACCGTGCCGGCAAGGCCGTCGCCGGACAGATCGAGCTGGAAATCGCCCGTGCGCTGACCAAGGCCGGCGTGTAGACACGTCCCCAGGCAAAACGCCGGCAGGGAAGGCGGCCCCTTTGCCGGCGCAACAGGGACCATTCCATGGCGCAGAAGAAACCTGGCGAGGTCGAGGCATTCCTGTCGCGGCCCGACTTCTCCTATCCGGTCATCCTCCTCTACGGCCCCGATCCCGGCCTCGTCTCCGAGCGTTCCGAGAAGGCCGCCGAGCTCTCCGGCGTCGACCGCGGCGATCCCTTCGCCGCCGTGACGCTGGCCGCCGATGAGCTGGAGAAGGACATCGGCCGCCTGTATGACGAGGCGCAGACCGTCTCGATGTTCGGCGGCACCCGCCTCATCCGCGTGCGCGGCGCGGGCAACGGCAAGTCCCTGGCCGAAGCCGTGGCAGAGCTCTCCTCAAAGAAGCTCGACGGCGCCATCGTCATTCTCGAAGCCGGCGACCTGAAGAAGAGCTCGGCCCTGCGAGCCAATGCCGAGCGCGGCAAGTTCGCCATCGCCTTGCCCTGCTACCAGGACGAGGGGCGGGCGATCGACAGGATGATCGACGAGGAGATGCGCGAGAGCGGGCTGACCATTGGCCGCGAGGCGCGGGACGAATTGCGCGCCCGCCTCGGCGCCAACCGCATCGCCTCACGCGGCGAGATCCGCAAGCTCTGCCTCTACGCGCTGGGAACCTCATCGGTGACGGAAGAAGACGTGCGCGCCATCGTCGGTGACGTCTCGGCCGATACGCTTGAGGAAACCATCGATGCCGCCGCCAGCGGTGAGGTGCGGCGGTTGCCGCATCTCATCGACCGGCTGGTCTCGGCCGGCACCGCCACCTTCCAGCTCCACCAGCACCTCTTGCGCTATTTCCAGCAATTACAGACCATGCGGGAGATGGTGGAGAAGGGCGGCGAGCCCATCGGCCGGGTGGTCGAGCGCCGGCGCCCCCACTTCCGGCGCAAGCATGCCATGGAGGTCGCCCTCTCGGCCTGGCCGCTCGAGGCGATCACCATGATCCTTCAGCGGATCGACGCTGATATTCTGGCCAGCCGCAAGGAAGGCGGCCTGGCCCTGACGATCACTCGTCAGACCCTGCTCGACGTCGCCGTCGAAGCCGCCCGCCTGCGCACGCGGCACTGATTCACGGATCACCGCGGCAGAATATCCAACCACAACAGGGTTTTACCCGCGCACGCGACCGGCATATGCGGGATGTTTCACGTGAAACGTGGCGTCCGCGTTCTGCTACAGATCGCGTGTGCGCGCCGTCTCGGACCCGCGCTGAACCCGCGTCTGAAGCAGGCCACAGATCTCGTCGAGCTGCTCCAGATCGGCATACTCGATCCGGATCGACCCGCCGTCGCCTTTGACCTCGATCTCGACCGGCATGCCCAGAAGCTCGGCCAGCAGCCGCTCGAGTGCCAGCGCGTCGGAATCCTTCTCAGGCGCCGTTGCGGCCTTCGGATGGCTCCTGGCGCCAGACGACTTCTTGGGCTTGGCGGTCCCGCCGGCCGCAGGCTGGCGCGCCAGTTCCTCGGCTTCGCGGACACTGAGGCCGCGCGAAACGATCTGCTTGGCTACGGACACCGGATCCTCTGCCGTGACCACCGTACGCGCCGCGCCGGGCGACAGCGTGCCGCTGGCTACCATGGTGCGGACTTCTTCGGGCAGCTTCAGCAGGCGCAGCGTATTGGCGACATGGCTGCGACTCTTGCCCAGTACATCGGCGAGATCGGCCTGGGTGTAGCCATGCTCGTTGATCAGCATCTCGTAGCCCAGCGCTTCCTCGACCGCATTGAGGTCGGCGCGCTGAACGTTCTCGATGATGGCGATTTCCAGCGACTGACGGTCGCCGATCTCGCGCATGACCACCGGCACTTCGGTGAGCCCCGCAGCACGCGCTGCGCGCCAGCGGCGCTCGCCGGCGACGATCTCGAATCCGTCCGGCACGCCGGGCCGCGGCCGCACCAGCAACGGCTGCACGACGCCATGATTGCGCACCGACGCCGTCAGATCGTCGAGATCGGCCTCGTGGAAGGTGCGACGCGGATTGTTCGGATTGGGTGAAATCGCGTCGATCGGAATATGGCGTTCGGCCGGGATGGCCGGCGGTGCCGGCTGCTCGGCCTGGGCGCCGAAACCCTGGCCGGGACGGGCAGGGGCCGACGCACCGGCCCCGATCAGCGAGGCGAGTCCACGCCCGAGACGCTGGCGCGACTTGTCTTCGTTCATCTTGGTCTCCCCGTTCCTCGGCGCGCCCGCGCCATCCCCGTCCGTCGCATCGGGGTCTTCGCTCGCCCTTCCGTGATCGCCGTATCGGAAGTTGTTCATGCTGCCTGCAGCCCGCGTTCGCGCTGTATGATCTCCGAGGCCAGCCGGATATAGGCCTGGCTGCCCGGACATTTCATGTCGTAGAGGATCGCCGGCTTGCCGAAGGACGGCGCTTCGGAGACCCGCACATTGCGGGGGATGATCGTCTCGTAGACATGGTCGCCCATATAGGACCGCACGTCCCGCACCACCTGCGCCGCCAGATTGTTGCGACCATCATACATGGTCAGCACGATGCCATGCAGGTCGAGCGTCGGGTTCAGCGAATCCCGCACCTGCTCAACCGTCTGCAGGAGCTGGCTGAGGCCTTCGAGGGCGAAGAACTCGCACTGCAGCGGCACCAGAATGGAATCGGCCGCGGCCATGGCGTTGATGGTCAGAAGGTTCAGCGACGGCGGGCAGTCGATCAGCACGAAGTCGAATTGCGGCGTCTCGACCTGGTGGAAATGCAGCGCGTCGCGCAGCCGGTAGGCGCGGCCGGTCGCACCGGCGATTTCCATTTCGAGGCCGAGAAGGTCAAGCGTCGAGGGGATCAGGCTGAGATTGGGGACCGCCGTCGGCATGGCGGCCTCGGTGATCGAGGACGCCTCGGTCAGGACGTCGTAGGACGACACTTCGCGATTGTCGCGGTCGACGCCCAGCCCGGTCGAGGCATTGCCCTGGGGATCGAGGTCGATCAGCAGCGCACGCTTGCCGATCGCGGCCAGCGCCGTCGCAAGGTTGATGGCGGTCGTCGTCTTGCCGACCCCGCCCTTCTGATTTGCAATCGTGATGATCCGCATCGGCTGTCCGCTCATCGCATCCATCGATCCGCTCCCGCTCCGCCATCGAGCGGTGTCGGCTGCCGACCGGAGAGGACCGGTCCCGTCTCCGCCTGGGCTGCCGCCGCTCAGCGCGGCGCGATCTCGTCGATCTCGAGGACGACAGATCCGTCATCGAGGCTCGATTCATGCTGTATCATGCTGAATCGCCAATGGGCAGTCGCCGCATTAATTTCCTGTTCATGGTTGCGCCCCTTCTGGAAGAAGCAGCGCGTATCGGCGCGGATATGCGGTGCTACGAGGGCAAACAGCTCCGCCAGCGACGCCAGCGCCCGAGCGGTCACGATATCGGCCTTGGCGAGCACGGCGCCGCAATCCTCGATCCGCGCCACATGGGCCGTTCCGGGAAGACCGAGATCGCGCTGAACCGCCCGCAGGAAGGCGATCTTCTTGCTGTTCGCCTCGACAAGATCAACGCTGACAGCGGGACGCGCAGCGGCGATCACCAGTCCAGGCAGGCCCGCGCCCGATCCCAGATCCACGCAGACCGTCGCCTCAGGAAGAAGCCGCTCGAGCGCCAGCGAATCGGCGATGTGGCGGGACCAGACATCACCGATCGTCGCCGGCGCGACGAGGTTCATGCGAGTCTGCCATCCGGTCAGCAATGCGACGTAGCGGTCAAGCCGTTCGAGCGTTTCACGTGAAACATTATGTGTGGACAGGAACTCTGCCCGCCCGCGCTCCTGCGCGGCTGCGACCTCTGCGGGTCGAGGCTTCGGGGTCGAGCGTGGCTTGTTCGCGGGTCGGACATAGGGTCTTGCCGGCTTTTCCGAATCACGATCACGCCGCATGGGAAATCTCCACCCGGCGCAGCGCGACCAGAATGATCGCCAGCGCGGCGGGGGTCATCCCGTCGATGGCTTCGGCCTCGGCAATCGACGCCGGGCGCCGGTCCGTCAGCTTCTGGCGCAGTTCATTGGAAAGGCCGACCATCGCCATATAGTTCAGATCGGCGGGGAGGGCCCGCTTCTCGTCCCGGCGCAGCCGTTCCTGGTCCTTGCGCTGACGGTCGAGATAAACGTCATAGGCCGCCTCGATCTCGATCCGCTCACGGATCGGACCCGCGAACTCGGCAAGCTCCGGCCAGACAATGGCAAGCCGATCCAGATCCACATCGGTCTGAGACAGGAGCTGCCAGGCTGACCGGCGACGTCCGTCGAGATTGACCGGAAGACCATGACGCTGGGCTTCCGATGGCGTCAGGGTCGATGCTTCCAACTTTGTGCGCGCTGCTTCCAGCGAGGCTTCGCTCGCCTCGAAGACCTGACGGCGCTCAGCATCGATGATACCCAGCGACAGGCCGAGCGGGGTCAGGCGTCGATCGGCATTGTCGGCACGCAGCGACAGCCGGAACTCGGCGCGCGACGTGAACATGCGATAGGGCTCCGAGACACCGGTCCGGGTGAGATCGTCGATCATCACGCCGATATAGGCGTCGGCCCGGCCGATGGTGACCGCATCGCTGCCGGCGGCCAGCAGGGCGGCGTTCAGGCCGGCGATCAGGCCCTGTGCGGCGGCTTCCTCATAACCGGTCGTGCCGTTGATCTGGCCGGCCAGGAACAGCCCCTCGGCGCGGCGCACGGCCAGTCGGCGATCGAGTTCGCGCGGATCGACATGGTCGTATTCGATGGCGTAGCCGGGCTTGCGCAGCTCGACCCGCTCCAGGCCCGGGATCGACCGCAGGAAGAGCGTCTGCACGTCCTCCGGCAGCGAGGTCGACAGGCCATTCGGATAGATGGTGTCGTCGTCCAGACCCTCCGGCTCCAGAAAGATCTGGTGACCGTCGCGATCGCCGAACTTGACGATCTTGTCCTCGATCGACGGGCAATAGCGCGGACCGTTGCCGGCGATCTGTCCGGAATATAGTGCCGAACGCCCAAGATTGTCGCGAATAATCGCATGGGTTTCGGGCGTCGTCCGCGTGATCCCGCAATCGATCTGGCGATTGGCGATGGTCGTCGTCAGATAGGAGAAGGGCACCGGCACATCGTCCGGCGCCTGTCGGTCGAGACCGGCCCAGTCGATGGTGCGGCCGTCGAGGCGCGCCGGCGTGCCGGTCTTCAACCGGCCGGGCGTCAATCCCAGGCGGCTCAGCGTTCCCGACAGGCCGGTCGAGGGATCTTCGCCCATCCGACCGGCGGGGATCTTCTGGTCGCCGATATGGATCAGCCCGGAGAGAAAAGTCCCGGTGGTCAGGACAACGGCGCGGCAGGTCATGGTCCGGCCGTCACCCAGCACAATCCCGGTGACCCGGTTCGCATCGTCGAGGGACAGATCGGCGACATCACCCTCGATCACCTCGAGGCCCGACTGGGCCCGAATGGCGGCCTGCATCGCCTCACGATAGAGGCGGCGATCGGCCTGGGTGCGCGGGCCGCGCACGGCCGGTCCCTTGCGGCGGTTGAGCAGGCGAAACTGGATGCCCGCAGCATCGGCGACCTGGCCCATCAACCCGCCGAGCGCATCGATCTCGCGGACGAGGTGGCCCTTGCCGATCCCGCCAATGGCGGGATTGCAGCTCATCGCCCCGATCGTGTCGAAGCGGTGGGTGACGAGAGCGGTGCGGGCACCGGCGCGCGCGGCTGCGCTGGCCGCTTCGCAGCCCGCATGACCGCCGCCGATGACGACGACATCGAAAGAGTGTTCCATGGCGATGGGTAAAGACCGCGGCGTGCGGATCTGTCAATCCGGGGCGCCGCTCCGGCGGGGCGAAACCGGGCTCAAGGCGTCCTCTGACCGGCGGTCCGACGTTCCACGTGAATCATTTGCCGATGCAGAACTCGGAAAAGATGACCTCCAAGAGGTCCTCGACCCCGACCTGCCCGGTAAGTGCGCCAAGCCGGTGGCTCGTCCGGCGCAGGGTCTCGGCGCGCACTTCCGCCGGCATGTCGGGCGCTGCCTGGAACTCGGTCAGAAGCCGCAACGCATCGCCGATCAATTCGCGGTGGCGCGTGCGGGCGGGCACGACATCGTCGGGATCGCCCACGGCCGTGGCTGCGATATTCGCGATACGGTCAACCAGATCCGCAAGCCCTTCGCCGGTGCGGGTGGAGATCGCGAGATCGCAGCCAGGGTCGTGGGGTGGCGCGCCGCCGGTCAATTCGTCCTGATCGATCTTGGTGCGGATGGTGAGGATCGGTCGGGACGATGCGGGCTGATCTCCGGACATCTCTTCCGGTACTGGTTCCTGACCGGCGAGCATCAGCGGGTGTTTCACGTGAGTCAGCAGCCCGCTCAGCCATTCCAGCGTCGTCGGGCCGGCATGCGGATCCACCAGCGCCAGGATGAGATCGGCCTCATCCATCACCGCGCGCGCCCGCTCGATGCCCATCGCCTCGATCCGGTCCGCCGTCTCGCGGATGCCGGCCGTGTCCGAGAAGCGCACGGGGATGCCGCCGAGATCGAGGGTCGCCTCGATGACGTCTCGCGTGGTGCCGGGGATTTCCGTCACGATGGCGACTTCCCGGTCGGCCAGCGCATTCAGAAGGCTCGACTTGCCGGCATTGGGCGCGCCGACGATCGCCACCCTGAAGCCTACGCGCAGGATCTCGCCGCGATCGGCCTTGGCGAGATGGGCCCGCATGGCGTCAGCAACCTCTGCCACCTGTCGTTCCACTCCGCTGGCGACGTCGTCATCCACATCGCCTTCGTCGGCAAAGTCGAAGGACGCTTCGATCATCGCCCGGGCGTTGGTGAGATCGCGCATCCAGCCTTCGTAGAGGGTCCGCAGGGCGCCGCCGGCCTGCGCGACGGCCATGCGGCGCTGGGCTTCGGTGCTGGCCGCCAGGAGGTCGGCAAGCCCTTCGGCTTCGGTCAGGTCGATCCGACCGTTCTCGAAACCCCGCCGGGTGAACTCGCCCGCCACGGCCAGACGCACTCCGGGAATGCTTGTCGCCGCCTCCAGGAAGGCCGCGACGACGGCGCGCCCGCCATGCAGGTGGAATTCCGCCAGATCCTCGCCGGTGACGCTGCCCGGGCCCGGGAAGAACAGCGCGATGCCCCGATCGATCGTCCGGTCGGCAGCGTCGCGGAAGCGGCGCAGGCTGGCGCGGCGCTCCGGTGGCACCGATCCCGCCAGGCGCTCCATGACCTCCCGCGCAGCCGGACCGCTGACGCGCACGACGGCCACCCCGGCGGGAAGGGCGCCGGAGGAGAGAGCGGCGATGGTGTCGCTATGGGTCAAGCGGGGCCTCGATGGGCTCGATTCAGGATAACAGCGGGTTCAACACTACGCCGGGCTGGGTATGGGCCTCAGGCGACCCGATAGATCACCGCGCCGGTCGCGCTGCGCAATTGCAGCGGCACGACTTCGAAGACATGTTTCGGCGTACCGGCCGCGGCCCACACAGTCGCATGCTGGAAGAGGTCCTCGTCCATATAGACGGAGAGCTCCGCCGTTGCACCGAGCGGCGAAACGCCGCCAATGGCAAAGCCCGTTGCGGAGCGGACGAAATCCGCGTCGGGGCGCTCGAGGGCCTCGCCGATGGTCTGGACCGCCAGTGCCTCGTCGACGCGATTGGCGCCGGACACCAGGAGCAGATAGGCCTTGCCGGTGTCCTTGCCGCGAAAGACCAGCGACTTGACGATCTGGCCGACACTGGCGCCGACCGCCTGCGCCGCTTCCTCGGCCGAGCGCGCGGAGCTGCTCGTTTCGACGACGGAAATCTTCAGCCCCTTGTCTATTGCCGCCGCCTCGACCCGTGCCACGGCTGCCGGTTTCTCGCCCATTCTCATCCTCCCCCGATGCGTCCTGCCGTTTTCGGGCCGGCGCGGAGCGGAATCAAGAGCCTTTCACGCGGCTCCTACGCTGGCGAACGCCCCATACGAAAACGGCGACCGCTGGGGGTCGCCGTTTCACGTGAATCATGCCCTTGGCGTTCGATCAGGTGTTCATCTGATCGAAGAAATCGGCATTGGTCTTGGTCTGCTTGAGCTTGTCATTGAGGAACTCGATCGCATCGGTCGTGCCCATGGGCGACAGAATACGGCGCAGCACGAAGATCTTCTGCAGATCCGCCTTCGGGACCAGGAGGTCTTCCTTGCGGGTACCGGACTTGAGGATGTCCATGGCCGGGTAGATCCGCTTGTCGGCGACCTTGCGGTCGAGCACGATTTCCGAATTGCCCGTGCCCTTGAACTCTTCGAAGATGACCTCGTCCATGCGGCTGCCGGTATCGATCAGCGCCGTCGCGATGATCGTCAGCGAGCCGCCTTCCTCGATATTGCGCGCCGCACCGAAGAAGCGCTTCGGCCGCTGCAGGGCGTTGGCGTCGACACCGCCGGTCAGCACCTTGCCGGAGGACGGAACGACCGTGTTGTAGGCGCGGCCGAGACGGGTGATGGAATCCAGGAGGATCACCACGTCGCGGCCGTGCTCGACCAGGCGCTTAGCCTTCTCGATGACCATTTCGGCGACGGCCACGTGGCGCTGTGCCGGCTCGTCAAAGGTCGAGGAGACGACCTCGCCGCGCACCGAGCGCTGCATGTCGGTGACTTCCTCGGGCCGCTCGTCGATCAGGAGAACGATGAGGTAGCACTCGGGATGGTTGGCCGTGATTGAATGGGCAATGTTCTGGAGCAGCACCGTCTTGCCGGTGCGCGGCGGCGCGACGATCAGGCCGCGCTGGCCCTTGCCGAGCGGCGCGACCAGATCGATCACCCGGGCCGACATGTCCTTTTTGCCGGTGGGCTCGTCGAGCTCCATCTTGAACCGCTCGTCGGGATAGAGCGGCGTCAGATTGTCGAAGTGGCTCTTGTAGCGGATTTTCTCCGGATTGTCGAAGTTGATCGTGTTGACCTTCAGAAGAGCGAAGTAACGCTCGCCTTCCTTGGGACTACGGATCGGACCTTCGACAGTATCGCCGGTCTTCAGCTGAAACTTGCGGATCTGCGACGGCGAGACATAGATGTCGTCAGGCCCGGGAAGATAGTTCGCCTCGGGCGAGCGCAGGAACGCGAAACCGTCCTGCAGGATCTCGACGACGCCTTCGCCGATGATCTCGACTTCCTGCGCCGCAAGCTGCTTGAGAATTGCAAACAGCAATTCCTGCTTGCGCAGCACGGAAGCGTTCTCGACGTCGTTCTCTTCTGCGAACGCGATCAGTTCCGGCGCGCTCTTGTTCTTCAGGTCCTGAAGTTTCATTCGGGAAAGGCTCTTTACGGGGTTCGTCCGGAAAGTTCTTCCAGACAATCAAGGCGGAGATGGGAAAACGCTGGGCCGGAAACGCGAACTGGTCTGCGGCGGGGGATCGACGCGGCGGAAACGTCGCGCATCGCCCAAAGGCGGGATGTAGACGCTACACATAAACCGACAATCCCGGCAGCGCAAGGCGTTCGGCGACGTGTCGTGGCCCTGGCAAGGGCGTTCCAGCGGGAGTTCGCTGCAGGGGCACCACGCTGGATCAGCTGCGGCGCCTGTGGATCAGCCTTTTTCCGGGGCCGGCTTCAGCCGCAGCGCCCGCAGCGCCGTCGCCACGACCTCGTCCGCCGGCAGATCCACGGACACCACGATCCCGTCCTCATCGACCTGCAGCGGCTCGAGCGTGTCGAACTGCGACTTCAACAGCGACACCGGCATGAAATGGCCCTGCCGCGTCGCCATGCGCCGACCGACCAGATCGGGGGTGGCGGTCAGGCAGACGAAGCGCACACGCGCATCGGCTTCGCGCAGGAGATCGCGATAGCTGCGCTTCAGCGCCGAACAGGTGACGACGGTAGACCGCCCGGCATGGGCTTCAGTGCTGATCCAGTCGCGGATGGAGGCCAGCCAGGGTGCGCGGTCGGCATCGTCGAGCGGCGTGCCGGATTCCATCTTGGCAATATTGGCGGCGGGGTGAAACTCGTCCGCCTCGGCATAGGGCCAAGCCAGCATGTCGGCGAGGCCGGCTGCGGTCGTTGTCTTGCCGACGCCGGCGGGTCCCATCACCACGAGGCTCGTTGCCCGGTCCATCTGCGTATCAGTCATCGATCCCTCGGGGCACGGTCGGCGTCGCGGCACGCGATACGATTGCGACGACCCGTTTCGCACAGGTGTTGAGAAGAATGCGTCCTGCGTGACAGCATAAGACGGGGATCAGAACGGTTTCACCACGACGAGGATGACGATCACGATCAACAGGACGGTGGGGACCTCGTTCATGATCCGCCAATGGCGCGACGGCTTGGTGTTGGCATCATTGGCGAAGCGGCGCACCGAAGCCGAGAAATAGCCGTGAACGCCGGACATCAGCACGACCAGGGCGATCTTGGCGTGCAGCCAGCCATTGCCGCCGGAAAACCAGCCGCCCTTCACTGCCAGCCAGAGGCCCGCGACCCAGGTGACGATCATCGCCGGGTTGATGATCGCCTTGAGCAGCCGCCGCTCCATGATCTTGAAGGTCTCGGACTGCGGCGTGCCGGTCGCCGCTTCTGCGTGATAGACGAACAGCCGCGGCAGATAGAGCATGCCCGCCATCCAGGCGATCACCGCCAGGATGTGCAGCGTCTTCATCCACAAAAGGGCTTCCACCGGCACCAGCCAGAATACGGCGGTGATCACGGCGGCCATGACGGCGAGGGCGATAATGGCCTTCTTCATGCAACGATCCTTCGAAGCTGATGCAGCGCGCCTTCACTGAATGACGCCCGGGACGAGAGACCGGCGGCAGAGCGCCCCGCGACATAACCCGAAGCCGGCAGGCTTCCAAGTCCGGCGCGTGGCGCATGCTGCACGGCAAGGGACCTAGCCGCGGATGCGCTTCAATAGCGCCTCGACATGGGCGATCGGCGCATCCGGGGTGATGCCGTGGCCGAGATTGAAGATCAGCGGCCCGTCGCCAAGCCCCTCCAGGATCCGGTCGACACCCTCGTCCAGCGCTTTGCCGCCGGCAATCAGCCGCAGCGGATCGAGGTTGCCCTGGATCGCGCCTTCCGTCTGCAACGCGCGCGCCTGGTCCATCGGCACGGTCCAGTCGAGACCGACGGCATTGACGCCGGTCTTCTGGCGATAGCCGTTCAGCAGCGAGCCTGCGCCCTTGGCAAAGCCGATGATCTTGGCGTCCGGCACTGCGGCGCGGACCTTCTCGACCATCCGCGCAACGGGCTTGACCGCATAGGCCTCGAAGGACGCCTCATCCAGAACGCCGGCCCAGGAATCGAAGATCTGGACGCAGTCGGCACCGGCCTGAAGCTGCCGGATCAGATAGTCGGCGCCCATCTCGGCGAGGAGATACAGAAGCTGCTCCATCTCGTCGGGATGGCGATAGCCGAACAGCCGTGCCGGCGCCTGGTCGGGCGTTCCGTGGCCGGCGATCATGTAGGTCGCCACCGTCCATGGTGCGCCGCAGAAACCGATCAGCGACGTCTCTTCGGGCAGTTCCTTGCGCAGCCGCGCCACCGTCGCGATGACCGGTGCCAGATGGGTGTCGGCGCGGCTCGGATCGAGGCGCGCGATCTCGTCGGGACGGATCGGCGTCAGTTTCGGTCCCTCTCCCTGCACGAAATGCAGGCCGCGATCGAGCGCGTCGGGGATGACGAGAATGTCGGAAAACAGGATCGCCGCGTCGAATCCGAAGCGTCGGATCGGCTGAAGCGTCACTTCCGTTGCAAAGTCGGGATTGTAGCAGAGCTCGAGGAAGCCCCCGGCCGTCTGACGGGTGGCCCGATATTCCGGGAGATAGCGACCGGCCTGCCGCATCAACCACACCGGAGGGGGGAAGATGCGTTCGCCTTCCAGGACACGGACAAGCTTGCGCGTCTTCATCAGGTCAGGGCTCCCATTAAAAAAGAAAGATTTCTTTCAGATGAGTCTTTTGATTCTATGACTCGGTGGATTGCAGGAATTCACAGGGTCCCGCCTAGATGGAGCCCTTAGCAGGATCGTCCACAGGCCGGAATGCCGCATCGTGTCGTCCGGGGACAATCCCGGGGACGATTGCCCGATCCGATCGGTCTATCAGCAGCTTGCGTCCTGACGCCATGGACGTCCTTCCTGGGGATGAGTTTGGGATGGCGCGGGACGAATCGCTTTTGTCCCCAGTCTTCCGCAATCGCCATGCCCAAGCGGATCCTGTCGCCGATTGTGGACAAGACGGTGGTTTGTCACCGGCCTGACGGGCGGCGCGTCCGACCGGTCTACTACTCCCGCACAACCCACAGGCTGCGAAGAATCCCGGGAGGGAATCGGCTTCGCCCTTGTGCCGGCGGGGAGAATCGAGTCCGGCGCCCTCCATGGCAATTCTGCCGGTCAGCGGCTATCAGTCGGGCCGTACGTGACGAAACCGGTACAATGGGATTCACATGTCCAAGGGCATCGTGCTCGCCTCGAGCAGCGTCCACCGCCGCGAGCTACTGAAGAACGCCGGCATCGATTTCACCGCCGAATCCAGCGATCTTGACGAGCGCGCCATCGAGGCGCCGCTCTTGGAATCCGGTGTCGGGCCGGAGGATGTCGCCGCGATCCTCGCCGAAGCCAAGGCCACGGACGTGTCCGAGCGCCATCCGAACGAGATCGTCATCGGGGCGGACCAGACGCTGTCGCTGGGCGACGAGGTCCTGCACAAGCCGGCCAATATGGAAGAGGCGCGGCGCACGCTTCTGAAACTGTCCGGTCGCACCCATCAGCTGAACAGCGCCGTGGTGCTGGTGGAGGGCGGCAAGGTCACCTGGCGGCACGTCGCCACGGCGACGATCACCCTGCGCGCGCTCGACCCCGGTTTCGTCGGCCGCTATCTCGCCCAGGCCGGCCGCAAGGCGACCACCAGCGTCGGCGCCTACCAGATCGAGAAGGAAGGCATCCAGTTGATGGAGCGGATCGAGGGTGACTATTTCACCATCATCGGCCTGCCGCTGCTGCCTTTGCTGAAGGAATTGCGGGAGCGCGGCGAAATCGATGGCTGATGCGGACTGGACGCCGAAACCCTATGTCAGCGGCGCCGAGCGCCCGCGCGGCGAAGGCTCGATCTTCGATCCGAACGTGACGCCCGCCAGGACCGATGGCCCACGCGCCTTCGTCACCGGCTGGCCGGTCTGGCATTCCCGTTCCCCGGCCATCCATCGCAGCTGGCTGAAGGAATTCGGTCTAGCCGGCTCATACGAGCGGGTCGGGGTGCCGCCCGAGGAGATCGGCGAATTCCTCAAGACGCTGCGCCGCCAGGGCTATGTCGGCGGTAATGTGACCATTCCCCACAAGCTGGCGGCGCTGGAAGCCGTGTCCCGCCGCGACGCCGCCGCCGAGGCGATCGGTGCGGTCAATACGATCTGGTTCGAAAAATCCGGCCGCATGGTCGGCGGCAACACCGACGCCTATGGCTTTGCGGCCAATCTCGACGAAAGGCTGCCGGGTTGGGCCGACGCGGAGGTCGCCACCGTGCTGGGGGCGGGCGGTGCCTCCCGGGCGGTGATCTTCGCGCTTTTGAAGCGCGGCGTGAAACAGGTGCGGGTCGTCAACCGCACCATCGAACGGGCCGAGGAACTGGCCGCCCGCTTCGGCTCCCGCGTCTCCGCCCATGCCGAATCCGAACGCCAGGCGCAGCTCGCCGCCGCGGACCTTCTGGTCAATACGGTGCCGATCCCGGCGCCCGATCCCGACGACGAGACGCCCGACTGGTTCGAGCCGCGGCTGCCGGATCTGTCGGCCCTCCGCGACGGTGCCCTCGTGACCGATATCGTCTATGTGCCTCTGATGACTCCGATTCTCGCCGCCGCGGCGGAGCGGGGGTTGCGCCATTGCGACGGTCTCGGCATGCTGTTGCATCAGGCGGTGCCCGGCTTCGAACGCTGGTTCGGCCAGCGGCCCGAAGTCTCAGAGACCCTGCGCGCCCGGATCGTCACCGACATCGAAAACGGCGTATGAGCAGAAATTCTGCGATTCATACACATTGCTTGACATGCGGTGTCGCGCGCCTGGGGTGCTGTCGATGATCGTGCTTGGCCTTACCGGCTCCATCGGCATGGGCAAGTCTACCACCGCGGCGATGTTCGCGGAACAGGGCGTGCCCGTTCACGATGCCGACGCTGCCGTTCACCGCCTCTATGCCGGACGCGCCGCGCCGCTGATCGAGACTGCCTTTCCCGGCACCGTCGTTGACGGGTTGGTCGATCGCAAGGCGCTGTCGGCAAGGGTCGTCGACGATCCGGACGCAATGCGCCGCCTGGAGGCGATCGTCCATCCGCTGGTCGGCGAAGAGGAACGCGCCTTCCTGGACGGCGCCCGCCAGTCCGGAGCGGCTCTGGCGATCCTCGACATTCCGCTGCTGTTCGAAACCGGCGCGGACGAGCGGTGCGACAAGACACTGGTCGTGACCGCCCGCCCGGAGATCCAGCGTGAGCGCGTGCTTGCCCGCCCGGGGATGAGCGAGGCCAAGTTCGCGGCGCTGATGGCCCGCCAGATGCCCGACGCCGACAAGCGCGAACGCGCCGACTATGTCATCGACACCGGTAACGGCATGGAGGCCGCGCGCCTCGCCGTGACGGCCATCATCATGCGCCACGCCGCCGGCTGATGCCGTTTGCGGCCGCCGCTCCGTCAGGCGGCCGCGACGAGACGGGCCGGCTTCGCGGCTGCGGCACGGACAGCCACGCGGTTGCGCCCCTCGCGCTTGGCCCGGTACAGCGCGTCGTCCGCCCGCGCGATGGCATCCTGCACCGGTTCGGCGTCCTGCAGCATCGCCACCCCGAAACTTGCGCTCAGAGCGTGCCCAGCGTCGAGCGCGGGATCCCGCAGGCTTGGAAGGCCAGCCGGATCGCCTCGGCCGCCCCTGACGCGGCGTCCAGGGTCGCGCCGGGCAGCAGCAGCGCGAGCGAGGCGACGACCCCGAAAATGACCGCGTGCAGACTGACTGCGACATCCTATGCCTCGTTCTCCCTGGTTGCATTTCGCAACTGACTCTAAGACGCTGTGACTTGTGCGGGTCTTGCGAAGGGCGCCGGTTGTCACGCGGGGCGATGCCGAGGATCACACGGGCATATTCGGCACTAAAGCGTTCAAATAAGAACGAAAAGTGAACATGCAGCGAAGCTCGGGGATACTTCGAACGGATGCCTGACAGGTCTTGTCTCGGCTCTTCCGGTCACGGAAAAGGGGCGGTCAGCGGGAGCCTTCATGCGCGAAATCGTCTTCGATACCGAAACCACCGGCCTCGATCCGGATGTCGAGCGTGTCATCGAGATCGGCGGGGTGGAATTGTGGAACCACATTCCGACCGGCAAGAACTACCACGCCTTCATCCGTCCGGCCGGCCGCAAGGTCGATCCGGCCGCCTTCGACGTGCACGGCATTTCCGACGACTTCCTAGCCGACAAGCCGCTCTTCTCCGAGATCGCAGACGAGTTCCTGGAGTTCTTCTCCGGCGCCAAGCTGATCGCCCACAACGCCGCCTTCGACGTGCGTTTCCTCAATGCCGAACTGAAGCGCATCGACCAGCCGCCGATCGACCCGAGCGTCGTGATCGACACCCTGCCGATGGCACGGCGCAAGTTCCCGATGGCGCCGGCGACGCTCGACGCGCTCTGCTCGCGCTTTTCGGTCGATACGTCGCGCCGCGACAAGCATGGCGCCCTGCTCGATTCCGAGCTTCTGGCGGAAGTCTATATCGAGCTGATCGGCGGCCGGCAGGCGGCACTCGGCCTGGCGGTCGAGGAAGATGCCCACGAGGATGCCGACGGCAATGTCTGGCGGATCGCGCCGCGACCCGTGCCGCTGCCGCCGCGCCTGTCGCAGGACGAGATCGCCCGGCACCGAGCCTTCGTCTCCACCCTTGGCGACGAGGCGATCTGGTGGAACTATCTGGAGCGGCCGGAGGCCGAGGCGTCCGCGAGCTGAGCCCGGCCGCATTCCTCAGAAAGCCTTGCCATGAAAAACGCCGGCAAACCCGATGGGCTGCCGGCGTATTCTTGCGTTCTGGAACCTAAGCTTAGCTCGGCTGAACCTGCTGACGGGCGCGCTCTTCGGCCATGCGCTGCTGGAACAGCTGGGCGAAGTCGATCGGGTCGATCATCAGCGGCGGGAAGCCGCCATTGCGGGTGATGTCGGCCATCACCTGGCGCGCGAAGGGGAAGAGCAGGCGCGGGCACTCGATGAACAGCACCGGCAGGAGATGCTCCTGCGGGAAGTTCTGCAGCTTGAAGACGCCGCCATATTCCAGCTCGACGGCGAACATCATCTCTTCGCCTTCGCCGGCCTTGGCGTTCAGCGTCAGGCGCACGTCGTAGTCGCCGTCCGAACCCTGGATCGGGTTGGCGCCGACATTGACGCCGATATTGATGTTCGGCGCCTTGGTCTGGCCGCGCAGGACGCCCGGTGCATTCGGGCTCTCGAAGGAGAGGTCACGAATATACTGCGTCAGGATGTTGATGCGGGGCGGGTTGGCGTTCTCGTCGCCGCCGGCGCCGTTGCCGCCATTCGTCGCATTCAGATCGTTGGTCTCGGACATGGTCTGCTCCCGTATCGCTGGTGACCCGGCAGGGCCGGCGCCTGTTCGCGCGCTCGTGCCGGGCGAAAAGCCGGAGGGGCCGACGGTCCGTCCGGCAGGAAAAACACGGGGGCGAGCGCTATCACGCGGGGGGCATCAGAACAAGACGATCCGCGGCCGGGCGCAAGCGCCCCGGCATTGGCGCCACCCGCTCAATGCAGGCGGCGGCCGTTGGTCTCGCCGTCGCCATCCTCCGGCTCGTGCCAGGGCGACGCCGGATCGGGCCCGCGGCGAAATTCCTCGCCCGACAGATCGACGACGTCGGGACCCGCAGCATAGGGCGGTTCGCGGCGCGGCTGCGCGCCCATGCCGGACCGGAAGCTGTTCTGGCCGACGACGACGACGCGGGACTTCAGGAAGTCGAAAATGCGCGAGCGGACGCCCGGCACGAACAGGAGGAAGCCGAGCGCGTCGGTGACGAGGCCGGGGGTCAGCAGCAAGACGCCGGCCATGGCGATCATCACGCCGCTGACCAGATCGCGTCCCGGCACCCGGCCGGCGCCGATTTCCGCCTGGATGCGGGCCAGAGTCGAGATGCCCTGCTGTTTCAACAGGATCGAGCCGATCACGGCAGTCAGGATGACGAGACCCAGCGTCGGCCACAGGCCGATGGCGTTGCCCACCAGGATGAACACCGCGATCTCCAGGATCGGGATGGCGAGCAGCAGAAAGGGTATCAGGGCGAAGGGCATGGTCCGTCTTCTCCTTGCGCGGCCGTTCGATGGCCGAAACCCGCCTTTGCGGGCCCGTGGCCGGGCATGTGCGGTTTGGCCGCCGCCTCGGGACATAGGAACTGCGGAAACAAATTTGAATGCGCCGTCCCTCGTCTCTATATGACGGCGAATGACTTGACCGGCCATTAGGGGTGACGACGCGCAATGAGTTTTGGGACGATCTTCTTTATCATTGTTGCGGCGATCGTCCTGTTTCAGCTGCGAAGCGTTCTGGGCAAGCGGACCGGCAACGAGCGTCCGCCCTTCGACCCCTATTCGCGCCGGGATGCGCCGCGCGACGACGCGGCGCGTAACGACAATGTCGTGACGCTGCCCAACCGCCGCGGCGGCACCGAGATCGAAGGCGAGGCAGCGCCGGCGGCCACGCCTTACGAGGCGATCGACAAGGTTGCCAAGCCGGGCACGCCGGTGAATGCCGAGCTGCGCCGGATTCGCGACGCCGATCCTTCCTTCGACCCGAAGGAATTCCTCGACGGCGCCAAGGTCGCCTATGAAATGATCGTGACCGGCTTCGCCGATGGCGATCGCAAGCTCCTGAAGAACCTCCTGTCGCCGGATGTCTACCAGGGCTTCGAGCAGGCGATCAGCGAGCGTGAGCAGCGCGACGAGCGCATGCAGTTCTCCTTCGTCGGCATCGACGATGCCACCATCGTCTCCGCCGAGCAGAAGGACCGCGAGGCGATGGTCACCGTGCGCATCGTCGCGCAGATCATCTCGGCCGTCGTCAAGCCCGACGACACCGTGGTCGACGGCGATCCGGAGACGGTGGTCGAGGTCAAGGACGTGTGGACCTTCGCCCGCGACACGCGCTCGCGCGATCCGAACTGGAAGCTGGCCGGGACCGAGTCCGAAGACGCGTGAGCCGGAGCGGCGACGATGACGGCATTCGTTCGCCGGAAATGGTCCGATCTTCAAGGCTGGGACGGCGCTGATCATGCATCGGCGCTGTCGGCCTTTCGCGCCAGTGCCGCCCGGCTGGAACAGGGCAGCTTTCCCACCGGTTCGCTCGGGATCGACGCCGAGGCCTTTGCCGCGGTCGCCGGCGCCGCGCTGCAGCCGGCTGGTGCGCTGGGCCAAGCGGAGGCCCGCGCCTTCTTCGAGCGCCATTTCGAGCCGCTGCATATCCGCCCCGACGAGGCCGACACGGCGCATTCCGGCTTCGTCACAGGCTATTACGAACCCGTCGTCGCCGGCTCGCCGGTGCGCACGGAGCATTATCGCTTTCCCCTGTATGCGCCGCCGCCGGATCTGGTGAAGATCGACGACGTCTCGCGGCCGCCCGGGCTCGACCCCTATTTCCGCTTCGCCCGCCGCAAGCCTTGCGGCCTTCTGGAGGAATATGCCGACCGCGCCGCCATCGAGGCGGGCGCGCTGGACGGCATGGGCCTCGAGATCGCCTGGCTGGCCGATCCGGTCGACGCATTCTTCATCCATATCCAGGGCTCGGCGCGCCTCGCCTATGAGGATAGCCGGCAGGTCCGCGTCGGCTATGCCGCCAAGACCGGGCACCGCTTCACCGCCATCGGCCGCATCTTGGTGGATGAGGGCGAACTGACCCTCGCCGAAGCCGACATGGACGGCATCAGGGCGTGGCTGGCGGCACATCCGGACCGCGTGCGCAGCCTGTTCGACCGCAACCGCTCCTTCATCTTCTTCCGCGAGATGCCGGTGGAGGACCCCGAGCTGGGTCCCGTCGGTGCCGCCAAGGTGCCGCTGACGCCGCTGGCCTCCATCGCCGTCGATCGTGAACTGGCGACCTTCGGCGTGCCCTACTTCATTGCGGCACCCGATCTTGTCATGGACGGTGCCCCGTTCCGTCGTTTGATGGTGGCGCAGGACACCGGCTCGGCCATTCTCGGCCCGGCCCGCGCTGACATCTTCGTCGGCTCGGGCGGCGCCGCAGGCCGGATCGCCGGGCGGATTCGCCATGCCGCCGACTTCACCATTCTCGTGCCGCCGGCGCTGGCAGCACGCCTTGCCCGATGAAGCGCCGCCACCGCACGCTCAGCGTCGAGGATGCGCGCCTGTGGGCGAGTGTCGCCCGCTCGGCGGTGCCGCTGAAGGGCAAGTCGCATCCGCAGATGCCGCCCGAGGACGCGCCGGAACCCCCGGCTGCACCGGCACCGGTCGGTCGCAAGGGTTCGAAGGTGGCGGCTCCCGTCCTGCCGGCGCCGATCCAGCAGCCAGCGCCGCAGCCGCGGCTGACGCAGCACCCGATCGAACGTCCGACCCGCCGCAAGATCTCCAAGGGGCGGCTGCCCATCGAGGCGCGGATCGACCTGCACGAGATGACCCAGGGCGTCGCCCATGACGCGCTGGTCGCCTTCCTGCGCCAGTCCCAGGCCATGGGCCTGCGCCATGTGCTGGTAATCACCGGGCGGGGCGGATCGGGCGGGCATTTCGGCTCCCGCGGCGTCCTGCGCCGGGTCGTGCCCATGTGGTTCGGCAGCCCGGAGTTCCGCCCGCTCGTCTCGGGCTTCGACAGCGCCGAGCGCCATCATGGCGGCGACGGGGCGCTCTATGTGCGCGTCAGGCGGTTCGGATGACCCCGTTCGGCGAAAAGGTCCGGGCATTCCGCAAGGAGCGCGGCGTCACCCAGAGCCAGATGGCGGCGGCGCTTGGGGTCTCCAGCGCCTATCTCTCGGCGCTGGAGCATGGCCGCCGCGGCCGGCCGACCTGGGATCTCCTGCAGCGGATCATCGGCTATCTCAACGTCATCTGGGACGATGCCGAGGAGCTCGAGCGCCTCGCTGAACTCTCGCACCCCAAGGTGACGGTCGAAACCGCGGGCCTTGGCCCTGATGCGACGGCGCTCGCCAACCGGCTGGCCGAAACCATCGCCATCCTGCCCGAGGCGGACCTGAAACGCCTGCGCGCCGAGCTGGAAGAGGCCGCCACCCGGGCCGAAGAAGCCCTGCGGGCCCGTCGCCGCCGCCGCTGAACATCGGCATGGGCGGAAGACTCACGTGAAACCGTGCGGGCTCGGGTTTAAGACTTTGTTTACCATGCCGGCCGGAGACTGCGGGCGGGGGCGCTGCTACGGCGCCCGTGTCCAGTGGTGTCGCCGTCCGATGTGCCGCCTTCTCGCCTATGCCGGTCCGCCGGTCTTTCTCGATCGCCTGCTGATCGAGCCGCGTGCCTCGCTGGTCTCGCAGTCGCTGGCGGCCCGGGAGGCCAAGACCGTCGTCAACGGCGATGGCTGCGGCATCGGCTGGTATGGCGAGCGGCCAGAGCCCGGGGTCTATCGCGCCATCCTGCCGGCCTGGTCGGACGCCAATCTCGTTTCCCTGTGCCGTCAGATCCGCACACCGCTCTTCGTCGCTCATGTGCGCTCGGCGACCAATTGCCATCCCTTCGCGGATGGTCGGCACCTGTTCCTGCACAATGGACAGATCGGCGGCTATGCCTGTCTGCGCCGCCAGATCGACGGCCTGATCCCGGATGCGCTCTATCCACGGCGGCGGGGCACCAGCGATTCCGAGGCGATCTTCCTGTCGGCCCTCGGGCGGGGTCTCGCCACCGATCCGGTCGGCGCCATCGCCGCGACGCTCGGCGAGATCGAGGCGACGGCCGCACGCACCGGCGAAGTGGCACCAATCGCTTCGCCGCAATCCACACCGATGGCGAAACCCTGTGGGCGTACCTGGGCCAGCGACGGCCCGCCGCCCTCGCTCTACTGGCGCAGGGAAGGCGAGGGGGTCGTCATCGCCTCGGAGCCCTGCGACGATGCCGAGCGCTGGACGATGGTCGCCGCGGACACGGTTCTGATCATCCGCCGCGACGGCACGATACGCAGCCAGGCGTTTCGTCCCCGCCTGCCGGACCGTGCCGCCGCCTGAGGGCAGCGCGCCTTAGAGGATGAAACGCGACAGGTCGGTGTCGCCGGCGATACCGTCCAGCGCCTTGTGCACATAGGCGGCATCGACGGTGTAGCTCTCGCCGGACTTGTCCGGCGCCTCGAAGGAGATGTCGTCGAGGACGCGCTCCATCACCGTCTGCAGCCGCCGCGCGCCGATATTCTCGATCGAGCCGTTCAGCGTCACCGCCGTGTCGGCCAGCGCATCGATCGCATCATCGGTAATGATCAGATCGACATTCTCGGTCTTCATCAGGGCGATATACTGCTTGATCAGCGAGGCTTCCGTCTCGGTCAGGATGCGGCGGAAATCCTCCCGGGTCAGCGCCCGCAGCTCGACGCGGATCGGCAGCCGACCCTGCAGCTCCGGCAGGAGGTCCGAGGGCTTCGACACGTGGAAGGCGCCCGAGGCGATGAACAGGATGTGGTCGGTCTTCACCGAACCGTGCTTGGTCGCCACCGTGGTGCCCTCGACCAGCGGCAGCAGGTCGCGCTGCACGCCCTCCCGCGAGACGCCGGCGCCGCTCTGGCCTTCCTTGTTGGCGACCTTGTCGATCTCGTCGAGGAAGACGATGCCGTTGTTCTCGACCGACGAAATCGCCTCGCGCACGAGCTGCTCCTGATCCAGCAGCTTGTCGGATTCCTCGCCGATCAGGAGATCGTAGCTCTCGCGCACCGATGTCCGGCGCTCCTTGGTGCGCTGGCCCATCTTCCCGAACATCTCCGACAAATTGAGGACGCCGATATTGGCGCCCGGCATGCCGGGAATGTCCATGCCGCCCATCGGGTTGGACGTGTCGGAGACCTCGACATCGATCTCCTTGTCGTCGAGTTCGCCGGCACGCAGCTTCTTGCGGAAGGAATCGCGGGTGGCGGGCGAGGCGGTCTTGCCGACCAGGGCGTCCAGCACCCGTTCCTCGGCGCCCTGATGGGCCTTGGCCTTCACCTCTTCGCGCTTCTTCTCGCGCACCAGCCCGATGCCGATCTCGACGAGGTCGCGGATGATC
>Ga0189290_100127_pt1 | contig 58957 bp, 53 predicted proteins | sample UW140minimetaG_FD_130318 | JGI IMG/M metagenome (GOLD analysis project Ga0189290, IMG submission 130318) | Marine microbial communities from the Costa Rica Dome - UW140 mini metaG | ecosystem: Environmental > Aquatic > Marine > Oceanic > Photic zone | place: Costa Rica: the Eastern Pacific...
ATCAAGCGCCACAGCAGCCTTAAACGTGTCTGAAAAGTTCCGTCGCTTCGTCATTCTCGTATCCATTCATTCGTGTTGGATACACCTTAGCACGCTGTCCAGTTTTGTCGGACCACTTCAGTCTTGGAAGCCCGTTTTTCCAATTGACCTAGATCAGACTGAAGCCTTTTCCTTTGCTCCTGAAGCGCTTCATTTCGCTCTCTAATCTTTTCCTGATCTCCCTGTTTCTGAGCTTGTCTGTTGTTGAACTCTTCTTTGGAGATAAATTCATCTGTCTCATAATCCCACAACATCTCACGTTGCTCAGCGAACGATACACACTGTCGGGCGAACTTAAATTCACGGGCTGGGTGGCTGTTAAAACCCCTAATTGTGTCTGCTAACTCCGAAACTAGATTGGCATCACCAGCGTCAATGGCTTCAACACAACGCTCATAAATACTATCTTGAGCATGCAATCCTGTTCCCAAAGAAGCAAAGGTCATGGCAGCGAGTAGCTGGTTAATTTTCATTCTCATCTGCAAGTCTCAAATTACGTTGATCAAATTGGACCAGATCAGGCCATACGCAGTGTTAAGACGCAACCCAGAAAGAGCATGGGGCGAGAAAAATGTATAAAATCAGATAGCTCTCAGTTGCCCCATTCCCGCAGAGCCTCAGCCACTCATCGGTGGCTTCAAAGACCCAAGTACTGCAATCTAGGCCCTGCAGTAAGCACTTAGAGCACTCATACTTCCCGCAAATGACCTGTAGCGACACGATAGGCTGGAGTTTCTAAGGCCCAGATATGTCAGGGGGGGCTACTTGCAGTAAGCGTGGGTGGTAAACGTGGGTGGTTGTCAATTTTGACATCGCCACAAGTTACTGAATTAGAACAATAAAATCAAAGCCAGAGTAAGTGGCGGAGACGAAGGGATACTCCGACAAAGGATGTCACTGTTACTGTAAAACTTGGTTATACCGTGAAAGTTGCAGTGGATGGTGTAAATCTGCGTTCAAAAAATCCAATGTGGTGGGAAGCTGTGTGCATACAGGGTGTGTATATAAATCGTGTATACAAATACTTCATAAGCAATTGATATATGGATTTGTGATAAGTGGAGGCGAGTACCGGAATCGAACCGGTGTACACGGATTTGCAATCCGCTGCGTCACCACTCCGCCAACTCGCCATCCGTGGTGCTCTGAAGTGCTGCTCCAGAGTGGGCGCATAAATGGTATGAATCTTGGGAAGGTGCAAGCCCCTTTTTGACGGCATTTTGTGAAGCTGCGCTTCCTTTACGTTTCGGCAAGCGCTTAGCTTATGTCGGCCAGGGGCTTGATACGGCGCGCAGAGTTGTCACATTCAGGGAAAAGACAAGCGCATACCGTTGCTGAGATCGCGCGGTTGTGGCAAGAGAACGCAACACGAGTCTGAGCACATGAGAAATCGATGACCGACTATGCCACTCTCCGCACCACGATGGTTGATACACAAATCCGCCCGTCAGATGTGACTAAATTTACTGTTATCGAGGCGATGTTGAACGTGCCGCGTGAGGCGTTTGTACCCAACAGTCAGCGCGATGCGGCCTATGTAGACACCTGTGTCGTTTTAGACAGAGGTCGGGTTGTGCTGGAGGCGCGCACGCTAGCAAAGATGTTGGACGCGCTGAATATTCAAAATAACGAACTGGTGCTGGATGTAGGGGCAGGGCTTGGCTACTCTTCCGCTGTGATCGCACGAATGGCGGAAGCGGTGATTGCTGTGGAGGATGACGCTACGCGGGCGTCTGAGGCGCAGAGCGCACTGAGCGAGCAAGGCGCGGACAACGCAGTCGTGCACCACGGCGAACTGGTGGATGGCGCGGCAGAGCACGGGCCTTATGATGTGATCCTGTTGCAGGGGGGCATAGAGGCATTGCCGGAAGGTCTTCTTGCGCAGCTCAAAGAGGGTGGCCGAATTGCAGCGCTGTTTGTGGAAGGCGCTTTGGGGGTTGTGCGCATCGGCTATAAACTTGATGGTAATATCAACTGGACCTTTGCGTTTAACGCGGGGGCCCCCGTGATGCCCGGCTTCGAAAAACACCGAGCTTTCCAATTATAAGGTCCTGAAAGCGGACCAACGACACGCAGGAGGCAGCAGCCATGTTCCAGAAGGTTCACAAAGCGGTTCGACACGGTGCGCTGGCACTGACGGTTTCGGCACTATCATTTGCGGCCGCGCAGGCACAGACGCTTTCTGATGCGCTGGCCACTGCATATGAGCACAGCGGCTTGTTGGAGCAAAATCGGGCGCTGTTGCGGGCAGCGGACGAAGACGTGGCCATCACTCAGGCGTTGTTGCGGCCGATCATCAATTGGTTCGGCAACGTCAATTATGATTATGGTCGGACCGGCTCTGGCTCCGTGACAAATTCAGTGGGTTGGACCCCTTATGCCAATATTGGCGTTTCCGCGGATCTGCTGCTGTTTGACAATGGCAACTCCAAACTGGCTGTAGAAGCGGCCAAAGAGAGCGTGTTGGCGACACGCCAAGGGCTGGTGTCTGTGGAGCAGACTGTGCTGTTCAACGCAGTGCAGGCCTTTATGGACGTTGTGGCTGATGATGAGCTTGTAAAATTGCGCCAGAACAATCTGAGACTTCTGGAGCGGGAACTTCAGGCTGCGCAAGACCGATTTGAAGTTGGCGAAGTAACGCGGACCGATGTGGCACTGGCGGAAGCTCGTTTGGCCGGAGCGCGCGCGCAATTGGCAGCAGCTCAGGGGGACCTTGAAGCCAGCAAAGAGTTTTATGCGGCAGCTGTTGGTGAGCGGCCTGGAAATTTGGTGACACCGCGCAGTCTTCCCAAGGCTGCCAGCTCGCTTGATCAGGCCAAAACGGTTGCGGTACGCTCTCACCCGCAGATGTTGCAGGCTCAATTCCAAATCTCGGCGTCCGAAATTAACGTACAACGGGCGCGGGCGGCCATGGGGCCAACTGTGACGCTGAAAACCAATATTGGTGCACGACGCGACTTTGATTCGTCGGCATTCTCTGATTCCGCCCGTGTGGGTGTCGAGTTGGGTGGTCCGATTTACCAAGGTGGCCGGCTGTCGGCCCTGCTGCGCCAGTCGATGGCGCGTCGCGATGCAGAGCGAGCAAACCTGCATGTGGTACGTCACAACATTCGCCAGAATGCCGGTACGTCCTGGGCGCGGTTGATTGCAGCTGGTGCGCAGATTCAGGCAAGTGCCCGTCAAGTGGAAGCATCGCGGATTGCATTTGAGGGCGTGCGTGAAGAGGCCAAATTGGGCGCTCGGACCACGTTGGACGTGTTGACCGCTGAGCAGGATTTGTTGGACGCGGAAGCAGATCGCATTGATGCGCAGGCGGTACAGATCGTGGCGGCCTATGCGGTTCTGTCTTCCATGGGGCTTTTGACCGTGGATCACTTGAACCTGCGGGTGGAACGCTATGATCCGGAAGCTTACTTCAACATGGTGAAAAACGCCCCGGCTCTGCGGTCTGATCAAGGTAAAAAATTAGACCGTGTGCTTAAAGCAATTGGGAAAGAATAACATTTTTCCTATCTGTTGTATGGCTTAGCGGCAGAGGCTACACTCTTCGTGAGGTAAGAGTGGTGAATTTCTATGTCCGATCCAGTGACCAACACGGAAATCGAAGATGTTTTGACGTCTATCCGCCGGCTTGTGTCGGAGAATCGGCCTTTGCCCGAAGCGGATAAAGACAAGCCTTCGGCACGTCCGGTGGCGTTTGATACGTCATCGGCCCAGGGCGAGGTAGCGGAAGAAAAGACCGTTGCGTCGGAAGCGCCACTTGCTTTGGTGCTGACGCCTGCCCTGCGGGTTGAAGATGCACCTGAACTTGATGCGGCTGGGGACGGTGTTGAAGAGCAGGACGCCGTCGACGAGGCAGTTGCTTTGGGCGTTACTGAGGCTGATCCGGTTGAAGAGGCGGTCTTTGATGAAGAGCCGATTGAGCCGGAAGCTGTGGACTTTTCTTATGTTGAGCAAGACCAGGTTTCTTTTGAAACTGAAGGGGATACGCCGGAGTTTTCTGAGACCATTCAGGATGATGTGATGGTTGAAGCGGCATCTGAGGGTGAGACAAGTGTATCTGATGATGAGGCGCCAATGGCCTGTGATACGGTGAGCGATGCTGCGCCGGAAGAGGCGGTGGATGAAGAGCAGCCATTTGATTTCAAACAGGTGTTGGAAGCCCGGATACACCAGTTCCGCGATGCTACGTCCACGGAAGATGTGGCCTATGCTCCGGAGGCCGATGCTGCGCCGGAGATGGCGGACGCGGTGATGGATGAACTGCGGGCGCATATGCCGGAAGAGATTGCTGGGTCTGCTGAGATCGTAGATGTAGACACGCTGTCTGAGGCGATGGACGAAACCGCTGAAATTGACGAGGCGATGCTGCGTGAAATGGTTGCGGATATTGTGCGTCAGGAACTGCAAGGCGCGCTTGGTGAGCGGATCACACGGAATGTGCGCAAGTTGGTACGGCGCGAAATCCACCGCGCTTTGGCAGCTCACGACCTCGGATAGGTTAACAGCGTCGAGCTCCACGGAGATATTTAAACAACAAAAAGCGCGCCCATTTGAGCGCGCTTTTTGTTAGGCAGCTTGTCAACTTTACTTAGGCAGCTTCGGCCTGTGCGGCGGCGTTGCGGCGTTCGCTTTCTTCGCGCGAGAGCGCGACAGAGGTGCGGACACCTTTGCCAACAAATTCCATCAGGCCTTCGACCACACGTTCGTTAGGGTCAATGCCTGCGCAGGACAGCACTTCGCGACCGTCGCGGGACCGGGCCCAACGGGCAATCTGTTCCGGGCCGTTGCCGTATTTCTTGTCATCCGCAATGGCATCATCCAAGGCCGCTAGAACCACAGCTGCGAACAGCTTGCGTGCACGGTTGCCTTGTTCATTGTTGTATGCCGCTGCATCAACGAAATGGGTCATCTCGTCGTCCTTGTGTTATTGCTCTTGTATTTCCGGCGTGGCGCTCCTTATGACGCATCCAAGCCGATTCGAATAGTCCTCAGTTGCATAGCTTCTATGCGGAATTTGCATAGCATCCTGTGGATTTTCCTCGTGACAGGCTGTCTTGCCACCTGTCGACTGGGCAGATATAGGAGGCTAAACACTCCGATCAACCTTTTTTGCTTAGGTTTTCTTAATATGCCCAAGATCAACGGTAACGAAATTCGCCCCGGTAACGTGCTGGAGCACAATGGTGGTCTTTGGGCTGCTGTGAAAGTGGACCATGTGAAGCCCGGTAAAGGCGGCGCATTTGCGCAGGTCGAGATGAAGAATTTGCGCAATGGTTCCAAGCTGAACGAGCGTTTCCGGTCAGCCGATAAGGTCGAGCGCGTTCGTCTTGAGCAGAAGGATCAGCAGTTCCTGTATGAAGACGACGGAATGCTGATCTTTATGGACACCCAAAGCTATGAGCAAAATCAGATTCCTGCGGATCTGCTGGGTGATCGTCGCCCGTTCCTGCAGGATGGCATGACCATTGTTGTGGAATTCCACGAGGCCGAAGCTTTGAACGCGAGCCTGCCACAAAAAGTAACCTGCAAGATTGTGGAAACCGAGCCTGTTGTGAAAGGTCAGACCGCCGCGAATTCGTTCAAGCCAGCGGTTCTGGACAACGGCGTGAAAGTCATGGTGCCACCGTTCGTGGGCCAGGATGAGAACATTGTCGTGAACACCGAGACGATGGAATATTCCGAGCGCGCATAAGCCGCGCTCGGACTTCCATCCCCGCGCCATTTGCCGGGGGTTAAATTGATAAGCCTCCGGTGACATCACTGGAGGTTTTTTTGTGATTAGATTTTTGAGAGCGGATGAAGTTGAAAAGCTTCTGCCATTGTCGGTACAGGTGAATGCTTTGCATGAGGCAGAACACCCGGAGCAGTACCGCGGAGATGCGACACCGGAAGATGTGATGGGGTTCTTCACACAGAAGCTGTCCGAAGGGGCGCGGGTCTTCGTTGCTGAAGGGCCTGATGGCGCGCTGAAAGGATTCCTGCTGGCCGTGCCTGTGGTGCGGGAGGCATCGCCGTTTTTGCATCCCGCCCGACATGTGGAGCTAGACCAAATATGTGTCGACGAGACTTGCCGGGCGCAGGGCGTTGGCAAGGCGTTGGTCGATGCTATGGAAAACTGGATGCGGGAGAACGACTTCCTCGAATGGAAATCGATGGTGCATGGCTTCAACACCCACTCCCAAAACCTCATGCGCAGACAGGGAGCAGAGGTACTCGGGCTGCGCTATCGCAAAGTGTGTGACTGATCAGGTTGGAAAGCAGATTTTGGCATCGCCAGCGATCATGTCCGCACCGGCGCGGTCAAAGCGCAGGTAGGCAAGCGCTTGGTTGCCCGCAATGCTGTGTAGGGTGCCAACAGGGCGATCGTCCTTTAGGATCGGTGTGCCCGGCTTGGCTTCTCCATCGATTTTGACCAAGGCGAGACCTTTGCGCAGCTCGGTTTTGTGCTTCATGCGGGCGGTGACTTCTTGCCCGACGTAGCAGCCCTTTTTGAAGTCGACGCCATTCAGTCGTTCAAAGCCCATTTCGAGAATGAAGCTGTTTTGGTCGAGCTCCAAACCGGCGTTGGGCACTTGGTTGGCAACGTAGAGCGCGGTCCAGTCGGTAGCGTGATCGTCTTGTGGCGTGTCGCGGTAGGCGCGCCACCCAAGATTGGACGAGCGGGGATCCACTGTGCCATCGTCGGGCGCGTCGCCGAGGCCGCGATGCAGATGGAGATCGGTTGGCTCAATCGTGACGTCGGCGCGTAGTTTGTACATGGTCAGGCGCTGTTGCAGCGCGGGAGCCTGTGCAGCGTCTGCATCCAGAAGGACGGCGTCACCGTCGCGTTTGAGGAAGAAGTCCGCCAGGTATTTGCCCTGTGGCGTCAAGATTGCAGCGTAGAGCAGACCATCGGTCAGATGGGTCATGTCGTTGGTGATGAGGCCTTGCAAAAAGCTCTCAGTGTCATTGCCGGTAAGGCGTAGAATGCTACGATCTGACGTGGACATGCCGCTGCTCCTGTTCTTGCGCTCTCCTGTCATATAGAAGCGATGTCGCCGTGCAACAGGGCTGGAGTAAGAAATGCGTGCACCCGTGAGTGTTGTGATACCGACATTGAATGAAGAAAGTGGTTTACCTGCGTGTTTGGGAGCGCTTTTTGAAGGTGTGTCCGCAGGCGTGATCCGGGAGTTGATTGTGGCGGACGGTGGGTCCAGCGATGGCACGTTGGAAATCGCAGAAGAGGCCGGGGCAGAGATTGTGCGCTGTGCAGCGTCGCGGGGCGGACAGCTCCGGTCAGGCGCGGCCAAGGCGAAAGGCGAGTGGCTGTTATTCGTGCATGCGGATACGGTGTTGTCAGACGGCTGGCGTGTTGCTGTGGAGGCGCATTTGGCGCAAGCGGATGTTGCCGGATATTTTGCGCTACGGTTTGAGAAAGGCGGTTTCGCGGGTCACCTTGTGGCTGGGTGGGCCAACGTCCGAAGTCGCTTGTTTGGCTTGCCCTATGGCGATCAAGGGCTTTTGATTTCCCGCCAGCTCTATGAAGAGGTTGGCGGGTTTGCCGCGATCCCCTTGATGGAAGATGTGTCGCTAGCGCGACGGTTAGGGCGACGACGGTTTGCTAAATTGGAGGCACGGGCGGTAACCAGCCCGCGCAAGTATCAAGAGCAAGGCTGGCTGCGCCGGGGGGCGCGCAATCTATGGACTTTGTTGAGGTATTTAGTGGGGGTATCCCCGGAGACACTGGCGGCGGCATACCGTCGCCAGTGACCTGAGTTAATCGCGACCTGATAAGCGACCAAAGATACGCGACATTAACGAGCGTGTCGGCTTTGGCGAAGAAACATTGAGGCCCGATAGAGGTTTAAGGGCGCGGGCTTCTGCTGTCTCCCCTTTGGTTTTGAACTGCAATTCATAGAGTTCCGCGTAAATACCGCCGCGTGCCAAAAGTTCTTCGTGAGAGCCCTGGTCCACCACCTTACCTTTGTCCATGACGAGGATTTTGTCCGCATCCCTTACAGTGGACAGGCGGTGGGCAATGACCAGCGTTGTTCGCCCGGATGACAATTTGTCCAAAGCAGCCTGAACGACGGTTTCGGAGCGGGTGTCAAGCGCTGAAGTGGCTTCATCCAATAGGAGGATTGGTGTGTCACGCAGCAGGGCGCGTGCGATGACAACGCGTTGCCGCTGGCCTCCAGAGAGGTTTGTACCACGTGGGCCAACTTCGGTCTCAAGGCCGTCTGCAAGTTTTGGCAAAAAGTCTGACACATGCGCAGCCTTCAGAACTTCTTCAAGTCGTTCTTCGCTGACATTGGGCTGATCCAGAAGAATGTTCTCCCGAATGGTATCGTCAAAAAGCATAGCCTCTTGAGTCACCACGGAAAACAGGCCGCGCAGATCTGACAGGGACATGTCCCGATTGTTCACGCCACCCACAACGCTTGAGCCGGTTTGAGGATCGACCAATCGCGTTAGCACATTGAATATTGTCGACTTACCGGCGCCGGATGCGCCGACAATCGCAGTGGTTTTTCCCGCTTCAGCGACAAAATTGGTGCCATCCAATACAGTGACGTCGCCGTAGTTCAGATGGACGTCTTGCATTGCGATTTGTGGCACACCTTTGGGAGCAGTCAATGCTACAGAAGGGCTTTTGATTGTAGGTTCTGTTTCAATGAGTTCTTTGAGGCGCTCGATTGCCGCCGCTGCCATTTGCCACCGGCCGGACAAGCCAGCTAGGCGGCGCAACGGTTCAAACATCATACCGATCGCTGTGAAAAAACTCATGAATTCGCCCACGGACTTTTCGCCCGCAACGATTTCACCACCGCCATATATTAGGACGCAGAACAGGCCGAGGCCCGCCGTAAAGTCAACCATGGTGGCAATGGAGGAAGTGCCGCCCATTGCTCGGACTTCCGCGCGGACCAATTGGCGCGTCCAATGTGCAAACTTTGTAGTTTGATACTGTTCTAACAGATTTAGTTTGGTGGGGATGATGCCGTGGAACGTTTCGTCAAGCTGCGTCGCAAGACGCGCGCCGAGATCACGCGCTTCGCGGGAACGACGCCGGACAAAGCGTTGGGCTGCCAGCGAGGGAAGGATGAGGAGTGGCGTGCCGACACAGGCCACCAGAGTCCATCGCCAATCGACGCTGATTGCAACGCCAAAAAGGGCAATCAATGAGATGAAATCCCGGCCGGCGCCGGTGATAAAAGCGCTCCAAATTCCGTTGATCGCTCCAACATCCGTTTGGGTGCGCTGGATGAGGTACCCGGGGGGGTGTGTTTGGTGGAAGGCGTTATCCTGCAGCATCATGCGGCCAAGCAAGTTGGTACGAATATCCGCGGAAGCTCGCTGTGTTGCCGTGGTCATCATGACCTTGTGGCCAATGCTTGTTAGGCCTCGCACAGCGAAGATACCGGCAAAAATCAGACCCACCGCCCAAAGCGCAGATTCGTTTCCAGCGCCGAAAGCTTTGTCAAACATGGGTTCCATCATCCAAGCGATGAGACCAAGTGTGGAGCCTTCGATGGCCATCAGGATGGAGGAAAATATCAGAAGCCACTTATGGCGATGCAGGTAGTTCTTCCAAAGCCAAGACAGAAGGTAGCCGTTATCTTTGGTTGGTTGTGCGTCTGTGTCAGTCACGGAGTGTGCCTTTTCCGACCTTTTAATCAGCTTTGACCTTTACAGGCGGTGACGCAGCAAAACCAGAGCCAATACCATACCGTAATAACGGCCGCGGGGTGATTGACCCTGGATTACTACACGTTAGGGTGCCGTGAGGTGTAGCAGGGGACGCAATTATGAAACTCACACAGGGACAGACTTATCTGGCGATTCCGGGGCCGTCGGTGATGCCGGAGGCGGTGTTGCGCGAGATGCATCGAGCGGCGCCCAATATCTATGAAGGCGAGTTGATCGACCTGACATATGGACTATTGCCAGACCTGAAGACGGTGGCTGGCACCAAACACGATGTGGCGATTTATATCGGCAATGGCCATGCGGTTTGGGAAGCGGCCCTAGCCAATGTGATTGAGCCCGGCGATCGGGTGCTGGTGCCGGCCACGGGCGCGTTTGGTCATGGCTGGGGCGAAATGGCGGCTGGTCTGGGCGCCGAGTGTGAGGTGATTGATTTTGGTCGCCGTGCGCCCTTGGATCCCGCCAAGATCGCTGAGGTTTTAGCGGCGGATAAAGATCATGCCATCAAAGCTGTGCTGGCTGTGCATGTGGATACATCTACGTCAGCGCGCAATGACATCGCGGCACTACGCGCGGCGATTGATGCAACCGGGCATCCCGCGCTGTTGATGGTGGATTGCATAGCCTCTCTGGGCTGTGACCGGTTTGAGATGGATGCCTGGGGCGTGGATGTGATGATTGCAGCCAGCCAAAAAGGGTTGATGGTGCCGCCGGGCGTTGCCTTTGTGTTTTTCAACGATAAAGCTGCTGCGCGCCGGGCGGCGTTACCGAGGGTCAGCCGCTATTGGGACTGGGTGCCTCGCGCCAACCCGGAAGCCTACTATCAGCTGTTCTGCGGCACTGCGCCGACGCATCACCTCTACGGTTTGTGTGTTGCGCTGGATATGATCCTGGACGAAGGGCTTGAGCATGTCTGGCAACGACATGAGGTTCTGGCGAAGGCGATTTGGGCGGCGTGCGATGCGTGGAGCGCACACGGTCCATTGGAGTTCAATATGGCGGATGAGGCGCATCGTAGTCGGGCGGTGACCTCTTTGCGGATTGGCAAGGAACACGGCACACGGCTGCGGCGGTGGTGTCAGGATCAAGCGGGTATCACGTTGGGAATTGGCCTGGGCATGGCCACAGAGGACGATCCGCAAAGCGACGGGTTCTTCCGGTTTGGCCATATGGGCCACGTGAATGCGCAGATGATCATGGGGTTGCTGGCGACGGTGCAGACAGGCCTGATCGCGCTGGATATTCCCCACGGTCCCGGGGCTATAGAAGCCGCGGCGCGGGTGATTGCAGAGGTGTAGGCTCGCTAGGCGTGCCGATCAAGACGAGAACGCAGGCGGTCAATGCCTGCGTTCAGGATCACAGCCAGAACCATGACGGCCGGAAACCCCCAGAGCAGAAATACCAAAACAAACACCCAGAGCAGGTTTACAAAGGCCATGACCAGGCAGGTGGTGGTGTAGTCTTCGACAGGTTGTACAGGGCGGGACATCACGGACACTCCTCAGACGCAGGATAGCTCTGATTCGTGTCACAAGACGGGAAAAATTTCGTGAACAGCGGGAGTGTTAGGCTTGGAGATACTACAACAGTGCCGCGAGCACCTCTCCTAGGGCCGTGTCCAGCAGGTCGATTTCCCGCGCCGGAGCGCAGCTGATGCGGATGCAGCGGTTTTGCGGGGCCACAAAGGGCATGCGGGCAAAGATGCCGCGTGCCACCAAGCCGTCGAGAATGGCTTTGGCGTAAGCTTCGTCTTTGCCGCAGTCGATGGCGACAAAATTGGTGGCGGAGGGAAGTGCTTTGAGACCGTGTTTGGCGGCCACCGCTGCGATGTGCTGACGGGACAGCTCGACCTTGGCGCATGTTTCTGACAACCAGGAGACATCTTCCAATGCAGCCAGCGCGCCAGATTGTGCTGCGCGGTTCATGCCGAAGTGATTGCGGATTTTCTCAAAGGCGCGGATGTTTTGGGCTTCGCCCATGGCGTAACCCACGCGTGCGCCTGCCATGCCGTAGGCCTTTGAGAAGGTGCGCATGCGGATCACACGGGGATCGTTGATGTCGATCACAGGCGCTGTGCCGTCCGGCGCGAGTTCGACGTAAGCTTCGTCCAAAAGAAGCAGGCAACCGTCCGGGATATTGTCCAGTTGGGCGACGATGTCTTCGCCCGCGCACCAGCTGCCCATTGGGTTGTCGGGGTTGGCAAAGTAGACCAGTTTGGCGTCAACGTCAGCCGCTTTGCCCAGCAGGGCTGGCAGATCTTCGGCATCGTCGCGGTAAGGCACCTTGTGCAACGTGCCGCCAAAGCCTGCGACGTGGTAATTGAAGGTTGGGTAGGCGCCTTCGGAGGTGACAACCGCATCCCCTGGGTCGACCAGCAGGCGGACGAGATAGCCGAGTAGGCCGTCGATACCTTCGCCCACAACGAGGTTTTCAGGCGCAATGCCGTGATGTGCGGCCAAGGCGTGGCGCAGATCGTAGCTTTCGGGATCACCGTACATCCAGATGTCTGCCGCCGCTTTTTGCATGGCTTCAATCGCTTTGGGTGAGGGACCAAAAATGTTTTCATTTGCGCCGATGCGGGCGGCAAAGGGCTGGCCTATGGCGCGCTCTTGCGCTTCGGGGCCGACAAAAGGAACGGTGGCGGGCAGGCTTTCAGCCAGTTTGGTATAGCGAGGTCCGGTCATGGGCGGAAAGTGACGCAAGGACGGGGGCGGTACAAGAGCAAATGCCCTCACGTCAGTGTGGATTTCCTCCAGCGGGGCGCGGAGTGTAGGATCAAGAAAACCCATCTGTGAGGAGGCTGTTATGGCTCGTGTATCGGTAGAGATTAAAGACCACATCGCGCATGTGCGGCTGACCCGTGGCGACAAGATGAACGCGCTGGATCAAGCGATGTTTGATGGCATCATCGAGGCTGGTGAGGGCCTGATGGACAATGATGATGTGCGGGTTGTGGTGCTTTCGGGGGAGGGTAAATCCTTTTGTGCGGGGCTTGACGTGATGAGCTTTGCAGCCTTGGCGGGGCAGGACCCGGTGGCGCGGATCATGCCGCGCACCCATGGTAATGCGAATGATGCGCAGCAGGTGGCGATGGTCTGGCGTAAGCTGAAGGTGCCGGTGATCGCGGCGTTGCAGGGCGTGGCCTTTGGCGGTGGCTGTCAGTTGGCGCTGGGCGCGGACATTCGTATTGCGGCACCGGATACCAAGATGGCGGTCATGGAAATGAAATGGGGATTGATTCCGGATATGGGCGGGATGACCCTGTTGCCACATTTGGTGCGCTCGGATGTGTTGCGACGCCTGACCTATACGGCTGCACCGTTTGAGGCGGAGCAAGGTTTGGCCTGGGGACTGATCACCGAGATCGCCGAAGACCCATTGGCGGCGGCGATGACTTTGGCGGAAGAGATTGCAGGCAAGAGCCCGTCTGCGGTGCAGGCGGCCAAGGCGCTGATTGGTTATGCGGAAGAGCATATGGATGATGAGGACGCGGTGCTGCTGGAAGAGAGCCGGGCGCAGGCGGATTTGATTGGTAAGCCGCATCAGATGGAAGTGATAGCGGCCAATGTTCAAAAGCGTAAGCCGGTGTTCAAATAAGGATTTGGCTTAGGCCTACTTCAAGAACGTGCGGTAGGCCTCACGTTCGACATTGTAGTCGAGTTCCAGCTTTGCGATCTGCGCCATCAGGCGTTTTTTCTCATCCGGATCAGTGGCTTGTTGCCAGTCACGTTTGGCCGCTTCCAGCTGTTCCTTGAGTTTGAATTCACGTGGCAGAACCCCGGCGCGCGCCATGATGGAGTGGCCGACAGCAGTGGCCGGGTCTTCCATGTCGTGACGTTTGGGGAGGGGTTTGCCTTCGCCCTCAAGGCCTGTCAGTTGGCCTTCGGATTCGGCTTTTTTGATCTGACGTTCGATGAGGTTTCGAAAGGAGCGCATCATGCCCCCACTATGGGCATGATGCAGGAGTTTGCAAGCGGGTTAGCCGAGCTCTGCGAGCTTCTCGAGCGCCGCCTTGATCTTGGCTTCTTCTTCCTCGCGCAGGGCCAAGTTTTCGCGGGCCTCAGCCACCACTTCCTCCGGTGCGGATGCTGCGAATTTCGGGTTTTTCAACCGTCCGCGCAAGCCGCCAAGTTCCTTGGTGAGTTTGCCGAGGTTTTTTTCCTGACGGGCTTTTTCTGCCGCCACATCAATGATGTCGGCAAGGGGCAGCGCAAAAGAGGCGCCGGGTGCTCCAATGGAAATACAGCCTTTTGGCAGGTCGTCGGCCTGGGTCAGGCTTTCGATGCGGGCTTTGTTCATAATCAACGCGCCGTTGCGATCCCAGTAGCTCTGGGCGGCGGCGTCCATTTCAGTGACCAGCATGGGCACAATGGACCCCGAAGGCACGTTGAGCTGTGCGCGGGCTGACCGGACGTTGCCAATCACCGCGATGACCCAGTTCATTTCGGCCTCGGCCTCAGCGTCTACCAAGTCCGCGGATGTGTAGCTGGGCCATTGGGCGTGGGCCAACATCTTGCTAGCTTCGCCGGTTTCAATGCCGCGACCCTCGGTGATGTTCCATAACTCTTCGGTAACAAAGGGCATGATTGGGTGCATCAGGATCAACGCTTGGTCGATGACCCATGCAAAGGTCGCGCGGGTCTCTTCCTTGTTCGCGTCGTTGTCGCTCTGGAAGACCGGTTTGGTAAACTCCAGGTAGCGGTCGCAGAACGTGTTCCAGAAGGTGGAATACAGCGCGTTGGCGGCATCGTTGAAGCGGAAGCTTTCAAAGCCTGCATCGACCTCCTCGCGCAGTTTGGCAATTTCACCGATGATCCAACGGTTCAGCGGCAGGCTGGCCTTGGGAGGCTCAGCATCACGCGTGACGTTAAAGGCATCAATCTGGCTGTCACCATAAGAGCAGGCCTGCCAGATTTTGGTGACAAAGTTGCGGTAGCCCTCGATGCGTTTCATGTCGAGTTTCAGCACACCGCCGAGCGAGGCCATGGCAGCATTGGTGAAGCGCAGTGCATCGGTGCCGTACTGATCAATGATCTCAAGCGGGTCGACCACATTGCCGGTGGACTTGGACATCTTCTTGCCTTTGGCGTCGCGCACGAGGCCATGCAGGTAGACGGTGTCAAACGGGATTTGATCGACCACAGCGAGCTGCATCATCATCATGCGGGCGACCCAGAAGAACAGGATGTCTTGACCGGTGACCAACGTGGAGGTCGGGAAGTATTTTTCCAGCTCAGGCGTGTTGTCGGGCCAGCCGAGCGTGCCGATGGGCCAGAGGCCGGAAGAGAACCAGGTGTCGAGCACGTCGGGGTCACGCCAGACCGGATACACCAGTTTCAACGGGTCCTGGTCGACCACGTATTGCGCGAGGCTTTCTGCCAGTATGTGGATGGCTTCGTGCTTGTCGGCAACTTCAACCACCTTGGCGTGGTTCAGCGGAGACGGAATGTTGGCGTTGTCATCGAGGAACTGTTCTACAACGCCGTCAAAGTCGGCGGCGCAGTGAGTGACGTTGCCACGGTGCAGCATGCCGCCATCCCCGAGCAAGCGACCCATTTCTACGAGATCCAACGCGCCGTTGTTTTCGTCGTCTTTGAAGTCCTCGGCGGAAAGGTCGAGGCCGTACCACACAGGAATCTGGTGGCCCCACCACAGCTGGCGGGAGATGCACCAGGGCTCGATGTTTTCCAGCCAGTGGAAGTACACTTTCTCACCTGATTCCGGCAGGATTTTCACGTCGCCATTGCGCACAGCGTCCAGTGCCGGGCCAACAACTTTTTCAGCATCCACAAACCACTGGTCGGTCAGCATCGGTTCGATGACCACTTTGGAGCGGTCGCCAAACGGCTGCATGATCGGTTTGTTTTCCACGTAAGGCACGGTCTCGGTGACTTCGGAGGTGTTGCCCTCGTCGTCTTTCACCGTCTTGGTCTCTGTGGTCATCACCGCGAGGCCTTCGGAGGTGATTTGCTCCACCACCAGCTTGCGGGCTTCAAAGCGGTCCAGACCGCGCAGGTCGTCCGGCACAAGGTTCACGCCGTCGGCTTCGTTTTCCGTCAGGGTGCGCTCGCCTTTGGCAACCGCCATGGCGATGGTGGCGGCGGCGTAGTAGCTGTCGCCGTCCGCGCGCATCGCGCCTTTTGTGTCCATCAGACGGTACATCGGGATGCCGCCGCGCTTGGCAACCTGATAGTCGTTAAAGTCATGCGCACCGGTGATTTTCACCGCGCCGGAGCCGAAGTCTTTGTCCGGGTACTCATCGGTGATGATCGGGATCAGGCGGCGGTGCTCTTTCGGGCCCACCGGGATTTCGCAGAGTTTGCCCACAATCGGTGCGTAGCGTTCATCAGAGGGGTGTACAGCCACCGCACCGTCGCCCAGCATGGTCTCTGGGCGGGTGGTGGCGATGGAGATGTAATCGCGCTCTTCTTCGAGTGTGACGTTGCCGTCTTCGTCTTTCTCGACATAGGTGTAGGTTGCACCACCGGCGAGCGGGTATTTGAAGTGCCACATGTGGCCCGCAACCTCGATGTTCTCCACTTCGAGGTCGGAGATCGCGGTTTCAAAATGCGGGTCCCAGTTTACGAGGCGTTTGCCGCGGTAGATGAGGCCCTTGTTGTACATCTCAACAAAGACTTTCAGTACGGCGTCGTGGAAGTTGCCGCCAGCCACATCGTCGGGTGCGCCGGGGGCGCCGGACATGGTGAAGGCTTCACGGTCCCAATCACAGGAAGCGCCGAGGCGCTTGAGCTGGTTCACAATAGTGCCGCCGGATTCGGCTTTCCATTCCCAGACCTTTTCAAGGAACTTCTCGCGGCCCAGTTCGGCGCGGGAAGGTTGTTGGGTTTCGGCCAGCTTGCGCTCAACAACCATTTGGGTGGCGATGCCCGCGTGGTCGGTGCCCGGCTGCCAGAGGGTGTCAAACCCCTGCATACGTTTCCAGCGGATCAGGATGTCCTGCAACGTGTTGTTAAAGGCGTGGCCCATGTGCAGCACGCCGGTGACGTTGGGCGGTGGGATCATGATGCAGTAGGTGGAAGCACCCGGTTTTGCATTTGCGCCTGCGGTGAAGCAGCCGGCTTTTTCCCATGCGTCGTAGAGGCGGTCCTCGGCCTCTGCTGCGTTGAAGGTCTTTTCCATCGCCATTGGTGTGATCCCTTGTGTCGGTTCGCGCCCGTTATCAATCGGAGTTGTCTCTATCGAATGCGGAAACAAAGGGGAAGCGGGAAGAGATTGTTTAGCAAGGTGGAGAAAGTCTGAATTTATTCATTCAAGTTGGAAAAATTCAAAAAAGATCGGGTTTGTTAAGGTTCTGTTAAGGCTTGGCGCGGCATAAGCGGGGTGTGGCGCAAGACGCCTCCACGCTAGAAGGCGATGAGATGTACATCCTGCGTGCCAGAACGGCACGCATTCCATCTCCCCCACAGAAGTTTCCGATACATGACACTGTTTGAACGGCGTTTTGGCGCGGGATTATCCGCGGGGACGGTTCAATTTCGTGGAGAGGTGAATCAGGCTTTCCGAACTTTTCACACCCTTGGCTTCACCAATGTTATCAAGCGTGTCGTCCAGCTCTGATGTGCTATCCGCGGCCAGTTGCACAATCAGATCAAAGCGTCCGGAGCAGGTGTGCACGCTTTCCACCGCTGGTAAGGATTTCAGACGGTCCTGCACGGTAGGCCCACTGCGCAATTCAATCGAAAGCAGCGCCGTGGCGCGCAGCCTTGGGCGCGCGGCATCTCCCAGACGCAGGGTATAGCCTGCGATGACTCCGGAGGTTTCCAGGCGGTCGATGCGGGCCTGCACGGTGGTGCGGGCCAAGCCAAGTTTGCGGGCCAAAGTGGCCACAGGCGCGCGGGCGTTTTCGCTGAGCAGAGCCAGAAGTTGTGTATCGGTTCCGTCAAGTTGCATGACTGTTCCGTCTATATGCCGAGTCTTGCATGCATTTTTACCAGAGTGACGCGTGGAATCGACAGGGAAATCCCTCAAGCTGATAAAAAACAGGATTGAGGTAGGAAATGCGCAACGACCCGGCCCTTTGGCGGTCCCCATCTTGGCATCTGACGAAGTTTTCGCCGGACGCGCCGGTTTTGTATTTTGCGCCTGAGGTGCTGCAAGCCACGGCGCGGCGGTTCATTGACGGGTTTGCGGGGTTGGTGACCTATGCGGTCAAAGCCAACGACCATGAGGCGGTGCTGACCAATTTGGTGAGTGCCGGGCTGAGTGCGTTTGATGTGGCGTCGCCGTTGGAGATGGCGCGAGTGCGGCGTGTGGCGCCGGATGCCGTGTTGCATTACCACAACCCGGTGCGGTCGGTGGCGGAGATCACCGAGGCGGTGGGGCATGGGATTGCCAGCTGGTCGGTGGATTGTCCACGCGAGTTGCAGAAGCTGGCAGATGTGCCGCGTGCAGGGACGGAGATCGCGGTGAGACTGCGGTTGCCGGTGGCGGGTGCGGCCTATGACTTTGGCGAGAAGTTTGGTGCGGACCCGGATCAGGCGGTGGCCTTGTTGCAGCAGGCGCGGGAGATGGGTTTTGAGACCTCTGTGACCTTCCATCCTGGTACTCAATGTGCCGATCCACAGGCCTGGGCGGTGTATATTGTCGAGGCGGCTGATGTGGCACGGCGAGCCGGTGTGGCTCTGAGACGGCTAAACGTTGGTGGTGGCTTTGCGGCGCATCGTAGTGGGCCTGCGCCGGATTTGGAGGCGATTTTTGATCGGATCGCGTCGGAGACGCAACGAGCGTTTGGCACGGATGCGCCTGCGCTGGTCTGTGAACCGGGGCGCGCGATGGTTGCGGAAGCATTCACGTTGGCGGTGCGGGTGAAGACCGAGCGGGACTCGGCGGTGTTCCTGAACGACGGTATTTACGGCGCGCTGACAGAACTGCGCGACATTGGCGTGCCGGATCGTATTTCTGTGCTGACGCCAGATGGTGTCGTTGTGCAGGGGGATACGGCGCGCAAGGTGGTTTATGGGCCGACATGTGACAGTCTTGATCGGTTGCCCGATCCGGTGGCGTTGCCGGCGCAGATTGCCGAGGGTGATTTTGTGATGATCAAAGCCATGGGGGCGTATTCCTCGTCCCTGTCCACGGGGTTCAACGGCTATGGTCTGCAAGAAATGGTAACTGTCGCGACGTTGTAAGGCACAACGGGCTCTGGACACCCTCGGATTGCGCTTTAGAGTTGCTCTTCGGAGCGACGCGCAGGGGAGCCAGCAACCATGGATAAGTTTGGGAAAAGCCAGCCGGTCAAACGGGTTGAAGACACGCGGTTTTTGACCGGCAAAGGCCAATATGTGGACGACCTTGCGCCGAAGACTGCGCTACACGCTTATTTTTTACGCTCCCCAGTTGCGCATGGCGTTGTGACTGAGCTGGACGTGTCGGATGCGCGTGAGGCGGATGGTGTGGCCTTTGTTCTGACGCAGGCGGATTTGCTGGCCGCGGGGCTTGAGGCGAACTTACCTGGTACGCAGGTGGTGAATCGCGATGGCAGCAAAGGTGCCAAACCCGAGCGTCCGCTGTTGGCGGCAGAGCGGGTGCGCTACGTCGGTGAACCGATTGCGGTGATTGTGGCGGAGAGCATGGATAAGGCACGGGACGCGGCCGAGATGATCATGTTCGACTATGAGGATCTGGACGCACATCTTGCCTTGGCGCGCGGCGGTGAGCAGCTGCATGGCGAGGCGCCGGATAACCTCGCTTTTGACTGGGGGCTTGGCGATGAGGCAGCGACCAACACTGCCTTTGAAGCGGCGGCGCATGTGGTCAGCCTTGAGGTTGGCGACAACCGGGTGATTGTGAACGCGATGGAGCCGCGCGGCGCCTATGCCGAATGGGATGGCAGCCGGTTGCATGTCGCCAGCAACGGGCAGGGGGTCTGGGGCACCAAGGGGCATGTTGCGCGTGTTCTGAAGATGAATGAAGACGAAGTGCGCGTGACCAATCCGGACACCGGCGGCGGCTTTGGCATGAAAGCAATGATCTATCAGGAGCCGCTGATTGTGGCGTATGCCGCCAAGACGCTTGGCAAACCGGTGCGGTGGATTGCGGATCGCACAGAGTCGATGCTGTCAGACAATGCGGGACGCGATCTGGTGTCGGTTGCAGAACTGGCATTTGACGAGAACCTGAAGGCCACGGCCTATCGCGTGAAGTCTGTGGCGAATATGGGGGCGTATAACTCGCAGTTTGCCCAGGCGATCCAGACGCAGCTCTTCAGTCGTGTGTTGATGGGCGTCTATGATGTACAGACCACTTGGCTGCAGGTGGATGGGGTTTACACCAATACCACACCGGTGGATGCCTATCGCGGGGCCGGGCGGCCGGAGGCGATCTATGTGTTGGAGCGACTGATGGATCGCGCGGCGCGGGAGTTGGGCGTGAGTGGCTATGAGCTGCGGCGGCGCAACTTCATTCCGAAAGAGGCGTTTCCGTATGAGTCCGCCACAGATGAGACCTATGACGTGGGTGATTTTGACCGCGTGTTGAGCCGGATTGAAGAGTTTGGCGATGTCGCCGGGTTTGCCGCGCGCAAGGTGGAGAGTGCGAAGGCTGGCAAACTGCGCGGCGCGGGACTGTGTTACTACATCGAGAGTATTTTGGGCGACCCAAGTGAAAGCGCGCGGGTGGAGTTCAATGACGATGGTACCGTGTCGATTTATGTCGGCACGCAGTCCAACGGGCAGGGTCATGAGACGGTTTACGCGCAGTTCCTGAGTGATCAGACCGGCATTCCAACCGCAATGATCGAAGTGGTTCAGGGAGACAGCGACCGCATCAAGCAAGGGGGTGGTACCGGTGGATCGCGCTCTGTGACGGTGCAGAACACCGCCACGTTGGCGACTGTGGAAACGATGATTAAAGCCTTCATCCCGTATCTTGCAGAGAAGATGGGCGTGGATGCCGCGGATGTGAGCTTTGATGATGAGCAATTCCGGGCAGAAGGCTCTAACTTACATCCTACCTTCCTTGAAGCCGCCGAGATGGCGCTCGCAGATGGAAGGACGGATTTGATGGTGCATGAGGAGCGCACCACTTTGCCAGCGCGCAGTTTCCCGAATGGGGCGCATTTGGCGGAGGTTGAAGTGGACCCGGAGACCGGACAGGTTTCGTTAGAGAAATATACCGTGGTGGATGATTTTGGTAATCTGATCAATCCGATGCTCGCAGAGGGGCAGGTGCATGGTGGCGTGGCGCAGGGCATTGGTCAGGCGTTGATGGAACATGTGGTGTTTGATGATGACGGCCAGTTGTTGACCGCGACCTTCATGGACTACGCCATGCCGCGCGCCAGTGATGTGCCGACGATTGGCTTCACCACTGAGGCGGTGCCGTCGACCGCGAATATCATGGGGATGAAGGGCTGTGGCGAAGCTGGAACCGTGGGGGCCATGGCTGCGGCCTCTAATGCAGTACAAGACGCGCTTTGGGAGGCAGGTGTTCGTCAAGCGGACATGCCGTTCACGCCGCATCGTGTGTGGCAGATGTTGAATGAGGTCAAACATACGGCTGCATAGACACATATCAGAGTGGCTGACTGGGAAGTTCACCAGCAGCCATACTCCGGCGGCACCACGTCGGGGGGCGGTCACGCATGTGATTATTCTGGATGGTACCATGTCTTCTCTGACACCGGGGAAGGAGACCAATGCCGGGCAGACCTATCTGTTGCTGCGCGAGATTGGCTCGGAAGTGTCGGTCTATTACGAATCAGGCGTGCAATGGCGGTCTTGGCGGCAAACTTTGGACGTGATGATGGGGCGTGGGATCAACCGGCAGATTCGACGGGCCTATGGCTATTTAGCGAGTCGGTATCGGCCTGGAGATAAGATTATCCTCATGGGATATTCGCGGGGCGCTTTCGCGGTGCGCTCGCTGGCAGGGGTAATTGACCGCGTGGGGCTGCTGCGGTCGGAATGTGCCACGGAGCGCAACATTCGCACAGCCTATCGGCACTATGAGCTGACTCCGGACAGTGTTGCTGCGAAGGACTTCGCAGCAGCGCATTGTTACGAACACACCGAGATTGAAATGATGGGCGTTTGGGACACCGTCAAAGCGCTGGGCGCGCGAGTGCCGGTTCTGTGGCGTATCACTGAACGGCGTCACGCGTTTCACAACCATCAACTTTCGCCGGTGGTGAGGCATGGTTTTCATGCTTTGGCGTTGGATGAGACGCGGCAGGTGTTTGAGCCGGAGCTGTGGCGCTGCCCGGACGATTGGGACGGCCGTGTGGAGCAGGTTTGGTTCCGAGGAGCGCACAGTGATGTGGGCGGGCAATTGGTGGGATTTCACGCCGCGCGCCCGCTAGCGAACGTTCCATTGGTCTGGATGTTGGAGCGGTTGGAGATGTGCGGTGTGCGCTTGCCCGAGGGTTGGCGGGATCTGTATGTGACCGATCCAGATGCGCCGATGGTTGGGACCTGGCGGGCGCTGGGTAAGTATTTTTTGTTCCGAGCGCCACGCGTAGTTGGTGCGGATCGGTCTGAGAGTATTCATCCAACTGCGCTGCCGTATGTCACTGCGGGGGACATCAAAGGGCAGGTTCTACAGCAGACTTAGCGCGGTTCACTCGCGCCAGTCGACAAATTCGTCCAGTTCTGCGCGGTCAGTACGGAAGGTGTTGATGGCGGCGGCATCATCTGGATAGCCAAAGGAGATGGCGGCAAGAACATTGCGATCTTCCGAGATATCAAAGTGCTGGCGCACCACATCCGAAAAAAGCGATAGGGCGGCTTGCGGTACGGTACCAATGCCTTGGGCTTTGGCAGAGAGGCAGAAAGCGGTAATGAAACCGCCGCAATCGAGCACACCGTAGGGGCCAAGTTCTTTGGGGCAGGTGATGACAGCAACATGTGGCGCGCCAAACAGGGTGTAGTTCTCCCGCATCTGACGGGCGCGGCCTTCGCGATCGCCCTTGCCGATGCCTACGGCGTCATAGAGTTGAAATCCGCAGGTGCGACGGCGTTTGAGATGCGCGCCTGAATAGGTGTCGGGGAACGGATAGTCAGAGGCAGGAGCGCCGCTGTCGAAAGCTTGACCCATTGCTTCACTAAAGGCTTCGGTTTCATGGCCTGAGGCGACGATCACCTTCCAGGGCTGCGCATTGCACCACGAAGGCGCCCGGCCCGCGTCACGCAGAATCTGAGAAACAACTTCGCGTGGCACCGTGTCGGATTTAAAGGCCCGGCAGGAATGGCGTGCGTGCAGAAGCTCTTGCAATGCGGCGTGCTGAGACATCGAGGATTTCCCCAAATCTTATTGGTGTTGCCCGATGATATAGCCAATCACGCCTGCTGCAATAGCGGCGAGGAGCACGGCAACGGCAATCTTCCACTTGGAATAGGGGCGTTCACCTTGTACCCGCCCGGTTTGTCCATTCACAACAAAGCGGTAAGACTTGCCGCGATACTTATAAGCAGCCATCCAAACGGGCAGCAGGATGTGTTTGAACGTCACGTCGCTGACTGCTGTTGAGATGTTGTGGATGCGCTGACGATCTCCGCCGATGTCAAAAGCCACATCGCGGCGGATCACCCGGTCCATGTGGTCGCGGGCCTCATCATAGCCGTCTTTGAGGTGGATGGAGTAACCCTCAGCCTGAAAGCCTGCGAGGAATTCCGGCGTGTAGGGCTCAAGCGCGGAGAGGTCCCATGGCTGTAGATTGTCAGTGTACTTTTTAGGCAAGGCTTTGGAGCCAAGTACAAGGATGTCGTCAAACCACCGCGCAACGCGGCCAGAGGCAGGCGACCAGCGAATTTTTTGGACTTGTCGCTGTTCCCGTTTGCCGTCCACCATGACGGTTTCGGTGACGTAGTAGATGGTGCCCCGTTCGCCGCGATAGGAGGATTTTGTGTCCGCATCATAGGTCCAATAAGGGACGTAGATGCCATCCATCTTGCGGCCTTTTTTGGCGTGTTCTTGTAGGCCGTTGGGGGCGAACCAGAGCTTGCCTAGCCAGTCATTCATGGACTGATGTGCGACTTTTTCTGCGATTTGGAAAGGCAAGACAGCACGTGGCTTGATCAAGCGATGCGTGCCGGTGTCAACCACTACGGGCGTGGCGCAGAAGGGGCACTCGGTGGCATGCGTGTCGCCCTCAAACACCACATGCGCGGCGCAGTTGGGGCAGGAGGTGGTGCGGGCTTCGACCATTTCGGCCGCCGGGAGCTGTTCCGCAAGCGCAGCTCTAAAATCCAGCTCGGCAATCGCGGCTTGGCGGTCGCCTTGCTCAGTGGCCTCTTCATGGCCGCAGTGATCACAGATCAGTTTGCCTTCGTTTGGGGCAAAGCGGTAGTCGGCGCCGCATTGGGCGCAGGGGAAACGGGTGGTCTCTTTGGGCGCAGGAGGCGGCGTGGCTGACATGTAATCTGCTTGCTTTGAAACGGTTTAGGCAAAAAAGGCGATGCCCCGACCTGGAGGCCGAGGCGGGAACTTTATGCCCCTGGCGGCGGGGGTGGCAGGATGGTGAAAAGCTGCGCCAGTTCAGCAACGTCTTCCGCGTGTTTCCAACCGTCCTGACCGGCGGTCCAAACATGGGTTTCGCGGGTGATTTCCCCAGCGGTGGCCATGCGACCCAAAGCGGCTTTGGAGAAGGGGCCTTTGGTTTGGCCGTTCTCGGCGATGTGCCACACGTGTTCGACTGGTGGAGGGGGCGGTGGTGCGGCAGCGGCCTTCGGGGCAGGGGCGACCTGTGGCGCTTGGGCGGCAGGTTGCGCACCCCATGGACCGGTTTGCGCCATCTGTTGGGCCATTGCCATGCCCATTCCCATCCCCATGCCCGCACCCATGCCGGAGTTTGGCGTTTGCGCGGCGGCGGTCATGGCTTCGGCTGCTGAGAACTGAGTGTATTTGCCCAGATCGCCGACAATGCCCATAGACGTACGCTTGTCCATTGCGGCCTCAACGGCTGGCGGCAGGGAGATGTTCTCGATGTAGAGTTCTGGGATTGAGAGACCGTATTCGGCGATGGTGCCGGAGATTTCGGCGGCGACAAGCTTGCCCAAATCAGCGGTGTTGGCGGCCATGTCCAGAACCGGAATGCCCGAGCCAGCCACCACGCGTGAGAATTCCTGCACGATGATATTGCGGATCTGGAAGCTGATCTCATCCATGGTGAACTCACCGTCCGTCCCAACGATTTCGGTGAGGAAGCGGGCAGGATCGACCACGCGGATCGCGTAGGTTCCATAGGCGCGCAGGCGCACGGGGCCAAACTCCGGATCGCGCACCATGATCGGATTTTTGGTACCCCACTTCAGATCGGCAAAGCGCGTGGTGTTGACGTAGTAGATTTCGGATTTGAACGGGCTTTTGAACCCGTGATCCCAGTGCTGCAGCGTGGTCATCACCGGCATGTTGTTGGTCTCAAGCATATAGAGGCCGGGGGTGAAAACGTCGGCGAGTTGGCCTTCATGTACAAAGACGGCGGCCTGCCCTTCGCGTACGGTTAGCTTGGCACCGTACTTAATCTCATGTCCCTCACGCTCAAAGCGGAACACCAACGTGTCGCGCGTGTCGTCGACCCAATGAATGACGTCGATAAATTCGCCGGTGAGGAAATCAAAAATACCCATGAAGTGGTCCTTTCAAAAGGCTGGCCGCGGGGGCGCTCAGAAGTTCTGTGCGGTCTGCTCGCGGGCCAGAATGTAAATAATGGGGCGGGCCTCGTCCACGCTCATACCGATGCCGAGCCGGTCATCATAGAGCATGGAGAGCAGTTTTTCGTCATGCGTGGTGAGTAGCGCAAACTCTTCATCGTCGTTGAAGATCGAGGGGCGGGCTTCGGGGCTGTCGTTGGCCAAACCAAGGCCTTGAGCGATCTCTTCGTGGAGGCAGGATTTACGCAGCAGATCAGGGTGTTCCGCGCGTACAAGGGCAACGGCGGAGGTGTAAGCGTTGGGGTTGGTGTCAGAGGCTAGGGCGACCACGAAGCAGTAAATGTTGCGCGGTGGATTGGCGAACAACGCGCGGGTTTTGGGCGAGGCGTTGGGCAGCAAGCTGTCCAGACGCGACTGCACTGTACTGCGGTCATCCGCGCCCATCACCAGAACGTGGAAGTTCGGTTTGTTCGTAGTTTGTCGGATCGGGTGTCCGGTCGCGTTGGCCAGACGTGGCAGATAGGCGGCAACCGTTGCGCGGTCCGTGGCGCGTTGGCTTGCCGGTACAGAGGGGCCAAATTCGATGTTCACTTTGACGGGTCCGCTCCAGCGTCGCAGTTGCCCTGCTTGACCAGAGGAGCGCTCCAGTCCGCCGCTGTTGCTGTACTCGTCGTAAAAGGCGATACGCTCAAAGTTGCGGGCCAGCATGTCCGGGGTAAACGGTGTGTCCGGGCCGCCGCCGTCGGTGCGCAGCAAGCCGCGTGTCAAAAGATCTGCCTGCACACTGCTGTAGTAGCTGCGAAGGGCGGTGCTGGCGTCCGAAGGAGATGCAGGCGTCGGGGCGACAACCGGCGGCGTGGTGACGCCACCGGTGTGGACGCAGGCAGCCAAGGTGACTAGCAGCCCGAAACCTATGCCCGCAATTCGCTTCACGCAGTGGGGACTGCCGTGGCGGTGGTGTCGCCCAGGCCATCTTTGCGGGCTTTGGCAGAAGCCAAAGTGTCGCGCAGCTCGGCTTCCATCTTTTTCATGTCGTCTTCTGCGGCAGCCCGTTTGGCTTTGCCTTCGTCTGCGATTTGTAGCGACTCGTTGATGGTGGCGATCAATTCTGCGTTGGCAGTCTTCACAGCCTCGATGTCAAACACACCACGTTCCATTTCAGTGCGCACAACCTTGTTGGTTTCGCGCAGGTTCTTGGCATTCGCGGTCAGCAGCTCGTTGGTCAGGTCATTGGCGTCGCGAACGGCGGCTGCGGCCTCCGCGGAGCGCTGTATGGTCACGGCCTGCGCCAACTGAGTTTCCCAAAGCGGTACTGTGTTGACCAAGGTGGAGTTGATTTTTGTGACCAGAGATTTGTCGTTTTCCTGAACGAGACGGATAGACGGCAAGGACTGCATGGTGACCTGGCGGGTCAGTTTCAGGTCATGTACGCGGCGCTCCAGATCATCGCGGGCAGCGCGCAGGTCGCGCAGCTCCTGGGCTTTCATAACCTGCGCGTTTTCGTCTGCGGCAGTAACTTCAGCTTCTTTGGCTGGGATGTCGTTTGCGTCCAACTCCGCTATTTTTGCTTCACCAGCTGCAATGTAGAGAGCAAGTTCGTCATAAAAGGCCAGAGTTTTCTCGTAGAGCACGTCCAGAGATTTGATGTCTTTGAGCAGTTTGTGCTCGTGACCGAGCAGATCGTCGGTTACGCGATCGATCTGATCCTGCACGTCTTCAAAGCGGGCGGTGAATTTGGCAAATGGCGCGGCTTTGCCAAACAGTTTTTCCCAGAAGCTGCGCTCGCGGCGCACGTCCAACTCGGAGACCGAGAAACCACGTATGGTGGTGACGATGTCCCGCAAACTGTCGCCTGCCGGGCCTACGTCTTTGTTGCGTACGTCTTGAAGCATGGCTTGGGAGATGGTTTGCAATTCGGCCTGAGCGCCGGAGCCAAAAGACACAATTGAGTTGGTGTTGGTCATGTCCAATTCGGCCATGCGTTTGGTGATTTCGGCGGAAACGGGCGCGTCCGCTTCGGCGAGCGGGACAATGGCGTTGGCTTCAACCGGCTCCGGAAGTGCAACGGTTGCTTCGGTGATTTCTGCCAAAGCGGCTTCGGCTTTTTGTTTTACGATTTCAGACATTTAAATCCACCCTTCCCGGTAGGTCACATGTGTTATCAGCTGTCGCGGCGCAGGCCTTCGCGCTCCAGGCGCTCACGCAGCACGTCAATTTCGATGGTCAGGTCTCCGCGATCCTCAAGTAGGAGTTTCTGCGTGCGTGCGGCAAAGTTTTCTTCCAGATCATCCAGCAGCGTGAGGTAGTCGGCGCGGGCGTGCGCATCCTGAGTGCGGCTGTAAATGTCGGCAAATTTTTCGGTCGCGTCTTTGGCGCCGAGTAAATATACGCCCAAATAGCGGCGTGCAGAGGTGAGGTCACGCGGATCTTCTTCCACTGTGCGGAACAAGTCACGGGCGGTGGATTGGAAGGCGACAACACGACGCTCGACACTGCGGTCTCCGGCGCGGGCGATGGCGTCGCTCATGGCGCGAAGGTGGTCTTCGGCCTCTTCCACGGCGCGGGCGACACGGTCGGTTTGATGGCGGTTGGTACCTTCCATGCCTTTGTCCGACATTGGATCGAGGCCAAAGGCAAAGCTGTGCAGTAGGCCGCCAACAACGGCAAATATGCCTGCCTCGATGGGGCCGTGACCTGCAAAGCCTGCGATTGCCAAGCCGAGGCCAGTGAGGGCGGAGCCAAGCAGCTTGCGCGGCAGAGCTGGGCGACGGGCCACTTTACGGGCGTCATAGGCTTCTTGGGCAAACATGCCTTCGCGGGTCATCCAGGCGGCGAGCAGTAGGGCACCAAGCGCAATCAAGTATTGCGCCAAGACGATGGGCTCGGAAGTGAATGCTTTCAAGATCAGGGGCAGCGGCGCGATAAAAAGTAGGTTGACCCGACTACCTGCGCGGCTGCGTTTGGCATTGCGAAAGCCGTCGTCAGATGAGGTGTTCTGCGACTCGCCGGGACTGTATTTCCCGCCAAACTTCTGAGCCATCACGCGCCTCCTGTAAATGAGACGTAGAAGATCAACAGAACCAACAGGCCAAAAGCCAGCTTTTGTAACCCGGTTGACGACATACCCACTCCACCCTGTGCTAAGTTATGGAGAAATCTAAGAACTCTGCCGCGATAAGGCTAGGGGGAAGTTTAGGCAAAGCGGCGCATTGCCGGGGTCAGGCCACTTTCAATTCAGTTATTTGCGGCGGCGTGTAGGTTTTGGGCGTTGCTCGTCTGGAATGGCGCCGTCAAGTCCAAGCTGGTCGCGCACGACCCTGCGGCGCAATTCCTCGACTTCACCAGGTTTGAGTTGGCCAAGCTGGAATGGGCCATAGGACACACGGATCAGGCGGTTCACGGCAAGGCCGATGGCCTCCATCGCACGGCGGATTTCTCGATTTTTGCCTTCGCGCAAGCCGATGGTGACCCAGGCGTTGGCGCCTTGCTGGCGATCCAATGAAATTTCCATCGGCTGGAAGCGCTCACCGTCGACTTCGATACCTTTGCGTAGGGGGGCAAAGGTGTCTTCGGTGGGGCGTCCGTTGATTCGCACGCGGTATTTGCGCAGCCAGCCAGTGCTGGGCAGTTCCAGCTTACGTTTTAGGTCGCCATCGTTGGTGAGCAACAACAGGCCTTCAGAGTTCAGGTCCAGTCGCCCAACAGTCATCACGCGTGGCAAAGTATCTGGGAGCTTGTCGAAAATCGTCTCGCGGCCTTTTTCGTCGCGGTTGGTGGTCACTAGACCGATCGGCTTGTGATATAGCCATATGCGTTCGTGATCTGGCTCGCCAATTGGCTTGCCGTCAACGGTGACGCGGTCTTTTCCGGTCACATTCAAGGCAGGGCTTTCAAGGACTTTGCCGTTTACCGCCACGCGACCCGCTTCGATCATACGCTCCGCGTCTCGACGTGAGGCCACGCCTGCGCGGGCCAGAACTTTGGCGATGCGATCCCCTTCACGCTTCGGCGCATCGGAGGCTGGCTGCACCGAGGCCTTGCGCGGCTTGGATGAGCGGGCTTTGGCGGCGTGTGGTTTCGCATTAGGGCGACGGGAGGAGGGGGGCTTTTGAGACATGTCTCCGTTTACCTGCGAAACGGGGATTGCGAAAGGGGGCTTGGCAAGGCAAGTCTGCACCATGACCTTTCGAAGCCATATGGACCTTGCGCTTGAAGAAGCGCGTGCCGCTGCGGTGCGTGGAGAAGTACCTGTGGGGGCTGTGATTGTTGGGCCGGATGGCGCGGTTCTGGCGTCGGCGGGGAATCGGACCCGCGAAGATTTTGATCCGACTGCTCATGCCGAGGTGCTGGCGATGCGCGCGGCCTGTGCCAAGCTTGGCAGTGAGCGGTTGGTCGGGTGTGATCTGTATGTGACGTTGGAGCCGTGCCCGATGTGCGCCAGCGCGATCAGTCAAGCGCGGATTGCACGGGTGTATTATGGTGCGTCTGATCCGAAGTCGGGCGGCGTGGCTCAGGGACCGCGGGTGTTTTCCCATCCGCAAAGCCATCATGTGCCAGAGGTCTATGACGGCCTTGCGGCGGAAGAGTGTGAGGCGTTGCTCAAGGCGTTTTTTGCAGAGCGGCGCTCATCTTAAAGGTCGATCGGCACCATCACTTCGGGTTCAATGACATCTACTTCCGGCAAGCCAGCAGCAAGCACAGCTGCGGATTGTTCCAAGACCGGGAAGGTTTTGTAGTGGCAGGGGATCACGGTTTTGAAGTTGAAATAGCGTTTGGCGGCATAGGCGGCACCGGCCATGTCCATAGTGAAATGGCCGCCTGCGGAAAGAATACCCACGTCGGGTTTGTAGTAGTCGCCCATCCAGTCCATGTCTGCCATGATGTCGGTGTCGCCTGAGATATAAAGGGTGCGGCCCTCGGCGCGGAGAATGTAGCCGACTTCTGAGCCTGCTGCTTTTGGGCCTTCGTCCGCAGAAAATGTAGAGCTATGGGATGCGGGCACCATGGTGAGGCTTACGCCGTCACCCAGTTCTACGGTGCCGCCTTTGTTGAAACCGACGGTGTCCATATGCTCGTGTTCGTTCCAGTAAGACATGAGGTCATATTGGCCGACGATGGGGCGCGACAGCTTGCGTGCTAGAGGCAACATATCAGCGACATGGTCAAAATGCGCGTGAGTCAGGATCAGATGTGTGGCGCCTGCAATAGCCGCTTCGTGTTGGTTTTCGGGCAGAACCGGGTTGCCGGTGAGCCATGGATCAATCAGCAACACCAGATCGCCGGTTTCAATGCGAAAAGAGCCATGTCCAAGCCAAATCAGTTTCATACCAAATCTCCTGCTGAATATCTGTCACAGTATCACTCAATGTGGGCTTTGGAAGGGGAGACCGCGCGCTCAAAGGTGGGCAAGCGCTTGCACCATATTCCAGTGCGCGCTAAAGGCTGAGGGCACGTCCGCAACGAAAGAGTCTTGCCCCATGTCGATTGACGAAAGCACCGCCGCCAAAGTGGCCAAACTGGCCCGTATCAAGGTTGAGGAAGATGCCCTGCCTGCGCTGGCACAGGAATTCAATGCCGTGCTGGGTTTCATTGAGCAACTGAATGAGGTTGACGTTGACGGTGTGGAGCCAATGGTTTCCGTGACCCCAATGCGCCTGAAGCGCCGCGTAGATGTGGTGACTGATGGCGATCAGCAGGACAAAATCCTGAGCAACGCGCCGGATGCGCGTGAAGGCTTTTTTGCCGTTCCCAAAGTGGTGGAGTGATCCGGCTCGTTTGCCGTTGATCCCCTGAATAAAGATTTTGCCCCACATAGAGAGGCGCCCGATATGACCGATCTGACCAAACTCACCCTGGCTGAAGCCCGTGACAAGCTGCGTGCCGGTGATGTGACTTCCGTTGAACTGACCGAGACCTTTTTGAAGGCGATTGATGACGCGGACGCGCTCAACGCCTTTGTGCATAAGACGCCGGAGATTGCGTTAGAGCGTGCCAAGGCGGCGGATGCGCGGATTGCTCAAGGCGATGCGCCAGACATGTGCGGTCTGCCAATTGGTATCAAAGACCTGTTCTGCACCAAAGGTGTGGCGTCCCAAGCGGCAAGTGGCATTCTGGAGGGCTTTACGCCGGAGTATGAATCCACCGTGTCCCAAAAGCTGGTGGACACTGGTGCGGTGATGCTTGGCAAGCTCAACATGGATGAGTTTGCTATGGGCTCGTCCAACGAGACCTCTGTTTATGGCAATGCGATCAACCCTTGGCGTCGGGGAAATGACGATGCGGCGCTGACTCCTGGCGGATCATCTGGTGGGTCCGCGTCTGCCGTGGCGGCTGATCTGTGTCTGGCAGCGACCGGTACCGACACCGGTGGTTCGATCCGGCAGCCAGCCGCCTTTACTGGCATCACAGGCATCAAGCCGACCTATGGTCGGTGTTCCCGTTGGGGTGTGGTGGCTTTTGCCTCCTCGCTGGATCAGGCTGGCCCCATGACCAAAGACGTGCGCGACGCGGCCATTATGCTTGAGGCGATGTGTGGTCACGACGAGAAGGACAGCACCAGTGTTGATCTGCCGGTGCCAAACTTTGAAGCCATGCTGACCGGCGACATTCGCGGCAAGAAGATCGGTATTCCAAAAGAGTACCGTATGGACGGCATGCCTGCGGAGATCGAAAAGCTTTGGGCGGATGGCACGGAGATGCTGAAGGCCGCGGGTGCGGAGATTGTCGATATCTCTCTGCCGCACACGAAATTTGCGCTGCCAGCCTACTACGTGATTGCGCCTGCGGAAGCGTCCTCCAACCTCGCGCGTTATGATGGTGTGCGCTACGGCCACCGCGCCACTTTGGCTGCGGGCGATGGCATCACCGAGATGTATGAAAAGACCCGCGCAGAAGGCTTTGGCCATGAGGTTCAGCGCCGCGTGATGGTCGGTACCTATGTGCTGTCCGCAGGTTTCTATGACGCTTACTACAACCGTGCGCGTCGCGTTCGGACGCTGATCAAGCAGGACTTCGAGAACGTCTTTGCTCAAGGCATCGATGCGATCCTCACACCAGCGACGCCGTCTGCTGCCTTTGGTTTGGGTGAAATGACCGATGCCGATCCAATTCAGATGTATCTGAACGACGTTTTCACCGTGACGGTGAACCTTGCCGGTTTGCCTGGCGTATCTGTGCCGACGGGTCTGGACAGTCAGGGGTTGCCGCTTGGGCTGCAGCTTATTGGTCGCCCGTGGGAAGAGGGTGATCTGCTGAACACCGCTTACGCACTGGAGCAAGCCGCAGGATTTGTAGCCAAGCCGGGTAAATGGTGGTAAAGCTGCTGCAAAACTAAGAGCAGTTAAGGCAAATCATGAAACGTAGCATTGGGGCCATTTGTGCGCTGGTTGCGCTTAGCGCGTGCCAGCCGCCTTTGCCAGATAGCGCAGCAGGCGTTTTTTACGACGAGAAAACAGGCGAACACCGCCGGACGGCATTGCCACCTGCAAATGCCGTGTCACAGGAAACTATTCCTGACGCACCGCAGATTGCAGAGACTAAGCAAGCACCAGTTTTGGAAACTGTGCCACCGGCGCAAACCGTTGCTGCTACGCCCCTGATCTCCACCACAACAGCGAAGCCTCAGTCGGCGGCGGCCGCGGCGAGCACTGTTCCTTCGGCCAGCTCTGTTGCGTCGACAAACACCGATGCGGCCAGTATTGCTACTGAGACCACTGCTGCTTTGGCCGCAGCGTCGGTCAACTCCGGTGTACTGCCGCTTGACGCGAGCCCGAGCAACCCAGCGCCGCAGGTGTTCTCCAATCCAGGTATTTCGGATGAAAACGACTTTGCCGCTGTAGATGGGCGCCGCTCGATTGAAGCAGATGCCGCGCGACGGGCGCAGAATAAAGCCAACTACACGGTGATCCAGCCGACCGCCGTGCCGCAGCGTGTCGGAGACGCTGGGCCAAACATCGTGGCTTATGCTTTGGAAACGAAACATCCTCGCGGGACAAAGATGTATAGCCGTCTAAAAATTGGCGGTGCGGCGCGGTATGAGAAAGCTTGTGCCAAATTTGGCAGTGACGAAGGTGCGCAGCGTGCGTTTCTTGAAAAAGGTGGGCCAAAGACGGACCGCCTTGGCGTCGATCCGGATGGTGATGGCTATGCTTGCCAGTGGGATCCCAGCCCGTTCCGCTTGGCCGCTGGCAACTAAGCGTGTCCTCTTCTTTGGACATTTTTCAGCATCCCTCTCCGAACTTCGGGGAGCGGCGGGATGGACAGCGGCCTGAGCTTATTGTGATCCACTACACGGCGATGGACAGCGCGCAGGCGGCGATTGACTGGCTGTGTAATCCCGAAGCAGAAGTGTCGGCGCATTTTGTGATTGCGCCGGATGGGCAGGTGACACAGCTGGTGGCAGAAGAGATGCGGGCTTGGCACGCCGGTGTCGGAAGTTGGCAAGGACGCGGAGACGTGAACTCGCGCAGCATTGGCATTGAGTTGTCCAATAAAGGGGATCACCCGTTTGCGGCCAAGCAAATGGAGACTCTGGAGGTACTGCTCAGAGGCATCATGCAGCGCTGGAGCATTGGTCCGGAAAGTGTGATTGGACATTCCGATATGTCTCCAGGGCGCAAGATTGATCCAGGACCGAAGTTTGATTGGCTGCGGCTGGCGCGGGAAGGACTGGCCATTTGGCAAGATCACGAACCAGCTGATGCAGATTGGGAAAGCTGTGCTGCGCAATTGGGCTACGATCTGGAAAACCCTAACAGTTTTGATGCGTTTCGGGCGCGGTTTCGGCCTTGGGCTGAGGGGCCTTGTGATGCTGAGGACGCGCGTGTTGCCGCGCGACTTCTGCAGGTCGCAGGGAGAGATTGACGCGATAGCGCCGAAGCCCTATTGTGGGGACGCGCAGAGAGCTGGATGGCCGTGGGGGCGTTAGCCCGCGAGGAAAGTCCGGACTCCACAAAGCAACGGTGCCGGGTAACGCCCGGCCGGGGAAACCCGAGGGAAAGCGCCACAGAGAACAAACCGCTCTCGGTTGCGAGAGTAAGGGTGAAACGGTGGGGTAAGAGCCCACCGCGCGGCTGGCAACAGCGGCGGCACGGCAAGCCCCACCGGGAGCAATGCCAAATAGGGACCGCGCGTGGCGCTTGCCACAGGAGCGCTTTGCTCCGAGCAGGTCCGGGTTGGCAGCTTGAGGTGTCTGGTAACAGGCACCCTAGATGAATGGTCATTGAACCGGCTTCGGCCGGGGAACAGAATCCGGCTTATAGGCTCTCTGCGCGTCACCTTTCCATTTTGCACAAGACAAACAGAAGGTTGCCGCCCTAGGGTGTGAGCAAAACGGAAGAGGCTGCCATGAGTATTGTCGAAGAAATTGCCCTGCGTCAGAGCATCCGCCTGGGACTGCTTGCTTTGGGGATATTGGCAGCTTTGATTTATGCCGTCGCTTTATGTCACCGTCCGCCCAGCGTCTGGAAGACGGTGATAAAGACCATCCCAATGCCGGCTTTTGCGGCGGCAGTGGCGGTAAGTTTCGGCTCTTGGGCGGTAGTTGTGGCGCTGTTGCTGTCGGCGATTGGAGATATGGCGCTGTCGCGGGATGGAGAGAAAGCCTTTTTGATTGGGTTGGTTTCCTTTGCGGCGGCGCATGTGGCGTATGTGGCGTATTTCTGGGGCATCGGTGCCGGGCCGCTAGCGATGCCTGTCTTGTTGGCGGTATTAGTTGTCTTTGCCCTGTCGACGGAGCGCTGGCTGAGTCCGTTTTCTGGGGACCTGCGCTGGCCGGTCAGAGGCTATGTCGTGATAATCTGTGCCATGGGGGCAACGGCTTTTGGGCTGGTAGATCGCCCTTTGGCGGTGGCCGGTGCCGTGGCCTTTATGGCGTCTGATACTTTGTTGGCCATACAGCTTTTCCGCATGAAGCCGGATGCGGCCCTGCAACGTATGGTGTCGATTGCACTGTGGGTGCTTTACGCGGGTGGACAGTTCCTGATTGTGGCGGGTGTAGGCTGGGCGACCCCGCTCTTTTAAATCCTGCGAAATCAGACTAACTGGAAGCAAGCAGTTCCGGAGACCACTATGGCGTTTTTCTCAAAGCTCAAAGACAAGCTGTTCAAATCGTCGTCCAAACTGGACGAGGGACTTGAGGCGATTGTTGAAGATGGTGGCAAAGAGACCGAAGCGGTTGCGGTTGCAAACGCTCCCGTGGAGCAGTCCGCGCCCGCCGCTGTTGAGGTGGAGCCAGCGCCGGTTGCGGAAGAAAAATCGTCGACCGAGGCTCCCAAGTCCGGTATTCTGTCGCGCCTGACCGGTCAGAACCAAAGCGGTCCGATTGTGAAGCGTGTGTTGGACGACGATATGCTCGAGCAGCTGGAAGAGCTGTTGATTGCCTCGGATATGGGCGTGGACACAGCGTTGCGGGTGACCGCGAATATTGCGGAAGGTCGTTTGGGCCGGCGGGTCTCCACGCAGGAAATCAAAGAGATTTTGGCGACTGAAGTGGCGCGGATCATGGAGACCGTGGCGCGCCCGATGCCGTTGTACCCGTCAAAGCCACAAGTTGTGCTGGTTGTCGGGGTGAATGGGTCCGGCAAGACCACCACCATTGGCAAGCTGGCCAGTCAATTCCGGTCTGCAGGTAAATCTGTGGTGATTGCCGCCGGAGATACGTTCCGCGCCGCAGCAGTGGAGCAGTTGCAGGTTTGGGGCGAGCGCGCGGGTGTGCCGGTTTTGACGGCGCCAGAGGGCTCGGACCCCGCGAGCCTGGCTTATGACGCGATGGCCAAGGCGGAAGCAGAAGGTGCAGACCTGCTCATGATCGACACGGCTGGGCGTTTGCAAAACCGTCAAGACTTGATGGAGGAACTCGCCAAGATTGTACGGGTGATCCGCAAGAAAGACCCAGATGCGCCGCACAACACGCTGCTGGTGCTGGACGCAACGACTGGCCAAAACGCTGTCAGTCAGGTGGAGACCTTCCAAAAGTTGGCGGATGTGTCTGGACTGGTGATGACCAAGCTCGACGGCACGGCGAAGGGCGGCATTCTTGTGAGCCTTGCGGACAAATTTGGCCTGCCGATCCACGCGATTGGTGTGGGTGAGCAGATTGACGATCTGCAACCGTTTGATCCCGAAGAGTTTGCTGCGGCCTTGATTGGTCTGGAGCAGGGGTGAGTTTGCTCCGATCAGATGAAAGCCTGACATGAGCGCTTGGCTGGTCTCTTTGGAAGGGACAGCCGCTGGCCAGCAGTTGGCCTTGGCGCTGGCGTTGTCCGCAGCGTTTCTGCACGCAGTCTTTGGCGCACTTCAAAAAGGACGGCATGATCCGTGGCTTACCCGCGGTGCTATTGATTTCAGCTATGCGGTAATGGCGGCGCCGTTTGCGCTGTTTGTTGTGCCTTGGCCGGAGCCGCATATGTGGCTGATTTTCTTCGGCGCGTTTTTTATCCATACCGGTTATAAACTGTTGCAGAGCTGGGCCTACAGCAAAGGGGCCTTCACGGTAGTCTATCCGGTGGTGCGCGGGGTGGGGCCGTTTTTTACTGTCATCGGTGCCTATCTGATTTTCGGTGAGACCTTTAGTGGGGTGCAGTGGTTTGGTGTTGCGGTGCTGATGGCGGGTATTCTCGGCCTCGCGGTCTATAACATGGTGTTCATGACAGAAGGGCGGGAGACTCTGGTCGCTGCGATGATCATTGCGGTGTTCACGGGCTTTTTTGTGGCGCTTTACACCACATATGACGCGTTTGGCATTCGCGCGACAGCCGACCCTTTCACCTTCCTGGCGTGGTTCTTCCTGATCGACGGGTTGGTGTTTCCGGTTTTGGCGACGATGAAGTATCGTGCCGTGGTGAACCCACCTGCACTTGGCCCGCTGATGACGCGCGGCTTTATTGGCGGGTTGGTGGCCTTTGCCAGCTTTGGATCGGTGATGTTGGCAACGCGCCTCGACAATGTCGGGGAGGCGGCGGTTTTGCGTGAAACCTCGCCAGTGTTTGCCGCACTCATTGGCTGGTTGTTCCTGAAAGAGACCGTCGGCCCGCGCCGGATTGCCTTGATGGCATTGATTGCGCTGGGGGCTGTGATAGTGGAAGTGGGCAGGCAATAGGGACGTGACATGGCTGAGAATACTTCTGAGAAAAAGATCAACCCGATGCTCAAGATGGGCTTGGAGATGGGGCCGATTGTGGTGTTCTTTGTCGCCTATCTGCGGCTGAGGGATCAAACGATCGAGATTGGTGGGGTGGCCTATGACGGCTTCATTGTTGCCACCGCCGGGTTCATTCCACTGTTGATCCTGACCACAGGGATTCTCTGGAAACTGACCGGCAAGCTTTCAAAGATGCAGGTGGCCACTTTGGTGCTTGTGATCCTGTTTGGCGGTCTTTCGGTTTGGCTCAACGACGAGCGGTTCTTTAAGATGAAGCCAACCATGATTTATTTACTGTTTGGCGGGGCATTGGGCATAGGCCTGCTGCGCGGGCAGAGTTATTTGAAGTTTGTCATGGAAGAGATGATGCCCCTGAAAGAAGAGGGGTGGATGTTGCTAACGAGGCGTTTGACGGCGTTTTTCGTAGGTTTGGCAGTGCTGAACGAAGTGATCTGGCGCACGCAAAGTACAGATACTTGGGTGTATTTTAAAACCTTTGGTCTGACAGCAGCGGTGTTCATTTTCTTCATGACCCAGGGCAAGATTTTTCAGGACTACGCGCTGGAAGAAGAGTCCGACGAAGCCTGAGAAGGCGCTGCCTTGCGAGCGGTGACCCTCTGAGGAAATTTGTCGTGCTAAACTTAAGCGGCACTATGGCCCAAATAAATCTTTTTGTACCCATGTGTCGGATCTGTCTGCCCGCAGATCGGCGTGTAGTGCGCGGCCTCGGCGCAGGGCTGGGCGCTCCCACAAGGCTTTGAGCCAGCGCGCCATGTGGGGTTTGTCCCCCAAGGTTTGTTCTTGTCCTTGCCACAGTGAAGCCCAGCCCCAAGCGGACATATCTGCGATGGAGTAGAAATCACCTGCTAAGTATTCATTCTTAGCAAGTCGGCGATCCAGCACGCCATAGAGACGGGCGGTCTCGTCGCGATAGCGGGCCTTTGCGTAGGCGATGTCTTCAGGCGCGTATTTTAGGAAATGGTGGGTTTGTCCGGCCATGGGGCCCAGCCCGCCCATTTGCCACATGAGCCATTCTTCAACCGCGACCCGTTCGCGTGCTGTTGTGCCCAGAAACTTGCCGGTTTTGCGCGCGAGGTAGAGCAAAATCGCGCCGCTTTCGAAAACCGAAATTGGCTGGCTGTCCGGCCCCTCTGGATCGACAATTGCGGGGATACGATTGTTCGGCGCGATCTTGAGAAAGTCCTCGGCAAATTGATCTCCTTTACCAATGTTGATCAGGTGGGGCGTGTAAGGGAGCCCCATTTCCTCAAGCGCAATAGAGACTTTCCAGCCGTTGGGTGTCGGCCAGTAGTAGAGATCAATGGTCTGTTGCATGGGCGCTCCTCAAAATTGAGGTGCCATGATGCGGTTTTTAGACCGTACTGCAAGATGGTGGTGGCATAGATGAGCGCGAAGCTGCAAGGCAGTTGCGCGGCGCTAACCGTGTTTGCAGTCGCTCCAGAGAAAAGACGTCCGGCTTTCGCAAAAGATCGCTGTAAAACGCCATGGCGCCCTCTCGCAAATATGGCGACCAATGGCAGAACCAGTATGAAGGGCGGGCGATATCATGCCCCAACGTACTGAGATTGGAAAGGGTGGTTCTGTTATCGAGACGAATGGTGAGGGCATTGGGGGCGTCAAACCCGCGGCCGATGGAGCGGTCGTGAGATCCTGGCCGTCCCAGTAGCCGCTCAAACAGGATGTCGTAGAAGGCATTTTCACTACTGACGATGTTAAAGAGCTCCATGTGCTTGCCTGCATCCGTTCTCAGGGCTGCCGCTACACAGGGCCTGAACACAGCGCCATTCAAGAATATGACCCTGCCAATATCACCTGATGAAAGGCGATGGATGGTTTGCAGGGACAGATAGGCTCCCATGGAATGCGCGACCAAGTTTATTCGCCGATGTGGTGCCACGCGTCGAATTTGCCGGATGAGAGTTGCGAGAGCGAAGGACGCGCGGACAGCAGAGCGCAAAGCCTGTTTGAGAGAACCGCGGGCATGCCAGCCAAAAGCGATTCCTACACCGCTGTTTTCAGAATGGGACAAAAAACCAAGTCGGTCAGGCCAACTGACGGCCTTGGCGCAATTCGCATCTATTGGAGCGAATATGTGTGCGTGAGGACAATGCTGGGCGGAGTTGGGCTGAAACTTATAGCCGTGCAGCATGACGGTGATGGGGCCGTTGGTTTCTAAGACGCGGTTAAGGACTGGCATCAAAGGGGCATCGGTACCATGCAGCACCGGTTTGCGGCCTTCTGCGTTAATCCGAATGAGCGCCATGGTGGCTTCCCCTTTTCACCTGTATTCAGTTTGGCGCCAAATGGTGCAGATTACGTAAAGCGGGCGTAACAGCACTGTGACGTGCCCCGCGTGGCTTGACGTTTGTGGCGTTGCGGCGTAACCTGCAGGCGTGGCGATTTGTTACCGGATTGCGGGCCACGTTAAAGATGCCGCTAAAGAGGTCAGGACGAAGGAGCCCCTTCCGCTTGGCCGGAACGGGGCTTTTTATTTGGGCTGGTCAGAGAGGCCCGGGAGAGATGACATGAGCGATTGGAACAAACGCACAAAGCTGGTGCATGGTGGGACGCGGCGGAGCCAATACAACGAGGTGAGTGAGGCGATCTTCCTCACCCAAGGCTTTGTTTATGACAGCGCGGAGCAGGCTGAAGCCCGTTTCATCGAAACCGGTGAAGATGAATTCATCTATGCGCGCTATGGCAACCCAACAGTGGCAATGTTCGAAGAGCGAATTGCAGCGCTTGAGGGGGCAGAAGATGCTTTTGCCACGGCCAGTGGCATGGCGGCGGTCAGCGGTGCGTTGACCTCTATGCTGAAGGCCGGTGATCACGTGGTGTCGGCCAAGGCACTGTTTGGCTCTTGTATCTACGTGTTGCAGGACATTCTAGGCCGTTATGGCGTGGAAGTCACCTTTGTTGACGGCACGGATTTGGCGGCCTGGAAGGCAGTGATGCGTCCGGACACAAAGGCGGTGTTCTTTGAAAGCATGTCTAACCCGACGCTGGAGGTGATCAACATCACCGCCGTGGCGCAAATAGCCCATGAAGTGGGTGCGATCGTTCTGGTAGATAATGTGTTTTCCACACCAGTGTTTTCGAATGCCATAGAGCAAGGCGCGGATGTGGTGATCTATTCGGCGACCAAGCATATCGACGGCCAAGGACGCGCGCTTGGCGGGGTTGTTCTTGGGACCAAGGACTTCATCCGTGGCACGCTGGAGCCATACATGAAGCATACAGGTGGCAGCATGAGCCCGTTTAACGCTTGGGTGATGCTGAAAGGTCTGGAAACCATTGATCTGCGCGTACGGGCGCAGGCGGATAGTGCTTTGGCGATTGCTGCTGCTTTGGAAGGCAATCCCGCGTTGGAACGCACGATCTATCCCGGTTTGGAAAGTCACGCGCAGGCCGCCCTAGTGAAGAAGCAGTTGGATGGCAATGGCGGCACGGTTCTGTCTCTGGATATCAAAGGCGGGCGCGAAGCGGCGTTTAAGTTCCTGAACGCGCTAGAAATCGCGGTGATTTCAAACAACCTAGGGGATGCGAAGTCGATTGCCACGCATCCGGCGACGACGACTCACCAGCGTCTTCCGGATGAGGTCAAAGCGGACTTGGGGATCACCCCTGGCCTGGTGCGGTTCTCCGTTGGCTTGGAAGACTCTGATGATCTGATCAAGGACATGACCCATGCTATTGAGGCCTCGCAAACCTAAAGGTGGCGGGACGTCGGAGCAAGATTTGGGCGCGCGACAGAAGGGTCGGGCGCCTTTTGCGTCCTTTGGTGTAGAGTGAACCAAGGTGTCGTTTTTTGCGTATTTGTTAACGATATTAGCATTTTGTCGACGGACTGACTAAGTTAGTGAGGCGACAGCAGGTAAAAGGCGCTTGGCTATGAATGTTCAGACTTCCAAGACCCAGACTGAAATGACACGGGAAGAGGCAGCAGAGGCGCTGGCGCGTTTGCGGGCGTGGGCGCAATCTGCGTCTGTGACCGAAATAGCCGAGCTGGACCCGGCAGTTGCGCGGTTGTTGCCGGATCAGCCGCTGGCGAACTATCCGGATCTGTCACGGAAGTATCCCGAGGATTTTGAAGCGACGCCTGAGTACCGAGCAACTTTGCCAGACCTGCAGAATGGTCCAGAGAGCCTGATCAAAGGCGAAAAGCAGCAAATTCAGCATGTGGGGATTTCCAATTTCCGCCTGCCTATCCGGTTTCACACACGCGACAATGGTGACATCACGTTGGAGACCAGCGTCACAGGCACCGTTAGCTTGGAGGCTGATAAGAAGGGCATCAACATGTCCCGGATTATGCGGTCGTTTTACAAGCACGCGGAGAAAACCTTTAGCTTCAGCGTGATGGAAGCGGCTCTGGCAGATTACATAACCGATCTGGAGAGTTTTGATGCGCGGTTGCAGATGCGGTTTTCGTACCCGATGAAGATAAAGTCATTGCGGTCCGGTCTCGAAGGCTATCAGTATTATGATATTGCTCTGGAAAAAGTGCAGCATGGCGAGACCACACATAAGATCATGCATTTGGACTATGTGTATTCCTCAACCTGCCCATGTTCTCTGGAACTCAGCGAACACGCGCGCATGTCACGTGGTCAACTGGCCTCACCACACTCTCAGCGTTCGGTTGCGCGAATTTCGGTTGAGATTGTCGACCGACCACGGGTCTGGTTTGAAGACCTGATTGATCTTGCTCGCGCCGCCGTGCCGACCGAAACACAGGTTATGGTGAAGCGCGAAGATGAACAGGCTTTTGCCGAACTTAATGCAGCCAACCCGATCTTTGTTGAGGATGCCGCGCGGCTGTTTTGTGAGAAGCTAAAGGCAGACCGGCGCATTGGTGATTTTCGAGTTGTCGCGAGCCACCAGGAAAGCTTGCATAGTCATGATGCCGTGTCAGTTCTGACAGACGGTCCCTTGTTTGCCTCTGAAAGCATCGACCCCAAGTTTTTCACCACTTTGTTTCACGTCGGATAACCGCGCTGTTGTCAGGGCGAGTTGTGTCGTTTGCGAAATAGAACAGAAGGTTATGCGCCCTCTGCCTTCTTTTGGGCAGTGGAACGCGCTTGACAGCCGCTGGCGCAACCGCCAACCCTTCGGCCATGCTGGACTTACGACCCGTTGGATATGTGATCGGCCTTTTGGTGGCGATTTTGGGCGTGGCCATGCTTGTGCCCATGCTCGTAGACCTGTTGGGAGGCACGGCGCATTGGGAAGCCTTCTTTTTGAGTGCTGTTATCACCTGTCTCGCGGGAGCTATGGTTGCGTTGTCCTGTCACAACGGACGCGGTGATGGGCTTTCGTTGCAGCAGACCTTTTTGCTCACTACAGGCGTTTGGGTGGCATTGCCGATGTTTGGGGCTTTGCCATTTATGCTCGGTGCCACTGAGGCACGGGTTGTCGATGCAGTCTTTGAGGCGATGAGCGGACTAACTACCACGGGTTCCACTGTGTTCTCTGGTTTAGAGGAGCTTCCGCGCGGAATGTTGCTTTGGCGTGGGTTGTTACAGTGGCTTGGCGGTATCGGTATCATCGTTGTAGCTATGGTGTTTTTGCCAGAATTGCGCGTTGGCGGGATGCAGATCTTCCGCAGTGAAGGCTTTGATACCTTCGGGAAAATTTTGCCTCGAGCCACGGAAATAAGTAGTCGAATTTCCGTAATTTATGTCACGCTCACAGTGGCCTGTGCGTTTGCTTATGTCATCACCGGTATGGAACCATTTGACGCGGTGGTGCATGCGATGACAACCATCGCCACTGGCGGTTTTGCCAATTACGATACCTCCTTTGGGGCGTTCTCTGTTGGTACGGAATACGTTGCGGTTGTTTTTATGTTGCTTGCTGCTTTGCCCTTTGTACGGTTTGTGCAACTTACTGCCGGAAGCGCGCGACCATTGTTGCAGGATTCGCAGATCCGGACGTTCTTTCTGACCGTCGGTGTGATTGTGATCATGCTCACAAGCTGGCAGGTGCTTAGCAATGGGTTGGGCAGTGAGGCAGGTTTTCGCAAAGTCCTATTCAACACGACATCCATTGTGACCGGAACTGGCTATGCGAGTGCGGACTATATGCAGTGGGGCGGCTTCCCGGTCTCAGTGTTGTTCTTTGCTGGTCTAATTGGGGGCTGTGCGGGATCGACGGCCTGTTCGATCAAAATCTTTCGCTATCAGCTTTTGTTTGCGACCGTTAAGGCGCAGATTCTTAAAATTCAGCACCCAAGCGGCGTATTTACGCCAAGGTTTCAGGGCCGCAAGATTGAAGATGATGTGCTGGGCTCCGTGATGAGCTTTTTTGTGTTCTTTACGGTGACACTTGGCGGTCTGGCCGTTCTCTTAGGCATGACGGGGCTAGATTTCACGACGGCCCTTTCAGGGTCAGCGGCAGCTTTGGCAAATATTGGTCCAGGTTTGGGTGATATCATTGGCCCTGCTGGCAACTTTGCGACTCTGAACGATGCGGCTAAATGGCTTTTGGCAGCGGGCATGTTGATTGGCCGGCTTGAGCTTTTGGCGGTCTATGTACTCTTTACGGTTCAATTCTGGAGGGCCTAATGACGGCACTGGATCAGGAGATGCGTCCTTTGGGGGCGCAGATTTCGCACATGCTGAAAGCACGAGGTGTGGATGTCATTTTTGGCATTCCCGGCGTGCACAACGTTGAGATGTATCGCGGCATAGAAGAGGCTGGGATCACGCATGTTCTGGCGCGACACGAACAGGGCGCTGGCTTTATGGCTGATGGATATGCCCGGGCCAGTGGCAAGCCGGGCGTAGCTTATGTCATAACGGGGCCGGGTGTGTGCAATATTCTGACGCCTTTGGGGCAGGCTTATTCCGACAGCGTGTCGGTTCTGACCCTGTCGAGTTGTTTGGATGAGCATGTAGGGCACCGCGGCCAGTTGCACCAGATGCGCGATCAGCGTGGTGCGGCGGCGACGGTGTGTGATTGGTCCGAGGAGGCGCGTACGGCACGGGCAGCCTATGATTTGATCGATCGCGCGTTGGTGGAGTTTGAGACACAACGCCCACGGCCCAAACACATCCAAGTACCAATTGCTCTGTTGGGGGCGATGGCACCTGAAGCGTCAGCGGCGCGGCCGGGTGCGATGGAGAGCCACACGGGATTTGCGGCTGGAGATATGCGCGGCGTGGCGCAGGATTTGCTCAATGCGAAAAAACCGTTGTTTATTCTGGGTGGAGGTTTGGCGGCCTCCGGCGAAGCTGCGGCCTTGCACATACGTCTGCTGCTTAAGGCAACTGGGGCGGCGGCCTTTATGACCTATGCCGGTGCTGGCCTTTTGGCGCCCGATGAAGCGATGAGTTTTGGCACTTATCTTGGTCGCGCAGAAAGCAAACGGATTATTGGCGACAGCGATCTGGTGATCGCGATTGGTACTGAGTTGAGTGAATGTGATTTGTGGCGCGATGAACTTGGGCACACTGGGCGGCTTGTGCGCGTGGACATTGATCCGGAAGTGTTGGCGGATCGGCACCGGGCCGATACCACGGTGCAAGCGGATGCTTTTTCCTTTGTGATGAAGCTGAAGGCGGACTTCTCTTTTTTACTTTCGATGAATGACGCGCTGCCAGATGAGGCGGTGTCGCCAAAGTGGAACGCAGTTGAGATTGCTGCCGCGAAGAAGCGCTTCCGCGCGGAAACTGATGCGGAGCGCCCTGGCATTGTCGAGATCTGTGACGTGCTGTCTGAGGTCATGCCGGAAGACGCGATGATCTATTCTGACATGACTCAGTTTGCCTATGTCGCAAAAGAGGTCTGGGACATGACGCGGCCAGGGTTTTGGCATCACCCAAGTGGATTTGGCACGTTGGGGTATGCTTTGCCTGCCTCCATCGGTGGGGCGATGGCCCGGCCAGGGAAGCCAACAGTCTGCATCGCGGGGGACTACGGGTTCCAATATACCGTGCAGGAACTCGGCGCGGCAGTGGAAATGAAACTGCCGATCCCGATTCTGTTATGGGACAACCATAAGCTCAAAGAGATCGAAGACAGTATGGTGGGAAGTCAGATCGCGCCCAACGCCGTGGTCGCAATGAACCCGGATTTTTACAAGCTGGCTGAAAGCTATGGCTGCCTTGCGACCGAGCCGAAGACGGTCGAGGAGTTGCAGGCGGCATTGACGCAGGCTTTTGATGCGGACCGGCCAACATTGATCCGGATGACCGCGGAATTATCTGCTTTCTGAAACAAGTGATCTTCAAATGAAATGGGCGGCTCATTTCGGAGCCGCCCATTATCGTTCTATTGGGTGAGACTGCTTACCAGCAGCTCACCAACACGGTCATGTCGCTGGCTTGTTTGGTCAGATCTTCCGGGGCCATGGACGCGCCGTTGACGGACAGGTCGACCTGGATGCCTTCTTGCGCCAACAGCGCGCGAATCGCGTCGCTGTTCACAGCAAAGTTCACCTCTTCGGGCAACTGCTGTGCGGACTGTGAGGCACGTGGCAGCAGCATGCCAAACACCGAACCACCTGCGTCAAATACGGGGCCGCCCCAGTCGCCAGGCTGTACGTTCAGTGCCAAACGGGTGAGCTCTTGCTCACCGCGCAGGCCTTTTACGTCTGCAAGTTGACCAAACGTCAGAGTTGGCGCGCCCAGGGCACCTTCGTAGGAATACCCGGCAACCGCTACATCGGACTGAATACGCGGGGCGCCTTCGCGCAAGGTTGCGACGTCGATAGGGGCCAGCGAGGACATGGGACTCAGGATGGCAATGCCAAGCGCCTCGTCGATTACAGAAACCTCTGCGTCATAGTCTTCTTCGATGGTGACTTTGGTGCAGTTCTGCACGGCTTCGGCGGTGGTTACCACGTGGCCTTTGCGGTCGATGAAGAAGCCGGAACGGGATTGTTTTGGTTTACGCACCTGCAGGCCGGAGATCAGATCGATGTTCTGTGCGGTGTCGTCACCAGCAGCTGGGTCCAGCACGCCGCCGATACGAGTGAAGCTGGCCTGCATTTCGCCGAGAATGCGGGTGCGGCGCTCTTCGTCATTTGCTGGCCACACCAGAGTGAAGCCTTTGATTTGGCCTTCTTTCAGGGAGACTTCAGTGTGGCTGACGATGTTGGCGTTCTGACCTGTCAGTACAAAGCTGGACTTCTTGCGCTCACGTGGGCCGTCCAGAGGGACAATCTCAAGCGTTTGCATGATGTCGTAGAGACCAAACAGGGTGTTCTGGTCGCCTTCTTGGCTGATCAGTAGAACCTGCGCGGGAATGTCACCGGAGGGCTGATACCGCACGAGGGGGTACTCGGAAGCGGCTTTCTGAACTACGCCCATCGGCACAACCATTTCGACGCCCGCGTCCAGATCGCTGACCAACTGCAGGTTCATGCCTTCCAGAACAGCAAAGAATTGCTGGCGCAGAGTGTCACGTTGCAGTGTTGTCATCACGCCGGTGACGTCAAAACCGTTGTCAGCCTGCCAGTTGGACATGGAGGCACGGGTGCCGCGGCCAAAGGAGCCGTCGATGGCGGAGTTGTAATATCCCGCCCATTTCAGCCACTCTTGTAGTGTTTTCTTTTCGTCACGGGACAGAGCTGCTTCGATCGCCCGGGCCTCACGTACAGTTTCGTCAGGCTGCGGAGGGGCAATTGGCGTGACCTCTGGTGCAGTCGGTGTTTCCACAATCACAATTTGCGTGTCTTGCTGTTCGATTTGAGCCGGTTGCTGACCGGAGAGTGCCGCTTGCGGATTAGCCAGTTGATTGGTGCCGACTGGCCAGAACTGGCTGCGGTATTCACGGGCGGTTGCCAAATAGGCGTCGACGGGAATCACGCCTTCCGACCGATACACGCGTAAAACGTTTTCTGCGTCCTCACGTAGGTATGGACCGACGGCAATGGCGTACCAACCACCACCAAGGGCAAAGCCGTTCACATCGTCCATACGTTGGGCGTAGGCGCGGATGTTTTCACTGGCTTGGGTCAAGCTGGGTTGAGCTTCGAGCTGTACCCAAACGATGTCATCTGAGGATTGAGCAGTGGCGGTAGTGACACTGAAAAGCAGTGCCACAAAAAGCGACAGAATAGTGCGCAGCATGTTGGTGGTAGTCCCTGAAACGCGTGACAATTGTTAATTAGAGGCTCTTTTATCAGGTTCGGCGCGGCTTGCACTCATAATTTGGTGAGCTTGGGCCTGCGGTGATGTTGACCCCGTGCAAGCTTGCGCATAAGCAAGACCCGCGTTTGGAAAGGGCTTTCACCATGGCACATAGCGACAGCAAACCGCGTAGCTTCCAAGAGATCATTCTGCGCCTTCAAAATTACTGGGCCGAAAAAGGCTGCGCTGTGTTGCAGCCTTATGACATGGAAGTGGGCGCAGGCACGTTCCACCCCGCGACGACATTGCGGTCCTTGGGCAGCAAGTCCTGGGCTGCGGCATATGTGCAACCGTCACGTCGCCCGACCGATGGGCGCTATGGTGAGAACCCGAACCGTTTGCAGCACTACTATCAGTATCAGGTGTTGATCAAACCAAGTCCACCCAACCTGCAGGAGCTGTACCTCGGTTCCTTGGCAGCGATTGGCGTAGACATGGAAATGCACGACATCCGCTTCGTTGAGGATGACTGGGAAAGCCCCACTCTGGGTGCTTGGGGCCTTGGCTGGGAAGTTTGGTGTGATGGCATGGAAGTCAGCCAGTTCACCTATTTCCAACAGGTTGGTGGTCACGATTGTCACCCTGTGTCTGGTGAGCTGACTTATGGTCTGGAGCGTTTGGCGATGTATGTGCTGGGCGTCGATCATGTGATGGACATGCCTTACAACGATCCGCAAACTGAAATTGCGCTGACCTATGGCGATGTGTTCAAGCAAACAGAGCAGGAATACAGCCGTTGGAACTTTGACGTGGCCAATACCGATGTTTTGCTGAAGCAATTTGAAGAGGCGGAAGCTGAGTGTGAGAAGATTCTCGCACAGGCGCAAGTGGACCCAAAGACCGGCAAGCGTATCATCATGGCGCATCCGGCTTATGACCAGTGTATTAAAGCATCCCATCTGTTCAACTTGCTGGACGCGCGTGGCGTGATTTCGGTGACAGAGCGGCAGGCCTACATCGGTCGCGTGCGGGCATTGGCAAAACAATGTGCCGATGCGTTTGTGCAGACAGAGGCCGGTGGCTACGCGGCGTGAGCCGCTTAAGCCAGGCCGGGCAACAAGACTTTGGCGCCGTCGGCCACCATACCGACGGCTATTGCTATCAAGACCATGCCCATCAGGCGGGTCATAATTGTGCGGGCAGTGTTGCTGAGGTAGCGGCCGATGTTGCCGGCGAAGTAAAACACTATCGCGATCATCAACAAAACCAGCACAACGCAACCCGCGTAGATGCCCCACTCAGATGGCTTTTGCACCTGTTGCGCATAGAGGATCAAAGTGGTGATGGTCCCGGGGCCAACCAGCATCGGGAAGGTCATGGGATAAAACGCAATGTTGTCTGCATCCGACTCGTGCATGACCTCGCGTTCCCGTTCGGTGCCGTGGTGCGCGGTGCTGCGTCGTCCATTGAGCATCAGAAAACCAATTTGTACCAGCACCATGCCACCCGCGACGCGGAATGCGTCCACAGAGACACCAAAGAACTCAAGGATCGAGGTGCCCGAGATCGCGATGATCACGCAGGAAACAGCAGTGTAGGTGAGGATCTTGATGGCAGCGCGGCGTTGTTCGGCTTGATGCAGGTCTTCCGTCAGGCCTAGGAACACCGGCAGGTTGATGAAGGGGTTCATAACGGCGAACAAAGCGCCAAACATGGCGATGGCGAAGCTTTCGGACATTTCCACCCCTTTGAAGGCCTGAAGAAATCACTTAAATCAGCACCAACTGTGCCGTGGTCTCGTAAAGCGCGCAATAGAAACAATACCCATTGAGGGAAGGTAAACGCATGACTGGAAAATTGCTTGGAGGGCTGATTGTGCTGACAGCTTTGATTGGCGGCGTCGCCATGTATTGGTTGCAGATTTACGGATACTATGACGCTGTGCCTGCATCCGACATGCAGGATGATGTGCAGCTGACCCTTTTGGTGAATGGTCAGGCCGAGCCGATCCTTTATGAGAACTTCGAAGCGATAGACAGCGAGAGCTCGCCGATCCGGTTTCGCGCGTGTTTCACCACTACGATGAGCGCGGCGATGCTGACAGAAACTTATGAGATGTTGGAGAAGGCTGAGCCGCGCAACGCGCCCGGATGGTTTGAGTGCTTTGATGCCAAGGAAATTGGTCAGTCGATTGAGAGCGGTGAGGCGCTGGCGTTCCTGGGGCAGAAAGACGTGCTGTATGGCATTGATCGCATTGTGGCGATCTTGCCGGATGGGCGTGGGTTTGCCTGGAATGAAATCAATGCATGCGGTGAGATTGCCTTTGACGGCAAACGTTTGCCCGCGCATTGTCCCCCTCGACCAACGGAGTGAGCTTTATGGATCAGGTGTTTGTTGTCCCGGAAATGATCACGGCCACCTTGGGGTTTGCCGTGTTCCTGTTGGGCGCGCGCATGACCCGCAAGGTCGCGTTTTTACGGGAGTTCAACATTCCTGAGCCGGTCACAGGCGGTTTGATCGCAGCGGCAATCTTTGCGCTGTTTACAGCCATCTCCGGCGTGGGTCTAAGCTTTGAAACCGCCGCGCGGGATTACTTCCTTGTGGTGTTCTTTGCTGGAATTGGTTTGAATGCGCGATTGTCGGACCTGCTGTCTGGCGGAAAGATTCTGGCGCTTTTGTTGGTGCTGACTCTCGGAACGATCATTGTGCAAAACGTTGTTGGTGTAGCTGGAGCCACTATGTTTGGTCTCTCCGTGCAGTCAGGGGTTTTATTTGGCTCTGCAGCCTTGATTGGCGGGCACGGAACCGCCATCGCTTGGGCGCCTAATGTAGCTTCTGCAACAGGTGTGAATAGTGCGGCAGAACTTGGTGTGGCTATGGCGACACTTGGATTGATTGCAGCCTCATTGGTTGGTGGCCCAATTGCCAAGTTTCTGGTTGCGCGAAATGAGCTTTCGTCCAGCCACGAAGGGGATGGTGACGTGGTTGGTGTGTCTTTTGAAGATGAAAACAACGCTTCTGAGATTAGTCATGTGAGCTTGATGCGGGTGATGCTGTCGTTGCATGTCGCAATAATTCTGGGCTACGCGTTGCATGAAGTATTGGATGAAATGGGGCTGATGCTGCCCTTGTTTGTGCCGTGCCTGATCGTTGGGATCATTATCGGCAATCTGCGTCAGTTGCTCGCGCCCAAAGCACCACCTGTGGCGCGCACGCCAACTTTGGCTGTGATCTCGGAGTTTGCACTGGGCGTGTTTCTTGCAATTTCTCTGATGACGCTGGATTTCTCCACACTGAGCGGAGCTGGGTTGGCGATTATGGCAACTGTGGGCGCGCAAACGCTGATCACCGTCGTTCTGGTAATTCTAGTACTCTTTCCAATTCTGGGCCGAAACTATGATGCCGCCGTGCTGGCGTCCGGCTTTGCAGGGTTTTCGCTTGGTGCGACGCCCACGGCAATTGCCAATATGACTGCTGTGACCAAACGATACGGCCCTGCGCCCATAGCTTTTGTCGTTTTACCCTTGGTTTCAGCCTTTTTTGTCGATATCGCGAACGCGATTGTCATCCAATCCATCGTGAACTTCTAAGGACCCGTCATGCCTGATCTGCTGATCGAACTTTTCTCCGAAGAAATCCCCGCACGTATGCAGGCGCGGGCCGCTGACTATCTTAAGAAAAAGGTCACGGATGGTTTGGTTGAGGCTGGTTTGACCTATGCACACGCGCGTGCCTTTTCCACACCGCGACGCTTGACGCTGGCGATTGAGGACCTGTTGGCGGAGAGCCCGACAGTTAAGGAAGAGCGCAAAGGTCCAAAGGTCGGCGCGCCAGACAAAGCCATTGACGGCTTTCTGCGTGGCGCGGGAGTGTCCCGCGAAGATCTGGAAGAGCGCGAGACGCCAAAAGGCCCGGTGTACTTTGCGTCCATCACTAAGCCGGGGCGCGCTGCGGCGGAGATTGTGGCCGAGGTTCTGGAAGACACAATTCGGAACTTCCCTTGGCCAAAATCCATGCGCTGGGGCACGGGTAGCCTTCGGTGGGTACGCCCGCTGCACTCGATCCTGTGTATCCTGAGTGCCGAAGATGGTCACAACGTTGTTCCGTTGGATATTGACGGCCTCAAATCCGGTGACACCACCGAAGGCCATCGCTTTATGGGCAGTGGTCGGTTCACAGTGCACGGTTTTGAAGATTATGAGATCAAGCTGAAGCGCGACCGGGTGATTTTGAACGCCGAAGAGCGCGCCGAAACTATCTGGAACGACGCCACCAATATGGCGTTTGCCCAAGGGTTGGAGTTGGTTGAGGACAAAGGTCTGTTGGCCGAGGTTGCAGGTCTTGTAGAATGGCCGATTGTGTTGATGGGTGGTATTGCCGAGGACTTCCTTGGCCTGCCGCCAGAGGTGCTGCAGACCTCGATGAAAGAGCACCAGAAGTTCTTCTCGGTGAAGAACCCGAAGACAGGGCGCATCGAGAAGTTTGTGACCGTTGCCAACCGCGAGACCAAAGACAATGGCGAGACCATTCTTGCTGGCAACCAAAAGGTGTTGTTTGCGCGCTTGTCGGACGCGAAGTTCTTTTGGGAAAACGACATTCGCGTGGCTTCTTCCGGGGCAGATGCATGGCTTGAGAGCCTGAAAAACGTTACCTTTCATAACAAGCTCGGCAGCCAAGGGGATCGCATCGCCCGCATCGCAGCACTGGCAAGCGAAGTTGCACCGGTGACTGGTGCGTCCTTTGGCGAGGCGGACAAGGCCGCGCGCTGGGCCAAAGCGGATCTCAGCTCCGAGATGGTATATGAGTTCCCGGAACTTCAAGGCCTGATGGGGCGGTATTACGGTGAGGCGGCGGGTCATTCTGCAGCGGTCGCCGCGGCTGCAGAAGAGCACTACTCACCGCTTGGTCCGTCTGATGATGTGCCTGCCGCACCGGTGTCGGTGGCGGTTGCGATGGCGGACAAGCTTGACACACTAACGGGGTTCTGGGCGATTGACGAAAAGCCAACCGGCTCCAAAGATCCGTTTGCGCTGCGTCGCGCGGCGCTGGGCGTGATCCGTTTGATTCTGGAAAACAACCTACGCCTGTCACTGGATGCGCATTTCGACCGTCAACTTTTGCGTCACAAGGCGCATGAAACGCAGGACGACAAACTGGCGGCGGCACTGGCCAAAGATTTGGAGCAGGAGATCGCGGAGCATGGTGTGCTGGGCGCAGTCGTGCACACGGTCAAAGCGGCCATTGACGGCGAATTGCCAAAGCACATTGACACGTTGCGGGAGACACTGCCGGATACGTCTGCTGACCTGCTTTCTTTCTTCCATGACCGCCTTAAGGTCTATCTGCGTGATCAGGGCGTGCGCCATGACGTGATCGACGCCTGCATTGCGATGCCGGGCAATGATGACCTTGCACTGTTGGTGGCACGTGCGCGAGCGTTGCAGGATTTTGTTGGTTCCGAAGACGGCGAGAACCTGCTGCAAGGGTTCAAACGCGCGAATAACATCCTGAGCCAGGCCGAGGAAAAAGACGGCGTGGAATACTCCTATGGCGCGGATGTAAAATTTGCTGAAGACGATAGCGAAAAGGCTCTGTTTGCCGCGCTTGATGCTGCCGAAGGTGCCATTGCTTCCGCCATCAAGGCCGAAGACTTTGCCTCCGCGATGGGGACCATGGCGACGTTGCGCGCGCCGATTGATGCATTTTTCGAGGCGGTGCAGGTGAACAGTGACAATGATATTGTGCGCCGCAACCGTTTGAACCTGTTGTCGCGCATTCGCGTGATCTGTCTTCAGGCGGCGGACCTGACCCGCGTCGAAGGCTAACAGTCCAAAATCGGCGCGGCGGAACAGCAAAGGCTTGTTTCGCCGCGCCGCCGGTCTATGCTGCGATGCGCAACAAATAGGTGCCGCAGTGCAGCAGAACGATCCAAACATCACCTTGATCACCCCCGACGCTCCTATGAGCCCTGCCACGCACGGCGGGCGTGCCAAATGTTTGCAGCGTCTGTTTCGGCTGGACCTGCCTGTTCCGACAACTGTGGCGCTGTCGTTTGACGCGGTGCATGGGCTAGCCGCCGGCGATCTGCCTGACATGACGGAAATGCTGGCGCCATTTGATGACAATCAGCTGTTGTGTGTGCGCCCAAGTTCTGAAGATCCCGATTGGGGTGGTCCCGGGGCGATTCTAAATATCGGTATGAATGATGCTTTATTGGGTCAGCTCAGCGAGAGCATTGGTGCGGAGGCCGCAACCAAGCTCTATTTGAAGTTTATTCAGTCCTATTCTACCCATGTCGCACGGCTTGATCCGGACATATTTGACGATCTTGACAGCGGTTCAGTGGACGCAGTTTCCGGCTATTTGGCCGCCTATGAGGATGAGGCTGAGGAGCCCTTTCCACAAGCGCTTGAAACTCAGCTGATTGGTGTGTTGCGGTCCATGGCGCGTGCGTGGGAAGGCACAACCGCGCGACTGTTGCGCCAGGCCAAAGGTGCGCCAGCGGATGCTGGGCTCGGTCTGGTTATTCAGGCGATGGCGCTTGGTGTTGGCAAAGGTGAAAGCGGTAGCGGCGTGCTGCAGCTTGTGAACAGCGATACGGGCTTACCACAAATCACGGGCCGGTATCTGAGCCAGTCGCAGGGGCGAGATGCTCTGCAATCTGGCGCAGCTGCGTTGTTTTTGCAGCAGGACGAGCGCGGACCTTCGCTGGAAGAAAAGGCGCCGCAGGCGTTTGATCAACTAATCGAGTTTTCGATTCTGATGCGCAAACGGTTGCGTGAAGAAATGCAAATTGAGTTTACGCTTGAAAACGGGAAACTCCGTATTTTGGATGGTGTACGCGTGCAGCGAAGTGCCCGCGCGGCAGTTCGTATGGCAGTGTCTTTGGCGGGCGACAAGATTATTCCACGCGAAGAAGCCTTAATGCGGGTAGAGCCCCGGGCACTCAACGAGTTGTTACACCGTCAGGTGGACCCTGAGGCAGAGCGAGACGTTCTGGGCTTTGGAATAGCGGCCAGTCCAGGCGCGGCCACTGGCAAAATTGTGTTTACGGCGGCTGAGGCACAGGCTGCCGCAGCTCGTGGCGAGGCCTGCGTTTTAGTTCGACGGGAAACCAATCCAGAGGATATTCGAGGAATGCATGCCGCCAGTGCGGCCCTGACAGAACGCGGTGGGATGACTAGCCATGCGGCGGTGATTGGGCGTGGCCTTGGTCTGCCCTGTGTTGTCGGCGCAACGTCGATGCGGTTTCAAGTTCGTAAAAAACGGATCGTGGCGGCGGATGGCCGGGTCTTCACAGAAGGTGATGTGATCACTGTGGATGGCACAAATGGACAGATTTTGGCGGGTGAACCGAGAATGCTCGAAGCGGCGCTGGATGACTCCTTTCAGACCCTGATGGACTGGGCAGATGAAAGCCGCGACATTGGTGTGCGCGCCAACGCAGATACGCCGGCGGATGCCAAGACGGCACTGGCTTTCCAAGCGGAAGGCATTGGGCTTTGTCGAACGGAACACATGTTTTTTGAAGCAGACCAGCTGATCGCTATGCGTGAGGTAATCTTTGCCAACGGTCCGGAAGATCGCAGCGTGGCTTTGCAGGCGCTTTTGCCGATGCAGCGCGAGATGTTTGTTGAGCTCTTTGAGCTGATGGATGGGCGGCCGTTGTGCATTCGACTTTTTGATCCCCCCTTGCATGAGTTCCTGCCAACTGACCGGGCGGGGATACGGGATCTGGCAGAAGCGCTGAACCTGCCGCTTTCGGATGTCACAAGGCGAGTCGAGGCGCTAGGAGAATACAACCCGATGTTGGGCATGCGCGGCGTGCGATTAGGCATCACGGTCCCGGAAATTCTGGATATGCAAGCGCGGGCGATTTTTGAGGCAACATTGGATGCATGTGGTGACGATGACCCAGTGGTGCCTGAAATCATGATTCCATTGGTTTCGGCCAAACGCGAAGTAGAGCTGGTCAAAACCCGCATTGATGCGATTGCTGCAGCGGTAAAAACCGAGCGCGGGCGGGATTTCGACTATCGACTTGGCGTCATGGTGGAAACACCGCGGGCGGCTTTGCGAGCTGAAGACATCGCGCCTCATTGTGAGTTTTTTAGTTTTGGGACCAATGACCTGACCCAGATGACCTATGGTCTGTCGCGTGATGATGCAGGCCGATTTATGAGCCCCTACGTACAGCAAGGCGTCTTTCCTGAGGACCCCTTCCACACACTGGACCAAGAAGGCGTGGGTGAGTTATTGCGGCTTGGGGCAGAGCGCGGACGGCGAGCACAACCCGGGCTGACCCTGTCTGTCTGTGGGGAGCATGGCGGAAGTCCCGAATCGATTGCCTTCTGTCGCGAGATTGGTTTGGATTATGTCTCCTGTTCGCCATTTCGGGTGCCGGTCGCACGATTGGCAGCGGCCCAATTGGCGATTGCAGATAAGGTCAAATAAAATAAAGGGAAATTCGCCCTAAATTTGCTGATTTCCTGCCATACCTTTGGTGCGGCATTGTGTATTGGTGGACCATTTGGCCTTTTTCCTTTAAGAGACGCCTCGTTAATAGCTGCTAGGGGCGCCTTGCCCCGACATGAGGTTCCAATGCGCCAACTTATTGTTAGTGTTATTTCATTTGTTGTGACTGCTGGTTTAGCTTTCGCAGAGGCGACACCTTCCAACGTCGAAGACAAAGAGAAACCTCGTCAGCTAGTTCTGTTTGACGGCAAATCGCTGCGCGACATTTTTGGCACCAAGAAAAAGCAGACACCAACTGAGATCAGCTACAGCCGGGCTTTCATAGATAGCCAGCCCCAGGTCGCGGATCAGCACCGCACAGCGGAATGGCAGTGCCTGTCCGAGGCATTGTATTTCGAGGCTCGCGGTGAGAGCGTGAAGGGGCAATTTGCGGTGGCGGAAGTCATTATGAACCGCTCAAGTCATGCATCCTTCCCGGACAGCGTTTGTGGTGTGATCAATCAAGGCACTGCCAGCGGTCGTAAGTACCGGTGTCAATTCACTTATAACTGCGATGGTATCAGCAATAAGATACGTGAACATGGGGCGTATGAGCGAGTAGGTAAAGTGGCTCATCTGCTGTTAGATGGTGCACCTAAGCAGCTCACCGATGGTGCTACGCATTATCACACCAAGGCGGTTAACCCGCGTTGGGCGCGTACCTTTCCGCGGACCACTACGATTGGCGTGCACCACTTCTACCGTATGCCGACGCGGCTCTCTCAAAACTAACGTTTGACGCGATTTTGGGCGTTTAAGCGGCGTGTTGCGCCGCTTTCCGCTATGGTTTGCAGCGGTGTGTCCTGTTAAAGGCTGCTCATTCCCTTGTGCGAGGGACTGGCAACGGTACGGACAAACCTATGACTAATGAAATTCGATTGGCATTTGCCCACCCTTCCGAACGCGCAGAAGCAACGTCCGGGTCTGACCCGCTTGATCGGATCTCTTTGCGCGATCATATCGTTGAGGTCGAGATTGGTGCTTTCCAAGCAGAACGTGGGGCAACGCAAAGAGTGTGTTTCAATGTTGTTGTCGAAGTCTTACCGACAGGCGCAGCGGTGGTGGATGACGATGTGGATCGTATCCTCTCCTATGACAAGGTGACTGAAGCCATCGCTTTTGAATTGGCTGCGGAACGCCTCAATCTCTTAGAAACTTTGGCGGCGCGGGTGGCGGACCGGGTGCTTTTGGAGCCTCAGGCGCAGCGGGTTTTTGTGCGCATCGAAAAACTTGACCGTGGTCCGGGGGCCTTAGGCGTTGAGATTGTAAGGTCACGAAAGACGCATCTAGCTACGGTGGAAACACTGATTGAGGAAGAGCCACCAAAGCCGCGTGTAGTATACCTGACCAATGAGGCAAGGACTTCTAAGAACCTGTCCGGCTGGATAGACCAGCTTGAGGCTGCAGAACAGCCGCTGATATTGTGCGTTTGTGGCCCGGATGTATCTGCGCCGCAGACTGGCCAGGAACTTACGCAGCGGCGCGTGGACTTGCTGGCGATTGAGCAAAACGCCTGGATGCTGGCCGCTCGAGATAAGCGCTGTGTGGTTGTGGATAGGCGTACTGAGCTTGATTGGGCGATGAAAAATGGCCAGATTTGCGTCTGGGCGCCGTCTAAAATTGTATTGGATGCCGTAGAGGGTCCAGATGCGCCGCCCAGCGATGCCATCGGCATCGCAGCGTGGTTTGCGGAGGAGATGCAGGCGGAAGCATTCTGGGTTGTCGGGGCGGTAGACAGTAGTGAGGTTGCGCTTGAGACTGCTAATCGGCAGATCAACATCGAGCAGAGCACTCTCTAAGCTATTGCTTTTTGTCTCGCCTTTCCGCAAGCAGCCGATATGAAGACTTATTACCGTCCGATCGTGCAAACCGATGCCGCACGTCTTGAAACCGCAGTTACGCTCGCTGGCGGGTGGTGTTGGTTCACGCATGTTGAGGTGCTGTGTCGCGGCGAGGCCACCTTAATCATACCTGCTGACGAGGTTCCCACAGAGGTTCTAGCCAGATTGTGCGCCCCACGGGAGCCAATCTGTGATCTTGGTATGGATCAGCCACAGCTGATGGGTATTTTGAATGTCACGCCAGACAGTTTTTCTGACGGCGGGCAGTTTGCCGGCGCTGATGCGGCTGTGAGGCAAGCGAAAGCTATGAATGCGGCTGGTGCTCGCGTGATTGACGTCGGTGGGGAAAGCACACGACCAGGCGCAGATTTTGTTCCGGCCGAAGAAGAAATCGAACGTACCGCCCCGGTTATTCGGGAGATTTCGAGCAAGCTGGAAGCGCCGATCAGCATTGATACACGCAAATCGGAGGTCGCTAGGCAAGCTTTAGAGGCCGGGGCGTCGATGTTGAATGACGTGTCCGGGTTCACATATGATCCGCAGCTGGCGAAAGTTGCCAAAGAGGCAAACGTACCGGTTTGCGTGATGCACGCTCAGGGCGATCCGGCGACGATGCAGCAAAATCCAACCTATGAGGATGTTTTGCTTGATGTTTATGACTTCCTTGAAACACAAGTTGAGCGTCTCATTAACTTGGGGCTCGCACGGGGGCAGATCGTGGTGGACCCAGGCATTGGGTTTGGCAAAACCCTTGCGCATAACCTTGCTTTATTAGCGCGTTTGAGCCTGTTTCATGGTTTGGGTTGCCCCATTCTTTTAGGCGCGTCGCGGAAGAGATTTATCGGCACCATCGGCAAAGCTTCGCTTGCGCAACAGCGTATGCCGGGCTCCGTTGCGGTTGCGCTTGAAGGGGTGGCGCAAGGCGCGCAAATTGTGCGCGTACATGACGTGGCAGAGACCCGTCAGGCATTAAATCTGTGGCAGGCAGTGACGACAGGAGACTACAATGGCGCGTAAATTCTTTGGAAC
>Ga0189290_100128_pt1 | contig 56706 bp, 49 predicted proteins | sample UW140minimetaG_FD_130318 | JGI IMG/M metagenome (GOLD analysis project Ga0189290, IMG submission 130318) | Marine microbial communities from the Costa Rica Dome - UW140 mini metaG | ecosystem: Environmental > Aquatic > Marine > Oceanic > Photic zone | place: Costa Rica: the Eastern Pacific...
CGCTTTGAAGTCACCAAACTGCTTGGTGATCGCAGCGGTCAGCGTGGTTTTACCGTGGTCAACGTGACCAATGGTGCCGATGTTGCAGTGCGGTTTACTGCGCTCAAACTTTTCCTTAGCCATGATGGCCTCCTTAATGTTGAGGTGGGAAGCGGGCAGCCCGCTTCCCAAATTTTGTTATGCGTATTTCGCTTGAATCTCGTCGGAGATGTTCTGCGGAACCGGATCGTAGTGGTCGAACTGCATGGAGAACTGCGCACGGCCCGAAGACATGGAGCGCAGGTTGTTGATGTAGCCGAACATGTTGGCCAGAGGCACAAATGCGTCGATTGCTACAGCGTTACCACGTGGTTCCTGACCGGACACCTGCCCACGACGGGAGGTAAGGTCACCAATGATGCCACCGGTGTATTCTTCCGGTGTGATCACTTCCACTTTCATGATTGGCTCAAGCAGTTTCGCGCCAGCCAGCTTCATGCCTTCACGCATTGCCATACGAGCAGCGATTTCAAAGGCCAGAACACTGGAGTCCACGTCGTGGAACTTACCGTCGATCAGAGCAACCTTGAAGTCGATCACAGGGAAGCCTGCCAGAGGACCGGAGTCCATGACCGACTTGATACCCTTTTCAACACCCGGGATGTATTCCTTCGGAACAGCACCACCAACGATGCGGCTTTCAAAGGAGTAGCCTTCACCAGCTTCAGTCGGCATGATTTCCATTTTGACTTCAGCGTACTGACCGGAACCACCAGACTGTTTCTTGTGCGTGTAGGTATGCTCAATCGCTTTGGAGATGGTCTCACGGTAAGCCACCTGTGGCGCACCGATGTTGGCCTCAACCTTGAACTCACGCTTAAGACGATCCACGAGGATGTCCAGGTGAAGTTCGCCCATACCCTTCATGATGGTCTGACCGGATTCCAGGTCAGTTTCCACGCGGAAAGATGGGTCTTCGGCTGCCAGACGCTGCAGACCCTGAGACATTTTCTCTTGGTCAGCTTTGGTCTTAGGCTCAACAGCAATCTCGATCACCGGATCCGGGAAGGTCATGGTTTCCAGAACAACCGGGTCGTTGGTGGCGCAGAGTGTGTCACCAGTGGTTGTGTCTTTCAGACCTGCCAGCGCGATGATGTCACCAGCAAACGCTTCGGTGATTTCCTCACGGTTGTTGGAGTGCATCATCATCATACGACCGATGCGCTCTTTACGACCTTTTGTGGAGTTCAAGAGCGTGTCGCCCTTGCTCAGCACACCGGAGTAAATCCGGGTAAAGGTCAGGGAGCCAACAAACGGGTCGTTCATGATTTTGAACGCCAAGCCGGAGAACGCCATGTCGTCGTCTGCACGACGGGCAATGTTACGTTCTTCGGTTTCGTCACCTGGTTCAAAGCCCATGTAATCAACAACGTCGAGCGGGCTCGGCAGATAGTCGATTACGGCGTTGAGCAGAGGCTGAACACCTTTGTTTTTGAACGCGGAACCGCCCAGAACCGGCACAAATGCCATTTCCAGAGTACCTTTGCGCAGCAGTTTGCGCAGAGTTGGTACGTCAGGCTCTTCGCCTTCGAGATAAGCTTCCATGGCGTCGTCGTCTTGTTCGACAGCCGCTTCCACCATCTTGCCACGCCATTCGTCTGCCAGCTCTTTCAAGCTGTCACGGATAGGAGCTTTCACCCAAGATGCGCCGAGGTCTTCACCCTGCCACAGCCACTCTTCCATGGTCACCAGGTCAACCAAGCCTTCCAGCTCGGTTTCGGCGCCAATTGGGAAAGCGATTGGAACAGCGGTTGCACCGGTACGGTCTTCAATCATGTGAACACAGTTGAAGAAGTCCGCGCCGATTTTGTCCATCTTGTTGACAAAAACCATGCGTGGAACCTTGTAGCGGTCAGCCTGACGCCACACTGTTTCAGTCTGAGGTTCAACACCAGCGTTGGCGTCCAGAACACAGACAGCACCATCGAGAACCGCCAGCGAACGCTCAACTTCAATAGTGAAGTCAACGTGGCCTGGGGTGTCGATGATGTTCAGACGGTGCTTTGGAGAATCCGCGGATTGACCATCCTCGGTGCGCTCCCAGAACGTGGTCGTCGCAGCGGAGGTGATAGTGATACCACGTTCCTGTTCCTGCTCCATCCAGTCCATGGTGGCTGCACCGTCGTGCACCTCACCAATGTTGTGGGATTTGCCGGTGTAATACAGGATGCGCTCGGAGCAGGTGGTTTTACCTGCATCGATGTGCGCCATGATCCCGAAGTTACGGTAGTGCTCAAGCGTATATTCGCGTGCCATTGGTCTAATGTCCTCTGGGATTTACCAACGATAGTGGCTGAAGGCTTTGTTAGCTTCGGCCATCTTGTGCGTGTCTTCCCGCTTTTTAACGGCGGTACCGCGAGAGTTCACAGCGTCCAGAAGTTCACCTGCGAGGCGCTCTTCCATAGTGTTCTCGTTGCGGTTGCGCGACGCGGTGATCAGCCAGCGAATGGCCAATGCTTCACGACGCTCTGGACGCACTTCAACCGGTACCTGGTAGGTAGCACCACCCACACGGCGAGAGCGAACCTCAACCGATGGTTTGATGTTGTCCAGCGCTTCGTGGAACACTTCCACAGGGGCGCGCTTTACTTTGTCTTCAACGCGGTCGAGGGCGTTGTAGACAATCTTTTCTGCGACCGACTTCTTACCGTCGATCATCAGGTTGTTCATGAACTTGCTCAGCACCAGATCGCCAAATTTGGCGTCGGGCAGAATTTCGCGTTTTTCAGCGGCGTGACGACGTGACATATCAGCCTCTCCTTCTTACTTAGGACGCTTCGCGCCGTACTTCGAACGACGTTGCTTACGGTCTTTGACGCCTTGGGTATCCAAAACACCACGCAGGATGTGGTAACGGACACCCGGAAGGTCTTTTACACGACCGCCACGGATCAGAACCACAGAGTGCTCCTGAAGGTTGTGGCTTTCACCCGGGATGTAGGAGATCACTTCGTAACCGTTGGTCAGGCGAACCTTTGCAACTTTACGCATAGCGGAGTTCGGTTTCTTCGGCGTGGTGGTGTATACACGTGTGCACACGCCGCGCTTCTGAGGGCACTGCTCCAGGTGCTGCGACTTGGAGCGCTTGATTTTAGGCTGACGCGGTTTGCGGATCAGCTGCTGAATCGTTGGCATAGGGTCTCTTTCCTATTGCTTCCATTTATACGCCGGGCTGACGCCCAACGCGGTTATCTGATTTTTCACGCCTTGTGCGAACACAAGCGTAAAAACCGCAATCGTTTCCATTCCGAGGCAAACGACGCGGTGAGGTCTCAGAGGTTGCGGTCTTCAAAGTAGACCGGAACTTGACCACTACAGGTGTGAAACGGCTCAGGATACACTTGTCCCACTGCCGGATAGGCGCGCGTATATGGGGAGTCGCGACGCTTGTCAACAGCCGCCCTGTTGCGCTGCCGCGCTGGCCCTGCCAATGTGCGCGCAACGACAGGAGAGGCAAAATCATGATCGACAGCAGGGACATGCAGATGATTGGTCTGTGCCGTTTTTCCTACCCCGCTCTAGGCGGATTTCAAGTGGAACATGAAACCATCGAAGACCGCATTGCCTTCCTTTATGCAGAGAAGCGGCTGGAGGAACGGTTCCAATTGATGGAGACCGTGGCCCTGCCCTGCCTACGCGCTCAAACCGACCAGAATTTTGAGATGATTATCGTGATTGGCGACACCTTGCCAAAACATCATGTGGACCGTCTGCAAGACATTACGGCCGACATTCCGCAAGTCTCGATAGTCGCCCATGAGCCAAAACCGCACCGCCCACTGATGAAAGAACTGATCAACGGCGCGCGCAAGGATCCCAAGGCGCCGTGTTTGCAATTCCGCCATGATGATGACGACGCCATTTCCGTGGATTTTTTTGAAAGGTTCCGTGAAGCGGTGAATGCAGTGCCAGGCCTGTTGGAGAACCGTAGCGTCGCCTTTGACTGGAACCGGGGCATCATTGCCGAAATGAGTGGCGAGGGGATCGCCGCTACGGACACGGTCCGCAATCTCTATGTGGCGTCGTTGGGAATGTATGTGCGCGGTGGCTGTCCCCTCACGATCATGAACTTCCGTCACGGGATCATGAACCAATTCATGCCCACCGTGTCTTTCACCGATACACCAATGTGGGTGCGCACCCACAATGGCTACAACGACAGTCGCCAGAAAAAGGTCAAACCGGTGCCGGTGGAGCCATTGACGCTGGAGCAGGAAGCGGAGTTCAAAGCCCGCTTTGCCATCGACGTGGATCAGGTGCGCGCCACTTTTTCCTGAGACAGCTTGCGCCCGCGCAATAGGGTGAACACCCCTGCCCCCACAACAATCGTTGCACCGGCGAGCGTGATGGGATCAGGCCAATCGCCAAATACCGCAAAGCCGAGGATCAGCGCCCAGAGCAAACCGCTGTAGCGGAAGGGCGCGATAAAGCTGACTTCACCGACGCGCATCACCAGCACGGAAAACAGATACCCGCCCAAGATAAACAGCGCCGCGCCGCTGAGCAGCCCCCATTGACGGCCATCGAGGGTGACCCATTCGCCGCCCAGGCTGGCTACTCCGGCAAATACCATGACACCAAGCGAGGCAACTAAGGTCACCGTCAAAGACGGCACGTTGGGAGACATCTTGCGCGTGGACAGGTCTCGCAACGTGACAAATGCCACCGCGACCATGGCGTAGATCGCATATTGATCAAAGCCTTCCGGCCCCGGTCTTACAATCAACAGCATACCGCAAAAACCAGCCGCAATCGCCGATGCTCTACGCCAGCCGACCGTCTCGCCAAAAAACAATGCGCCACCAAGAGTGACGGTCAAAGGCAGGATTTGCAGAATCGCCGTCACATTGGCCAAAGGCATGTGATACAGTGCCGTGATAAAGAAATAGGCCGCGCCAATTTCGGCAAAAGTGCGGATTATCACCAGCGTCCAGTCATGGCGTGACAGGCTCCAGCGCAGCTTGCCCAGCGATATGGCCAAGCCCCAGATCAACACAGAAGCCAATAACCCACGCAGAAACAACATCTGAAACAACGGCACATCCGTGCCCAGAGATTTGACCAAAGTGTCGTTAAACGTGAACGCCGCCATCGAGCACATCATGAGAAGCGCGCCCTTGGTGTTGTCTGACATCGCCGCCATCTTCAGCCTCCCCCAACCTGCAACCGCGCGACACTAGGACCGCCTGCTGGCTTTGCCAATACCCCGGTTTCTCATTCCGCAAATCTCAGTCCAAACGCAAAAAGGGCCCCCGGCGTGTCGCCGGAGGCCCTTTCTAAATGCGTAAGATCGATGGTTTAGTCGAACTCGCGGCTTTCCGGTGTTTCCACCAGACCGCTGTCAAACACATCATCTGCGGTCACATCTTCAACCGGTGCGGCCAGACGTGCGGCGGCTTCCGCCTCCTCACGACGCGCTTCCACAACCACGTTGTCCCGCTCAGACGCAACACGACGTACTTTCTGCGTCGCACCACCGGTACCTGCCGGGATCAGACGGCCCACGATGACGTTCTCTTTCAGACCAACCAGCTTGTCTTTCTTACCTTGGACAGAGGCCTCGGTGAGAACACGGGTGGTTTCCTGGAACGATGCCGCAGAGATGAAGGACCGGGTCTGAAGCGACGCCTTGGTGATACCAAGCAAGATTGGCTCACCTTTGGCAGGGCGACGGCCTTCGGCCAGCGCCTTTTCATTGGCGGTATCAAATTCAATCTTCTCAACATGTTCGCCTTTGAGCAGGGTGGTTTCACCAGAATCCTGGATTTCCCACTTCTGCAACATCTGGCGCACAATCACTTCGATGTGCTTGTCGTTGATCTTCACACCCTGCAGGCGATACACGTCCTGCACTTCGTCGATCATGTAATCCGCCAGCGCTTCAACACCCATAATGGCAAGGATGTCGTGCGGTGCTGGGTTACCGTCCATGATGTAGTCGCCCTTCTGCACGAAGTCGCCTTCCTGCACCGGGATGTGTTTGCCTTTAGGCACCATGTATTCCACGGTTTCCATGGACTCATCAGACGGTTCAATCGCGATGCGGCGCTTGTTCTTATAGTCGCGGCCAAAGCGCACGTAACCATCGATTTCAGCGATGATCGCGTGGTCTTTTGGACGACGGGCTTCGAACAGTTCGGCCACACGTGGCAGACCACCTGTAATGTCCTTGGTCTTGGCGCCTTCACGCGGGATACGCGCGATAACGTCACCAGCTTTCACATCCTGTACGTCTTCAATCGACAGAACTGCGTCTACAGACATTGGGTAGTGTACTGGGTTGCCTGCGTCGTTACGTACCGGCTCACCGTCTGCATCCACCAAGATTACTTCTGGTTTCAGCTCGTTGCCTTTTGGCGCGGAACGCCAGTCGGTCACGATTTTCTGGGTCATGCCGGTCGCGTCATCGGTCTCATCGCGGATAGAGATACCCACGGTCAGATCAACGAACTTCGCCTTACCGTCTTTTTCCGCCAGAATTGGCAGTGTGTACGGATCCCATTCAAACATCTTGTCGCCGAAGTTGACAGCCTGACCATCTTTGACAAACAGCTTGGAACCGTAGCCAACTTTGTGGCTAGCGCGCTCGTCGCCGTCTTCGCCCTGAATGATCAGCTTCATGTTGCGGCCCATCACCAGAATCTCGCCATTGGCGTTCTCCAGAGTGTTGGCGTTTTCAAAGACGATCTTGCCTTCCTGGCTTGCTTCCAGGAACGACTGTTGACCACCCTGCGCAACACCACCGATGTGGAAGGTCCGCATCGTCAGCTGTGTACCAGGTTCACCAATCGACTGTGCTGCGATGATACCCACGGCTTCGCCAGTGTTCACCATTGTACCACGTGCAAGGTCACGACCGTAACACATGGCGCAGACACCTTCTTCTGCCTCACATGTCAACGGGCTGCGGATCCGCATGGTTGCCACGCCGGCTTCGTCAATTGTGTCCGCCATGCGCTCGTCGATCAACTGACCGTGTGCGACCAGAACTTCGTCTGTACCTGGCTTCGTCACATCCTCAGCCGCAACACGGCCCAGAACACGCTCTGCCAGAGACGCCACAACTTCACCGTCATTGACTGCCGCTTCGGCGGTGATCGCCGCATCAGTCCCACAGTCATGCATACGCACAATGCAGTCCTGAGCCACGTCCACCAGACGACGTGTCAGGTAACCGGAGTTCGCTGTTTTCAAAGCCGTATCTGACAGACCCTTACGGGCACCGTGGGTGGAGTTGAAGTACTCCAGAACGGTCAGACCTTCTTTAAAGTTCGAGATAATCGGTGTCTCGATGATGTCGCCGTTTGGCTTGGCCATCAGACCGCGCATACCGCCCAGCTGTTTCATCTGCGTAACAGAGCCACGCGCACCGGAGTGCGCCATCATGTAGACCGAGTTTGGTTCCGCTTCCGAGCCGTCCTCGTCACGCTGCGAGGAGGAGATCGTACCCATCATCGCGTCGGTGACTTTGTCGTTACACTTGGACCAGGCATCGACAACTTTGTTGTACTTTTCGCCCTGAGTGATCAGGCCGTCCATGTACTGTTGTTCAAAGTCTTTCACCTGATCACGGGTGCCGTCGACGATGGTCCATTTGTTGTCCGGGATCACCATGTCGTCTTTACCAAACGAAATGCCAGCCTTGAACGCTTCGCGGAAGCCCATGGTCATGATCTGGTCACAGAAGATCACGGACTCTTTTTGACCACAGTAGCGATAGACGGTGTCAATCACGTTCTGTACGTCTTTTTTCCGCAGCAGCTTGTTCACCAGCTCAAACGGCGCTTTGGCGTTCTTTGGCAGAAGCGAGCCCAAACGCACACGACCTGGTGTGGTTTCGAAACGCTCAAAGATCTCCAGACCGTTTTCATCAAACTGAGGAATACGGGCGGTGATTTTGGTGTGCAAATGCACGGTGCCATTGTCCAGCGCGTATTGAACTTCCTCGATCGAGGAGAACACCATACCTTCACCCTTCATGCCTTCACGCATGATGGTGGTGTAGTACAGGCCCAAGATCATATCCTGCGACGGAACGATGATTGGCGCACCGTTGGCCGGGGACAGAACGTTGTTGGTGGACATCATCAGAACACGCGCTTCCAGCTGGGCTTCAAGGCTCAGAGGAACGTGCACAGCCATTTGGTCGCCGTCGAAGTCCGCGTTAAACGCAGAACATACAAGCGGGTGCAGCTGGATTGCCTTACCTTCGATCAAAACCGGCTCAAACGCCTGAATGCCCAAACGGTGCAGCGTTGGCGCACGGTTCAGCATGACGGGGTGTTCGCGGATTACTTCGTCCAGAATATCCCAAACTTCGGGACGCTCTTTTTCCACCAGCTTCTTGGCCTGCTTCACAGTGGACGACAGACCTTTGGCTTCCAGACGCGAGTAGATGAACGGCTTGAACAGCTCGAGCGCCATCTTCTTAGGAAGACCACACTGGTGCAGTTTCAGTTCCGGACCGGTCACAATGACCGAACGGCCAGAGAAGTCGACGCGCTTACCCAAAAGGTTTTGACGGAAACGACCCTGCTTACCTTTCAGCATGTCAGACAGCGATTTCAGCGGACGCTTGTTGGCGCCAGTGATCACGCGGCCACGACGGCCGTTGTCAAACAGCGCATCCACAGATTCCTGCAGCATCCGCTTTTCGTTGCGAACGATGATATCAGGCGCGCGCAGTTCAATCAGACGCTTCAGACGGTTGTTCCGGTTGATCACACGACGGTAGAGGTCGTTGAGGTCAGACGTCGCAAAGCGGCCACCATCCAGCGGCACCAGCGGGCGCAGCTCTGGCGGAATCACTGGGATCACGGTCAGGATCATCCATTCAGGACGGTTGCCGGACTCGATGAAGCTTTCCACAACTTTCAGACGCTTGATGATCTTCTTTGGCTTCAGTTCACCAGTCGCTTCGGCCAAATCGGCACGCAGCTGCTCGGCTTCAGATTCCAGATCGATCTGGGACAGCATCTCACGGATGGCTTCGGCGCCGATGTTGGCGGTGAAGGCGTCCATGCCGTATGCGTCCTGCGCATCCATGTACTCTTCTTCGGTCATCATCTGGCCGTACTGCAAGTCGGTCAGACCAGGCTCGATAACAACGTAGTTTTCAAAGTACAGCACACGTTCCAGATCACGCAGTGTCATGTCCAGCATCAGGCCGATGCGGCTTGGCAGCGATTTCAGGAACCAGATGTGCGCAACCGGCGCAGCCAGTTCGATGTGACCCATGCGCTCGCGACGCACTTTCTGAAGCGTAACTTCAACACCACATTTTTCGCAGACAACGCCGCGATATTTCATGCGCTTATATTTGCCGCAGAGACATTCGTAGTCTTTGATTGGGCCAAAGATACGCGCACAGAACAGACCGTCCCGCTCAGGCTTGAACGTACGATAGTTGATGGTTTCCGGCTTTTTGATCTCACCGTAGGACCACGACAGGATCCGCTCAGGCGACGCGAGAGACACTTTGATTTCATCAAAAGTCTTTTGCGGTGCAAGCGGGTTAAACGGGTTTTTCGTCAGTTCCTGGTTCATTTTGATACCTCAAATTTGGTTGGGAGGGGAGTGGTAGGGGTGGGGGCTGACGCCCTCACTCACCTTCCTCCGTATCCAGGAGTTCCATATTCAGGCCGAGGCCCCGAACTTCTTTCACCAGAACGTTAAACGATTCTGGGACGCCCGCTTCGAAGTTGTCCTCGCCCTTGACGATGCTTTCATAGACCTTGGTCCGGCCTGCCACGTCATCCGACTTCACAGTCAGCATTTCCTGCAGGGTGTAGGCGGCGCCGTAAGCTTCCAGAGCCCAGACTTCCATCTCACCAAAGCGCTGACCACCGAACTGTGCCTTACCACCCAGCGGCTGCTGTGTGACCAAGGAGTACGGACCAGTGGAACGCGCGTGGATTTTGTCGTCCACCAGGTGGTGCAGTTTCAGCAGGTACTTGATGCCGACGGTCACAGGGCGGGCAAACTGCTCACCTGTGCGGCCGTCAAACAGCTGCGATTGACCACTTTCGGAGAAGCCTGCACGCACCAGAGCGTTGTTCACGTCGCCTTCTTTGGCGCCATCAAACACTGGCGTCGCGATTGGCACACCGTTGGTCACGTTGCCTGCCGCTTCGAGAAGCTGACCTTCGTCCATGCCGGAGATGCCTTCTTCGTAGACATCATCGCCATAGGCCAAGTGCATGGCTTCACGCACAGGTGTCAGATCGCCGGAGCGACGGTATTCCTGCAGCGCTTCATCCACGTTCACACCCAGACCACGTGCGGCCCAACCCATGTGGGTCTCAAGGATCTGACCAACGTTCATACGCGACGGAACGCCAAGTGGGTTCAGACAGAAGTCAACCGGCGTACCATCTGCGAGGAACGGCATGTCTTCCATAGGCACAACCTTGGAAATAACACCTTTGTTCCCGTGACGACCGGCCATCTTATCGCCTGGCTGAAGCTTGCGCTTCACAGCGATGAAGACTTTGACCATCTTCATCACACCGGGTGGCAGGTCGTCGCCACGACGGACTTTCTCGACCTTGTCCTCAAAGCGGTGCTCAAGAGCCCGTTTCTGGATTTCGTACTGCTCGTTCAGAGCCTCAACAATCTGGGCGTCTTTCTCATCTTCCAGAGCAAGCTGCCACCACTGACCACGGCTCAGGGAGTTCAGCAGTTCCTCGGAGATTTCCGAGTTTGCTTTCACGCCTTTTGGACCTTTAACAGCCACTTTACCGAGGATCATGTCTTTCAGACGGGCGTAGATGTTGCGGTCCAGGATCGCCAGTTCGTCGTCACGGTCACGTGCCAGACGTTCGATCTCTTCACGCTCAATCTGCAGCGCACGTTCGTCTTTTTCCACACCATGGCGGTTAAATACACGCACTTCTACAACCGTACCGAAGTCACCAGGCTTCACGCGCAGCGAGGTGTCGCGCACGTCAGAGGCTTTCTCACCAAAGATGGCGCGCAGAAGTTTTTCTTCCGGCGTCATTGGGCTCTCGCCCTTTGGCGTGATCTTTCCAACCAGAATGTCGCCCGGCTCTACGTCCGCACCGATGTACACGATGCCAGCCTCGTCGAGGTTACGCAGCGCTTCTTCACCGACATTTGGAATGTCGCGGGTGATTTCTTCTGGCCCCAGCTTAGTGTCACGTGCGGCAACTTCGAATTCTTCGATATGAACCGAAGTAAACACGTCGTCACGCGCGATGCGCTCGGAGATCAGGATGGAGTCTTCGTAATTGTAACCGTTCCAAGGCATAAACGCGACAACCACGTTTTTACCCAGAGCCAGTTCACCGATATCGGTGGATGGACCGTCGGCAATCACTTCGCCCTTGGCAACCGTGTCACCCACTTTCACCAGCGGACGCTGGTTGATGCAGGTGTTCTGGTTGGAACGCTGGAACTTGCGCAGACGATAGATGTCCACGCCCGCGTCGCCCAGCTCCAGATCGGAGGTGGCGCGGATCACGATACGCTGCGCATCCACTTGGTCGATGATGCCTGCGCGCTTCGCCTGAATGGCCGCGCCGGAGTCGATCGCCACTTTTTCCTCGATACCAGTACCCACCAGTGGTGCTTCCGCACGCAGCAGTGGCACCGCCTGACGTTGCATGTTCGAACCCATCAGAGCCCGGTTCGCATCGTCGTTTTCAAGGAATGGGATCAGAGAGGCCGCAACAGACACCAGCTGTTTCGGACTCACGTCGATCAGGTCCACGTTTTCCGAAGCCGCCAGCGTGTATTCGCCAGACTGACGGGTGTTCACAAACTCATTGGTGAACTTGCCGTTGTCGTCCAAAGACGCGTTGGCCTGCGCCACAGTGTGACGCTGCTCTTCGGTTGCGGACATGTAGTTCACCTCATCGGTGACCACGCCGTTCTCAACCTTGCGGTACGGTGTTTCGATGAAGCCGTATTTGTTCACGCGGGCAAAAGTCGCCAGCGAGTTGATCAGACCAATATTTGGACCTTCCGGCGTTTCAATCGGGCACATACGACCGTAGTGGGTGGCGTGCACGTCGCGCACTTCAAAGCCTGCACGCTCACGGGTCAGACCGCCTGGGCCCAACGCGGAGAGGCGACGCTTGTGCGTCACTTCAGACAGCGGGTTGGTTTGGTCCATGAACTGCGACAGCTGCGAGGAACCGAAGAATTCGCGTACCGCAGCAGCAGCTGGCTTCGCGTTGATCAGATCCTGAGGCATGACCGTGTCGATCTCAACAGAGCTCATACGCTCTTTGATCGCACGTTCCATACGCAGCAGACCCACGCGGTACTGGTTTTCCATCAGTTCGCCAACGGAGCGCACACGGCGGTTGCCGAGGTGGTCGATGTCGTCGATGTCGCCTTTGCCATCACGCAGCTCAACCAGCGCTTTGATGCAGGACACGATGTCTTCTTTGCGCAGGGTGCGCAGGGTGTCTGGCGCATCCAGAGCCAGACGCATGTTCATCTTCACACGGCCAACCGCGGAAAGGTCATAGCGCTCGCTGTCAAAGAACAGGGTGTCAAACAGAGCGGAAGCAGCGTCAACTGTGGGCGGCTCACCTGGGCGCATCACACGGTAGATGTCCATAAGCGCGGTTTCACGGCTCATGTTCTTATCCGCCGCCATGGTATTACGCATGTACGGACCAACATTGACGTTGTCGATGTCCAGAACCGGAATGTCGGTGAAGCCTGCGTCCACCAGATCTTTCACGGTACCACCGATCAGGTCGCCGTCTTTGTCGTATTCCAGAGTAAGCTCGTCACCGGCTTCCACGTAGATTGCACCGGTTTCCTCATTGATGAGGTCTTCGGCCACAAATTTGCCCACGATATGCTCAAACGGCACCAGCAGATCGGTGATCTTGCCTTCATCAATGATCTTCTTAACCGCGCGCGGGGTGACCTTTTTGCCAGCTTCGGCAATGACTTCACCAGTGGCGGCATCGATCAGATCCTGCGTCGGACGGGTGCCGCGCACACGCTCTGGGAAGAACTTGGTGACCCAACCTTTGCTCTTGTCCAGCTTGTAGTTCACGGTGTCGTAGTAGGCATCCATGATGCCTTCCTGGTCCAGACCGAGCGCGTACAGCAGAGTGGTTACAGGCAGTTTACGACGACGGTCGATGCGGGCATACACGATGTCTTTGGCGTCGAACTCGAAGTCCAGCCAGGAGCCACGGTATGGGATGATGCGGCAAGCGAACAGCAGTTTGCCTGAAGAGTGGGTTTTGCCTTTGTCGTGGTCAAAGAACACACCAGGAGACCGGTGCATCTGAGACACGATCACGCGCTCGGTGCCGTTCACCACAAAGGTGCCGTTCTGGGTCATCAGAGGCATGTCGCCCATGAAGACGTCTTGCTCTTTGATGTCCTTGACCGACTTGGCGCCGGTGTCTTCGTCTACATCAAACACGATCAGGCGCAGGGTGACCTTCAGAGGTGCACTGTAGGTCATGTCACGCTGCTGACATTCCTCAACGTCGTACTTCGGCTTTTCCAGCTCGTAGTTGACGAATTCCAGAACGGAGGTTTCGTTGAAATCCTTGATCGGGAAGACCGATTGGAAGACGCCTTTGATACCCTCACCATCGGTGGGGATTTCAAGATCGCCAGATTTCAGGAATAGATCATAAGAAGATTTCTGAACCTCAATCAGGTTCGGCATCTCCAGAACTTCACGGATTTTACCGTAGTATTTACGTAGACGTTTCTGGCCAAGGAAGCTTTGAGCCATGGTCAATGTCACCTTTCGATTCATCATCAACAACATACCGTCGGGCCCCGGCACGTCGCGTCAGTGACGGCGTGGATCAGATCCATTCTCGACCCCGTCCCACCGGGGTCTCTCGATCAAAATCCTGCCTTGGAAAACCTCTTGCTGCGTGCATTGCAGACCCCAAGAGGCTTTCCAAGCCGGGGTTTTTACCTGTATTTCAAGGTCTTGTCTTGTTTGTGTCGTCTTTTGAAAGTGTGGGGAGAGTGCCCCGATCAGCGCCGCCTTATCCAATAAATCCGCAAAGGACAAAAGCGGCCCCGAATCGCTCGAAACCGCAAGAGATTACCGGATATTGAATCAAGCGTGCCTTTGCAACCCCTTGGGGCTTGACAATCGCCAAATCAGCCAACGCCTCGTTCTGAGACCCTCGCCCGGAGATTGGCACAGTTCCATTTGCGCCGCCGAGGAATTTCCACAATACTCCACGACAAAACACCGAACAACAAGAGACCGACATTTAAGATGACTGTAATAATTGCCGGCGGGGGTATCGCCGGACTGACCATGGGCCTCACCCTGCATGAGATTGGCGTTCCTTTTCACATCCTTGAAAGCGTAAACGACCCAAAACCTTTGGGAGTGGGGATCAATCTGCAACCACCCTGCGTGCGCGAGCTTTTTGCACTTGGCCTCGAAGACATGCTCGAAGAGGTGGGCGTCAAGACCCGCGATTATGGGTTTTACACTAAGACCGGCGTGGAAATCTGGACGGAACCGCGCGGACGCCATGCGGGATACAACTGGCCGCAATATTCGGTGCATCGCGGCGAATTGCAAATGGGCCTTCTGAAAGCGATGTTGGAGCGATGCGGAGAAGGTTGCATCACTTTCGGCTGTCGCGTGTCCCAATACGCCAACACCGACAAAGGTGTGGCCGTCATCTATCAAGAGGGGGAAACCATCAAATCCCTGTCCGGCAAGATGCTTGTGGCTGCGGACGGTGTGCATTCCGCCATTCGCGCAAAGATGTATCCGGACGAAGGCGCGCCGGTCTGGGGCGGGGCCATCATGTGGCGCGGTACCACCACAGCGCCGGCATTCCTGAGCGGCAGTTCGATGATCCTCGCCGGTCACGACACCCAGCGGTTTGTCACTTACCCGATTTCCGGGCCTGATCCAGAGACAGGCGCCACGCTGATCAACTGGATTGCCGAGACCAAAGTAGATCCCAACAACCACATCAAGAAAAGTGACTGGAACCGCAAAGTGGACGCCTCCCGCTTTGCCGCTGACTTTGCAGATTGGGATTTCGGCTGGATCAACATTCCCGACCTGATCGCCCACGCCAATGAAGTGTTTGAATACCCGATGGTGGACCGCGAACCAGTGGACAGCTGGACCGACGGCGCGGCCACGCTGATTGGCGACGCTGCCCACGCCACCTACCCAGTCGGCTCCAGCGGCGCGAGCCAAGCCATCATCGACGCCCGCCTGCTAGGCGCAGCCATCAAGGCGCACGGCACAGGGCACACCCCCGCTAAGATTTACGAAGATCAGGTGCGCCCGATGGCCAATGCCATCACGCTGGCCAATCGCGGCAATGGGGGCCCGGATGCCATCATGCAAATGGCCGAAGACCGCTGTGCAGGCGACTTTGATCGCCTGGACGAGGTGTTGCCCATGCAAGAGCGTCGCGATCACGCCGAAAGCTTCAAGAAGCTGGCGCGCATTCGGGTTGAGGATACCAACACTCAAGCACCGATTATCGCCTGATGCAAAATGGGCGTCCTCAAAGGGACGCCCATTCCGAATTCCTCCACAGCCCCCCTAGACCCACTGCCCTCATTTCGGGCAGGCTGAACGCAGTTCGTTTTGTTCTTCACATGTGGGAGCCTGCATTTTGTTTTTGACCTCTTCCCTACGTACCATAGGTCTGGCCACCCTAATCTGCACCGGTCTCGCGGCACCATCTCTGGCGTCGAAAGCCTCCCAAGACATACCACGATGGCTGCAAAAACATGTCGGCACGGGCACAGGCCAAATTGCGCCCATCGTGCTCGACCGGGCCCGCGCGCTTTACCTAGAGAAGCACCGCAGCGGCACAGTCAAAAACCCCTGTTACTTCGCCATGGACGCCACCCGCCCCAGCACAGCAGATGACGGCAGCGCCCTGCTCCGTTTTTACGTGATCTGTGAAAAATCAAAGACATTCAAGGCGGTCTCATCCGGCTACGGCAACGGCCGCAAACTGGCAAAAGCCAATTTTTCCAATGGCCGGCAATGCGCCCGCAACTTCAGCAACGCCGAAGGCTCTAAACTCACTGCAGGCGGGGCCTATATCACTGCGGAATCCCGCACATCGTTTAAGGGCTATTACCAAAGCAGCGCGGGCACCAAACCCTTCCTGCGCACCTTCCTGCTGTTTGACGGCGAAGGCGAAACCAGCAACGCCCGCGAACGGGCCATCGGCGGGCACCGCGCCATGTTCCTGCGCTGGCAATGCCGCATGGAACGGCCCCAAAGCACCCATGCGGACGCTGACGGCTTTGTGCCTTTTGGCAAACTGGTCGACTACACCTCTGGCCGTAGCAACGGTTGCACCACTTGGTCCAAGCCCGCCACGGAGCACATCCTCAAAATTGCCGACGGCAAGCCGACAACCCTCTACATCTACCCGTCCTCCAAGGACATCAACGCCGTCGCCAAAGCCATCCAACGCGGGAAGTCACCGCAACAGTCGGGCCTTTATTGGCACGCCGCTTGCCTCAAAACGATTGGCATCCCAAAATTCTGGCCCAAGAAGACCCTACAGCCAATCATCAACGACTGGCGCGCCTCGCTGCCCAAGCAGCCGCCGCTGGAATTGCCTCTTTGTAAGTGAGAAAGCAAATTGAAATCGACAGCCGTCGCCGTCAATACGTCTCTCTTTTGCCCCCAAAACCTTAAATCATTGCGCAATTCACCCTTAAGGAGAACTTTCAACACGGTTTCGCCTCAATTTTGCGGTAGCGCTATGGGACCCCGGCAAAGGAAGCAATCCCATGGCCCAAACGGACTATATACGCAAAGCGCAACTCCTAAGCTCTCAACCCAAGGACATGCGCGCCCCTTCTGTTGAGCCCCCGCGCGCTCGTACTAAAACAGAAAAGGTGCATCTAGCGCTCGAACATCTCAAACGCATAGGCATCACAGGATCACAGGCCTACGGCCCCCTGGCACGGACACTGCTAACAATAGGCCTGCCGACCAAGCCGGTATACTTCAGAAGCCTGATCGGCATGATTATTTGGACATGGCTCAGTCTAAGCTGCATTTTTATCGGAACAGCCGTGGTTTGCTTATCCATCAAAGTGGTGCCAGGTCCAGTTGCCACGATGATTGAAGCCGGACCGGAGTTCTTTGTCGTTCTGGTGTCCGTGATTTCGCTGGCAGGCAGCATAATGTTCAAACTGCCTTCTTGGCAGGGCCGACTTCCTCGCTGGAAAGACCTGTAGGTACAAACGAACAGGGCCCCCTCCAAACGAAAACAGGCGCCCCCAAAGGGACGCCTGCAATAACTCGGTGAAAACCCGAATTACTTAACTTCGACTTCCGCGCCAGCTGCTTCCAGCTTGCCCTTAACGTCTTCGGCTTCGTCCTTGGACACGCCTTCTTTGATCTTGCCGCCAGCTTCAACCAGAGTCTTGGCTTCTTTCAGGCCCAGACCGGTGATGCCGCGGACTTCTTTGATCACGTTGATTTTGGATGCGCCGGCGTTAACCAGAACAACGTCAAATTCAGTTTTTTCTTCTTCAGCTGCGCCACCGGCGTCGCCGCCTGCTGCCATTACAACTGCGCCGCCAGCGGCTGGCTCGATGCCATACTCGTCTTTGAGGATGGTTTTCAGTTCTTGTGCTTCCAGCAGGGTCAGACCCACGATGCTTTCTGCGAGTGCTTTCAGATCAGCCATTTTAGACTCTTTCCGTTATTAGGTATGTGTTCCAACGTTGGGCATTCACCCTACGCGGCTCAAAAAGTTGCTTACGCAGCCTCTGCCTTTTCCTCGATGGTAGACAGGATGGATGCGATGTTCGAAGCAGGTGCGCCAATTGCACCGGCGATGTTGGAAGCAGGGGCGTCGAGCATGCTTGCGATCTGAGCAATAAGCTCGTCGCGCGAAGGCATTTTCGACACTGCTGTAACACCAGCACGGTCCAGAGCGTTCTCGCCCATTGCACCACCAAGGATCTCAAATTGCTTGTGATCTTTGGCGAAGTCTTCGGCCACTTTGGCAGCTGCCACAGGGTCCTCAGAATAGGTCAGAACGGTCATACCCGACAGAAGGCCACCGATGCTTTCGCATGGTTTGCCATCAAGGGCGATCTTGGCGAGCCTGTTCTTGGCGACACGAACAGCACCACCCGCAGCACGGGCACGTGCGCGAAGGTCCTGCATGTCAGCAACCGTGAGACCCGCGTAGTGGGCAACCACTACAACGCCAGAGCTTTCAAAGATCTGGCCGAGCTCGTCGACCAACTTCTCTTTTTGTGCTCTATCCACAGTTTTACTCCAAAATTGGGGATTGCTCCCCGGCTCAGTTTTGCGCACCACAAAAGCGGCACGCGTTTAGGTCCATACATTGGGTTGGGAACCAAGATCGCCAGACGGCCCTATAAAGGCCTTCTAAGAATTCTTGTCTCTTACCCCATCTCAGAAAGGAATTATTCAGGTCGAAACCCGAACCCTTCGTCTTGGACAGGCCATCCCAAGAAAGAATCGACAGGCGACTCCAATTTGGAATGGGCAGGGGCCGTTTACCGTCCACGTCGCCATATTGCAAGCACAGAAACTCCTTCATCAACAAAGAAGCGGTTCCCTTCCCGACACCGACGGTTAGAGTGGGGCAGTTTCATTTACGTACGATACACAAAGGCTTTGCAATGACGTCTAACTGCGTTCTCTCCAGCAACTATCTCAGCCTGTCAGTCGCCGAGATTGGCGCCGAAATGCAATACCTACGCACCCATTCCGGTGTTGACCTTTTGTGGCATGGCGATCCTACCTTTTGGTCCGGTCGCGCGCCTGTGCTCTTCCCCATCGTGGGGCGCGCCGTGGATGATAAAATTGCTGTTGGCGAACACAGCGCGGACATGGCGCAGCACGGTATTGCGCGGCGACGCGCCTTCACACTGGAAGAACAAAGCGCGTCACATTGCCGTCACGTGTTGCGCGCTGATCATGAAACGCTCACGCAGTACCCCTTCGACTTCACGTTGCAACTAACCCACACCTTGTCAGACGCAACCCTGACCGTCACCGCGCGTATTGAGAACCATTCTGAAGCGCCAATGCCGTTTGGTTTTGGCTTTCACCCCGCATTTCGCTGGCCTCTTCCCGGTGCAGAGGAGCAGCGCCACGCTATCCAGCTACTGTCAGGAAACAACCCCGACCAACAACCGCTTCAATCAGACGGGCTTCTGGAACCCTCGCGGATTGAAGGCCCCTTCGTCGATGGTCGCCTAGACATCCAAGAAGCGTTGTTCAAAGACGGCGCGCTGGTTTTCCCAAACGGTACCGATGCTCTGAGATATTGCGCCGAAAACGGCCCTCGGCTTTCGTTCACGTTCCACAATTTGCCTGATCTGGCCCTTTGGAAGCCAGTAGACGCGCCATTCCTGTGCATCGAACCCTGGCACGGGACTGCATCGTTGGTCGGCGATGGGCCCCAGATTTCACAGCGCCCAAACAGCGTCACCCTTGTCGCTGGTGACGCCAAGGAATTTGGCTTCTGCGTGACCGTCGAAATCTAATCACGACTGGGTGTGCTCGCGACGCGCCAAGGCCGCGCGTCTCCTACCCGTAGAGCGCCTTTACTTCTCGAAACGACAGCAGACGTCGCGACTGTTCATCCCAAAGGTGCAGACGCGCACTTGCCAAGCTTTCGCGGATATTCATCTGGTTGTTCTCTGCCAACTCGCCATAGTCCTTGAGTACTTCTGGCAAGCGGTAGAACGGAATGCGGCTATAGAGATGGTGCACGTGGTGAATGCCAATGTTGGCGCTGAACCACTGCAGCACGGCCGGAAGACGATAATAGGAGCTGCCCTTCAAGGCCGCCTCATGCAGATCCCACTCTTCGAGTTGATCATACTGCGTGTTCTCAAACTGATGCTGCACATAGAACAGCCAAACGCCAGCCGTGGCGGCAATCAGCGTTGTCGGCAGGAAGATCAACAACAGCGGCGCCAAACCGCCAAAATAGTAGATACCTGTCAACACAACAACCAAGGCGACATTGCTCGCCATAGCACTGACCCAGTACTTGCGACTGTCCATCAGCCCCAACGGCAGGCGGTTTTGCAAGAAAAACAAATAGAACGGTCCAAGCCCAAACATGGTCAGCGGGTGCCGCACCACGCGATACTGAAACCGCCGCCACGGATGCGCGGCCTGATACTCGGCCACGGTCATTGTGTAGACGTCACCAATGCCGCGCTTGTCCAAATTCCCCGCCGCGCTGTGGTGGATCGAATGCGTGCGTCTCCAAACGTCATACGGTGTCAGCGTGATCACCCCGAGAACCCGTCCCAGCCAATCGCTCAACTCACGACTTTTGAAAAAGGCGCCATGGCCGCAGTCATGCTGGATGGTGAACAGACGGACCAAAAAGAGCGCATTTAGCACCGAAATGGCAAGTGTCAGCCACAAGCTGACCGACATACTCCACCAGGCAAGCGCCCAAAGCGCAACAAATGGCACCACGGTCACCGCCAATTCAAACATGCTGCGCGTCGCATTCGGCTCCCGGTATTTCGAGAGAACTTTGACCCATTCGCGCGCGGAACGCTCGACAGGCTGATCAGGTTGCGGAACGGAGTGAATTACCATGTGCCTGCCAATGTTTTGTTCGTTGCGCTGTGGATAGACGAAAGCACGCGGCTGGCAATTGATTTTTGATCACAATTCTGCCGTTGCGTCAGTTTTTCGCGTTTTTTGGCCTCGCATGGGCCAAATTCGATGCCGCCGGAGGAAATTTCATCCGACGGCATCAATTGCTGAGATTGAGGCGCTCAACCCGCATGCCAACAAGTGCGCGCCCGAAGCCGAGACATTAGAAGTCCTGCCACAGCTCCATATCCACTGCCGCATTTCCATTTACGGCCATTGGGGCCACCTGACGCGCAGGCTTTGGGGCTGGCTTTGGCGCCGCCGCTTCGGCCTTCTGCGCTGGCGCTGGCGCTGGTTTGGGCGCACTTGGCGCAGGAGGCGCAACCGGAGCCTCGGAAATCACCGACGCGTCGGTTTTGAAGCTCGACACCATCCCCATCAGCTCGGACGCGTCTTTGGCCAACATCTGCCCGGCTGCAGTTGACTCTTCCACCATGGCGGCATTGGCCTGCGTCACCTGATCTAGCTGCACAACACTTGCGTTGATTTCTGCCAAGCCAGCGGATTGATCCGTCGCGCTGCGCGCAATCTCAGAGACCATTTGCGAGATGTTGTTGACGCGATCTGCTATGCTGGTCAACGCTTCCCCAGCTTTGCCCACTAGGTCCACACCGCTTTCAACTTGCTGCGCGCTGTCGCTGATCAAAGCTTTGATCTCACTGGCTGCATCCGAGGACTTGAGGGCAAGCGCCCGCACCTCAGAGGCCACCACCGCAAAGCCGCGTCCTGCATCACCTGCCCGTGCCGCTTCCACCCCAGCGTTCAACGCCAACAGGTTAGTCTGGAAGGCAATGTCGTCAATCACTCCGATGATCTGAGAAATATGGCGCGAACCTTCCTCAATTTCTGTCATCGCCGTCACCGCATCGCGCACAACGTCGCCGCTGATTTCAGCCTCACTGCGCGCCTCTGCAACAACCTCTTCTACGTTGCGCGTACCTTCAGCCGCTGTTTGCACGTTGTTGGTCATCTCTTTCAGAGCCGCAGCTGTCTCTTCCAGCGTCGCCGCCTGATTTTCGGTCCGTTGAGACAGATCCAACGACGACTGGTTGATTTCCGCCGCGCCGCTCTTGATGCTGTCCGCGGATTCCACCACCTGCGACACTGTCGTGTTGAGCTGATGCACGGTTTTGTTGAAGTCCAAGCGCAACGCGTCATGGTCGCCTGCAAACGGCTCGTCGATGGTCTGCTCAAAGTCACCCTGCGACAGCTGACCAAGACCGGCGCTCAGCTTCTTCACAACAATTTCCTGCTCCTGCGCAGCAATGGCACGCTCTGCCTCGGCATCTTTGGCTTTCTTCAGATCGCCACGCATCGCGACAAGGGTCTTACCAAGTTCACCAATCTCGTCACCCCGCTCTGCGGCGGCCACGTCGGTGTCAAAATCTCCACCAGAGATTTGCTCCATGTCGCCACAGATGTCATTCAACGGACGGGTGATTGTTCGGGCGAACATCCAGCCCAGAACCGAGAGCACTGCTGCCAGAAGTGCACTCACGGCGATCAGAACACGCGCCTGCGCCCAGACCGGCCCCATAGTCTCACTGACGTCCTGCTCGGCAATAATCGCCCAGTTGGCGTAATCCAACTCAAGCGGCTTGGCGTATGAAACCACCTGCTGTCCACGCAAACCCGTATCAACCTCGTAAACGCTTTGACCCGCAAGCGCCTCTTCAATGTGGTGCGTCACTTGCAGCGGATCGAGCACCTGAAAGTCACCCTCAAAGCGGGACGAGGTGCGCGCTAGCCCATCCTCACCCACGATAAAAATCTGCGTGGTTTCGCCAAGCCCTAAGCTGCTGTTGGTTATTTCCCCCATCATATTGACCGGGATCTGCAACGCCACGACACCTAGAAAAGCATTATCAGCGCCGCGCACGGGCGACGCGATAAAGGCCGCCGCCGCACCAAAGCTGGGCGCGTAAGGGGTCATGTCATCAAAATGCATGCTCCCATCCGCGCCTTTCAGTGCCGAAGTAAAAACGCGGGCCAGACCGCTATCCTTGTAAGCACCGGAAACGAGATTGGTGGCATAATCCACTTCCTTAAACACGGAGAAGACGATGTCACCCGCCGGGTTGATCAAAAAGGCATCATAGTACCCTTTGGTTTCAATCAGTGTACGCAGACCGGGATGATAAAGCGCGTGATCTGTGTGGTAGGCCGCATCTCCCTGCGCCCGATCCAACAAATGTTTAGAGCCAACCGCATTTGGATTATCGTCGATGTAAGCTGTCGTCAGCGTGGATTGTGCGCCTTCCCCCAAGGCGGCCCAAGATTCACCAAAGTCGACCAAAGCATTGGTCGTGGCCGAAGACACCGCCAACGATTCCAGATCCGCTTCAACCCCCTCCAGCATTTGCAGCACTGCATATCGTCGGTCCGAAATCATAGAAAACATCTGGTTCTCGACAGCCGAAAACGCATATTTCTGGAGGGCAAAAAGGCTGACTGAAATCAGTCCGGCCGCAAGCAGAATACTAAAACCGACAATGAAAATCGGCAACTTCCTGGAAAGCGGGATTGAAGTGAGGCGTGGCATTTGGGGTCCTATTGCTTATCCTTAGGTCACCTCACGACTGCCCCATAGGGCTTAATAAAGCCCAAAGGGTTGCGCCTAAGCATCCGTTTTTGTTCAAAAATACACCCCTAAGGAGAGCCGAAGCCCTCAACAATCACGCCTAAATTTTTCAAGGATGCAAATTAATTCACGCGGCTCGGACGGCGGCGGGAAAACGCGCCGATTATTAATTGAGCAGTTTGTGAACGCGAATCGTAAACTTTTGAACTAAAAAAGGCGCCCCAACGGGACGCCTTCAAATCTTTGCAGATCGTAGGATCTTACTGTGCGGATGCGTTGTCTACGCTGATGGTCACACCTGGGCCCATTGTGGAGCTCAGAGCGATCTTTTTCACGTACGCACCTTTGGCACCAGCAGGGCGGGCTTTCAGAACTGCATCCATAAAGGCGCGTACGTTCTCAACCAGCTTGCCTTCGTCGAAGGACGCTTTGCCCACACCGGCGTGAACCACACCAGCTTTTTCGACTTTAAACTGCACTTCGCCACCCTTGGCTGCTTCTACGGCTGCTTTCACATCCATAGTCACAGTACCAACTTTCGGGTTTGGCATCAGGTTGCGTGGACCAAGCACTTTACCGAGACGGCCAACAACCGGCATCATGTCTGGTGTCGCGATGCAGCGATCAAAGTCGATGGTGCCGCCCTGAACGGTTTCCATCAGATCTTCTGCGCCAACGATGTCTGCACCAGCTGCCTGAGCTTCTTCAGCTTTTGGACCACGGGCAAATACAGCAACGCGTACGTTTTTACCGGTGCCGTTTGGCAAACCAACAACGCCGCGCACCATTTGGTCCGCGTGACGTGGGTCAACGCCCAGAACAACAGCGATCTCGACAGTTTCGTCAAACTTCGCGCCAGCGTTGCCCTTTACCAGTGCAACAGCTTCTTCAACGGTCAGGTTGGATTTGCCAGCGAACGCTTCGCGCGCTGCGGCAGTACGTTTACCAAGCTTAGCCATTACTTCACCTCGATGCCCATGGAGCGCGCGGAACCAAGGATAATCTGCATAGCAGCCTCGATATCGTTTGCGTTCAGGTCTTTCATTTTTGCTTCGGCGATTTCTTTCACCTGAGCAGCGGTGACGGAGCCCACAACTTCACGACCAGGCAGGTTTGCACCGGACTTCAGTTTGGCAGCCTTCTTCAGGTAGTAAGACGCAGGTGGCGTCTTGATGTCCATGGTGAAGGACTTGTCCTGATAGTAGGTGATCACGGTTGGGCAAGGCGCGCCTGGCTCCATGTCCTGTGTCTTCGCGTTGAACGCTTTACAGAATTCCATGATGTTGATGCCGCGCTGACCCAGCGCCGGACCGACGGGTGGGGATGGGTTGGCTTGACCTGCAGGAACCTGCAGCTTCATTGTACCAGCTAGCTTCTTAGCCATTTGGTGTTCCTTTCAACGTGAGCGAAACGCGTTCCGCCCGGTGTGTGTTGCGTGGTCCGATCGGGCATCGCGATGCCAAAACCTCCCACGAGAGAATCTCGCCCGAAGACGATAGAGGGCCGTTTAGGCTTGTTTTGCTTGGTTGGCAAGGGGCGGCGTCACCTCACTGCAAAAGACTTCCGCACCTTCTCGTCATCGCTCGCAAAGGTCTCAAACCCCATCGAGTCATAATATGCGAGCGCGTCCGGGCTTTTGGCGCCAATAGTTGCCTCGATCTTATGTAGCCCCGCCTCTTCTGCCGCAGCTTGCGTGGTGGCAAACAACTTGCGCCCCACCCCGCGCCGCGCGGCTTTTGGGTTTACATGGGTGCCAATGATGCCCCAGCCTGGTGCCACGCCATAGGGGTTACCCTCGGTGGCCCGCAATAAAATCTGAATACCAAGCAATGTGCCATCGTCATCCTCAGCCACCGAACAGGCAATATTGTCCGCGTGTCCAATGTAGACATCCCGGACGAAGTCTTCATCCGCAGGCAAGCGCCTCTTTCCCAATGCGACCAAGGCGTTCAGAAAAGTACTCACCTCAGCGGCGTCTTCAGGTTTTGCTTGTCTGATGATCATTTTGCCTTGCCCACCTCTGCATGCGTCACGCCCCACCATCCACTCTCAACCAGAAGATGCAAGCGGTGATCTAAAACAAAAGCCCCCGCAGTCTACTGCGAGGGCCTGCAATCATTTGGTCCGCTTACGCCGCTTTGTCCGCCCGGTTCCAAGCGAACTGATGGAACGCCGGATCAACAGCGGTATGCGCCACGTGGTTGGTATAGTTGCTAAGGATCTTCTGCGACAGGCCAAGAATGATTTCCAGTACCTGCTGGGAGCCATACCCAGCCGCATAAAACGCCTCATACACCGCCGGGTTCACGTTCCCGCGGCCCCGCACCAGTGCCAGCGTGAAGGTTCGCAGCGCTTCCAATTTTGGGTCAGCAAGCAGTGTCTCGTCGCGCAGCGCGTCAATAACGTCTTGATCAACATTCATCGAATGCGCGATGCCGGTGTGGGCGGACACACAATAATGGCACTCATGCTCCACATTGATGGACTGCCAAACCACCGTCAGCTCGGTGTTGTCAAAGCTGGTACTGACAAAAGCCTCATGGGTGCGCTGGTAGGTCTCGAGCAACTGCGGCGCATCGGCCATCACCTGATAAAGACCCGGCACGAAGCCATAGGCTTTTTCTGAGGCGATCAAACGCTCCTTGGCAGCTTCTGGTGCGGTTTCTGCGGTATGGCGCGGGAAAGTGGTCATTGTCGTGTCCTTTACAAAATCATCAACGTGACTGTCATATGGGCAACTTGAGTGATCACTCAAGTGCCAATTTGAGCGATCACTCAACCGTGACCTTGGCTTTACCGGCTTCCGCGGTTACATAGGAACGTATGAATGTGAGCCACGATAAAGACATGGCGCTGGATCAGGCCCTGGAACTGTTCTGGACAAAGGGCTACGCCTCCACATCCCTTAAGGATTTGGAGCGTGCCACCGGCATGCACCCCGGCTCGCTCTACGCCGCCTTTGGCAGCAAGGCGAAACTCTACTGCCTGAGTCTAGAGCGTTACGCCTCCCGCCTGAACAAAATGCGGGCCGAGCTACAAGCGCAGTCAGACTCTCCTCTCGAAGGGCTCTCCCAGTTCATCTTGCGCGCGCACCCGCTGTCGGATGCCGACGCCCCGCTGCCGGTCTGCTATCTGGTGAAAGCCACACTGGAAACCAGTCAGGGCAATCAGGCGATTGACGACAAGCTGTCAGAACTGCTCACCCAGAACGACGCCACTTTTGCAGATATGTTTAGGCTGGCCATCGACGCCGGTGAACTGCCAGTGCAAAGCGACGCAAAAAAACTGGCCCGACAACTGAGCGCAGATCTGGCAGGTTTGTGCTTTTACGCCCTGCGAGAAGATGATGCAGAGGTGATCAAAGAGATGGTGGGCGATCTGGCGAAACGTGTCCGCACGCAGCACTGAGCACGACGTTCACTCTCAATGGCACCTGAAAAGCGCTACACCCAGCGCCGCACACGCCCTGAATAGTCCGCATAGCGCGCGCCAAACCTTGCCGCCATATGCCGCTCTTCCAGCAGCATCTGATGATACACGGCGATCAGCCCGACAATCAGGCACACTGTGGAAAAGCAACTCGGCAAGGCCAGCCAAAACCCGACCTGCGCAAGCATGACGCCAAGAAAGGCAGGATTGCGCGAAAACCGATACGGCCCCGCCTCCAAAAGCGCCTCAGGCACACCGCCATCAAAGCCGGACCGCCAATGCCGACCCAAGGCAAAATGGCTGACCAAAGCCAGCGCAAACCCAAAGGTCAGCAGCCCCGCACCGGTCAGAACCACGGCAGGGCGTTGCCACGTTGGCCAAAGGCCAAGATAAGCATCAAGCCCCGGGTCAATCACGCGCGCCAGGCAAACGCCCCAGATCGCGACACGAAAAAAACGAAAGACCATGTGGTTCCACCAGGACGCACAAAACCGCGCACCCGGCAGCACAAACTCCGCCCCTTCGCGCGCCTTCAGGCACGCGACCCGGATTGTGTAAAACACCGCTACAAAAGTAAAAAAACCGGCCAAATAAATGCGGAGAGCGTCAGAAAGAGTGGCTGGAAGATCCATAAAGCAGTCAGAGTCATGTCTACGCCCGCCAAACAGCGAGCCGGGAAAGTCTAGTCACCCAGTGTAACCGCGCCACAATCAGTGACAAGCCACCATCGGCCCGCAAACCACTGTCATCAAAAGAAAACGCCGCCCCATTGGGACGGCGCTTAAATCTGCCAGTGGCGCAGTGTTTACATCTGCTTGGTCACCTGCGTGTATTCCAACTCGACCGGTGTTTCGCGGCCAAAGATCGATACTGTCACCTTCAGGCGCTGGTTGTCTTCGTCCACTTCCTCGACCATGCCGTCGAAATCTTCGAATGGACCATCGTTGACCTTGACCTTCTCGCCAACCTCGAAGCTGATCAGCAGCTTTGGCGTTGTGGTCTCGCCTTCTTCCACGCGCCCCAAAATACCCTGAACCTCAGCGTCACGCATTGGCATTGGACGGCCCTGCGGACCAAGAAAACCGGTGACGCGGTTGATGGAGTTGATCAGGTGATATCCCTGGTCGCTCATTTCCATATGCACCAACACGTAACCCGGCATGAAGCGGCGCTCGGAGGTCACTTTCTTGCCGCGACGTACTTCGATCACTTCTTCGGTTGGCACCAGCACTTCGTCAATCTGGTCCTCAAGCCCCTGCTCTTCGACCGATGTGCGAATTGTCTCGGCGACCTTCTTTTCGAAGTTCGAAAGGACGCTAACAGAATACCACCGTTTCGCCATGTGTTCGTCTTCCCGTCATTGCCGGCCATTTGCCGGAGTGTCGTTTATCTTCGCAGCCTTAAAACAGACTATCAGAAACAAAAAATCGGCGTGCAACTCGATTCGCCACACGCCCCGTATCTTCCAAAGCAGTGCCTAGCGCCGTTGCCCCTTGATTTCAAGAGACAACCGCGGCGTGCAACTTAGCCAAACAGCGACAGAACGCCCTGCAAGCCGGAGCGGATCAGGATATCCACCAGCGAGAAGAACCCAGCCGTCAGCGCGGCAAGGATGAACACCATCACGGTGGTCAGCAATACCTCTCGACGGGTCGGCCAGACCACTTTGGATACTTCCGCGCGGACCTGCTGAATGAATGTGATCGGATTGGTTTTCGCCATGACGCTTCTTCTCTGCCTTGATCAGAGGTCGACATACTTGGGCCTTGCGCCGAATTCAAGACCCAAGACCAAAGCAATCGTATCTACCGTTATTGAGATCAGGATTTGATCCGCGCCAAACGTTGCTCAAAGGTGGGATCAATCGGCCCGTCAAACACCGGATCTTCGGTGGTTGGGCGGTACAAAACCGGATGCCAACGCCATGGCATAATGCGCTGCATAAGACGGCCAAGCGACGGATCGGCCCACACAAAGCGCTTCAACAAAAAAAGCACGACCCGCGCCATCCTGTCCTGTCCAATCAAGGCACCTACCAGCAGTAAAGTCGACACGAAGATCAACGCCAGCATGGGGATAAACCAAGGCTGCCACGCCACAACACCCGCCAAAAAGATCACAGACACCATGCGAGGGGACATCAAGAAACGCCGCAGGCTGCGCCCCGTGCGTCCTTCGGTCACCTCAATTGTGCGCCAGGAACGTGCGCCTTCAAGGGGCTCTTCAACCGGCGGCGCAAGTTCCGGAAACGGAGATGGATCCGACGCGTCCGCCATCGGCGCGGCCTTGAGGGTTTCCGGCGTTGAAATGGCCTGAACTGCCTCTTGCTTTCGCCGTTGCCGGGCAAAGAGTGCGGTTTCTTCAAGCGGTTTTGGCTGAGGCACCGGATCAGATTCGGCCAGCAGCGCGCGGATCGTGTCCAGCGTCGCATTGGTGAATGGTTCACCCGGATCAATGATGTCTTGGCCGTATTGCGGCGGTTTAAGCCGGTCCGGCGCTGTAGCAGTCTCTTGCATGTCTCAACCCGATTTTACCCAAACACCCCCGCCGCAGCACGCGACGTAACTTAGAAGCCTTGCAGGGCAGCATGGCTTTCCTTTGATCAAACTGTGAAAAAACTGTGGCAGGCTGCCGCGCTATGGAGCGAGACGGTCCAACAGACGGCGTACAAGACCGATCTCGCGCCCCCACATACGCGACAAATGATGCGCCGACGCATAAACGCCATCGCGCGCGCTCGGGCCCGAGCATCACTGCGGTCAAGAGCAAGAGCACCACCAGCCAAACCAGTAGACGCAGAGTTACCGACGGCACAACAACCGCCAGTGATATCACAACAATCAACGCCAAAGCTCGCGGACGGGGCCAGTCAGCTTCAGAAAATTCGGCGGCGCTGACTGTCTGAGCGGAGGCGTTTATGCCTTCCGCTGACTCTGCTGCAAGAACCGAATCGTCCTTTTGAATCTGCTGTTTTGCTGCACTGGCCTTCATCGACAGTGTTGCCATCCTGCGCTTTGCTTCGCGCATCAGACGCCTGTTTTCAACACGGACATTCGGCGCAACATCTTGGTGACCGTTTTGATCCCCTTGCTGCGGTACCGATTCAATATCTCCAAGGCGATACTCGTGCCTCATAGCCCTATCCTCACACTTTCCCGTTTACACGGTGCATGCAGTCCAACGCCCGCACGTCATTGGCTCGGTTAATGAAAGGTAAATACGGCAAGAGAGCGGCTCAGATTGGGGCAAAACGGGGTTCTTTCACGACAACAATAAGTTTGCCTTTTCACAGCGATTTATTCTTTTGATCGGAAACGCTTGTGACGCAGGGACAGTTGGATTGCCGTTCGCGCGAGACAAGTGCTAGGCAAGTGCAGCACCATCATGGGAGGCACAGATGGACAGAGCAGACGTGGTAGACAGCGCCTTTCGCGCACGCATCAAATCCGGGGATTTTCCGCCCGGCAACCCGCCCAATGACACTCTGCCCGCAGAGGTGGCCAAACAGATATTTGACGCCCAGTGCCTGAGCCGCAACCTCGACCGCCGTTCTCGCAAAATGCAATCCGAGGGTAACGGGTATTACACCATCGGCTCCTCTGGTCATGAAGGTATGGCCGCCGTCGCCGCCGCGCTGCGACCCGATGACATGGCGTTCCTGCACTACCGCGACGGCGCGTTCCAAACCATGCGCTCCTCTCAGGTCGAAGGCGTTGACGCCGCTTGGGACATGCTCTTGAGCTTCTGTACCGCCAAAGACGATCCAATGTCCGGTGGACGCCACAAAGTGCTCGGCTCCAAAGCGCTCAACATTCCGCCACAAACCTCCACCATCGCCTCCCACTTGCCTAAGGCCATAGGTGCCGCCTACTCACTGGGCCTTGGCAAACGCCGCGCGCCGGAACACAAATGCCTCGCAGATGATAGCATCATCATGTGCTCCTTTGGCGATGCCTCTGCCAACCATTCCACTGCACAAGGCGCGATCAACACCGCCTGCTGGACCGCCTACCAATCCGCACCAATGCCGCTCCTGTTCGTCTGCGAAGACAACGGCATCGGCATCTCAACGCGCACCCCCGGCGGCTGGATCAATGCCAGTTTCGCGCACCGTCCCGGCTTGAAGTATTTCTCCACCGACGGCCTCAACATCTACGACACCTACAAGGTGGCGCAGGAAGCTGCGCATTATGTACGCACCCAACGCAAACCGGCCTTCCTGCACATCTCTGTTGTCCGCCTCTACGGCCACGCAGGCTCAGACATGCAGCAAGCCTACCTGCCCAAAGCAACCTTTGAAGCCTGGGAAGCGGATGACCCGTTACTGCACTCCGTGCGCCTTCTCGATCAGGCGGGTGTGATGACGCAGGATCAGGCACTGGCAATCTATCAAGACAGCGAAGACCGCTGCGCCGACTTGGCCGCAAAGGCGATGACCTACCCGCGCCTGAAAACCGCAGAAGAGGTCATGGCCTCGCTGATCCCGCCCTCGCGCGAATGTGCCCCCACCAATGGCCCCAGCGACGAGGCCCGCGCCAAGGTGTTTGGCTCCGACCTCAAACAGATGAATAACCCGCAACCGATGTCGCGGCTGATCAACTGGGCGCTCACCGATCTGATGCTGGCACATGGCGAGATCGTGATGATGGGCGAAGACATCGGCACCAAAGGCGGCGTCTATGGCGTCACGCAAAAGCTCAAGGACCGCTTTGGTGCCGACCGGATGATCGACACACTGCTGGACGAGCAATCTATTCTGGGGCTTGCCATCGGCATGGGCCACAATGGTTTTGTCCCAATGCCCGAAATCCAGTTCCTGGCCTACCTGCACAATGCCGAGGACCAGTTACGCGGCGAGGCGGCCACGCTGTCTTTCTTTTCTAATGGTCAATTCACCAATCCGATGGTGCTACGCATCGCCGGGCTGGGCTATCAAAAAGGCTTCGGCGGTCACTTCCACAACGACAACTCGCTCGCCGTGCTGCGCGACATTCCCGGCGTGATCATCGCCTGCCCGTCTCGCGGCGACGACGCTGCCAAAATGATGCGCGAATGCGTGCGTCTGGCGCGCGAAGAACAGCGCGTGGTGGTCATGGTGGAACCGATCGCGCTCTACCCGATGCGCGATTTGCTGGACGATAAAGACAGCGGCTGGATAGCGACTTACCCGTCGCCCGACCAATCCATCGCTTTGGGCGAGGTTGGCGTGGAAGGCGACGGGCCGCTTGCGCTCCTGACTTACGGCAACGGCCGCTACCTCAGCACGCAGGCCGCTGCCGATCTGAAGGCGCAGGGCATCAACACCCGCGTGATCGACATGCGCTGGCTCGCGCCGCTGCCGTCCGAAGGTATTCTGTCCGCCCTCCAAGGCACCGAAAAGGTTCTGATCGTAGATGAATGCCGCACCACCGGTAGCCAGTCCGAGGCGCTGATGGCCCTGCTGCAGGAACAGACCACCCTGCCCCACGCCCGCATCGCGGCGCATGACAGCTTCATCGCCACCGGCCCGGCCTATGCCGCCACGATGCCGTCACGAGAAAGTATTGTCCAAGCAGCGACAGAGCTCTGGCAAACTAAGTAAGCCACGACACAACACCAAACAAAAAAGCCCCCGCAGTCTCTCAACTGCGGGGGCCGTTTTTAGAAACCCGAGAGGCTTACTTCATGGTGAAGTATTTGAACTTCGGGGAATCTTCTGGCTCTACAACGGTGCCAACATTGGTCTTCATACCCCAGTTCAGCACCTGGTGATGGATTGGGATGTAAACCTGCTCGTCCTGAACAACCTGCCAGATGTCGTTGATCATGCCGTTACGCTTTTCCAGATCGGTTTCACCGGCCAGCGCTTCGATTTTCACGTCCAGATCAGCATTGCCAAAGCGGGTTGCGTTCCAGGAACCGTACTTCTCGCCTTTGGAGTGAGCCAGGAAGTTGAAGATGTATTCGGAGTCATAGGTCGGAACACCCCAGCCCAGCATGTAGAAATCTGTTTCCAGATTGCTCAACAGTGGGAAGTGCTGCGCCTTAGGCTTCGCGTCCAGGTTCACCTTCACGCCGATTTTTGCCAGCATACCAACGGCCGCCTGACAAATCTTCTCGTCGTTGACATAGCGGTCGTTCGGGCAGTTCAGCGTGATGCCGAAACCATCCGCGTAACCGGCTTCTGCCATCAGGGCCTTGGCTTTTTCCACATCGGTGGAGGAAGACCCATCCATCTCAGTGTTCCAACCGTTTACAAACGGAGGTGCAATCATGCCCGCTGGCGCCGACTGACCACGCATCACAACCTTCATGATCGCGTTGCGGTCAATTGCCATGGACATCGCTTTACGCACACGCACGTCAGACATCGGGTTGATGCCGTCCACGTCGTCGTTGACAATGTCTTCTGCCGCTTGGTTCATGCCAAAGAAGATCACCCGGTTCTGAGGGGCGGTGCGCACTTCCAGACCATCGGTGCTGTCCACGCGGCTCAAATCCTGAACCGGCACATCCTGAATGAAATCCACTTCACCAGACAGAAGCGCAGCAACACGGGTCGCCGCGTTCTGAATTGGGGTGTAGACAATCTCGGTCACTTCCAGAGGGAACTCATCCTTGCCCCAGTAGTTTTCGTTGATTGCAAGAACGGTTTTCACGTCTGGCTCGCGGGAGACGAGCTTATATGCGCCGGTGCCGTTGGCATTTTTGGCCGCAAAGGTGTTCTCGCCACCTTCGTAGTCTTGCACCTTCACGGCGTTGTTCGCCTCGGCCCAATCCTTGTCCAGTATGAACATGTTGGTGAGGTTGTTGGCCATGATCGGGTTTGGACCGTTGGTCTCAATCTCGATCTCATACTCGCCAGTGGCACGCACTTCTTTCACGGAGGCCAGCAGCTCTTTGTAATCAGAGTCTTCGGTCATCGCGCGGTCGAGCGAGAATTTCACGTCCTCGGAATCAAACTTCGCACCATCGTGGAACGTCACGCCTTCACGCAGTTTGAACACCCAAACGTTTGGGTTGTATGCGGATGGGCCCCACTCGGTGGCCAGCGATGGTACCATCGCGCCGGAATGGTCGCGCATCACCAGCGTTTCCATGATCTGGTGCGCAAGTGCCGAGGTTGGTCCCTCGTTCTGTGCATGCGGATCCAGAGTCAACGCATCGCCGGCACGCGCCCAATGAAGGGTTTCGGCCTGCGCCAGCATCGGCATCGCCGCTGCGGCAGCAGTTGCCAGCATCATTGCTTTGAATTTCATCAATTTCACTCCCCTGAAATGTTGGTGAACCGATGTTCACCGTCAAGGCCACGCTTGGCAAGCCTCATTTTGGGGAATTGCTGTCTTTTTGTGCAGATCAAAGGCCACAGCCGCCACTTAAGCAGGCTGTGCGCCTCAAATTTTTGCGCAGGCTCAGCGCCGCACTTCTTCCATAAAGCGTTCGCGGATCACGATCGGGTTGGTCCTGATTACAGGCACCTTCACATTGCCGCTTTCACACTTGCTGACGATGATTGTCATTTCATCGCTGGCAATCGCCGTCTTCACCGCCTCCGCCGTGTCCTCAGCCGAAACCGTCTGCACGTTCTCCGCACCGCAAGCCTGCGCCACCGCTGCCAGATCGGTTTTCATCCCCGCGTATGTCGGTTGATCGCCCGTGGAGCCATAAGATCCGTTGTCGATGATCAGCAGCGTGAAATTGCCCTGCGGGTTGTTCCCGATGGTCGCCAGTGTGCCAAGGTTGGTCAGTACCGAGCCGTCCCCATCAATCGCCACCACGGGTTTGTCCTGCGCTGCAGCCAAACCAAGCCCGATAGAACTGGCAAGCCCCATGGTACCCAGCATGTAGAAATTGGACGGCTGATCGTCCATCGCATGTAACTCTTGGCTGGGCGCACCAATGTTGCAGACCACCAGATGCTCACTGATGATAGGCTTTAGCGTCTGAAATACGTCGTTACGGATCATGCCGAAGCCCTCCAGAAAGATGCGTCGCACAGAATGGCCACCGGTTTGGACGCCATCTGCGCATATTCCAGAATGCCGGGCAGCTCCGCCACGTCTTCTGGCTTGTGGAAGTGGTAGGTTGGAATGTGCAACTGGTTCAGGATCGCTTTGGTGTGCAGCGCCATCTCTACCTGACAGGCCACTGGCTCCCCCACTTCACCACGATAAGAAATCAACATCGGCAGCGGGATTTGATAAAACTGAATCAGCGTCGCCAGCGTGTTCACCACCACACCCAGCGCGGTGTTCTGCATCACAATTGCGGGCTTCATCCCGCCCATAAAGGCCCCGGCGCAAAGCCCCATGCCTTCGTCTTCTTTGTTAGATGGCATGTGCATGATCGCAGGCGTCTCGTCCAACACCTCAATCACCCCAGCCAACTGCTTGCACGGCACCGAAGTGATGTAATCAATCCCTGCCGCCGTCAGATCCTTGACGATCTGATGATCCATATCTGTGGCCATCTCTTCTCCCATCCCTCGTTTGGCGCGCACAGCCCCGCGCCACCTCTCGCCACTTTGGACACAGAACCTGACACCAGTACAGCCAGAATGACGCAACGGATGACGCCAGTTGTCCAAAGAGAAGGCCCAAGCGATCCACATCGCTCGGGCCCTCCCGGCTTTGCTGTCAATTCTGTTAGGGCTTACAAGCCAGCAACGCAGGTGTATTTGGTAATCATATAGTCATCCAGGCCTTGGCTGCCGCCCTCTTTGCCCATGCCACTTTCTTTCACGCCACCAAACGGCGCTTCGACAGTTGTGATAAGACCAGAGTTGACGCCCACCATGCCATACTCCAACCCCTCGTTCATGCGAAACGCCCGCGCGAGGTCCTTGGTATAGGCATAAGCTGCCAGGCCGTAATCCGTGGCATTCGCAGCTGCGACAGCGTCTTCCTCGTCCTCAAACTTATAGATTGCTGCCAGCGGACCAAAAATCTCGTCGGTGGAGAAAGACATCTCGGACGTCGCGCCAGTGATCAATGTCGGCTCAAAAAAGGTCTGGCCCAGCGCGTGACGGTTTCCGCCCAGCACAACCTCGCCGCCTTTGGCTTTGGCATCCGCCACCATCCCCTCAACTTTTTCAACCGCGCGCTCATCGATCAATGGACCTTGGGCCACGCCATCTTCTGTGCCGTCACCCACTTTCATCGCCGCAATCGCGTCTTTCAGTTTGGCTACGAAGGCATCATGAATACTGGCCTGCACATAGAAGCGATTGGTGCAGACACAGGTCTGCCCCATGTTGCGGAACTTCGCGATCATCGCGCCTTCGACAGCCGCATCCAGATCGGCGTCGTCAAACACGATAAACGGCGCATTGCCGCCCAGCTCCATGGAGACCTTTTTCACCTGATCGGCCGCTTGACGCAGCAGCAATTTGCCCACGCCGGTGGAGCCGGTGAAGGTCACCTTGCGCACGTCTTTGTTTTCCATGATGGCCCCGCCAATCGCAGGCGCGTCCCCGGTCACAATATTCACCACGCCATCTGGGAAGCCCACGTCCTGACAGAGCTTGCCCCACACGAGCCCACTATAGGGCGTCTGTGGCGCAGGTTTCGCCACCACGGTACAGCCCGCCGCCAACGCAGGCGCAATCTTGCGCGCCAACATCGAGGACGGGAAGTTCCAAGGCGTGATCATGCCCACAACGCCCACGGGGTGATGCGTGACCAGCAACCGTTTGTCATTGGTCGGTGCCGGAATGATTTCGCCTTTGGTACGGCGAATTTCTTCAGCAAACCACCGCACATAGGCAGCGCCAATGCCAATCTCGCCCCGTGCTTCAAACAGCGGCTTGCCCTGCTCTGCGGTCAGCAACTGCGCCAGGTCTTCCTGATTGTCCATCAACGCATCGTGCAGCTTGTGCAACAACGTTACCCGCTCCATCAGATTGGTTTTTGACCAAGTCTTAAACGCCGCGCTCGCTGCCGCAATCGCGCGTTGCGTCTCGGCGCCACCGGCCTCTGGCACCGTGCCAAGCACAGCGCCTGTGGCGGGGTTGGTAATTTCTGTTGTCGCGCCATTGTCGGCCCCGACCCACTGGCCATCAATCAAATTGGTTTCCAGCAGCAGTCCATTGAAGTTGCTCATGCCTGACCTTTCGAAAAGACAAATTGTGTGTGTTGGTGATACGTCTCGCCCGGCCGCAAAACGGCCTGCGGAAAGTCTTTGTGATGATGCGCGTCCGGCCATACCTGTGGCTCCATCGCCACCCCGGCACAGGCGCCCATTTTCTGCCCACGCAAGCCAGTGGCATCTAAGGCAATGCCCGCCCCGTCATAGACCTGCAGCCCCGGCTCGGTGGTCAAACAGTCCATCCGCACCCTGGAGGCCAAACTCTGCAAGCGCGCCACCGGTCGCAACGGCTGCCGAGCAGTGGACAAACAAAAGTTGTGATCCACAGGATGGGCTTGTCTCAACTGTGCCTGTTCACGAAAATCAAACCGCGTTCCCGCCACTGGCGCAATCTCGCCCGTCGGGATCAAGGTGTCATCCACGGGCGTGTAGCCCTCTGCCGCAATCTGCAACTGGTGCTGCGACACAGCTTCCGCATCATCAAGCGTGAAATAGCTGTGATGTGCCAGACTACAAAGAGTGGTCTTGTCGGCTTCTGCCCGCATCTGAATGTCCAGCGTGCCGCTATCCTTAAGCGCAAAGGTCACGAAACACTTAAGCGTGCCGGGAAACCCCATATGCCCATCGGGCAGCACAGCTTTGAGCGTCACATGATCTCTGGCAACTTCGTCAATCCGCCAAATGGCCGTCGCCAGACCGTCCGCGCCGCCATGCAGGGTATGCCGACCACCATCATTCGTGTCCAACTGATAGCTCTGCCCATCCAGCTCCAGATGCCCGTCGCGGATACGGTTGGCAAACCGCCCTACCGTGGCCCCGAAGTAAGGCGAGTCCGTCAAATAAGGCGCAAACTCAGGGAACCCCAGCACCAATGGCGCGTCATGTCCTGCCAAACGCAAGTCCTGCAGTACCGCGCCATAGGTCAGCACATGTGCGGTCAACCCACCGCCCGTCAGCGTCACGCGATGCACAGCGCGGCCATCCGGCATATGCCCCCAGATCTCTGTCACCCAAGTCCCCTTGTCTTTCATGCCGTGATGTCTCTCCCATCATCGGCAGGTCCGGCGTAGGGCCAATGCGCAACGATGCTGACGCCAGATGCAACCACGTGCGACGGCGACCTGCAAGGTTTTCTCGAATAATATGATCAAATTTTTGCGCACAGCGGGGTCATTGCCTGTGCAAAGGACAAACCTACTGCGAGTGCGGTGTCAGAGTAACATCCGCGACATATCCCAAATGATCAGACGCCTCAGCATACACGCCTTCAATCACACGTACATCTGAAACCGTAAAATCACCTTTGGACAGAAACACATAGTCGATCCGACGGTGCGGCTTACTGTCTGCGATCACAGGGTAAGTGCCGCGCGCCAGCACATAGCCCGCGCCGGATTGCGCCACTTGCGCGCTGTCCTCGTACGTTAGTGACACTACGCTGTGCCGTGCATCCTGCGGGGTGAAATTAAAATCTCCCATTAAGAGCACAGGCGCAGTTTCAGGTTTCAAAGCGCTCAAAATCCGCTGAACCTGCGCGCCGCTGTTGGCATCCCGATCCCGATGCAATGAGGTCACCACCACAACCCGGCCTGCAACCTCCATCTGCGCCACCGCCATGGCTTTGCCGTTGCCTTTGCCACGGCTGATTACGGCGCGACGCACATCCGTTAACTTGCACCGGCTCAGCACAGCGGTCCCCCACCACGGCAGCGGGCTTGGATGAAACACAAAGGCACTGTCCATCTCCAGCGCGCGGGCCAAACGCCGTGTTTGCCCCCAGCCCAGCACCTCTTGCAACGCCACAACATCCGCATCTGCTGCCGCAATGGTCGCCACAACGGGCGCAATGTCATGCGGCTCAAACAGCTGATGCAGAGGGTTTTTGCCGGGGTTCTTGGTGCCCAGCGCCGTACGGATGTTATAGGTCATCACCCGCAGCGATCCATCGGCCCCGCCACACTGCCCCACCGCGCGATCTGCTGCGCCAACGGACACCAACAAAACACCAAGCGTTGCGACCAAAAGCACCGAGGCCAGACCCCATCTGAGCATCAACAGAATTTCCTGTAATCTTTCAGCAATTCGTTGACGTCGTCATAGTGATACAGCTTGCTGCCATAGGCAAAAACGCCACAATCACAGTAGTCTTTGATGGTCTTTTCTGAGTGGGAAATCATCACCACACGGGCGTTCTTGATTTTGTCTTTCAGCGCTTGCTCGCTCTTTTTCTTAAACCGCCGGTCGCCCACGGCGGTGATCTCATCAATCAGATAGCATTCAAAGCTGATCGCCAGAGACAGGCCAAAGGCCAAACGCGCTTTCATCCCGCTGGAATACGTCTGAATAGGCAGCACCAGTGATTTGCCAAGCTCCGCAAACTCCTGCACCTGCTCCAATACGGAATCCGTGTGACAGCCATAGACGCGCGACACAAACCGCACGTTTTCCACGCCGGTCATCAAACCATTAAAGCCCCTCGCAAAGCCCATCGGCCAGCTGACTTTTTCCGTGCGGCGCACGCGCCCGGAGGTCGGCAACTCAATGCCTGCCACCATACGCATCATAGTGGATTTTCCGGCGCCATTGTGACCCATCAAGGCGACATTCTTCCTATCGGCAAAGCGATAAGAAGCGTCATCCAGAATGACCTTTTTCACACCTTTGACGTTGTAGATCTTGGTCACATTCTCAAATGCAATCATGATCAGACCCTCTGCTTTCGGGTGATGCGTTCGGCAAACATCGCGATGATCACCAACGTCGCCCCCAGCCCCAAAGGATAGGCAATGTTGAGCACGTCGCTGCGGTAGTTGGAATAAAACCCTTCGCGGGTCCATTCCACCACATGTAAAAGCGGGTTCCACTTCAACACCGCAATCGCCTCCGGCGGCATGGTCGATGGGATGTAAAACACACCAGACAGGAAGAAGAGCGGCCGGGCGAAAATCTTTTCAATATGCTGCCAAGCCTGATTTTTTTGGTAGAGGATCGCATTGATCGAACCAACCCCAAACCCCAGCAGGCAGGTGGTCAGAAACGCGTAGATCAGCCGCTCTGGATGGGCGGGAAGTTGTCCCAACCCTACGACCAGAAGTCCGCTATAGAAGATCACATTGATCACAATGAAGGTGCAGGCGATCAGCGACAGCCGCGCAAACAGCGTGTCCGGCTCTTTGATCATAAGGTAAGACAGCAGTGATTTGTTGGTCGTAAACGCCCGCATCAGGGACACGGAGAGCTTGTTATAAAACTCCAGCGTCAGCACCGCCGTGGCAAAAAACAACGCCAATGACGTACCAAACGGGGATTGACGCCCAATCAGGTAAAACAGCGTCATCAGGAACGACACCGAGAATATCGGCTGAAACACGGCCCAAAAGTACCCCGAATGCGAGGTCCCAAAGGTCATGCGCGTTTCCCGAAGGGTCAGCGCAGCGATGACCCGAATTTGCAGCCAAATCGAATAAAACATCAGCCAGACCTCAGCGCATGTGATCCCGGATCGTGTACCCGATCAGTGTTGAAATCGCCCAGAGGGCAAAGGCCGCTATCATCACCAGGAAGAAGTCACGTACCCGCACAGGATAGGCCGGTTCATTGGGCACAAAGGGGCGCGCAAATACGCCAAGGTAGCGCTGTTGACGATCCGCATCCATACGCGCGGTTTCCAAAGACACCATGGCGGAAGCGTAGCTTTGCTGGGCAAAGTTTTGCTCGATCAACAAGCCTTCGTAGGCGGCCAGCGCCTCGGCTGTGTTTTCGGGGCTTCCCTGTCCGCCATCCCGCCCAATCAAAGCGCGGCGCTGTTGAATTTGTTCTTCTAGGGCGCGGGCCTGACGGTTGAGTTGTACCAACATAGGCGAATCCGCATCCACAGACCCGGAAAGTGCGTTGATCCGCGCCTGAATGTCTACCAGCTTAGTTTCCAATGACGCCATAAGCTCTGCATCGAGCTGCGCGTTAACCATCGGATCCACCGCGCCGCGTTCCGCCCGGAAGTTTACCAACTCCAAGCGAACGTTGCGCACCCGTTCCTCCGCACGCTCCACCTCCTTGGCAGCAAATTGCACCGAATCCCGGCGTGCTGTTTCTGACAATTCGTTCACCAACCGGTCGGCCGCCGCCAGTGCCAATTGCGCCAAACGCTCCGCCATTTCAGCGTCAAAAGCCTGCACTTCAAAAGTCACGATGCCCGTGGTGCTGTCGTAAGTTGTGTTGATCCGCCACTGCCAGTATTCCACCAACTCCTCAAAGGTGCTGTCCGGACGGAACCGTGCGATGGCATCGATGTGGTCCTGTGAATAGTGTCCACGCAGATCCAGTTCAGCGTCAAGCCGACGCAACAGGTCCGCGCTCTCAAGGAAGTTACGCACCACGTAGCTGTCAGAAGTTGTGCTGCCACTGGGCGACAAGCCGGTGAATGAGGTCACAAAATCAGGCGTGCCTCCGCCTTCCAGACCACGGATCACAAAACTCGCACCTGCGGCGTAGCGATCAGAGGCCAGAACGCCAAAATAGGCGCCACCAAGACCCACGGGAATCATAAAAAGGCAAAGAAAAGAAAAGAAAAGCCCCCACCGCTTGTTCTTTAGCGGGGACGCTTTGGGCGGCGCTTGCATCACTCCGGTAGGCCCGCCTTCGGGTTCCACCGCCTTGAGTGCTTGGACTTCTGCCATGTTTTACCTTTCATGCGCCTTCTGGCGCGCACGTCTTTGTGTGTCTCACACTTAGGCCCTGCATTCTGGCAGAGCGGTCCGGCACAAGAGTTGCGGTACGCGACAGGCCGGATACGACAAAAATTAAACTGAAAAAGTTTACGAAGTGTCAGCAGACAACAGAAATCTTAACGGCTGATCCGTTTCAAATGGTCTGCGCCGGCGACCAGAACGGGTCGGTGCGCACATAGTCGATCAACCAGCGGCGCGCCGAACTTGCCGACATTCCTTCAAGCTCCGGGTTGCGCCAACCGAACACGATTTTGCGGTGTGCTGTGTCGGTCTCATCCGCACCATCCAGGTAATCCATCAACGCGGTTTCCGGTTCCTGATGCGGCATGATGCATTTGCGGGCGTAAATCGCTTCCATACCTTTAGGCACCGCGTCCTCTCGGGCCAGGACCATATGGCGAATGCGCTGCTTAAGGAAAATCGCCTCCATGCCGGAGATGTCGCATAGCGCCATTGCCACGGCCATCGGCGCACTGTCGTCTTCTACAATTGTGTTGAGTCGGCTCAACTGAGTGAAACAGCCGAATTTCAACTGTAAGCTGGCGTGGCGCATCAAAACCGACACCTGTAGGCCGGACCGTCGCAGCAAGCGAATACCAGAGATGAAATCCCGCACCATCGCAGGGCGCAACATGCCCAGATAGGGGTGCGGCTTGACCACGACACGATGCAGATCCAACGCGCGCGCAGTCTTTAGCACGGCCATAAAACCACGCAGTCCCACCACCGAGCTGTATTTGTCCGCGTCACTTCCGTAGCCTTCCCACGTGGGCGAATAGATAATCACCGGTGCCCTATCAGTAATCCGCGCGGGTTTGATCCACGGCATGGACTGAACAAAAGTGTCGCCCATCATTACCAAGCGTCCCTGGTCGACATCTGAGGGCGTGAAGATGCCCGCGTCCAGATAGCGGTCCCGCGCCAGCGGACCCGCGATGGACACGTAGTCATACATGCGCGACGCCGGGCGCACAGAGGCGCCCTTGTTGCTTTCGCCATGTAGCGTCAACACGTGGCGGAACCCACGATTTGTGACGGTTTGCAGGTTGGATTGCGAGTTAAACGGATAAAACAGCACGCCGCCTTTGCGCAGTGGGAACTGCGCCGCCCCACCGCCTTTTACCGGCCGCACATCTAAATCCACTGGCAACCGGCTGAACAGCCGCTGCATCCGGATCAACGCGCGGTGACGCAAAAGAAGCGGTGTATCGGATTTTCCGTAAGCGCCGCTTTCAAAGAAGGGACGGATCTGGTTGACCGCTGAGAGCACCGGGCTGTCCAGATAGACAGCCTGATCCGGCACTGCTTCCGCATCCCGCAGCGAAATATGTACGCTGCGGTCTCCGGACGCGACCTCTGAGCAGTCCCCATTTGGCGCGTGTTGCGTCACCACTTTATTTGTGTCCCGCACATCCAACATTGTCTTAGGTGCGCACCACCAGGTTTTCGCTCAACAACATCTTGCCGGTTGGCGAGGACATCATGGCGATCACATCGGCAACCTGCTCTGGCTGCATGATCGTGCTTGGATCTTCGTCCGGCGCCAGAGTTTTGCGCAGATCGGTGGCACAACGGCCTGGGGACAGGCACACAACATCCACACCATAAGGTGCCAACTCGTCACGCATCACTTCGGACATGTTGATCACGGCTGCCTTGGAGGTGGAGTAAGACATCCAGCCGGAGCGGCCATTGATGCCAGCGGTGGAGGCAATATTGATCACTTTCTCAAGCGGATGGTTGCGCAGCAGCGCTTCCTGCACAAAGCGGAACGGGGAGTAAACATTCACCTGCATGGTCAACTCAAAGTCCGCCATGTTGGTCTCGTTGATAGACGCAGGCTTGGTAAAACCTGCATTATTGACGATGGAAGTCACAGCAACGTTTTCCGCTTCCAGACGGTCAAAAACCTCTTTCACGGCGTCAGGCTTGGACAGATCCGCTTCGATCTGGAAAATCTGACGATTGCCAGAAATAGCACGCACTTCAGCCACGGCATTGTCAAAGGCGTCGGACTTACGCGCCACCATCACAATGCAGTTTACATCATCCATACCGCGCGCAAAACGGCGAGCAGTTGCGAGGCCGATGCCTTTTGAGGCACCACTAATCAGTACAGTCTTAGACATGGTGGGTCACTTTTCCTTTGCTGTGGAAATCCTTCATCATGCCTTCTGCGATGAGAAAGTCTTCTGGGGTTGTTACTTTTCGGTTGCGGCTGGTGCCCTCCAGGGACAGCACTGGCTGCTTGGTCATTTCGACGACCATGACCGAATCTTCGTTGTAGGTTTTGGCCTCTTGGCGGGCTTTGGCGTGCGCATCCGTCAGGGTTGCGCGCGCGAATTTCTGTGGCAGCTGAATGTCAAACACCTTGTCGCGTGGGACGCCGCGCATCACCTGCCGGGTTTCCGGATCGATCCGGCACATGGAAAAAGCAATGGCGTGGCAATAGCCTGCATTCTCGGTCTCACAGGTGATCAAGTCCGTCAGCATGTCCACGCTGATGAAGGGGCGTGCCGCTTCGTGCAGAACCACAACATCTTTCTCTGCTGCCGCCAGGAGCGCTTCGCAGCTCTCTTGGCGTGTCTCACCAGCCGGCAGAATCTTGTATGGCAACCCAGCACAATAGGCGTCCATGATCTCGCGTGTGCGATCCTCAAACCCTTCCGGCGCATTCACGATAATCTCCGCCACATGCGGGGTGCGCACCGCCGCAATGATCGAATGGGCAATCATCGGATGACCTGCCAGCTTGTAGAACTGTTTTGATTCATGGTGGTTGGAGCGCGACCCCACTCCACCTGACAACAGCAGGAAGGAGACCTGAGGTTCGGGTTGGGGGCGTGTCAGTCTATGTAAACTCATGTGGTCAGCTCGCTATCGCTAATGTTGCCAGCACAAGGGCCGTGAATTTTGCGAGATCGGTGGACGGCGCGTTTGCGACAAACAGCACGTCCTTGTCCCGCATGGTGAAAGCTTGGGTCATGAAAATCGCCTCCGGCGTGCTCATGTCGATCCAGTAGATCGTTGGTACCCCTTGGGAATATGTGCGGTTAGGCAAGGTCGCTCCGGTGCCTTTCACACGATCCCGGTTTTCAAACCGGAATAGGAAAACACCGCTGTCATCGGCCACTTTGTCGTCAAGTCCGCCTACCTGACTGATGGCTTCGGCCAGGGTCACCTGCTCTGTGTTGAACGTATGTTGGGAGGGTTTTTTCACCGCACCCATGGCCGAGAAAGACCGTGGATTGTGCAACAACTGCACTGTGTCGCGCGGCTGTAGCCAAACGTTCGCACTGCCTGTGGAAATAACTTCGTCTAAGCGCGCTCGAGCAACCGAGCTACCACGCACCAAACTCACTTCCATGTCATGGGTCGCCTGCGTTGCGCCTTTGGCCATTGCCACGGCATCCAAAAGACGCAACCCGCTGGCAGGAATGTCAAACCGGCCTGGAGACCGGGCATCGCCCACAACGGTCACGTTCTGCGCGCCGCCTTTTTCAAGGATAACAGAGACCTCTGGATCCACCGCCTTACCGCGCAGCCCGTCTGCAATATGGGTGCGAACCTGATCCACGGTCATGCCAGCAACCTGCAGGTTACCCACATAGGGAATGTTGATGTTGCCATCATTGCTCACAATCACAGGGATCGCGGAGGATTTCTGCTCAGAGGTTGAAAACAGCCCCTCTGCGGAACTTTCCCAAATTCGCACGGTCAACCGATCGCCAACGCGGATATTGGTGCCTGCCGTTGAAGAACTGCGGGAGCTCAAGCTGCCTGCGAATCCGGCCTTGATTGGGGCGCCCACTTTGCCGATCACCGCCGGCGTCACCGGCACCAGCGCAAAATCACGGGAAACGTTTTCCTGCTTGGCCGCCTGATCTGACATGGTGATCGTCGCCTTGCTGGTGCCTTGCCCCGGCAAGGTTGTACAGCCCGCAAGAGCCAACGCAGCAAACCCTAGGGCCATTGCCCCGCGCCACCGCACTTTTCTTCGCTTCGCTTCCACAACCATTTTGGTTTTCAACTTTCTGTTTTGCGCGTCACAGCCTTTGGGCAGCAACACAAATGGAGTTCTTCCAACCTCCACGCCCGCGCTCTGGCTGCCGTGGATCAAGCCTCCTTTCTGGAAGCCCGTGACCTGACTGTATTTGCGAAAGTGGTTACCGTTCTGATAATGGCCACTCGCCAGCTCTGGCGGCGGGGAAAGCGTTGAAGCCGAGCTCGCCGTCCCGCCCTCAACCCCAAGCTTCTCACACCTCATTCAGCCAATGCGGAACACAGGCGGAACAATTAACAAACCAGCAATCTTAGTTACCTGGATCCGTGTAGAAAAATCGAAAAATCAACCAAAAACAGCGTTTTAAAAATTTTCAAAACCGAAACTTTAAGATCCGCGACCTTTGCACAGCCTCATCAAAGGAACTGACGTATCAGCGGAGAAGCCTGCCAAAACCTAATAGCCGGTTACTGCTGTATCGAAAGTTTTAGCTAAACATCTTTGAAATGTTGGAAACAGAAAAGCTGCAGGTGACGCCAGAACAGGAAATCACACCATTTTGGGGTTAGAGAAAGGAATCGGCTCTGTGCATCTTGTTGCGCCAGTGAGCATTCACCCTCAATCTTCCCGTGACAGCGCGCCAGCGTACGGACGCGGCGTCACAGGGGACCGCTTGCAACAGACACAAAAACCCCCGCAACCGACTCAGTCACGGGGGCGTTCTTGCGTCGCGGCAAAATGTCGGTGTCGTGTCACACAACCTTGCCCAGCTTATAGGCATCAACCGTGAGATCACGACACAAAAGGCGGGCAAGTTCATCAACATCACTGCGCCCAAGAATGCCACGACCACGTTGCTTCGCCAGGTGCAGACTCACGCCTCGGCGCCACATATCGTGGCGGGCCGGGATCGACATCAATCCCCGCGTGTCATCATTGAAACCCGCTAGGTTCCAATAGCCAGCAGTTTCCACCACCTGATCCAGATAACGTGCAATGCCATTGGCGCTGTCATGGAACCACCACGGAGGCCCCAGGCGCAGGGCCGGCCAATGGCCCGCCATTGGCGCCAATTCACGCGCATAGGCGCCTTCGTCCAAGGTGAACAACAGAATGTTCATGTCCCGCTCATTCCCGACGCGGTTAAGCAGCGCATCCATGCCATCCACCCAATTCACACGCACAGGCATATCCGCGCCCATATTGGCACCAAATTTCTCATAGAGCGCCTTATTGGTGTTGCGCCGGCTGCCTGCGTGGATCTGCATCACCAGCCCGTCTTCCGCTGACATCTGCGCCATTTCAGTCAACATGTGACCGTAAAAGACCTGCGTTTCCTTAGGCGTAATTTTCCCGCTGCACGCTTTGACGTAAAGTGCCGCCGCTCGCTTTTCAGTGAGGTGGCAAGTCATCAAATCGCTGACTGCATGATCCGTCGCAGTCGCTCCATAGGCCATGAAATATGCCCGCCGATCGCGCAGCGCTTCCAGATAGCCCGCAAAGCTCTCAGTCTCCTGGCCTGTCACTTCAGCAAGCCGCAAGATGTCGTGTCTGAAGTCCGGGTGCTTTGGGTCCAGAATGCTATCCGGCCGGAAGGTTGGTACAATCTTTCCACTGAGTTTTTGTTTGCGCGCGGTCTTATGGTGGTTCAAATCTGACAGCGCATTGTCTGTGGTTGCCAGCACCTCGATGTTGAACTCTTCCAAAAGCGCCTGAGGACGCAAACGTGCGGCTTTCAGTTCCGCGTCGATCTTATCATAAAACACATCCGCATTTTCCGCATTGAGCGTAGCCGTGATGCCAAAGCTCCGTGCCATTGTCGTCGCAAACCACGAGTCGCTCGGCGTGCCGCGAAACTTGTGCCAGTGGCTAGCAAAAATGCGGAAAATCGACCGTGCGTCCCGCTTTTCGGGCGGCACGCCAATACCCAAATCCTCCAGGGCCACTCCTTGGCTGTACAGCATCCGGAAAATATAATGGTCCGGAATGATCAACAGTTCCGCCGGATCGGAAAATGCCTGATTTTCCGCAAACCAGCTGGGATCACAATGTCCATGAGGCGAAATTATTGGCATGTCGCGGACGCCGTCATAAACATCCTGTGCCGCATCCGGCAGGGTCAGGATTGGCGTCGTGTGCCCGGTGAGGGAATGCAACGGCTGGCTCATCACTCTAAGTCTCTCTGTGCTGGTGCAGCGCCATGACATAGGCACCACTGGCCCTAATGAACGCTGCAGGCACAAGCCTTTCAGGTCCATATCGGTCCCTCACAAAGACACCTTATTGCTTTAGGATCCCCTAACGCCCTTGCGTTTGAACACCACCAGACGGGCCTCTTCCTGTCGCTCATACTTCTCGCAAAAGCCGACAAAGCCTCCCACACCGGTGGCCTCTGTTCTCACGTCATCTTGTGGAGTACACCTTCAAGCCTATGGAATTTTTGGCTTTCTTACGCCCGCGAGATTTTCAAAGAGTCACAAACAGAAAAATACTTGCCGCGCAATCTCCCTGCCCGCCGCGTTTCACGCCAAACAACACCTGTTAAATCTTATACAAAAAATTGCCACGCTCAAGTGTCAAAAACCGCTGCCATACACTTAAGGCGCTATTGATCCAGGGCAAAGGCTGCACCGTATGACGGTAGTTGGATAGGGAAATGTGATAAAACTGACGTAAAGGAAGCCTAATACCGTGAAAAGAGGCAAGTATTTGCAATTGCGTAAATATTTTCCTTGCTCGAAACGCCCCAGGGTTGCATTTTCCCTTTGGGTTTGGCCGCCGTCTGGCCGCCGTTGGAGGAGCCTGGCATTAAAACAAACGTGGCGCTGGTTTGGGCCAGCCGATCCCATAGACATCTATGATCTGCCTCAGGTGGGGGTCGAAGGCGTCGTTACCTCTCTGCATCATATACGACCCGGCGTTTCCTGGTCCAAAAGTGAAATCCGGCAGCGTCAGGCCGAAATTGCCAAACCAACACCTCACCCCACTGGGCTAAACTGGGATGTGGTAGAAAGCTTGCCTGTCTCCGAAGTTATTAAAACCAAAGGCACCGGCTACGCCGCGCATATCGCCGCCTACAAAGAAAGCCTGCACAACCTCGCGGGCTGCGGCATCCAGACCGTCTGCTATAATTTCATGCCGGTGCTAGACTGGACCCGTACCAATCTCGCCGCCCGCATGTCCCACGGCGGCACCACTATGGCCTTTGACGTGGTGGACTTTGCCCTGTTTGACCTCTTCCTTCTGGCTCGCCCCGCCGCCGAAGACGATTACGACTCCACCACCAAACAAGCGGCCAGTGCACGCTTCAACGCCTTGGACGCCGCCGCACAAGCCAACTTGGTGAACACGATTGTTGCCGGCCTACCCGGTACCGCTGAAAGCTGGACCCTATCGGGTATTATGAAGCTGCTTGCGCTTTATAAAGACATTGACGCCTCGCAACTGCGCGCCAATCTGATCGACTTTCTGTCCGAAGTCGTGCCGGTAGCCGAAGAACATGGCATCCGCCTCTGCTGTCACCCCGACGACCCGCCCTTCGCTCTGCTGGGCCTTCCGCGCGTCATGTCCTCGACATCAGACTACGAAACCATCTTCTCCGCCATCGACAGCCCCGCCAACGGCGCCACGCTCTGTACGGGCTCCCTTGGTGTAAATCCCGCTTTTGACACCGAAGATTTCATCACCCGCCACGGCCCGCGCATCCATTTTGCCCATCTGCGCAACACACTGCGCTTGGGCCCATCAGATGGGGACAAACTCAGCTTTCACGAGGCCATGCACCTCGAAGGAAACACGGATATGGTGGTTGCCATTCGCGCCCTGCTCAAGGAAGAAGCACGCCGCAAGGCCGTGCCGATTGGGAAATCCCAATGCGCCCGGATCACGGGCAACACATCCTGCACGATCTGCACGGCGATACGTTACCCGGCTATCCGCTCATTGGCCGCACCAAAGGGCTTGCCGAATTGCGCGGCGTGATGACCGCGCTCAGCGCCGATCTATAAAGCCGGAAACACACCGGTCTTTTTCACCGTGCCATAGGCAAAGGTGGTGTCGATGCTGGCAATCCCGCCAATGGGATGGATGCGCAGGCGGATGAATTCTTCATAGGCCTCCAGATCGCTCACCACCACGCGCAGCTGATAATCCGTTGCGCCGGTCAGGACGTGACACTCCAGCACCTCGTCAATCAGCATCACAGCGCGTTCAAACCGTTGCACATCCTCTTCGTTGTGCCGCTCGAGCTTCACACGCACAAACACCGTCACCGGCAGACCATAGGCTTTGGCATCCACCTCCGCGCCATAGCCAGTGATCGCTCCAGAAGTCTCCAAGTTGCGCAATCGTCGCAAACAGGGGCTTGGGGACAGGTTCACCGCCTCCGCCAGATCCTGATTGGTCATGCGCCCATTGGCCTGCAAAGCCCGAATGATCTGACGATCCTTCTCATCCATTTCGCGACTCCTTAGCAGATTATGCTAACATCTTATCCATTTGCGCTATTTTTCGCAATCACCTGCCCATCGTTCTCTCCCAAACTGAACCCAACAGTTTCACGCGAGGACTCCCCATGACCAAACGCAATGCGCCGCAAGGCTTCGCCACCCGCGCCATCCACCATGCCTATGATCCACAAGACAACGAGGGCGCGCTGACCCCGCCGCTGCACCTGACCTCGACCTTCACCTTTGAAACGGCTCAAGCAGGTGGCGAGATGTTTGCCGGTGACCGTGTGGGTCACATTTATTCCCGCATCTCCAACCCCACTTGCGATCTGCTGGAACAACGCATCGCCACGCTGGAAGGCGCCGAAGCTGGCCTTGCTCTGGCTTCTGGCATGGGCGGCATCACCGCCACCCTCTGGACCTTACTCTCGCCGGGCGACGAACTCATCGTCGACAAAACGCTCTATGGCTGCACCTTTGCCTTCATGCAGCACGGCCTCGCGAAATGGGGCGTGACCATCACCCATGTCGACATGACCGACATCGAAAACCTGCGTGCCGCGATTTCTGACAAAACCCGCGTGGTCTACTTTGAAACCCCGGCCAACCCCAACATGCGTCTGGTGGACATCGCCGCCGCGTCTGAAATCGCACACAGCGTGGACGCCACCGTTGTGGTCGACAACACCTACGCCACGCCGTACCTGACTCGCCCTATCGAAATGGGCGCGGACATCGTTCTGCACTCCGCCACCAAATACCTCGGCGGCCACGGCGATGTGGTGGCCGGTTTGGTCGTCGGCACAGCTGAACAAATCGCCGACATCCGACTGGTCGGTATGAAAGACATGACCGGCGCGGTCATGGCGCCGTTTAACGCCATGCTGATCCTGCGCGGTCTCAAAACCCTGGCTCTACGTCTGGACCGGCACGTGCAATCCGCGATCACCGTTGCGGATTGGCTCGAAAGCCACCCGGCCATCGCTTCCGTCTCTTTCCCGGGCTTGAAAAGCTTCCCGCAGCATGACCTGGCAGAGCGTCAAATGGACAAACCCGGCGCGATGATTGCCTTTGAACTGGTCGAGGGCCACGACGCAGGCATCGCGCTGATGAACAATCTCAACCTCATCCAACGCGCCGTGTCTCTGGGCGACGCCGAGAGCCTGATCCAGCATCCGGCCTCCATGACCCATTCCACCTACACGCCGGAAGAGCGCGCCGCGCATAACATCACCGAAGGCCTCGTGCGTCTGTCCGTCGGCCTCGAAGAAGTTGAAGACATCCTCGCCGACCTCGCCCAAGCGCTCGACGCCCTGCCCACCCGCATCGCGGCGGAATGAGTCCCTTTGCCTTGGCGTGATACACTCATGCCAAGGCCACCCTCCCTGATTGCCCACCGGAGCCAGACCATGACCGACACCCAGCACCTGAAGACCATCGAACAACGCCTGCTGTGGCTGTCCCATTGGATGATCCACAACGCCAATCACATCCGCGCCAAAGAAGACGGCATCAAGATCGGCGGCCACCAAGCGTCGTCAGCCTCCATGGTCTCGATCATGACCGCACTCTACTTTGCCACGCTAAAGCCCGAAGACCGCGTTGCCGTGAAACCGCACGCCTCGCCGATCTTCCACGCCATGCAGTATCTGATGGGCAATCAGACGCGTGAGAAAATGGAAAACTTCCGCGGCTTTGGCGGTGTGCAAAGCTACCCCAGCCGCACCAAAGACATTGATGATGTGGATTTCTCCACCGGCTCCGTGGGCCTTGGCGTCGCGATCACCTCCTTTGCCTCTCTGATCCAAGACTACATCACCGCCAAAGACTGGGGCGCGGACGCGCCGCAAGGCCGCATGGTCGCGCTGGTCGGGGACGCGGAACTCGACGAAGGCAACGTCTATGAGGCGCTGCAGGAGGGCTGGAAAAACGACCTGCGCAACACCTGGTGGATCATCGACTACAACCGCCAGTCCTTAGACGGCATCGTGCGCGAGGGTCTGTTTGAGCGCGTCGAGAAAATCTTTGACGCCTTTGGCTGGGACGTGGTCCGCGTGAAATACGGCGCGCTGCAACGTGCGGCTTTTGCTGAACCCGGAGGCGACAAGCTGCGCGACTGGATCGACAGCTGTCCCAACCAAGACTACTCCGCGCTCACATTTATGGGCGGCGCGGTTTGGCGCAAACATCTGATGGATGACCTCGGCGATCAGGGCGACGTTACCGCGCTCTTGGATCGGCGCAGCGACATTGAGCTGGCCGAACTGATGGAAAACCTCGGCGGCAACTGCGTGGAAACCATGGCCGAGACCTTCGCCGCCATCGACCACGACCGCCCAACTTGCTTCCTCGCCTACACCATCAAAGGCTGGGGCACGCCCATCGCAGGCCACAAGGACAACCACGGCGGTCTGATGAACAAGACGCAAATGACCGCGTGGCAAAACCACATGGGGGTTGCGGAAGGTCAGGAATGGGAGCCCATGGCCACCGTTGCAGACCCAGCTGCGCTACGTGATTTCCTCTCCGAAGTACCCTTCTTTGCCCAAGGGCCACGCCGGTTTACCGACGCCAAACTGCCTGTACCGGCCATCTCGCTCGACACCGACCGCGAGACTTCCACCCAAATGGCTTTCGGTAAAATCCTCGACGATCTCTCTAAAGGCGACAGCGCGCTGGCGTCCCGCATCGTGACCACCTCGCCCGACGTTACCGGCACCACCAACCTCGGCCCATGGGTCAACCGCCGCAAACTCTTTGCCCGCGAAGCCCAAGCCGATGCCTTCATCGAGCATCGCATTCCCTCAACCGCCAAATGGGAGTTCACCCCCGAAGGTCAACACATTGAGCTGGGCATTGCCGAGATGAACCTGATGCTGCTCTTGGGCGCGGCGGGCCTCTCCCATTCTATCTTTGGCAAACGCCTGATCCCTATCGGCACCGTCTATGACCCGTTTGTGTCCCGTGGCCTCGATGCGCTCAATTACGCCTGCTACCAAGACGCCCGGTTCCTGCTGGTCGGCACGCCCTCTGGCGTAACGCTGGCGCCCGAAGGTGGCGCGCACCAATCCATCGCCTCGCCGCTGATCGGCATGTCGCAAGACGGCCTTGCCTCCTTCGAACCCGCCTTTGCCGATGAGCTGGCCGTGATCATGGAATGGGCCTTTGACTACCTGCAACGCGACGGCGAAGGCGACCCGGACGAGCGCACCTGGCTGCGGGATGAGACCGGCGGCTCTGTGTACCTCCGCCTGACCACCAACCCCATCGAGCAACCCGGTAAACGCAACGACGACGCCTTCAAACAAGGCGCTATCGATGGGGCTTATTGGCTGCGCAAGCCTGGTCCTAACTGCGAAGTGGTGATTGCCTATCAGGGCTCCGTTGCGCCTGAGGCGATCAAAGCCGCTGGTCAAATTGCCAATGACCGCCGCGACATTGGCGTACTGGCCGTCACCTCCGCCGACCGCCTCAACGCCGGTTGGACTGCCGCCCAACGCGCCCGCGCACGGGGACAAATGTCGGCCCAAAGCCACATCGAGCGGCTTTTGGGTGAGCTGCCGCCCCACTGTCGCCTGCTGACGGTGATCGATGGTCACCCCGCCTCCCTCAGCTGGCTGGGCGCCGTGCAGGGCCATCAGACCCTACCGCTTGGCGTGGAACACTTTGGTCAAACCGGCACCATCGGCGATCTCTATCGCCATCATGGCCTGGACGCTGCCACCATCGTGTCCCGCATCAACGCGCTGACCAGCGGTCGCAATCTCCTTTCCGCAAGCGTCACTTGACGGCCCCACCATCCGTTTTGCAATGTGGGTGTTACATGCGGAAAAACGCATGTGATATCCACAGCAACCGCATTGATGGAAGGGGAGGCAACGCCACGTGACACCGCAGAAGCTCAACCGGACCGCAAATCGACTGGAACATGTCCGGAGATGTGCGGGATGAGTTCAAGCGTTCATGTCATTCCGGAGCTTCCCGTTGTGCTCATGCACTTAACTGGGCGGGCACACATTCGCGCTCTGCGGTCAATGATTGCAGGCGCCTATGCCCTACCGGAATACCAAGTCGGCATGACAGAAATCTGCGATCTAAGTCAAGTTCTGAACCTCGATATCGGGTTCGATGAGATGTTGCGTTTTGCACAAGAGTCCAAGACCGTCCATGACGTCCGTGGGATAAGCCCGGATTTATTCGTGATCGCCCCAACAGATGCAGCCCACTATATGCTCGACATGTTCGAACAGCTCAGCGGCAGCCTCGACAACAGCCTGCGCATCCATCTGGCGCGCGGCTATCCGGAGATTTTTGCGATGATGGATTGGCCGGAGACGGCCATGCGCCACCTACCGGAATACTGCAAAGTGGAAGGCCACCTCTTCCAAGAAAACAAGCCGCCGTGACGTATCGTAAGCAGAGATTTGCCCCTCGACACATGCAATTGCGTTTTGTCCGAATGACAAAACGTTATTGCGTTCGTATCACACCTTAGAGCCGGAGAGACCCCATGCCTGTGACCACCCAGATCCTTCCAGAAATCTCGGTTGTTCATGTGGTTTGTACTGGGCACGTCAACTCAGCGGAAATACGCAAAGCGCTGCTCGATTGCTATGCTGACCCCGCCTACAGGTGGGGGATGCCCGAAGTTGCAGACATGACAAAGGCTCTGTCTATGGAGACTGAATGGGAAGAGACCATGGATTTCATCAAGGAGTTTCAGGTTCTTCACGCGGACAACAATTCAAGCCTCCGGCTACTCATTGTTGCTCCGGCCGGGCAGGTTGAGGATATGGTGAAAATGTTCAGCAGCATTGTTGCAGCACTGGAATACCACATGGCCGTGGACGTTGTTGCCGGGTATCCGGAAGTTCTTGCCTTGTTGGATCTTGCCCCGGACGAGCTCGCACATTTCCCCGCGTTCTGCCGCAACGAATCCCATCTGCTGTAACCAATTTGTCTGCTTCCTCTAGCCTGTATACCGCTTGACCGAGGCTCCTGTTCTAGACATCGTTAAAACCATGCCCATTGAAGTCGAAATTCTAACGCCAGCCCCGCTTGTCTACAGCCGCTTCACCGGCAGCGTCACCCTGGAAGAATTTACGAATTCCTCCCAATCCCTGCATGGCAATCCGGATTTCCACCCCGGCATGCACATGGTTCTGGACATGCGCGCGCTTGAAGATTTCGATGTTGGTTTTGACGAAATGAAGGCCTTCACCGCCAATATCCAGAAACGTCACAAGGAGCGGGGCGAGGCCGTTTTTATCTTCATCGTGTGCAGCACCGAACAAAGCCACTGGCTAGCAGAGATGTTCCGGTCTCTCTCGGACGTTGAAGATGGCCTGGCACAAGTCGAGATCCTTCACGGGTTCCCAGACATCCTCGCCATTCTGGACCTGCCGCAAGAAACCCTGCAGTTTTTCCCAGAAGACTGCCGAAGCGAGGCGCACCTGCTCACCCGTTCGTCAACCCAATAAATCCATTTCAGCTTGGCAGCTACGGCACCTCAAGCTATGCCTGTGCATCTCAAGACACATAAAACTGTATCCAATAGCGAGCAGGATGCTGAAAAGGAAAACAAATTGCCAATCAGCGTCAACGTGATTCCGCAACTTGGCCTGCTACACAACGTCTATTTTGGGCGTGTGACCATCCAAGATTTCGAGGATCAGAAAAAACAACGCACCAAGGACACGGCTTTCAAAATGGCCATGCCACGAGTGAACGACCTGTCACAGGTGACCGAGGTGGACATCGGGTTCAACGAACTTCTGGCACATGCTCAGAAAACAGGAAAATCTCTTTCCAAGATCGCAGACCCCATTCAGCTTGTGATGGTGGGCGACAATCCGTTCACCGCTACCGCTGTGGCCATGTATGAAAACCTCTACGCCGCCTGCAACATTCCATTCGAAATGCACGTCTTGCGAGGTTACCCGGAAGTTCTGGCAACGTTGAACCTGCCAGAAGACAGCCTTAAGTACTTCCCGGATTTTTGCCGTGAGGAAAGCCATCTGCTCTAACGCAAGGTCGTGACCTTTACCCCTGCGACACGCGCCTCAATAACGCGGCAGTGCAAGTGAACACACGACCAAGGCAAGAGGCTTGCCCTGACAAACAATGCATCGCACACTCTCTCTAAGGGGGAAAGCGATGCCCGTCAGCGTCACAGTCATTCCTGAACTCAGCCTTGTGCACAATGTCTATTCCGGCGTTGTGACCATTCAGGACTTGTATGACGAGCAAACAAAACGCGACAGCCACCCCGCTTTCAAAATGGGTATGCCCGGTGTGAACAACTTATCCCAAGTCACAGATGTGGACATCGGGTTTGATGAGATGCTGGCCTACGCCAAGCACACGATGGAGCTCTACCGCGATGTAACCGAGCCCATTCAGCTGGTTCTGGTTGGCGAAACCCAAGCCACCGCCACGGCAATTGCCATGTATGAAAACCTCTCTGCAGCTACCAATGCCCCTTTTCAAGTGCATGTTGTCAAAGGATATCCAGAAGTTCTGGCAACGTTGAACCTGCCGCCGGATAGCCTGAAACACTTCCTCGATTTCTGCCAAGACGAAAGCCATCTTCTCTGACGCACGGACGCATAAAATTCACACGTCCATCGGCAATGGGGTTGCCCCACTAGGGCCTGTTGACGTTCACCTTATGTGAATGAGCGTTGCCACGATTGAGATAAAGGCTTTGAAGCTCTGGTCTGTTTTGCACGAGCGCATGGCTATCCCTCTGTTTTCCTTCAGTTTGC
>Ga0189290_100129_pt1 | contig 56108 bp, 50 predicted proteins | sample UW140minimetaG_FD_130318 | JGI IMG/M metagenome (GOLD analysis project Ga0189290, IMG submission 130318) | Marine microbial communities from the Costa Rica Dome - UW140 mini metaG | ecosystem: Environmental > Aquatic > Marine > Oceanic > Photic zone | place: Costa Rica: the Eastern Pacific...
CGGTGGTGCGCGATGTCGGCCGCGTGTTGCAATTGCCGTTCGGCCTGGTCGACAAGCTCGCCAAGCTGATCCCGGCCAATCCGGCCAATCCGGTGACCCTGGCCCAGGCGCTCGATATCGAGCCGCGGCTCAAGGAGATGCGAGCCGAGGACCAGGCGGTCGACAGCCTGCTCGAAGTCGCCCTGAAACTGGAAGGTTTCTACCGCAACGCTTCGACCCACGCCGCCGGCGTTGTCATCGGTGACCGCAAGCTGTCCGAACTCGTCCCGCTCTATCGCGATCCGCGTTCCGATATTCCTGCCACCCAGTTCAACATGAAATGGGTGGAGCCGGCCGGCCTTGTGAAATTCGACTTTCTCGGCCTGAAAACCCTGACGGTGATCGCGCGGGCGCTGGGATACATCGAGTCCGCGGGCAAGGAGGTCCCCGATATCGAGGCGGTCAGCCTGGAAGACCGGCCCACCTATGAACTCCTGGCCTCGGGCAATGCCATCGGCGTGTTCCAGCTCGAGAGCTCGGGCATGCGCGATACGCTGAAAAAGATGAAGCCGGATGCGATCGAGGATCTGATCGCGCTGATCTCGCTTTATAGACCGGGCCCGATGAAAAACATCGATGTCTATGTCGACCGCAAGTTCGGCCGCGCCGAGGTGGATTGTCTCCATCCCGACCTGGAAGGCGTCTTGTCGGAAACCTATGGCGTCATCATCTATCAGGAACAGGTGATGCAGATCGCCCAGATCCTGTCGGGCTATTCGCTCGGTGAAGCCGACCTCCTGCGCCGTGCCATGGGCAAGAAGAAGAAGGAGGAGATGGACAAGCAGAAAGTCCGTTTCCTTGATGGTGCTGAGGAGAAGGGCGTGGATCGCGCCAAGTCCTCCTATATTTTCGAACTGGTGGCCGAGTTTGCCGGCTATGGCTTCAACAAGTCCCACGCTGCGGCCTATGCCGTCATCGCCTATCGCACCGCCTATCTGAAAGCCAACTACCCGGTCGAGCTGATGGCGGCGCTGATGTCGCTCGACGCAGCCAATACCGACAAGCTTGCCGCCTTCCACCAGGAAATCCGCCGCATGGGCATCACCGTGCGCCCGCCGGACGTCAATGCGTCAAATGCCGATTTCTCGGTCGAGGAGGGCTGTGTCCGCTTTGCCCTCGGTGCGATCCGCAATGTCGGTTTTTCCGCGATGGAACACATTGTGGCCGAGCGTGAGGAAAAGGGCCCGTTCAAGGACCTTTATGACTTTGCCGAGCGTATCGATCCCCGCCAGGTCAATCGCCGCACGTTTGAAAACCTCGCCAGGGCCGGGGCCTTTGACACAATGGAACCTGACCGGGCCAAGGTGATCGCATCCGCCGAGACCCTCCTGTCCATGGCCCAGCATGCGGCCGAGCAGCGCGAAAGCGCCCAGGCCAGCCTGTTTGGCGGCGGAGGGGGTGAGGTCGAGCTGCAGCGGCCCAACCTGCCGGAACCAGAACCTTTCACGGCCCAACAGCGCCTGGATGAGGAATTGTCGGCAATCGGCTTTTACCTGTCCGGTCACCCGCTGGATGATCTGACAGAACAGCTCGCCGGTCGCGGTGTGGTGATGTTCGCGGAGAGCACCGGCCGTGTGCTCGAAGGCGCGACCGCTCTACGCCTGTGCGGGGTTGTTCGCCGCCGTCAGGAACGTGTCTCCAACAAGTCGGGCGAACGTTTTGCCTGGGTGACCCTGTCCGACCCCACGGGAGAGTTCGAGGTCTTCGTGGCGCCGGAGCTGCTGCGCACCTCGAGAGACCAGCTGGAAAGTGGTTCCGCCGTCCTGGTCAATTGCCGGGTCGATAACCGGGATGAACAGATCAGCTTCTTTGCTGACCGGCTGGAAGTGCTCGACACCCGCATGGCGGCGCACAGCCTGAAAATCCGCCTCGATGATCCCGCCGCGCTGGCCGGGATCAAGGCGCGCCTCGATCGGGCCAATTCCCGTTCGGATGCCCAGCTGGATGCAGCGGTCGATTTGTTTGTGCCTCTACAGGATGGCGGAGAAGCCGAGATCCGGCTGGCTGGAAGGCATTGTGCCGATGCGTCGGTCCAGGCCGCGCTGCGAGCGGTGAGGGGCGTCGCCAGCATAGATGCGGAGCTGGCGTGATCCGGCCTTGGTTCGCCTTGATCGAATTGACCGAAATTCATCTAAAGCACGCGACCGAAGACGGGCTGGATGGCATTGGCTGCTTTGTTCCGGGCTTTGCCTTGGCCGTGGATCGTGATGAAGCGCGCATCAGGCTTGAACGCTCGGCTCGACATGCGTTTGAACGCTATCGGCAACGGCATCCGGATGTCGAGGGCGAACCGGTCATCACCACCGATAACATCCGGAAGTGTGACTGGCTTGGTTTCATCGTGTTGCGTGGTAGCAGAATGTATTCGGTCGGTACAGACTTCACTTGGTATCCTGCTGAACATGACGGACCGGAGGCGTGATTGGGCGATCAATCTCGCTATTCGTTCTCGTTCGGAGCCATGCGGTGAAAATCACCCCTGCATAATTGATAGCACAAAAGCCGGATAAGCTTGCTTGCATTACTCAAAAGAGGTGCCTATAAGCCGCCTCATTACGCACACGGAGCTCCGGCGGGCGCGTTGCCTGCCGCTCCGGTGTCGTTTGTCCAGGCAAGCGACTCCGCTCCGTGGAGGCCAACCGGAAAAGGATACATCGATGGCTCTCCCTGAATTCAGCATGCGCCAGCTGCTCGAAGCTGGTTGTCACTTCGGCCACCAGACCCACCGCTGGAACCCGAAGATGAAAGACTACATCTTCGGCGATCGCGCCAACATCCACATTCTCGACCTGTCCCAGACGGTACCGCTCTTGCACCAGGCCCTGGTCAAGGTCCGTGATACCGCTGCCAAGGGCGGCCGTATTCTCTTCGTCGGCACCAAGCGCCAGGCCTCCGATCCGGTTGCCGCGGCTGCTTCTCGCTGCGCGCAGTACTACATGAACCAGCGCTGGCTCGGCGGTACGCTGACCAACTGGGCCACGATCTCCAATTCCATCGCGCGTCTGCGCGAGCTGGAAGCCATGTTCGACAGCGAAGGCGGCGTTGACGGCCTGACCAAGAAAGAACAGCTGATGCTCACCCGTGAGCGCGAGAAGCTGGAACGCTCCCTGGGCGGTATCAAGGACATGGGCGGCACGCCGGACCTGATGTTCGTGATCGACACCAACAAGGAAGCGATTGCCATCCAGGAAGCCAAGAAGCTGGGCATCCCGGTTGTTGCGATCGTCGACACCAATTGTGACCCGGACCCGATCGACATGCCGATCCCGGGCAATGATGACGCATCCCGTGCGATCTCGCTGTATTGCGACCTGATCGCCGACGCTGTTCTGGACGGTATGGCGGACAGCCAGCTGGCCATGGGCGTTGATCTGGGTGAAGCGGAAGCTCCGGTAGAAGCCATGCTGGCTGCCGAAGAGGCTCCGGCGGAAGAGGCGGCTCCGGCTGCTGAAGCCACCGAAGAGGCTGCTGCTCCGGAAGCGTCCTCTGAATCTGACAAGACCGAAGCATAAGCTTCTTTAGGTACTCTATTTATTCCAGGAGAAACCGATGGCCGCGATTACTGCTGCTCTCGTGAAAGAACTTCGCGAAAAAACCGGCGTTGGCATGATGGACTGCAAAAAGGCGCTCAACGAGACGGACGGCGATTTTGAAGCCGCTGTTGACTGGCTGCGCAAGAAGGGCCTGTCCAAGGCTGCCAAGAAGGCTGACCGCGTTGCTGCGGAAGGTCTGGTTGCCGTTGCTACCGATGGCGCCAATGGCGCCGTTGTAGAGGTCAACTCTGAAACCGACTTCGTTGCCCGCAACGAAAAATTCCAGGCGGCTGTTGCCGAGATCGCCAAGCTGGCCCTGACCACCGAGGGTACGGTTGAAGCGCTCAACGCTGCGACCCTGCCGTCCGGTGAAACGGTTGAAGCGACCCTGACCAACCTGATCGCCACGATCGGCGAGAACATGTCCCTGCGCCGCGTCTTCAAGCTGGACGCCGGTACGGGTGTTGTGTCCTCCTACGTACACAATGCTGCTGCTGACGGCATGGGCGCTCTGGGCGTGATCGTTGCGCTCAAGTCTGACGGCGACGCCGGAAAGCTGGCCGAGCTGGGCCGCAAGATCGCCATGCACGTCGCTGCGGGTTCCCCGGCCGTTGCTGTTGCCGTTGATACCGATGGTGTCGACAGCGCGATCGCTGACAAGGAACGTGAAGTGTTCGCTGACCAGGCACGTCAGTCCGGCAAGCCGGAGCAGATCGTCGAGAAAATGGTCGAAGGCCGTATGCGCAAGTTCTACGAAGAAGTTGTGCTGCTCAAGCAGTCCTTCGTCATGGACCCGGACAACACGATCGAACAGGTTCTGGCCAACGCGTCCAAAGAGCTGGGCACGCCGGTTGAGATCGTCGGCTTCCAGCGCGTTGCCCTGGGCGAAGGCGTTGAGAAGAAAGAAGAAGACTTCGCCGCTGAAGTTGCTGCTGCAACTGGCCAGGCCTAAGTCAAAAACAGCGAGCGCCGGAGCTTTTCAGCTCCGGCGCTTTCTGTATGCTGCCAGACCGTGACCGACTCAGCTTCCTCCACGCCATCAGGCGCCAGCAATCCGCCGCGTTTCCGGCGGGTTCTTCTTAAGGTTTCCGGTGAAGCCCTCATGGGCTCCCAACAATTTGGTATCGACCTGGAAACCGCTAATCGTATCGCGCAAGAAGTCAAACAGGCCGTCGAAGGCGGCACCGAGATGTGCCTCGTCATTGGCGGTGGCAATATCTTCCGTGGGCTTTCCGGCGCCGCCAAGGGCATGGACCGCACCGCTGCCGACTATATGGGCATGCTGGCGACGGTGATGAATGCCCTGGCCATGCAGACCGCTCTTGAAAGCATTGGTGTCCAGACCCGGGTGCAATCGGCGATTCCGATGACCACGGTGTGCGAACCCTATATCCGTCGTCGCGCCACGCGGCATATGGAAAAGGGGCGCGTTGTCATCTTTGCGGCCGGGACCGGCAATCCGTTCTTCACCACCGACACGGCGGCGGCGCTGCGCGCTGCGGAAATGGGCTGTGATGCGCTCTTCAAGGGCACCCAGGTCGATGGTGTCTACAGCGATGATCCGCGCACCAATTCGGACGCGGAACGATATGATCAACTCGACTATCTTGACGTTCTCACACGCGATCTGCGTGTGATGGATGCCTCGGCCGTGACCTTGATGCGCGAAAACCGCATTCCGATCGTGGTCTTCAGCATCCACGAGCAAGGTGGCCTTGCCCAGGTTCTCGGCGGCGAGGGTGTGTGCACGATTATCGGTCAGGTTCGTTCAGAAGAAACGGCCTGATCGCAACACGATAAGGGGAGAGACCCATGAGCGATTATGATGAGGACGATCTGAAACGCCGCATGGACGGCGCCATTGAGTCGCTGCGCAAGGAGTTTGCGGGTCTGAGAACGGGCCGCGCCAGCGCCAATCTGCTCGACCCGATCAAGGTGGAAGCCTACGGAACGCCGACGCCGATCAACCAGGTTGGCACCGTGTCTGTTCCGGAACCGCGCATGATCTCGGTGCAGATCTGGGACAAGGAGATGGTCGGTGCTGTCGACAAGGCCATCCGCAATTCCCAGCTGGGTCTGAACCCGGTTGTGGAAGGTCAGCTCCTGCGTATTCCGATCCCGCCGCTTAACGAGGAACGCCGGGCCGAACTGGCCAAGCTGGCAGGCAGCTATGCAGAGAACGCACGCGTAGCGGTCCGCAATGTGCGCCGTGATGGCATGGATGGTCTGAAAAAGCTGGAAAAGGACGGCACGCTGTCCGAGGACGAGCACAAATCCTTTGCCGAGGACGTCCAGAAACTGACGGATGACGCGATCAAGAAGATCGACGAAAACCTGAAGACCAAACAAGAAGAAATCATGCAGGTCTGACGACCTGAGCGAGGCGACACTTCTATGAGCGAGACCGCATCGGACAGAACGAGCGTTCCGCAGCATGTCGCCATCATCATGGATGGGAATGGCCGCTGGGCGCAGCAACGCGGCCGTCCCCGCACATTCGGACATTCCAAGGGTGTTGAAGCCGTTCGGCGTGTCGTCGAGGCCGCCGGAGACCGAGGTGTACGCACCCTGACCCTGTTCAGTTTCTCAACTGAAAACTGGAACCGGCCTGCGGATGAGGTCGGCGCCTTGTTCGAGTTGATGAAGCGCTATGTGGCGGCGGATCTTGCATCGCTCAAGAAAAAGGGTGTGCGGATCCGGATTATCGGGCGGCGGGATGATTTGACGCCGGACCTTGCCGAAATCGTCACCAAGGCTGAGACCGACACGGCAGAAAACACAGCTTTCAACCTCAATATCGCTTTCAATTATGGCGGGCGCGATGAGTTAATAAGGGCGGCTCAGAGCCTGGCCGAAGCCGCGCGCGACGGCGATCTCAACCCGTCTGACATTGATGAAGAGCGGTTGTCCTCGGCGCTGGATACGGCGGGCCTGCCAGATGTGGATTTGATGATCCGGACAAGTGGCGAGCAACGGATATCCAACTTCCTGCTTTGGCAGGCGGCTTATGCCGAGTTCTACTTCACCGATGTCCTGTGGCCGGATTTTGATGATGCCGAGCTCGGCCGAGCGCTCGATTCATTCCAGCAACGCGATCGCCGCTATGGAGGCGTTGATGCCGGAGCGGCATGATCCGGTCTTCAAGCGCCGTTTGATCTCCGCCCTGATCCTCGGTCCACTCGCGGTTTTCCTGCTCTGGATGGGCGGGTTGTTCTTTACGGCCTGGGTAGCCGCCTTCGCGGCCGCAATGGCCTGGGAATGGATCCAGATGTCCGACGAGGACGCCCCGCCGGTTGCCTATGCCATAGCCTGTGCCACTGCGTCGGGAGCGGTTTTGCTGGCCGGGCAAACCTCTATCCAGGAGGCGCTTGCCTGGGGCGCTCTGGGAACGATCGCATCGGGGGCGGAGCGCTGGCGTCGTGGCTGGTCCATAGTAGTGTTGGGCGTGCTTTACGTTTCGCTCAGCGCCGGACTGCTGGCTGCGATGCGGGCAGAGGTCTCTCACGGGCTGGAAGCAGTAATCCTGTTGTTCGCCATCGTCTGGGCCGCTGACAGTTTCGCCTATCTGGCGGGAACATGGCTGGGCGGACCCAAACTCCTGCCACAGGCCAGCCCCAACAAGACCTGGTCCGGACTGCTGGCGGGCGTGAGCATGGGCGTGCTTGCCGGATATGCGGCCGGTCAGCTCTTCGCGCTCGATATTGCTGCCGTGATGGTGTTCTCGGGCATTGTGGCCCTGGCCTCTGTCGGCGGTGACCTGGCCATGTCACTGTTCAAAAGGTCCTTTGGCGTCAAAGATTCAGGTACACTCATCCCCGGACATGGGGGTGTCCTGGACCGCGTGGATGCATTGATGCTGGCTGTTGTGACAGCGGTGATTGCGTCGCGCTTTATCGATCTCGGCTGGTCGGCGGCATGACAGATACTCGGAAAATCAGCGTTCTGGGCGCGACTGGATCGGTAGGCGCCGCAACTCTCGACCTGATCGAGCGTGCGCAGCCGGGCGCGTATGACATTATCGCCCTGACCGCACACACCAATGTGGATGAGCTGATCCGACTTGCCCTCAAATTCCGCCCGAAAATGGTCGCGCTCGCAGACGCGGCTGGCGAGGCACGCCTGCGCGAGGCGCTGTCAGGGCAGGGCATTGATATTGGCTGTGGGCCGGAAGCGGTTGTGGACGCGGCTCGCCTCGAAGCGGACTGGACCATGGCCGCAATCGTGGGGGCGGCTGGATTGCGGCCAACACTTGCGGCGCTGGAGCAGGGACGGGCGCTGGCTTTCGCCAACAAGGAATGCCTGGTGTGTGCGGGCGGTCTATTCATGCAGGCTGCAGCGGCGGCGGGCACAGAATTGCTGCCGGTCGATTCCGAGCACAATGCGATTTACCAGGTTTTCGACAGTCGGCAGAAAAAGCATATCGACAAGATCACCCTTACAGCCTCGGGTGGGCCGTTCAGAAGCTGGACGCTCGAGCAAATGAGCCAGGCGCGCCGCGCAGATGCGCTGGCGCACCCGACCTGGGAGATGGGCGCGAAGATCACCATCGACAGCGCCACCATGATGAACAAGGGCCTGGAGATCATCGAGGCCTGCTGGTTGTTTGATCTGCCCGAAGCCCAGGTCGATGTCGCCGTTCATCCGCAATCCATCGTGCATGGGCTAGTGCATTATGCAGATGGCAGTGTGTTGTCGCAGATGGGTTCGCCGGACATGCGCACGCCGATCGCCAATGCCCTGTCCTGGCCACAGCGCATGCAGGCGCCGGTGGCTCCGCTGGATTTGTGTGCCATTTCGAGGCTGGATTTCGAGACTCCCGACCTCAAGCGTTTTCCGGCCATGCGGCTGGCGCGGGAGGCGGTCCGCCAGGGCGGCATTCTTCCGGCGGTGCTCAATGCCGCCAATGAGATTGCTGTCGAGGCCTTCCTGGCAGAGCGTATCGGTTTCCTCGATATAGCTGCCAGCGTTGAACAGGTGATGGATCTGTCCCTCAAGGACACGGATATGCCCCAGCAGCTCTCGTCATTTGACGATGTATTTGCGATCGATCATCGTGCCCGTGAACTGGCACGCGAATTGATTGCTGTTGCCGCAGCATAAGAGAATACGGAACGAATAATGAGTGCCATCGCGGGTCTCCTGCTGGGAACGTTTTCCTTTATCTTCCTCATCTCCCTGGTCGTGGTGATCCACGAGCTCGGCCATTATTGGGCGGGGCGGATCTGTGGAGTGCATGCCGAGGCGTTTTCCATGGGCTTCGGGCCGACGCTCTGGTCGGGACGTGACAAGCACGGCACCGTCTGGCGTGTCGCGGCCTTTCCACTTGGCGGATATGTGAAATTCCTGGGCGATGCGGGGGCGGCCAGTGAGCCGGATGCGGAGAAGCTGGCTGAATTGCGCCAGCGCATGGGGCCTGCAGCCGACAAGTGTTATCACTTCAAGCCGATCTGGGCGCGCAGCTTCATTACTGCCGCCGGCCCGATCGCGAACTTCATTCTGGCTATTTTCATTTTCGCGACCCTGGCTTTGTCCATTGGCGGACCGGCTTATCAGCCGGCAATTGTGGGTTCGGTCACGGCCGGCTCGGCTGCCGAGGATGCAGGTTTTCGCGAAGGCGATGAGATTATTGCCATCAACGGCAATGAAATCACCAGTTTCCAGGAGATCATCACCGAAGTGATCTGGCGTCCGGGGCAGGAAATCGCCTTTGATGTTACCCGCGGAGAGCAACAGCTCACACTGCGCGCCACGCCTCGCGCCACCGAGGTGGAAGACGAGTTTGGCGGCACACGCACATTCGGCCAGCTGGGGCTGGGCAATGTTCCACAACTTATTCGGCGTGATGATTATCCGCTAACGCCGGTCGGGCTGGTCTCGGCCATCGGGCACGGCATTGACCGTACCTGGTCTGCCGTCTCCATGACCGGGCGTTATGTCGGCCATATCGTGACGGGCCGTGCCGATGCCAGCCTGCTCAACGGGCCACTGGGAATCGCAGAGGCCGCAGGCCAGACGGCACAGCGCAGCGTGGATGCGGGGCGCACGCCTGGGGAAAGTGCATTCTTGCTGTTTATTAATCTGGTCCAACTGGCCGGTTTTCTCTCGGTTGGACTGGGATTGGTGAACTTGCTGCCGATTCCCATCCTCGACGGCGGGCATCTTGTGTATTACGCATATGAGGCAGTGGCGCGTCGTCCGCTGAGCATGAAAGCACAGGCCATCGGTTTTCGATTGGGGCTTGCACTTGTGCTCATGATGATGCTTTTAGCCACCTGGAACGATATTAACTACAAGCTCAGTCAATTCTTTTGATTGAGTTCAGAGAACGGCGATCTTCCATGGCGAGTGTTTTGCGTGTGCTCTTTGCAGCCCTGATGACCTTTAGCTTCGGCGCACTTGCGTCGGCGCAGGCGCAACCGGCACAGGAGGAAACGGCTGCTGTCCAGGCGGCAGAACGTCCGGTGATCCGGCAGATCCTGGTTGAGGGCAATCAGCGTGTGGAATCAGACACGGTGATTTCCTACCTGCTGATCCAGCCGGGTCAGTACGCGGATGACCGCACGATCAACCTGTCCATCCAGACGTTGTTCGCAACCGGCCTGTTCTCTGATGTCCAGATCCAGGACAATGGCGAGATCGTCACCGTCCGTGTCCAGGAGAACCCGATCATCAACCGCGTGGTCCTGGAAGGGAACCGCGCCATGGCGGACGACAAGATCACGGACGAGATCCAGGCCCAGCCGCGCGCGATCTTCACCCGCGCGCGTGTGCAGTCTGATGTCCAGCGCATTATCGAGGTCTATCGCCGCTCAGGCCGTTTCGCGGCGTCCGTGACGCCACAGATCATCGAACTTCCGCAGAACCGTGTGGATCTGATTTTCGAGATCTCCGAGGGTCCGGTAACCGGTGTCAGCCGGATCAATTTCATCGGTAATGAGAGCTTTACCGACCGTCGGCTGCGCCGCGAGCTGGTTACGGAAGAATCGCGCTGGTGGCGCTTCTTCAGCTCGAATGACAATTACGACCCGGACCGCCTGGAATATGACCGCGAGCTGCTGCGTCAATTCTATCAGAACCAGGGTTATGCCAATTTCCGTGTTCTTTCTTCTGTTGCCGAGCTGACGCCGGACCAGGAAAGCTTCTACATCACCATCACGATTGATGAGGGCGAGATCTATAATTTTGGCGAGGTGACGGTCACAAGCCAGATCGAGGATCTTGATCCGGATTACCTGGCCGCGCTGTTGCCGACCCAGGAAGGCAATATCTATCAGGGCCAGCTGATCGAGGATGCGATCGACACGCTTACCTTTGCGGCGGGTGCGTCGGGCTATGCCTTCGTCAATGTGCGTCCGATGACACGCCGCGATCGCGAAACCCGCACCGTCGACGTCGAATACGTCATCGACGAGGGACCGCGCGTCTATATCGAGCGTATCGACATCGTGAACAATACGCGGACGCTGGACCGTGTGATCCGCCGCGAGCTGAACATCGTCGAGGGCGATGCCTTCAACCGCGTCCTGATCGACCGCTCGCGCAACAACGTCCGTCGCCTGGGCTTCTTCGAGGAAGTTGAGATCACCGAGACGCCGGGGTCCACGCCGGACCGCGCGCGCCTGATGGTCGATGTGACGGAACAGCCGACGGGTGAGCTGGCGTTTGGTGCCGGTTTCTCCTCGACGGATGCCTTCCTGGTCGACCTGTCCATTTCCGAGCGAAATCTGCGTGGTCGCGGCCAGTTCCTGCGCCTGCGTGTATCGGCAAGTTCCCGACGGGAGACGATCGATATCCGCTTCACCGAACCACGTTTCATGGACCGCAATCTCGCGGCCGGTTTTGACCTGTTCCGGGTCAATTCGGATTTCCTGAGCGAAGCGTCATTCCAGACAGAATCCACAGGTGGCAGTATTCGCCTTGGTTTCCCGGTGACGCGACAGACCAATCTTCAGCTGCGCTATACGCTGCGTAACGACAACGTCCTGGTCTTCTCCAGCGCGTCACAGGCCCTGGCCTCGCAGGCCGGTAACCGCACGACCTCTGTTGTCGGTTACACATTCTCCTGGACGCGCCTGAACGATCCGATCGAGCCGAGTGATGGTTTCCGTTTCGTTTTGAACCAGGATCTGGCAGGTGTTGGCGGTGATGTGCGTTATGTCCGTACGGAAGTGCAGACGGCCTTCTATCACGAGCTCTTCCGTGGCTGGGTCGCAAGCTTTACCGGTAATGCCGGTTTCGCAGTGGGTTGGGGCGGCGACAGCATCCGCATTAACGACCGTTTCTTCAAAGGTGGTAACTCATTCCGCGGCTTTGACGTTGGTGGCCTTGGACCGCGCACGGTCCAGCGTGACGAGACGACAGGCGAGCTGATCCGCGGTGATTCACTGGGTGGCAGGCTTTATGCAATCGGTGCTCTTGAGTTGAGCCTGCCTAGCTTCCTGCCGGAACAATATGGTATCCGCGGGGCGCTGTTCACTGAATTCGGTACGCTGGGCATGCTCGACTCGGCGGATCAGATAGACGAGGGTGTTAGCTCGGTCTTTACAGTCGATGATCTGGCGCTGCGGGCGTCGGCCGGTCTGAGTGTCTTCTGGGACTCTCCGTTTGGCCCTGTCCGTTTCGACTTTGCAGAGGCATTCATGGCGGAAGAATACGATCGCACGGAGTTCTTCCGCTTCAGTACAAGAACAGGGTTCTAGGTTATGAAATTCATCCAATCACTTCTGCTGCTGCCAGTCGCAGTTCTGAGCCTCGCGGCTCCGGCGATGGCTCAGACGAATATTGCGGTATTCAATGAAGAGCGTGTGCTCGCGGAAAGTGCGGTCGGTCAGCATGTCCAGACGCGCCTCGCGGCGATCGCCCAGGAAGTTGAAGCCGAAATGCAGGCCCTGACGGCACCGGTCGCTCAGGAAAACGAAGCACTCAACGCTGAAACAGCCTCCATGAACCCGGCAGCCATCCAGGCGCGTCCGGACCTCATGCAGCGCATCGAGACGCTCAACCAGCAGCTCCAGGCTCTGGAAGTCCAGCGTCGCATCCGCCAGCAGGAACTGGCCGCTACGCAGCAGTCTGCCATGCGTCCGATCTATGAAGCCATGAGCCCGATCCTTGAAGAGGTCGTCGAGGCCCGTGACATCGATATCCTGCTGCGTCGCTCCAACCTGGTTTTCTCCAGCGAGGAAGTCGATATTTCTGCAGAAGTCATCAGCATCCTGAACACACGTCTGCCGACGGTCGCGGTCAACCGCGTTCGCCTGCCGCAGGATGGCCAGGCTGCTCAATAAGATAGGACTGTGATTGTGGCTGATCCGAGATTTTTTGATCGGCTTGGTCCTCTGACGGTAACAGATATCGCCGCGCTTTCGGGTGCGGCGATTTCTGATTCTCGGGGGGGCGAAGTGGATGATGTGGCTGACCTGGCGTCTGTACGCGCCGGAGCGGTCAGTTACCTGGAATCCGAGAAATTCCTGTCCCAGCTCGAGGGCAAGTCCCTTGAAGGCGTCGCTCTGATCATTCCTGCGAAACTCGCGGAGGATGAGCGGCTGACGGGCGCGAGCTTGCTACTGCATGACGCGCCGCGTGCGGCCTTTGCCAAGGTGGCCACGGCGCTCTTCCGGCTGAAACAGGCCGGGTTCGACTCAGCGGTTGCTTCATCAGCGCGCATTGCGTCCACGGCACGTGTCGCAGTCGGCGCTGTGATCGGTGAGGGTGCGGATATCGCAGAGGGCGTGATCATCGGTCCCGGTGCCCAGATTGGACCCGGTGTGCGTATTGGTGCTGGTACACGGGTCGGAGCTAACGCATCCATCATCTGTTCGGATATCGGCGAGAACTGCAACATTCTGGCAGGAGCTGTGATTGGCGAAGCGGGCTTCGGCGTTGCAATGTCCAAGGACGGCGCGATTGACGTGCCGCATCTGGGTCAGGTGATCCTGGGGAATAATGTGACGATCGGTGCCAATTCCTGCGTAGATCGCGGCGTGTTCGGAGCCACTCATCTCGGTGACGGCGTCAAGATCGATAATCTCTGCCACATCGCGCACAATGTGACCGTGGGGGCCAATACGCTCATGGCCGCTTTTGCAGGTGTGTCAGGTAGCACGACGATCGGCGAGCGGGTCATGTTCGGCGGCCGTGTCGGCGTTGCTGATCACATTGACATCCCCTCTGACGTCATTGTTGGTGGCGGAGCTGCGGTCATGAAAAGCCTGCCATCCTCCGGCGCCTATTCAGGCATGCCGGCTCAACCCCTTCGGGACTATATGCGCGAGGTCGCGGAAATCCGCCGCCTTGTCCGCGCCAAGAACAAGAAGAAATAGGACACGATCATGAGTGACCGCATCGAGAGCGCGGAGATCCAGACGCTCTTGCCTCATCGCTACCCGTTTTTGCTGGTGGATGCCGCAGAGGATTACGTCAAAGGCGAATCCATCACCGGCATCAAGGGCGTGACGTTCAACGAACCCTTTTTCCCGGGCCACTTCCCCGGCAACCCGGTGATGCCGGGCGTGTTGATGATCGAGGCCATGGGCCAGACCGGCGCGGTTCTGATGTACAGGACACTGGGCGCTTCGGCTGCAGACGCGACGATTTTCTTCATGGGCGCGGACAAGGTGAAGTTTCGTGCACCCGTGCGGCCGGGCATGCAATTGCGCATGCCGGTCAAGGTCAATGTCGCGCGCCATGGCGTGTTCAAGTTTTCCGGTGAGGTCTATGCCGACGGCGTGAAGGCCGTGCAGGCAGAATTTGCGGCAAAGGCGATCAAGAACTCATGACCGCAAAAATTCATCCCACAGCCATCGTCGATCCGTCTGCTGAACTGGGCAGCGATGTCGAAATCGGCCCCTTCAGCATTGTTGGCCCCAAGGTCGTGCTCAAGGACCGCGTCCGCATTATCTCCAATGCGACGATTGCCGGCCTGACCGAGGTCGGATCGGATTGCGTGCTCTATCCGGGTGTGCATCTGGGTCATCCGCCGCAGGACTTCAAATACCAGGGCGAAGATACAACGCTGGTCATCGGTGATCGCAATGTAATGCGCGAGAATGTCACCATGCATCCAGGCACCAGCGTGGGTCGGGGAACAACACGCATCGGCGATGACGGCTACTTCATGGTGGCCTCGCACGTTTCCCATGACAGCCAGGTCGGTAACCGGGTCGTGTTCGCCAATGGGGCCGCCATCGGCGGCGGCACGACCGTTGATGATCATGCCATTCTGGGCGGATATGCCGGCGTGCACCAGAACAGCCGTATCGGCCGCCATGCCTTCATCGGCGCCATGGCGATGGTCACGGCAGATGTCATTCCCTATGGCTCGGTGATCGGCAATCACGCGCATCTGGCCGGTCTCAATGTCGTCGGGCTCAAGCGTCGCGGCATGCCCCGCGACACGCTGCGCGACTTGCGGGCGGCCTATCGCCTTCTGTTCGCCGAGGAGGGCACCTTCCAGGAACGTCTCGAGGACGTTGCGAAGGATTATGCCGACAATGCTCCGGTCAAGGAGATCCTCGACTTCATCCGAGCGGACGCCAAGCGGTCCCTGTGCATGCCCCATGGCTAGCGAGGAGGCACACTCACAGCGCTGGCAGCGGCTGGGTATCCTCGCGGGTGGCGGGGATTTGCCGCTCGAACTGGCCCAGGCCTGCCAGGAGAGTGCCCCCTTCGTTGTGACTCTCAACGGTCACGCGGACCGTGATTATTCCGCATTTGATCGCCAGGACATGTCGATTGGTCAAATTGGCGGCATCGCGAAAGTGCTCAAGGCCGCGGGTTGTGACACCGTCTGTTTTGCTGGCTATGTCCAACGCCCGGATATCAAGTCACTCAAGCTCGACACGCGGGGCCTGATCATGGTGCCCAAGGCCCTTGCGGCAGGACGCAAGGGCGATGATGCGCTGATCCGCGTCGTGGTTGAAGAATTCGAAAGCCAGGGCTTTGCCGTGGTCGGCGCTGATGAGGTTTTGTCAGCCCTCGCGCCCTCCCTGGGTGGCGGGGTTGATGCGCCGCATGACGGACCGCATCGCGATGACATCGCCAAGGCGTGTGAGATTGCCCGCAAGATGGGGGCACTCGATATCGGCCAGGGCGCTGTGGTCGCGGACGGACTGGTCCTCGCCGTGGAAGCCCAGGAGGGCACCAATGCCATGCTCGACCGGCTAGTCAGTCTGCGCGCAGAGATCCGGGGAACGCCCGAGCAGCGCTGTGGTGTGCTGGCGAAAATGCCCAAGCCGATGCAGGAACGGCGCGTGGACCTGCCTACCATCGGTCTGGACACGGTCGAGCGCTGCGCGACCGCAGGACTGGCCGGCATCGCGCTGGAAGCCGGTTCTGCGCTGATCCTCGAGCGTGAAGCTGTCGAACGCGCGCTCAGGGCGCACAAAATGTTCCTGGCGATCGTCGAGGCCGATGATGAGTGAGGACAAGCCGCTCGTTTATGTTGTCGCAGCCGAGCGATCGGGCGATCTGCTAGGAGCGGGCCTCATCCGTGCCATGCGCGCGAAGTGCGGGTCCGATATCGCCTTTCGCGGCATGGGCGGCGAGGCCATGGCCGAGGAGGGCGTGCCCACCACGGTCAGCATTGAAGGCCTGTCGATCCTCGGCTTTTTCGACGGGCTCAAGGCCTATGGGCGTATCAAGGAGAGGGTAGCCGAGGTGGTCGCAGACATCCTGCGTCTCAAGCCCCAGGCAGTGGTCCTGATTGATAGCTGGGGCTTCATGCTGCGGGTGGCCCAGGGTGTGCGCGCACAGGACCCGTCGATCAAGCTTATCAAATATGTCGGTCCCCAGGTCTTCGCCACGCGCCCCGGCCGCGCAAAGACGCTGGCCGGGGCGGTCGATCACCTGATGACCATTCTCAGCTTTGATGCCCGCTATTACGAGCCGCATGGTTTGCCCGTCACTTTCGTCGGCAATCCCACGCTCGATCGCATCGAGCCGGGCGACGGGGCGGGCTTCCGCTCTCGCCATGGCATTGCCGGTGATGCCCAGACGCTGCTGGTCCTGTTTGGCAGCCGCAAGTCGGAAATCGACCGCGTGGGCCCGGCCTTCATGGACACGCTGAAACGACTGACCGCCGCGCGTGAGCTGACCCCGATTATCGTGGTCGCCGGCGCGGTAAAGGCCCATCTCTCTTCACTGCTGGATCAGGCGCGACAGGAGTTTGGCGCGGTGATCGTGGAGGAAGAGGAAAAGACCGACGCCTTTGCTGCGGCGGATATCGCGCTGGCCTGTTCGGGCACGGTTGTCACCGAGCTGGCGACCGCCGGCGTGCCCACCGTCACGGCCTACAAGCTGGGCTGGCTGACCTGGGCGATTATCCGCGCCTTCGGTGTAATGAAAGCGCCCTTCATCAGCTTGGTGAACATCGCGGCCAATGAAATGCTCGTTCCGGAATTCGTCCAGACCCGATGCCGCGGCGGCCTGCTGGCGACCGAAGTCACCGCGCTATTGGACGATCCCGAACGCCGGGAAAGTCTTCACACGCGCTTGGCATCCGCCACCGAAAAATTGCGCGGCGAGGGCGATGCGAGCGAGAATGCAGCCGAGACGGTCTTCCGGCTCAGCCAATAAAAAAAGGCCGCTCGATTGAGCGGCCTTCTTCTTGAAGCGGGTAACGACTAGCGCTTGTCCAGCGGGACGTAGTCGCGAGGCTGGGCGCCGGTGAAGATCTGACGCGGACGACCGATCTTCTGGGACGGATCGCCCAGCATTTCCGACCATTGCGCGATCCAGCCGACCGTCCGCGCCAGGGCGAACAGCACGGTGAACATCTCGGTCGGGAAGCCCATCGCCTTCAGCGTGATGCCGGAATAGAAGTCGATATTCGGGTAGAGTTTCTTCTCGACGAAGTATTCATCTTCCAGCGCGATACGCTCCAGCTCCATGGCGACCTGCAGGGTCGGGTCGTTGCGAACGCCCAGCACGTCGAGAACCTCGTGACAGGTCTCACGCATGACTTTCGCGCGCGGATCGTAATTCTTGTAGACGCGGTGTCCAAAGCCCATCAGTCGGAACGGATCGGACTTGTCCTTGGCCTTGGCGACGTATTCCGGGATCTTGTCGACGGAACCGATCTCGTTGAGCATGTTGAGTGCGGCTTCGTTGGCACCACCGTGTGCCGGTCCCCACAGGGAGGCAATGCCCGCAGCGATACACGCAAACGGATTGGCGCCGGAAGAACCGGCCAGGCGAACCGTGGAGGTCGATGCATTCTGCTCGTGATCGGCGTGCAGGATGAAGATCTTGTCCATCGCCTTGGCGAGAACGGCATTGCTTTCATAGTCTTCCGCCGGAACTGCGAAACACATACGCAGGAAGTTGGCCGCATAGTCCAGCTCGTTGCGCGGGCTGATGAACGGCTGTCCGATCGCATATTTGTAAGCGCGCGCGGCAATCGTCGGCATTTTCGCAATCATGCGATGGCTGGCAATCGTACGGGCTTCCGGATCATTGATGTCCGTGGAGTCGTGGTAGAAGGCCGACAGCGCGCCAACCGTGCCGACCATGATCGCCATCGGGTGTGCGTCGCGGCGGAAACCGCGGAAGAACATCTCGAACTGATCGTGCAGCATGGAGTGACGACGGATCGTCCAGTCGAAATCCTCCAGCTCCTTCTGTTCCGGCAGGCGGCCGTTCATCAGGAGGTAGCAGACCTCGATGAAGCTGGATTGGTCAGCCAGCTGGTCGATCGGATAGCCGCGATAGAGCAGGGTACCCTGATCGCCATCAATATAGGTGATCTGGCTTTCACAGCTCGCGGTCGAGGTGAAACCCGGGTCATAGGTGAACGCGCCGGTTTGAGCGTACAGCTTGCGGATGTCGATGACGTCAGGCCCGATCTCGCCGCTGAATACCGGCAGATCATAGCTCTGGCCGTTATAGTTCAGAGTGGCCGTGCCATTCGGTTTTGCTTTGCTTTCCATATCGTCTTCCCTCTACGCGTGGCGGGCAGTTAGCTGCCCTGCGACATTTGATCTGTGATGCGATCCAGCGCCTCGCCACGGCCAAGGAAGACCATGACTTGGGCCAGATCTGGGGCGGGTGCCCCTCCGGTCAATGCCGCGCGGAGCGGTTGACCTACTTTACCGAAACCAACCTCTTCAGCGTCGGCGAAATCCTGCAGGGCCTGTGACAACACACCTTCTGTCCAGTCCGTGATGTCGGACAGAGTGATGAAAAGGCGGTTAAGACGTTCTCTTGCGTCTTCTTTCAGCGCCTTGGCAGCCTTGCCGGAAAATTCGAATGGACGAGATTTGATCAGAAAATAGCCTTGCTGAGCCAACTCATCCAGTGTTGATGCGCGGGTTTTCAGCACCGGCATCGCGCGCAGATAGCGCGCCTTGATTGTGTCTTCGTCCGTGATGCGGTTTTCAAGCTCTGAAATCCACGACCAGCTCAACTCCAGCAGACGCGCATCATCGGCGTGAGCGATGTGGTGGCTGTTGATGTGAGCCAGCTTGGACAGGTCCATGCGGGCCGGCGCCTTGTTCAGGCCGCCCAGGTCGAAAGCCGCAATAGCCTCGGCATCGGTGAACAATTCCTGGTCGCCATGGGCCCAGCCCAGGCGCAACAGATAATTGCGCAGGCCTTCCGGCAGATAGCCCATATCCCGGTAATCCTGAGCGCCGAGCGCACCGTGGCGTTTGGACAGCTTCTTGCCGTCATCACCGTGAATAAGCGGAATGTGCGCGAAGACCGGACGATCCCAGCCCATCGCATCATAGATCTGGCCCTGGCGCGCGGCATTGACCAGGTGATCATCCCCGCGAACGATATGGGTGATGCCCATGTCATGATCATCAACCACCACGGCGAGATTATAGGTCGGCGTACCATCACTGCGCAGCAGAATGAGGTCATCGAATTCCTTGGCCGCCCATTTGACCGTGCCCTGGACCTCGTCCTCGATCACAGTGTCGTTATCGCTGGCCCGGAACCGGACAGTGAAAGGCAAATCAGCTTCATCAGCGCCAGCTTCCCGATCGCGCCAGGGCGATCGCAGGGCCCGGCCTTCGGCAAAGGCCTCGTCGCGCAATTCCTGGACTTCCTCGGGTGTGCAGTAACAGCGGAACGCCTTGCCGCGTTCCACGAGGGCATTGGCGACCTCGACATGACGCTCGGCCTGCGCGAACTGGGAAATCGCTTCGCCGGTCCAGTCCAGTCCAAGCCAGCTCAGACCTTCGCCAATGGCGTCAATGGCTTCCTCGGTCGAGCGCTTGCGGTCCGTGTCCTCGATTCGCAGCAAAAACTCGCCGCCATGATGTTTGGCGAACAGCCAGTTGAAGAGGGCGGTGCGTGCTCCACCAATGTGGAGAAAGCCCGTCGGAGAAGGTGCGAAGCGAGTTCGGATCGTCATCTGGTTTTGTTGCACTTGCGAATTCATGTTGCGCTGCAAGGAAGGAAATCAGGTGTTAGCATGATTAACTGACCGAGCGATAGAGCGAAGGCACAGACATGTCTCTTGGTGTGCACGGTTTCAAGCGTTCAGCGAAGGGCATGACGTCGCACAGAAAATCTGTGCCCCTGCTCGTATTGGCCCTGTGCATGACAGCTGGTGCGGCGCTCTATTTCTCGAGCGAGCTACGGCCAGGTCATATCTTAGTCGCAACGGCCTGGACCGTAGGCGTTGTCGCTTTGGGCCTGATGGCCTCTTCTGGTCGGGCGGGGCGCTCGGTAAGTCTGGGGCTGATCGGGCTTGTTGTCGGATTTCTGGTGGCCGATCACCGGGTGTCTTCCATTCAGGCCCGGCAATCAGCGGCGCTGGAAACCGGTCGGGTCGAGATCACAGGGTGGCTTGAGCGCGTCGAGCGCAGTTCCAGTGGTCGCTCACGTCTGGTCATCCGGCCAGATGGACCAGAGCACACAGGCCGACACTGGTATCGCGTCCGGGTGCTTGCGAACGCGAACGAGGTTCGGCCGGGTGACAGGCTGAGCCTTGTTGCGATGCTGGATCGCCCCCGACCCGCCGTTCTTCCTGGCGGGTATGACAGTCGCTATTACGCCTTCTTCCAGCGCGTTCAGGCCAGCGGTTATGCGCTGGCTGCCCCGCATCGCCTGGCGGAGCAGAGCCCGCTAACGGGGGCCAGACGATTGGCGCGCTGGCGATATGATATCGCCGAGGCGATCCGCGCGCGGATGGACGGGCCGGCTGCAGGGATCGCGGCCGCACTTCTGGTGGGCGACCGATCCGGTATTGAGGCGGACACGGCCGAGACATTGCGAGTGGCCGGTCTGGGGCACATCCTGGCGATTTCCGGTCTGCACATGGCCTTGATGGCCGGAGGAAGTTTCTTTGCGATTCGCTTGTTGCTGGCTGCCTGGTCCGGTCTCGCACGGCGAACCGATGTAGCGCGGTTGGCCGCGTGCATCGCCTTGCTGGTCTCGTCGGTCTATCTGCTGATGTCCGGTGCCGGGATACCGACTCAACGCGCCTTTGTGGTGACCGCCGTGGCGCTGGGAGCCGTGATCGCTGGGCGTCGGGCTTTTTCTTTCCAATCCTTTGCCCTGGCATTGGCGGTTGTTGTGGCACTTCAGCCTGAAAGTGTTGTCTCACCGGGTTTCCAGATGTCCTTCAGTGCAGTCGGAGCGTTGATCGCGGTGCATGACTGGCGGCGCAGACGTGCGCTCAAGAAGCAGCGTCGGGTGCCGGGCCTACTGCGGCCATTTCTCGAGCTGGGTCTGACCAGTTTTGTGGCTGGTACCGCAACAGCGGTGATTGGCGCGGTACATTTTCACAGGCTCGCCAGCTACGGTCTCGTGGGCAATCTTCTGGCCATGCCTGTTTTTTCCTTCCTGGTCATGCCTGCCGGCGTTCTCGGCTTATTGCTGATGCCGCTAGGTATTGAGGGGCCAGCCTTTGCGGTGATGCAGTGGGGGCTGGATGTGATCCTGGGCATATCCGCATGGGTCGAGACCCTGCCCACAGCGGCCCGTGGCGTACCCGCCGCCCCATCATGGTGGCTGGGCCTGTATGCCGTGCTTGTGATTACTCTATTTGCGGCGGGCCATCGCCTGGTTCAGTTGGGTGCGGTCGTTTGCCTGGCTGGCCTGGTTGCGATGTGGGCGCTCTGGCCGCAGCCCTCGTTCCTGGTCAGCGCCAATGGTCTGGTTGTAGCGCGGCAGGACGATGGTTGGGTCGCCAATACCACGCGACGCGGACGATTTCCTCGCCAGGTGTTTTTGCAGACGGTGGCGCTTGAGGGCACGGAGGGGGAGGTCGCTGCCTGTGATCCGCAGGGATGTGTGTTGGAGCTGGAGACACTGCGCGTGGCAGTGCCAGACCGTATCGACGCCTTGAACGAGGATTGCCGGCGCGCCGATATCGTCATCATACCCGCGCAAACGCCCCGCTGGATCGCGCATCGATGTGCTGCTTCGCATATTGCGCTGGCCGAGTTGGCTGAACGCGGTAATGCCCTGGTCTGGCTGAGCGCAGGCGAGATCATCCGCGTCCGCTATGTCGACGCAGAAGGGGCCAACTGGCCGTGGCAGACTCGTTAGTGATAGCTGCGCAGAAGACCGACGAGCTTGCCCTGAACCTTTACTCGGTGTGGCGGGAAGATGCGGGTCTCGTATTCCGGATTGGCGGCTTCCAGAGCGACCGAGCCACCTTTCTTGCGGAGCTTTTTGAGTGTGGCTTCCTCATCATCGACCAGCGCGACAACGATATCTCCGGTATCGGCTGAATCGCAGCGACGGATCAGAACCGTATCACCATCCAGAATGCCGGCCTCGATCATGGAATCGCCATGGACCTCCAGGGCAAAATGTTCGCCATTGCCTAGCATGTCCGAAGCAACGGGCAAGCGGTCTGTTTCGTGTTGAATGGCCGAGATGGGAACACCGGCTGCGATGCGACCGAGCAAGGGAACATCGATCGTTCCGCGCTCTTCCGACGGGGCTGCGCCCTGGCCGGTGAAATCGGCGCGCACAACATTGGGGCCCAGATCAGCGGACTTTTCCTCTGTGCCTTCGGCAGCAGCACTCTCAGGGAGTTTGAGGACTTCCAAAGCCCGTGCGCGATGCGCGAGCCGGCGGATGAACCCCCGTTCTTCCAGGGCTGTGATGAGGCGGTGAACGCCGGATTTGGATGCCAGGCTCAGCGCGCCTTTCATCTCGTCGAAGGAGGGGGAGACACCGGTTTCCTTGATGCGCTGGTGTATGAACAACAGCAGCTCATGTTGTTTGCGGGTCAGCACGGTTCGACTCCTTCAAGTTTTCGCCGGAACAAATCGGCAACTTGAAGCGTGTTCTACATGTGTTCTATTTTGTCGTCAACCGGCACTAATAAGCGGCCATAAGCGTTTTTGTTGCCTGTTCGACGTCAGTCTGGCGCATCAAACTCTCTCCGACGAGGAGGGCACCAGCACCTGCCAAACGCAAACGCTCGGCATCCTCGGCCGTGAATATCCCGCTTTCCGCGACGAGGAATTGTCCGTCCGGGACCTGTTTCGCCAGGCGTTCGAACGTCGACAGGGAGGTTTCAAACGTACGAAGATCGCGATTATTGACCCCGATCAGTGGTGCCGAGAGCGAAAGGGCGCGGTCCATCTCGGCCTCGTCATGCACTTCCACAAGGACATCAAGCGACCAGCGCGCGGCCTCGTCGATCAGTCCGCGTGCGCAGTCATCATCCACCGCCGCCATGATCACCAGGATCGCGTCTGCACCAAGCGCCCGGGCTTCCGCGACCTGATAGGGGTCATACAGAAAATCTTTGCGCAGCACGGGCAGGCGGGTCGCGTCACGGGCTGCGCCCAGGAAAAGGTCATCGCCCTTGAAGCTTGGCTTGTCCGTCAGCACGGAAAGACCTGTTGCACCACCATCTTCATAAGCTCTGGCCAAGAGGGGCGGGTTGAAGTCTTCTCGGATCAGGCCCTTGGACGGGCTGGCTTTCTTGACCTCGGCGATCAGCGCCAGGCCGCGCTCTGACGCGTTGCGCTTGAGGGCGTTGAAAAAGCCGCGGACCGGCGGTTGGTCGGCCGCCCGTGCGGCAATCTCGTCATAGCTGGTCGTGGCCTTGCAAGCGGCAATGTGGTCCAGCTTGTAGGCGGTAATGCGCGCCAGGGCATCGGGCATGTCGGTCATGCGTCTGCTCCTTCCGCGGTCACAGCGATCATCTTGTCCAGCGTGTCGCGCGCACGACCATCGGCGATCGCAGCCCGGGCTTTGTCGATCCCGTCGGCGAGGTCCACGGCAAGGTCGGCAATCACCAGAGCGGCACCGGCATTGAGCACGACGATGTCATGAAAGGCGCCGGTCTCACCGTCCAGAAGGGCGCGGATCGCCTTGGCATTGAATTCCGGATCGCCGCCCTGCAGGTCCTGCTCGCTGGCACGCGCGATGCCATAATCTGCCGGATCAATAACAAACCGCCGGATTTCACCCTGTTTCAGCTCGGCGACCTGGGTTGTCGTTGTTGTCGTTATCTCGTCCATGCCGTCATCGCCGACCATGACCCAGGCGCGCTCACATCCCAGATCGCGCAGGGCCTGCGCCATCGGCTCAAGCCAGCGCTGATCAAAAACACCCAGCAATTGGCGTTTCACGCCGGCGGGATTGGAGAGCGGCCCCAGCAGGTTGAAAACGGTTCTGACACCGAGGCTCTTCCGCGCACTGGCCACATGGCGAACGGCACTGTGATGAGCCGGAGCGAAGAGGAAGCCCGCACCCGCAGCATCGAGGCTCTGCTCGACAATCTGCGGAGGCACATCCAGCCGAACGCCCAGCGCGGCGAGCACATCCGAAGAGCCGGATTTGGAACTGGCGGCGCGATTGCCATGTTTGGCGACCTTGGCGCCGGCACCAGCGGCGACGATCGCGGCGGCGGTTGAGATATTATAGGCACCCTTGCCATCTCCGCCGGTCCCGCAGGTGTCGATGGCCCCGTCGGGCGCAGCAATCCGCGTCATGCGACTGCGCATGACACGGCCCCCGGCGGCAATATCAGCAGGTTGCTCACCCAGTGCAGCAAGGCCCATCAAAAACCCGCCAATGGCCGCATCAGGGGCATCGCCCTCCATCAGCAGATTGAAGGCGGCTTCGATTTGTTTGGTGTCCGGTCTTTGCCCGCGGCTCATGGCCTGCAGACAGATAGCGAGCTCAGTCATGGGCTCTCTCTTGTTCAAAGCTTTTTACAAAGGGAGGCGACTAGCAGGATAAGCTGCGCCATCGCCGATCCAGCACACGGTATCGAACGCGCGATGACGACATGACGGCAGCCACAGCAAGATCTGCTGTACAGGCATACAAGACATGTCGGTTCAGGATCGGCATACCGGCTGGCTCAGGTTGAACTTCGCGAACCGGGCAAATCTAGCTGGCTGATAGAGAAATTCAATCGCTTGTGGTGCGTCTCACGCAGCGCTGACCAGCGGGGTGCCTGCAAGATCGAGGAAATTGCGCAACAAGTTGTGGCCGTGTTCCGAAGCGATGGATTCGGGATGGAATTGAACCCCGTGAACCGGGCGCTCGACGTGGCGAACACCCATGATCTCCCCATCAGCGGTCCAGGCATTGGCCTTGAGCGTGGCCGGCAGGCTCTCTGGTTCAATGGCGAGGCTGTGGTAACGCGTTGCTTCAAATGGAGAGGGCAAGCCCTTGAAAACACCCGTGCCATCATGCGTGATCGGGCTGGTTTTTCCATGCATGATCTGTTTGGCCGAGATCACCTTGCCGCCAAAGATCTGGCCGATGGATTGATGGCCCAGGCACACGCCCAGGATGGGCATGTCATGCGGTGCCTGATCGATCAGGTCGAGGCAGATGCCTGCGCGATCGGGGTCACAGGGCCCCGGTGACAACACGATCGCTGAAGGCCCGAGCGCCAGGGTCTCATTGACACTCAAGGCATCATTGCGATGGACCTGGATGTCTGCACCCAGTTCCTGGAAATAGTGCACCAGGTTGAAGGTGAAGCTGTCGTAATTGTCGATCATCAAGAGCATTTTGGGCCTCCATCGACAAATTAGGCCCTTCGGTTGTATGCGCCAATCCCTACGACTGCTTAACGCTTGATTCACCGACTCCCTTCGCACTAGCAGCATGAGACGCCGACACTCCAATCGCTTTCGCGTGATCCGGTCCGCAACACCGGCTTTTGCCAGTTTTGTTGCGGCTGCTGCCTATGGTGTTGGTGCGATCGTGTTCTCGATTGCCCGCGGTCCCGAGACAGCGGACCTGCCGGATTTCACCCTGAGCTATTCCCAGCCCAGCCTGTATGCCAGCGTTGACGCCAACGAGCCGATATCAGCCACGCCAGCCAGCCTGCCTGTGCTGGAAGAGCCGCAAATCGTGTCGACCGCCCGGATAAGGCCTCCACAGATCGAGAACCGGGTCGAACCGGCTGTTGGTGCGTCAACTGCGCAGCGCCCGCGCATCGCCCTGGTCATTGATGATGTCGGGCTGGACGTCGCGGCTGCGCAGCGTACGGCCTCCCTGGACGCTCCCATCACCATGGCGGTGCTGCCCTATGCCGATGCGTCTCGGGACGTTGCCGGGCTTGTCCGCGAGGCCGGACATGACCTGCTCCTGCACATGCCCATGGAACCTCTGGGATTGGCGGATCCAGGACCGCATGCCCTGCGCGTCGACCAGACAGCCGAGGAACTGCAATTGCGCGTGCGCTGGGCGTTTGCGCGTGTGCCCGGTGCCATCGGTATGAATAATCATATGGGCAGTCGCATTACGCAGGATGTCAATGCGATGCGGCCTGTTCTTGAAGTGGTTTCTGAGGAGGCGGGCCTGTTCCTGGACTCCATGACAACGGCGGAAAGCCGGGGCGCGGCCGTAGCGCGTGGGCTAGGACTGACTGCTTTGGAACGTGACATCTTTCTGGATCATGCCATCGATCCCGCGGCGATTTCAGCGCGGCTGGACGATGTTGAAGCCCTGGCGCAATTACGCGGATGGGCCATCGCCATTGGTCATCCGCATGACGCGACGCTGGACGCGCTGGAAGACTGGATCGGCGAGGCCGAAGCCCAGGGCTTTGAGTTTGTCACGTTGAGTGAACTCGCCCGGGATTTGACCACGGCCGAGCAACAAATCATCGAAGCATCAATTCGATAGCGAATCTTCGGCGGCGCGGAACAGGGCAGCGGCCTTGTTGCGACATTCCTCGTGTTCCGATTTCGGATCAGAATCCAGCACAACTCCTGCACCCGCCTGGACATTCATCTTGCCGTCCTTGAACACGGCTGTGCGCAGGGCGATACAGGTATCCATCGAGCCGTCGGCCCCGAAATAGCCAACGGCGCCGGCATAGACACCGCGGCGATGGGGTTCCAGCTCATCGATGATTTCCATCGCCCGGACCTTGGGCGCGCCGGATACGGTGCCCGCCGGGAAGCCTGCGAACAGGGCGGAAACGGCATCATCACCTTCGGCCAGGTCTCCTTCGACATTGGAGACGATATGCATCACATGGCTGTAGCGCTCGACAATTTCGCGCGATGTGATGCGCACACTGCCCGGTTTGGATATGCGTCCGACATCATTGCGCCCGAGATCAAGCAGCATGAGGTGCTCGGAGCGCTCCTTGGGGTCGGCTAGCAAGTCGGCTTCCAAAGCATCATCCTCGGCCGGCGTCTTGCCGCGGGGCCGTGTACCTGCGATCGGACGGATCGTTGCCACTCCATCACGCAAGCGCACCAAGATTTCCGGGCTGGAGCCAACAATTTCAAAACCGTCCATCCGGAAGAAAAACAGGAAGGGCGAGGGGTTGAGGCGTCGCAAGGAGCGATAGACCCAGAACGGATCGGCCGGATAATCGGCGCTGAAGCGCTGGCTGGGCACGATCTGGAAGGCGTCACCTGCACGAATATAGTCACGAGCCTTGTCGACCGCGGCCATATAGGTGTCCGTTGTCTGATTGGACTGGATTTCACCCAATGTGCCCAGCGGTAGATCCACCTCGGGCAGCTTGCCAGCCAGGGCCCGGAAGACCGCATCAATGCGCTCACAAGCCGCGTCATAGGCTTCACGTGGCGTAAAACCATCGGTGCGGATAGGGCAGAAGACCTGGATCTCCTGTTTGAGCGAATCAAAGACCACGATCGTACGCGGTCGCATCAGCACGGACTCGGGCAGGTCGAGCGGTTCAGGCGCTGCGGCTTCCGGCAGGCGTTCCATGTAGCGAACCATGTCATAGCCCAGATAGCCGAACAGGCCTGCTCCGATCGGGGCGGCACCGTCGGGCAGCTCGCAACGCGCGGATTCGATAACCTCTCGCAGCGCCTCCATAGGGGCCGTGTGCAAGGGTCGGAACTGCTGGGAGGCAAGGTCTTCGCCGGTACAGACTGCGGCCTGGCCGTCGCGGCAGCGCCAGATCAGGTCAGGGTCGAGCCCGATCGCGGAATAGCGTCCTCTCCACGCCCCTCCTTCAACAGATTCCAAAAGGAAGGTGTGCGGTGAGGTGTTTGCCAGCTTCAGATAAGCCGCAACCGGGGTCAGCAGATCGTCTGCGCGCCGCGCGGTAACCACAACGGTTTCGCCGCGTGCGCAGGCCGATTCGACAGACCGAAAATCCGGCGTGACGACGGGCGATTGCCCCGACGTCACTGTCCTGTGCTGGTATCGCGACCGAGCGCCTGGTCCACCAGTGCTGCGTCGATACCACCTCGATCCGTGCCATACTCGGAGAGCAGGGCGTTTTGAGCCATGACCATGATGTCGCCCTGAATTTCCGTACCGATCAGCTCACTGATCGTGCCAATCTCACCCAGCTCAGCTGAACTCGGATCCGCGCCGATAATCTCGTCCACCACCAGGATCACGCGCAGGTTTTCACCGGTATTGCTGGCGATCAGGTATTCACCCGGTTCCGCAGCGAAGGCTTCCTGGATGACAGTGCCCGCAAACTGCCCGGCGCTTTCGTCACGCTGCAGCGTGGCCGCTTCTACGCGTCCGCCGGCCGTCAGCGAAACGATGTCGAGATCTTCACCTGCTTCAAGCTGGGCGAGGGCCTCTTCGGCACGGGCCTGCAGCTGTACGCCCACCTGGGACTGGCGCCAGAGGACCTCAGCATCATCGCGAACTTCATCGAGCGTGAGCTCACGGGCCTCGGCGATGCTGTCGACGCGAACGACATAGAAGTCGGTTTCGTTGAACTGCTGCATCTCGGTCGGGAAGCCTTCGAACTGCTCGAAGGCGAGCGGCAGGATTTCCGCAGCAAGGCTGTTATAGCGTGCGAAATTGAGTTCACGGTCATCACCGCGACCCAGCAGGTCGAGCGGTGCGAACATTTCCAGCGGGCTGCCGGACACGGCCGCGGCCTCTTCAAGCGAAGCCCCGGCATCGCGTGCTTCCTGGAACAGGCCCATTTTCTCGTACATGACGTTCAGGGCTTCTTCCTCGGCGGCGGCCTGGCGAAGCTCCGGGAGTTGGTCCTCGAAGCTGGGAATGTCGGCATCGACACCGCTGGTGACCTGGACCGCATAGGTCGCAAACGCGCCCTCGACAGCAATGATGTCACCGACAGCCGCCGCGAAAACGGCGTCAGCCAAGGCGTTGTCCGGCACCTGGTAAGCGAGCGATTCGGACTGCTCGAACGGTGCTGCGAGCCCAAGGGCGTTGGCGATGTCGAGCGGTGTCTCACCGGCCGTGAGGCGTTCGACGACGGCATTGGCCGTCTCCAAATCCGGCGTCACCAGCTGAACAAAGCCGCGCGTCGCCGGCGTGCCCAGCTGACCGGTTTCGAGCTGGTAGTCGTAGAGTTCGCGCAGCGGCTCTTCGTCGACTTCAACGTCGAGCACGAAATCGGCGAGCTGGAAGCGAACCAGCGTGATGCCGCGCAATTCCATTCCCATGAACAGCGGCAGGCCGATCTGGTCTGTCGCATTGCGGTTCTCGTCGATGAAATTCTGCAGGTCCTCGTCCGTCGGGTCGTCGATCGCATCAGCCGTTGATGCGTCGATGAACAGGCCGCGCATCTGGCGACGTTCTTCGGACACACGATAGCGATTGGTGGCAAATTCGGTCGGGACGGCGATGCCGCCAGCCATGGTCGCAGTCAGCTGTCCGCGTACGATGTCACCATACAGATCATCTTCGAACTGCTGAACCGTGTAGCCATTAAGGCGCAGCGTTTCCTGCAGGGTGTCGAAATCATAGCGTCCGGTTGCCGGATTGCGGAAAGCCTCGAAACCGGCAGCCGTGTTGACCAGTGCATCACCGGACGCCACGAGTCCCATTTCGTCGGCCTTGGCCGAAAACGCCGCAAGCACAACCAGTTCATTGAGGACCTGGTCGCCAATGCCGAACTGTTCGGCCTGTTCCCGCGTGAAGCTGGAGTCCTGATCCTGGATCTCACGTATCTGGCGCTCATACGCGCGGGCGAGCTCGTTCACACTGACGCGCTCACTGCCAACAATCGCAACGGCAGTTCCGGTGCCTGTGAAGACTCCTCCGACACCGGTGAGAGCGAAAGCAAGGACGAGAAGTCCGATAATTCCAATTGCCCAGGGAGATTTGGCGAAAGCTCGGAGCAGGGTCAGCATGGTACAAGAGGCCTTGTGAAGAGTGAGAGCGGGAACGTAGCGACACACCCCCGCGTATACAAGCGCTCAGGGCTGTGCTTGAAGCATTGCACCACAGGCACAGTCACCGTAATGCTGAACGGGTAATTCCGTTAGATCGCCAGAACTTGGGGGAGATATGGCGCGCCAACTCATCGCTGGAAACTGGAAGATGAACGGGCAGGGGCCCCAGCTCGATTTCTTTGACGATCTCGTGAGCGAGATCGCCGAGGTCGATGTCGATATCCTGATTTGCCCGCCGGCCACCTTGATCGAGCGATGTGCCCGGGCCGCGGACTCCACCATGATCGCCATTGGCGGCCAGGACTGCCATGTCAATGAAAAGGGCGCGCACACAGGTGATGTGTCCGCCGGGATGCTGAAGGATGCCGGCGCCAGTTTTGTCATTGTCGGGCACTCCGAGCGCCGTGCCGATCATGGAGAAACCAGTGCCATCGTCAAAGCCAAGGCCGAGGCGGTCCTGGCATCGGGTCTGACCCCGGTCATCTGTGTCGGTGAAACCCTGGCTGAACGGGAAAGCGGCGAGGCGGAGCGCGTTGTCGTCGAGCAAATGCTCGCCTCGCTTCCCGATGAGGCGAGTGATCGATGTGAAATAGCCTACGAGCCGGTATGGGCGATCGGAACCGGGAAGGTCGCGTCGACGGATGACATCTTGCAGATGCACTCTGCGCTCAACAACGCTTTGCCCAGTGGCGTTTCCGCGCGTCTCCTCTATGGCGGATCGGTGAAACCAGACAATGCTGCCGCGATCCTGTCACTGGATCATGTTGATGGCGCACTGGTCGGCGGGGCCAGTCTGAAAGCGTCGGATTTTGCCAGCATTATAAAAAATTCAATCCGTTGAGCCCTTGGTAAGGCGATTTCAACCAATTGGATCCACGTTGGTGATCCGATTGTCGTGAATACTAGTCTTACACGGAGCTCCGCAGCGCATGGCCGAAACCGACTACGCCAGGGCCCCAGTCCTACTGTTCGATCCTGTGCACGCGAACCAGCGTACGACGCGCTATGCGTTGTTCGAGATCGGTTTTCGGCAGATTGAATGCGTGTCGACCCTCGAGGATCTCAAGGCTGGCATTACTGACGGCAATCCGTTGATGATTGTCGCCGAGAGCAGCGCCACCGACGCGGATGTGTTTCGTATCGTCCGCTCCATCCGCCGCTCCGAACTTGGCAATAACCCGTTCGTGGTCATCTTGTTGACGACCTGGAGCCGGGACACAGCCCATATTCGCAAGGCTATCGAATGTGGTGCAGACGATCTGATCGTGCGGCCATTCTCGACCATGTTTGCCGAGGAACGCGTTCGCACCCTGATCAAGGGGCGCAAGCAGTTCATCGTGACCAGCGATTATATCGGCCCTGATCGGCGCAAGAATAACGACCGCAACTCGAGCGCTCAGGCCCTCGAGGTGCCCAACCTGTTACAGGCTGTTGTTGAGGGTGACACGGAAGCCCTTTCTCGCGGCAGTCAGTGGATACAGGAAGCCAAGTCGACCGTATCCGCGGAACGGATCCGTCGAGTCGCCATGCGTATCGTCGTGGGTGTCGAACTGTATATGGGTGGCACCAAAGACGGGTCGTCCGCCAAGCTGGACATCGATGATATGGCCAAAACCGGCCGCGAACTGCGCGCCCAGCTGATCAAGGCCAGCCGCGCTGAAGCGGCTGAGGTCGCCCAGGCTCTCATTGACCAGATTGGTTCGCTCAAGCCTGATGAAGCGCCGGCAGCGTCTCTCAAACTGATCAAGGAATTGGCGATGGGGGCCTATGCTGCCTTTGCCAATGGGGACGGGCTGGAGAAATCCCGCGACGAGATCGACCGGACGGTGGCCAGTCTGCGCAAACGCCTGCAAGCACGCGCTGCGGCAGTCCAGGCGCAGCAAGCAGCCCAAGCAGCAGATGGTGCTGGTCAATCCGAACAAGCTGCTTTAAAACGCGCCGCCATGTAATTTCGTCCCTATATGAGGGGCGAAAACAAAGAACGGCGAGTTTCATGACAACGGTTCTCCTCATCATTCAGCTTCTGGTCGCGGCAGCCCTGATCGCGGTTATTCTCCTTCAGCGTTCTGAAGGCGGCGCGCTCGGCATGGGCGGCGGTGGCGGCGGTGGTGCCGGTGGGATGATGACGGGCCGTGGTGCTGCCAACCTGCTGACCCGGACCACGATGTTCCTGGCAGCTGCCTTTATCGGCAATTCCATCGCCCTGGCTATCTTGATGGGCGCGGGTACGCAGGATCAAAGTGACCTCGACCAGGCAGTCGACACGCCTGTCATCGAGGTCGAAGAACCCGATCAGGTTCCGACGGACGGCTAGCCCCGTATCAAATTTTACCTGAAAAGCTCACATCGCGTCTTTCGGCGCGGACGAATCTCGGATACGTAGACGCCCCATGCCGCGTTATATCTTTATCACTGGCGGCGTGGTCTCCTCGCTTGGAAAAGGCCTCGCCTCCGCCGCTATGGGCGCTCTGCTGCAGGCTCGTGGATATAAAGTCCGCCTGCGCAAGCTTGACCCTTATCTCAACGTCGACCCGGGCACGATGTCGCCCTATCAGCATGGCGAATGCTATGTGACCGATGATGGTGCGGAAACGGACCTTGATCTCGGCCACTATGAGCGCTTCACCGGAGTTCCGGCCAGCCAGTCTGACAACATCACGACCGGTCGCATCTATTCCCGCATTATCGAGCGCGAACGTCGCGGCGATTACTTGGGCGCTACGGTGCAGGTGATCCCGCACGTCACCGACCAGATCAAACAGTTCGTCCTGTCGGACGCCGGCGATGTCGATTTCGTGCTTTGCGAGATCGGCGGCACCGTCGGTGATATCGAAGGCCTGCCCTTCTTCGAGGCTATTCGCCAGCTGGGCCAGGAACTGGGACCGGAAAACGCTGTTTTTGTTCACGTCACGCTGCTGCCTTACATCAAGGCGGCGGGTGAGATGAAAACCAAGCCGACCCAGCACTCGGTCAAGGAATTGCGCTCGATCGGTATCCAGCCGGATATCCTGCTGTGTCGCTGCGAGATCCCGATCACGCCGGGCGACAAGCGCAAGATCGGCCAGTTCTGTAATGTCCGTGAAAGCGCCGTCATCGAGGGACGTGATGCGCGCTCCCTCTATGATGTGCCGCTGGAGTATCACCGCCAGGGCCTGGATCGCGAAGTTCTGCGCTGTTTCGGCCTGGAAGATGCCCCGGAACCGGATCTGAGCCGCTGGGAAAACATTTCCACGGCGATTGCCGAACCGGATGGCGAAGTCACCATCGGCATTGTCGGCAAGTATGTCGGCCTTCTCGACGCCTACAAATCGCTGATCGAGGCTCTGCATCATGGCGGCATCGCCAATGGGGTAAAGGTCAATCTGAAATGGCTCGACAGCGAGCAGTTCGAGAATGACGGCCCGGTGGAACCGCTCGAGGACGTGCATGGCGTTCTCGTACCTGGTGGATTCGGCGAGCGCGGCGTTGAAGGCAAGATTGCCGCTGCCCGTTTCGCCCGAGAGCGCAAGGTTCCCTTCTTCGGGATCTGTTACGGCATGCAGATGGCCGTCATTGAGGCGGCCCGAAACCTCGCGGGCGTGAATGATGCCATGTCCACGGAATTCTCCACCGAAGGCACATCGGTCATCGGCCTGCTGACCGAATGGACGCGCGGCAATGAAGTCGAAACCCGGTCAAGTGACGGCGATATGGGCGGCACGATGCGCCTGGGCGCTTATCCAGCGGTGCTGGGTGAGGGCACGCGGGTTCGCGATATCTATGGCGCGGCTCATATCGAGGAACGCCATCGTCACCGCTACGAAGTGAATGTGGCCTATCGCGAGCAACTGGAAGCCAGTGGTTTGAAATTCTCCGGTCTGTCGCCGGACGGCGTGCTGCCGGAAATCGTCGAATACGAAGACCATCCCTGGTTTATCGGCGTGCAATTCCACCCGGAACTGAAGTCGCGCCCGTTTGAGCCACACCCGCTGTTCGCCAGCTTTATCGGTGCGGCGCTCGAACAGAGCCGCATGGTCTGATCCATTTTTTCTGTGAGGGATGCATCCAAAACGCGTCCCTCATGCATCCCTTGTTCAGCTGCACTAGGTTTCCGCGTGCAGACAGGACAAATGTCTATGACGACAGGGATGGAAAAATGAAACTCTCAGCTCTTCTGGCAGGTGCGGCTGCCATTGCAATGTCTTCCACAGCCATGGCTCAGGACAGCCAGTCGGTCGATGTCGAAAGCTTCTCTCGTGTGGATGCCGGTGGCGGCTATCGCGTTGTCGTCACACCAGGTGACACCCACTCCGTACGCCTGGAAGGCGATGGCGATGATTTCTCCAAGGTGGAGATCGATGTGCGCCGTGACGGCCTCTATCTCGACCAGCAAAGCCGCCTGTTCGGACGCAATCGCGGCCTGGACGTGACCGTCTACGTCACCATGCCCACACTCAACGAGGTTGATTTTGGTCGCGGCGTCCGCGCTGAAGTCGATGGTTTCGAATCATCGACGCTTGAGGTGGATGTCAGCACCGGCGCCTCGGTCTCGATGAGTGGAAGTTGCGGCGAACTGGACATCAGCGGTAGCACTGGCGCCATGTTCGACGGCCGTAATCTTGACTGCGAGATTGTCGACGTATCGACCTCAACCGGCGCCGCCGCGCGTGTGCACGCAACCCAGTCTGTGGACGCCAGCGCAAGCCTCGGCGGCGATGTTGTGGTCTATGGCAGCCCACGTTCCCACGACAGCTCCAGCTCGATGGGCGGCAGCATCCGTTTCAACGGTAACGGCTAATTCCGATCTCTCGCAGTGTAGAGCGCAGGCAAGTGCTTGCGCTCCCTCTGCGAAGCAGGTATACGGCGCGGCTCGAATGGATGGCATAAGCCGTCCCCAGACAGATTCTATACGGTGGAGAGGCTCATGGCCGTCCCTAAGAGTAAAATCACAAAGATGAAGCGTGGCTTCCGTCGTAGTCATGACGCCCTGACGGCGTCTGCCTATGTCGAGGACAAGGACAGCGGTGAGCTGCGTCGTCCGCACCACATCGACCTGAAGTCCGGCATGTATCGCGGCCGTCAGATCCTGGATCCGCAGGACGACTAAGGTCTATGTGCCTTAAGGTTCAAGAAGCGCGGTTGGTGATTGCCAGCCGCGCTTTTCTTGTTTGCATCTAGAGGCGGGCGGCAATCTCGGTAATGACCCGGACGGCGGTCTCGACATCCGCGCGCGTCGTGTCGAACTGGCCCACCTGGAAACGGATGACGAACTCGCCCTGGTGTTTGGTCTGGGTCAGATACGTCCGGCCATCATCATTGATTGCTTCAAGCAGGGCCTGGCTGGCGGCATCTCCATCGCGCCCGTCAGGCTCCCAGCGAAAACTGAACAGGCTGAACCGGCATGTTGACGTGATCCGGAAGCCGGGCAGGTCCGCGATCTGTGCCTCTGCCATTTCCGCCCAGGCGATATGATTGCGGATGCGGGTGCGCAGGCCCTCCAGCCCGTAACTGCGGATCAGGAACCACAGTTTCAGGGCACGGAAACGCCGGCCGAGCGGGACGGTCCATTCGCTGTAATTGACGACCTCGTCCTGGCCCAGCGTTTCCAGGTAATTCGGTCTCAGTCCCAGCGTGCGCACCTGGTGTTCCGGCGCCTTGAGAAACTGGATCGAACAATCGAACTGCGCGCCGAGCCATTTGTGTGGATTGAAGACGATGGAATCCGCGCGCTCCACACCCCGCCAGTGCCGGCGCTGTTCCTCGCAGATCATGGCGGATCCCGCCCAGGCCGCGTCGACGTGCACATAGAGGTCCTCGGCTTCGGCGATATCCATGATCGCATCGATCCGGTCGCAGGCTCCAATGGACGTCCCGCCGGTGCACGCCACGATCCCGGCCGGCAGATAGCCCGCAGCGCGATCTGCACGAATTTGTGCGGCCAGGGCCTCGGGCTTCATGGCCCAATTCCCATCGGTTTCGATCTTGACCAGATTGTCCTGCCCGAAGCCGGCGATCCACACCGCCTTGTCGATGGAGGAGTGGGTTTGTGCGGAGGCATAGATCCGCGGTTGGGGCTGGCCCGCGGCACCGGACTTGATACCGGCCCAGTCCAGCGCCCTTTCGCGCATGGTCAGAACGGCCGCCAGGGTCGCCGAGGAGGCGCTGTCATGAATGACCCCGCGCAGACCGTCGGGCAGGCCGAGCGCCTGACGCATCCAGTCGACCATTCGCGTTTCCATCTCGGTTGCGGCCGGTGATGTCTGCCAGAGCATGCACTGCGCCGCGATGGCCGAGACCAGTTGTTCGGCCAGCAGGGAGGGCGGGGTCGTGTTGGCGGGGAAATAGGCGAAAAAGCGCGGATGCTGCCAGTGGGTCATGCCGTCCGGCACGATGCGCTCGAAATCTGCGAAGATATCCGTCATGGATTCTCCGTCTTCCGGGGGCATGTCCGGCAATTGGGACAAGGTATCGCCCGGACGCGCCGGCGAGCGAACCGGACGGTCACGCAGGCCCGCATAATAATCGACGGTCCAGTCGACCAGGCGTCTGGCCCATTCACGATACTCTGACATCTGCATGTTCTGGCTCCCCGGAATCGCTTGTTGGTATCATGCGTAGCCGGATCAACAAGCGTTGAGTTGGACCGTATTTTCCCAACCGGGAAGCGGGTATGCACAGATATCCTGCAGAAAGCGCACGAGGTTTGCGCTAACACCAATGCCACCCCCTTGCGTCGCTTCAATGCTGGGGTATGAAGCGCGCGAAAGACTTTCTTCCTGCGGAGTAAATCCACCATGACCGCCATCACCGACATCATCGCGCGCGAGATCCTCGACAGCCGTGGCAACCCGACCGTGGAAGTCGATGTGCTGCTGGAAGACGGTTCCTTTGGCCGTGCCGCGGTCCCGTCCGGCGCCTCCACCGGCGCCCATGAGGCGGTGGAAAAGCGTGATGGCGGCGAGCGCTACGGCGGCAAGGGTGTTCGCCAGGCGATCGAGGCTGTTGAGGGCGAGATCTATGAGTCCCTGGCCGGGTTCGAGGCCGAGGATCAGCGTCGCATCGACGAAGCCATGATCGAGCTGGACGGAACGGCCAACAAGGGCCGCCTTGGCGCCAATGCCATGCTGGGCGTGTCCATGGCGGTGGCCAAGGCCGCGGCCGACGCACAGGCCATGCCGCTCTATCGCTATATAGGCGGTCTCAATGCGCGCGTCCTGCCGACACCGATGATGAATATCCTCAATGGTGGCGCCCACGCGGACAACCCGATCGACTTCCAGGAGTTCATGATCATGCCGGTTGGCCTGCCGAGCTTCTCGGAAAGCCTGCGGTGCGGCGCAGAGATCTTCCACGCCCTCAAGGGAAATCTGAAAAAGCAGGGCCTGAACACCAATGTCGGCGACGAGGGCGGTTTTGCCCCCAATATCGCGACGGCTGAACAGGCCCTTGATGCTGTCATGGCTGCGATCGAGCAGGCGGGCTACAAGCCGGGCGAGGAAGTCGCCCTGGCACTCGATGTTGCCTCGACCGAATTCTACAAGGCGGGCCGTTACGAGCTGGCCGGTTCCGGCGAGAGCTATAACGCGGAAGGTTTCGCTGACTATCTCGGCAGCCTTGTCGACAACTACCCGATCATCTCGATCGAGGACGGCATGGCCGAGGATGACTGGGAAGGCTGGAAAGCCCTGACCGATCGCCTTGACGGCAAGTGCCAGCTGGTCGGCGATGATCTCTTTGTCACCAATCCGGAACGCCTTGCGCATGGCATCGAGATCGGTGCGGCCAATGCCATCCTGATCAAGGTCAACCAGATCGGCACGCTGTCGGAGACCCTTGATGCCGTCGATATGGCTCTGCGCTCGGGCTATGGCGCCGTGATGAGCCATCGTTCCGGTGAAACCGAGGACTCCACGATCGCTGACCTCGCTGTCGCGACCAATTGCGGACAGATCAAGACCGGTTCACTGGCACGAGCTGACCGTACGGCCAAGTATAACCAGCTTCTGCGTATTGAATCAGAGCTGTCCGACACCGCCGTTTATGCGGGCAACACCGCGATCAACTGCTGATCCGGTAACGCTTCCTTCACGCTGATCGCGTCTACTTGAAACCCTAGACACGGCGAAATGCCGGCAGACAGGGTGACCAGTGGTGGACGCGATCAAGCGATTCATTCCGAGCTTTTTTATCGCCATGGCGATTGCCTATTTCGGCTATCACGCCCTGACCGGTGAGCAGGGTGTGCTCAACTGGCTGGTGATTGAAAACGAGATCCGCGAAACCGAAATACAGCTTGCCGCTGCCCAGGTCGAACGCGAGCACATGGAAGAGATCGCATCTCGTCTGCGCTCTGACAGTCTGGACCTCGACTATCTCGATGAACGCGCTCGTGCGGTTTTGAATGTCGCGCATCCTCGCGATTTCATTGTAGAAATCGACACCTCCAATCGACGTTAACGTTTCTTCGCACACGGAATAGCCAAGTGTGGTCGCAGGCCGATTCGCTTTGCGGGAGAGTTTCGCGCGTTTGAACTTGCGGAGTTACCGCAAACTCTGATAAGTCGCTCGCACTGTCCCGGCGCATCCGCGCCCATTAATTTCGCGAGCGAAATATGCCAGCCAAACGTACTGCCGCCAAAGGCGCTTCGAAAGAGCAAATGCTTCAATACTATCGCGACATGCTGCTGATGCGGCGGTTCGAGGAAAAAGCAGGTCAGCTCTATGGCATGGGCCTGATTGCCGGCTTCTGTCACCTCTATATCGGCCAGGAAGCGGTCGTTGTCGGTGTCCAGGCGGCGCTGGAGGAGGGTGACCAGGTCATCACCGGCTATCGCGATCACGCGCACATGCTGGCCTGTGGCATGGATGCCAATGGCGTCATGGCCGAGCTGACGGGCCGCGAAGGCGGTTATTCCCGGGGCAAGGGCGGCTCCATGCACATGTTCTCCCGCGAGAAGAACTTCTATGGCGGCCACGGTATTGTCGGCGCGCAGGTCGCGCTGGGTACCGGTCTGGGCTTTGCCAACTGGTACAAGGACAATGGCAAGATCTCCGTGGCCTATTTCGGTGACGGCGCAGCCAACCAGGGCCAGGTCTATGAAAGCTTCAACATGGCCAAACTCTGGAATCTGCCGGTCATCTATGTGATCGAGAACAACCAGTACGCCATGGGTACCGCGGTCAAGCGGGCATCCTCTGAAACCGAACTGCACAAGCGCGGTATTTCCTTTGGAATTCCGGGCGAAGCGGTAGACGGCATGAATGTGGAAGCCGTACGCAAGGCAGCTGACAAGGCGGCCAAGCACGCACGCTCCGGCAAGGGCCCCTACATCCTGGAAATGAAGACCTATCGCTATCGCGGTCACTCCATGTCCGACCCGGCCAAATACCGCTCGCGCGAAGAGGTCGATGAAGTGCGGTCGCACCACGACCCGATCGACATGGTCAAGGAGAAGATCCTGGAGAAGAAATGGGCCAGCGAAGACGAGCTCAAGGCCATGGACAAAGAGGTCAAGGCCATCGTCAATGAAAGCGCCGAGTTCGCCAAGACGTCTCCCGAGCCGGATCCGTCCGAGCTGTACACCGACGTTCTGGTGGAGGTCTGATCATGACCCCACAAGTCAAACACTTCCTCGATGAATGGCATGGCGCGGTGGAAAACCGTGATCGTGACCGTCTCGACGCCATTATCGCCGAGGGATGCGAGCTGCATTCCCCGGTCGTCTGGAAACCGAGCGCTGACAAGCATTATCTGCTGCACATCCTGATGGGTGTGATCACCGTTGTCGAAGGTTTCGAATACCGCGACCAGTGGGTGAAGGAGAACGAGATCATTCTCGAATTTACCGGCACGGTGGACGGCAAGGGTTTGTCTGCCATCGACCGCATCACCCTGAATGACGAGGGCAAGATGTGCCGGATCGAAGTGATGATCCGCCCGCTCAACACCCTTATCGAATTTGCGACCCGCATGCGCGAACACGCACTGCGTTACCAGCCCGAAGCCGCCAATCACTAGGCCGACCGGAATTCCTAGCAGGACTGAATAGATGTCGATTGAAATCCTGATGCCCGCCCTGTCTCCAACCATGGAAGAGGGCACGCTCGCCAAGTGGAATATCAAGGAAGGCGACACCGTTGAGAGCGGTGACGTGATTGCCGAGATCGAGACCGACAAGGCGACAATGGAAGTTGAAGCCGTCGAAGAAGGCACCGTCGCCAAGCTCCTGGTCGAGGAAGGTGCCGAGAACGTCAAGGTCAACGCCGTCATCGCCATCCTGGCAGAAGAGGGCGAGGACGTGTCTGCAGCGGCTGCGGCACCGTCTGCGCCGGTTGCAGAGGCAGCGCCTGTTGAAGCCGCACCGGCCATCGATGAACGCCCGGCGATGATGCAGGCCAAAGTCGCGTCACTGGCCGATCCGGATATTCCGGCCGGTACCAGCTTCACCTCCACCACGGTCCGTGACGCGCTGCGTGACGCGATGGCCGAGGAAATGCGCCGTGATGACACGGTGTTCGTGATGGGTGAGGAAGTTGCGGAATACCAGGGCGCCTACAAGGTGACCCGCGAACTCCTGCAGGAGTTTGGGCCCAAGCGCGTGGTCGACACGCCGATCACCGAGCACGGCTTTGCCGGTCTGGGTGTGGGCGCTGCCTTCAACGGCCTCAATCCGATCGTCGAATTCATGACCTTCAACTTCGCCATGCAGGCGATCGACCACATCATCAACTCGGCCGCCAAGACGCTCTACATGTCCGGTGGCCAGATGGGTTGCCCGATCGTGTTCCGGGGCCCGAACTCGGCCGCCAGCCGCGTCGGTGCCCAGCACTCCCAGGACTATTCTTCCTGGTACGGTAATGTGCCGGGCCTCAAGGTCGTCGCGCCGTATGACGCTGCTGACGCCAAGGGCCTCCTGAAGGCCGCTATTCGTGACCCCAACCCGGTCGTCTTCCTCGAGCACGAGCTGATCTATGGCGAGAGCTTTGATGTGCCGGACCTGGGCGATTACGTCCTGCCGCTCGGCAAGGCCAAGGTTCGTCGCGAAGGCACGGACGTCACCATCACCGCGCATTCCCGCATGGTCGGTTTTGCGCTAGAGGCTGCCGAGATCCTGGCAGGCGAGGGTATCTCCGCCGAGGTCATCGACCTGCGCACCATCCGTCCGCTCGATACCGACACCGTCGTCCGGTCGGTCATGAAGACCAACCGCCTGGTCACCGCCGAGGAAGGCTGGGGGCGTATGGGTGTCGGCGCCGAGATCGCGGCTGTCGTGACCCAGGACGCGTTCGACTATCTCGACGCCCCGCCGGTCCGTGTCCACCAGGAAGACGTCCCGCTGCCCTATGCCGGCAATCTGGAAGCCCTGTCCCTGCCGAATACGGATGATATCGTGAAGGCGGCCAAGGCCGTCTGCTATGTGGGATGATCTGATCCGAAATTCGCGTTCAAGTGCGCGTGAACCGTTACTTCCGCCCCAAAACTGGCGCTTGGAAGAATGGGTCATGGTTGATGGTGCGGCGAGACTGCAGTTTAGGGAATTCGATGGGGATGAAACTCGCGTGATCGAATTTGTGCCGTTGTACCTGAGCGTTGCAGATGATTTCGCGGAAGACTATGCCGGCCTTAGTGTGAATGAAGGCTCAAAGGCAGATGCTGGGGGGATCGACTTGCGGTCGGCGCAGAAGAGTATTTGTCAGAGTTTCCCCTCGTCCGCTTCGGAGTATAATGATCTACAAGCTTTCGAACTAAGCGCGATGGAATGGCGCGTGCGCTTCATTTGCCAGGGCACTCCAAAGCTTACGGTGACAAAACGATGACCAACTCCCCTGAGAAATCCTGGCGCCATGGTGAGTGCCATTGCGGTGAAGTCGGTTTTGCCGTGAACCTGCCGGATCATGTCGTGGCGTTGTCGTGCAATTGCTCGATCTGCGCCAAGACGGGTTTCATCCACCTCATTGTCGAGAAGGATGATTTCAAGATCGAACGCGGTGCGGAAAGTCTTACAAATTACCAGTTCGGTTCGAAGACAGCGAAACACTTCTTCTGTTCCAAATGCGGCGTGAAGCCCTTCTACGTCCCGCGCTCTCACCCCGATGGCTGGTCAGTCAACCTGCGCGCGCTAGATGCAGACGCGAACCTGCAACTGCGGTTCGAAGAATTCGACGGCGCGAACTGGGAAAAGAATATCGACCAGATCGCCGGCGACAAAGGCCAGGCCTGACACCTGCGCACCTGTCTGAATCGCAATCTGGCTGACATCTCCGTGTTTTAGCCCGCATGCCAGTCTGAGCAGGCTCAATTGCTCGGGGACTGTCATGTTCAAATATCTTCTCGCCGGTGCAGGTGCACTGGCCCTGTCCACTTCCGCCTTCGCCCAGGATCGCTGCGAGACCTATCCGCTCGCGCCCGCCGCTGATCCTGCCGCGATCGGCTTTTCCGAAACCGACCTGGCCGGCCTGACCCAGCTCGCCACGGAGCTCGAATCAACCGCGATGATGATCGTGCGGGGCGGTGAGGTGGTTTTCTCTCACGGTGAGACCGATCGCCTGATCATGGTTCACTCGTTGCGTAAGTCGCTGATGAGCGGGCTGATGGGCATTGCCGTTGATGCCGGCGCGGTACGGCTCGACCAGACACTGGAAGAGCTGGGCGTGGATGATCTTGTCGGTCTGACCGAACAGGAACGCTCGGCCACGGTGCGCGACATCATCACCTCCATGTCCGGGGTCTACATCCCGTCCGCTGCGGAAACCCCGCAAATGCGCGAAAGCCGACCGGAGCGGGGTGAATACGCGCCGGGTGAGCACTGGTATTACAACAACTGGGATTTCAACGTCGCCGGTCATATTTTCGAGCGCACCACCGGCCGTAACTATGACAGTGCATTCCTGCGCCTGTTCGCCGAACCGCTCTGCATGCCCGATTTCGATGTGTTCGAGACCCATCGCCAGCATGCGCCCGGCACGATGTTCTCCGCCTATCACATGCGCTTGTCAGCGCGAGATGTGGCCCTGTTTGGCCAGCTCTACCTGCAAAATGGCGAGTGGGAAGGCGAGCAGATCCTCTCCGAGGACTGGGTCCGCGAGAGCACGGGTGACTATGCTGACACTGGCTGGCCGGGCGCCTGGATGGGCGGATATGGCTTCATGTGGTGGAAAGTGCCGGATGAAGCGACCTCGGAGGAGTTCGGTCTGCCACAGGACATGTATACGGGCGCCGGTTATGGCGGTCAGTATGTGACGGTGATCCCGAGCCTTGCCATGGTCATTGTCAATCGCATGAACACGGACATCCAGGGCGGCCCGCGCATGGGTGGCCGGGATTATACCCGTGTCCTGCAGGCAGCGATCCGCGCTGCCCGGGACTAAAGCAACTGAGTGCTCGTGACGGAAAGCCCGGGTCCGCTGGCCCGGGCTTTTTCCGTGTGCGCAGCAAATAAACATTCGCTAGCGAAGCAAATACCTCCAAACGTGTTGTGCGGCCGGATTGTTTGCGCTATCTCGGGTGCAAATCATTCCTTTTTGGGGGTCTCCCATGCCAATCGAAATCCTGATGCCCGCCCTGTCTCCGACCATGGAAGAGGGCACACTGGCCAAGTGGAACATCAAGGAAGGCGATACCGTCGAGAGCGGCGATGTCATCGCCGAGATCGAGACCGACAAGGCGACGATGGAAGTCGAAGCCGTGGACGAGGGCATTGTGGGCAAGATCCTCGTCGAGGAAGGCACGGATGGCGTCAAGGTCAATGCCCTGATCGCCCTGTTGCTGGAAGACGGAGAGGACGCATCCGCGCTCGAGGGCGCCGCGTCGGCATCTCCGGCTGCTGAAACGCCGGCGCCGGCAGTACCGGCAGCGGCTCCGGCTGCAGCTCAGGCGAGCTCCTCAGCTCCGGCGCAAGCCCCGGCTGCGGCATCTGCCGCTTCGGGTGATCGTATCAAGGCCAGCCCGCTTGCACGTCGAATCGCTGCGGACAAGGGCCTGGATCTCGCCAGCCTGACGGGCTCCGGCCCCTATGGCCGCATCGTCAAGCGTGACGTGGAAGGCGCCAGCGCCGCGGTCGCCTCCGCCAGTGCACCGCAGGCCGCCGCAGCCGCGCCGGCCGCCGTTGTTGATCATGACGATCCGCTCAAGGCCTTTGGCATTCCGGCCGAGCGCTATGACGTGGTCAAGGCTGACAACATCACCAAGATTTCCGCCAAGCGTCTGTCGGAGAGCTTCCGCGATATCCCGCACTTCCCGCTCAATATCGATTGCAATATCGACAAGCTGCTGGACTTCCGCAAACGCGTGAATGCTGCTGCCGAGGCAGAAGGCGCCAAGGTTTCGGTCAATGACATCCTGATCAAGTGTGCCGGCCTCGCGCTCAAAAAGGTGCCGGCCGCGAACGCGTCCTGGATCGAGGATGGCCGCATTGCCATGCACAAACACGCCGACGTTTCCATGGCCGTTGCCATCGAGGGCGGCCTGATCACGCCGATTATCATGGATGCGGATCAGAAGGGGCTCGTCGAGATTTCCCGCGAGTCCAAGGACCTGGCCACCCGCGCACGCGACCGCAAGCTGGCACCGGAAGAATTCCAGGGCGGTACGTTCTCACTGTCCAATCTGGGGATGTTCGGCATCAAGTCCTTCGCCTCCATCATCAATCCGCCGCAGGGCATGATCATGTCGGTTGGCGCTGGCGAGCAGCGTCCCGTCGTCAAGGATGGCGCGCTGGCGATCGCCAACGTCATGACGGTCACCCTGACCTGTGACCACCGCGTGGTGGACGGCGCAACCGGCGCGAAATGGCTGGCAGCGTTCAAGACCTATGTCGAAGACCCGATGACGATGCTGATGTAGGCAGATCATCATGCCCATCACCTCCCAACTTGCCGAGATTCGCCATACCGATCTGGTGTTCCCGGAACAGACCAATCACCAGGGTACGTATTTTGGTGGTGCGGCGATGGCGGTGATGGACAAGGTGGCTTTCCTGGTCTCCGCGCGTCACGCCCGCCGGCCGTTCGTCACGGCCTCCTGCGACCGCATCGATTTTCGCAATCCGGCCTATGTCGGAAACATGATCGAGCTCTCTGGCCAGGTTCGCCTGGTGGGACGTTCCTCACTCGTCGTGGACGTAGAGCTCGCTGCCGAGGATCTGCGCACAGGCGAGCGACGGATCTGTACGCGCGGTGCCTTCACCATGGTCGCGGCAGACCGCAAGACCAATCCGGAACGCCTGCCACCAGCCCCTGATGCCAAGCCTGAATTCGCGCCATCACCCGTGGGGTCTGCGCGGACCCTGCGCCTGGTTTTCCCCGGCGACACCAATCATCTGGGTCAGCTGTTTGGCGGTGGAGCCATGTCGATCATGGGCAAGGCGGCTTATATCGCCGCGTCACGGCATGCCCGCTGTGAGATCGGAATGGCGGCGTCGGACAAGATTGATTTCATCGCGCCGACCCAAGAGGGTGAGCTTCTCGATGTGATTGCCGAGGTGAAGGACGTCGGTCGTTCCTCACTCCGTGTCGGGGTGCGAGCGGAAGCGGAAGACCTGATGAGTGGGGACCGACGCCTCGTAGGCGAAGCGGAATACGTTATGGTTGCGCTTGATGATGCGGGAAATCCGACGCAAGCGCCCCCACTGGCCTAGATCGGGCGACTCTCTCTACTCATATGAACGAGGCCCATGTTGGAGATCGTTCATGACCGTCAAGTCCATCTCACTCGTCGAAAAACACAGCCAGTTCGATGCGCCGTGGTCGCCCAAGCGCATTGCCACGGTGGACAATTACGACATCAAGCTGGCCAAGGCGGAAGGGCATTTCGACTGGCACAAACATGATGATGAAGACGAGATGTTCTTCATCTCCCGCGGTCTGCTCGAGATTGAGATCGAGGGCCAGGACCCGGTGATCCTGGGCCCTGGCGAACTCTGCGTTATCCCCAAAGGGGTGCGTCACCGGCCGGTCGCGAAGACCGAAGAGGTTCACATCATGTTGTTCGAAAAGGCCGGGGTCACGAACACGGGCGACAATGCCGACAGCGACCTGACTCAGGCCATCGAGGATATCTGACTAGCTGCGGCTCGGGAAAATACCGGCTGTTGCCACGCAATACCGCAGGACCTGCCCGCCCATCGTCTGCGTGCCTTCGCCGGTCACAACGCGTTCCCCACCGACGCGTGAACCCTAGACGGCGCCACGCCCCCTGACATTGCTCACGTGAACGGCCGTTCTTCCCCTCAGGTCAGGGAGGCCGAAGGTCGTTCGGCCGTCGCCGCCATACATGGTACCGTAGAGCGAAAACAGGGCCGTGTTTTGCGAGATTGAAAGGAGTTGGCCATTGGCATCCGCCCAGCCACGTGGACAAAAATTATATCCGAAAATGCGTATCTCGCCGAGAAAGGGCTCTTGAGCCTCGGCAGAGCTGGGCACCAGTCCGTATCCCGCCGCGATCAGCGCACTGGCAGTCAGAGCAGATTTTAGCATTCTTTCCCCCATGGGTTGAAACGGTTAAGACGCTATCGCGTTTGGGGTGAGGCGCAACTTATTCTCGGGCGGTCATTCGACTTTGAGTCCAAATTTGGAAACCGCTGCCCTCGCAATGGGTTCGCCCCATTCCTGGACAAAATGACCACCATCCGCGATTTCCATCGGTTCCGGACAATTTCTGATCAGACGTTGCAGGCCGCGCATTGCGGGCGGGCCGAGGACCGGATCCTGCATGCCAATCGCCATGAAACTCTCACCGGACCAGTCTTCCTTCCAGAATCTCGCCGCGGCGAGACCGGTGTCTACGCCTTCCATATCGGGTGAGGTCTGCACCAGCATCGGGAAGCGGCGAACTCCAGCCTTGTAGGCATCGTCAGGGAAGGGCGCGTTATAGGCGTCAATCTCTGCCGCATTGAGGATCGGCGTCGCCCGCGCCATCAGTCCCCCGACATCGAAATTGGGAGTCGTGGCGACGTAATTGCGCCAGGCATCAAAGCCATCTCCGGCGGGACGGCCAACGCCCAGACCGGTATTCATCACCAGGAGACGCGTAAACCGGTCCGGATAATCCATGGGTATGGTCAGGCCCAGCAAGCCGCCCCAGTCCTGGCACACCAGACAAACATCATGGATGGCCATGCGCTCAAAAAACGCCTTGAGCATGTTGCGATGGAAATGGAAGGTGTAGGCGGCATCCTCAACGGGTTTGTCGGATCGACCGAAACCAAGGAAATCCGGTGCGATCACACGCGCACCAGCGGCGAGGAAAACCGGAATCATCTTGCGATAGAGGAACGCCCAGCTGGGCTCTCCATGCAGACACAGGAAAACCGGGGCGTCCGATTTGGGCCCCTCATCGACATAGTGAACCCGATGGCCTTCATAACCTGGAAGATCATCGATGTAATTCGGCGCGTAAGGCCAGTCGGGCAGATTCTGGAACCGGTTGTCCGGCGTCCGCAGGCTGTTCAGTTTCGTATCGACCAAGCTGTCCTCCCATTTTTCTGATCCAGCCTAAACATCAACCAGACCTCTCGCCAGCATTGATCCGAACCTATTGTCCTGCTAGGAGAAAAATTGAATTCCCTATATTCGTTCACACGCGAAGAAAGTAATGCTCATGCCCGCAACAGCTTATGATGTTATCGTTATCGGTGGTGGTCCCGGTGGCTATGTTGCCGCGATCCGGGCCGCCCAGCTGGGCATGAAGACCGCAGTGGTTGAACGCGAACATCTCGGGGGTATCTGTCTGAACTGGGGCTGCATTCCAACCAAGGCCCTGCTGCGGACGTCCGAGGTCTATCACCTCATGCAGCACGCTTCAGAGTTTGGCCTCAAGGCCGAGAAGATTGGCTATGACATCGAGGCGATCGTCAAGCGCTCGCGCGGCGTTGCCAATCGCCTGTCCGGTGGCATCGGCATGCTGTTAAAGAAGAACAAGGTCGATGTGATCGAGGGAGAGGCCAAGCTTGCCAAAGGCAGTGCCGCACCGAACGTGGTCGTCGCCGGCAAGACCTACAGCGCCAAGCACGTCATTCTGGCGACCGGTGCGCGCGCCCGAACAGTACCCGCGGCAGGGCTGGAGCCGGATGGTGACAAGATCTGGACCTATCGCGAGGCCATGGTTCCCAAGGAGATGCCGAAATCTCTCCTGGTTATTGGTTCCGGGGCAATCGGCATCGAGTTTGCCAGCTTCTACAAGACAATGGGCGCAGACGTGACGGTCGTGGAAATGATGGACCGTGTCCTGCCGGTCGAGGACGAGGAAATCTCCAAGCTGGCCGCCAAATCCTTCAAGCAGCAGGGCATGAATCTGATGACCGGTGCCCAGGTCGAGAAGCTCGACAAGGGACCCAAGACGGTCAAGGTCCACGTCAAGGATGCAAAGGGCAAGATCCAGATCGTCGAGGTCGAGAAGGTCATCCTGGCCATCGGCATTGTCGGCAATGTTGAAAACCTCGGCCTTGAAGCCCTCGGCGCCAAGATCGATCGCGGGCATATCGTCAATGACGGGTTCGGCCGAACCAATGTCAAAGGTCTCTACGCCATCGGCGATGTCGCCGGGCCGCCCTGGCTCGCACACAAGGCCTCTCATGAGGGTGTCGTATGCGTCGAGAAAATTGCTGGCATGGATGTGCACGCCTTTGAAACCTCGAACATTCCCGGCTGCACCTATTGCCACCCGCAAGTCGCCTCGGTCGGCCTGACCGAAGCCAAGGCCAAGGAAGCCGGCCATGACATCAAGGTCGGTCGTTTCCCGTTTGTGGGTAATGGCAAGGCGATTGCGTTGGGTGATGACCAGGGCCTGGTGAAGACCATTTTCGACAAGAAAACCGGCGAACTCCTGGGCGCCCACATGATCGGTGCAGAAGTCACCGAGATGATCCAGGGCTATGTTGTCGCGCGCCAGCTGGAGACAACCGAGGAAGATCTGATGCACACGGTTTTCCCGCATCCAACCCTGTCAGAGATGATGCACGAGAGCGTGCTGGACGCCTATGACAAGGTCATCCACATGTGATCACGGGGCAGGGGGACGGGAAAAATCACGTTCCCTGCATCCAAACACGGCCTCCCATGCATCATAGGGTCAAATACGTGACCCTGCGGAGGACGACATGTTGCGCAATCTGATGATTATCTCGGTTTCGGCCATGGCCGTCTCCGCCTGCACCTATTCCAGCTATGGCCCGGAAGAGCACCGTTCGGTCGAATCAGCGGGGCTGGTCTCCTCGCGCAATGTCGATGTCACCGGAGATGCCGAATTCGCGGGAATGATCGTTCGCGCAGACGGCGAGATCGATGGCGATCTTGATGTTGCTGGCGCTACGGTCCGCTCCAACGCTGATGTCGGTGGTGACCTGTCGGCCGCGGGTGCGCGTCTGCGCTTCACCGGCACTGTTGCCGGAGATGCGGAGATCGCAGCGGCGACCGCTCATGTTGATGCACGGATCGAGGGCCATACGGAAATCGCCGCGGCGCGCTTGCGACTGGACGGTGAAATGCGCGGTCCGGTAGAGATTGCGGCAGCGCGCGCGAATATTCGGGGCCGCTATCTGGAAAGCTTCGAATTCCAGGGTGAAGGGCGCAATAAAAGCGGCGACCTGACCCTGGCCGGGGAGTTTCTCGGCGGTGGGGCGATTTGCGCCACCGAGATCGAGATCACCGCATCGGCTCGCTTCGAAGGATCATTCGTCTTCGCGTCCGACACACGCCCTGAAGGCATGCCGACGAGTGCCGAGTTCGTCGACCTCAATGGTCGCGAGTGTGATCGCTTCGTCCACGACAGCTTCCGCAATCACGGCTAGCTCTGGCACGACCGCAAAGAAAAGGCCCGGATGACCGGGCCTTTTTTTATTTCGCTTTTTATTTCGCTGGTTCCGGCTCAACCTTGGTCACCGGTGGTTCCGCCATGGCTTCATTCACCATGGCCTGGACACGACCATAATTGGTCTTGCCCGTGCCCAGGACCGGGATTTCGTCAACGATGACGATTTTCTTGGGTACGGCCAGCTCGGTGACGCCGTGATTTTTGGCGAAGGCGACAAAATCGGCGCGGCCGGCATTCTTGTAGGTCGTCAACAGGATGATCTGCTCACCCTTGCGCTTGTCCGGGATCGCAGCTGCAGCATGCATGCTGTCGGGCCAGAGCGAGGTGGCGCAGTTTTCAACCACGGCCAGTGACACCATCTCTCCGCCGAGCTTGGCAAAGCGTTTGACCCGGCCGCGGATTCTGAGAAAGCCCTCGTCATCGATCGCCACGATATCACCGGTATCGTGCCAGCCGTCCGCCGGTTCTTCCAGAACCAGGGGCGCTGACGGGCGGATATAGCCGCGCATGATATTGGGCCCTGAGATGTGAAGCTGCCCGCCATCATCAATTCCATTGACGGGAATCAGCTTTGCCTTGGCGCCAGGCAGGAGGCGACCAACGGTGCCAGGTTTGTTCGCGTCGGGCTGGTTCACGGCAAGCACCGGGGCCGCTTCGGTCAGGCCATAGCCTTCAACAATATCCACCTCGAACTTGTCCTTGAGCATGGTCCGGGTCTCGTCCTTCACCCGTTCCGCGCCGCACACCGCCATGCGCAGGCTGGACAAGTCGGCTTTGTCGGCGGCACGGGCATACTGGTTGATGAAAGTGTCGGTCGCAAAGAGGATTGTCGCGCCGGTTTCGGCCACACGCTTGACGATGGTCTTGGCCTGGAGCGGCGTTGGATGACAGATCGCCGGAATGCCCAGATTGATCGGCAAGAGCACGCCGCCGGTCAGGCCGAAGCTGTGAAAGGTTGGCATCGGGTTGAACAGGACATCGGTCGGAAGCAACGTGATGTGATCACGGACCTGTTCAACATTGGCGAGCAGGTTAGCGTGGCTCAGGACAACCCCCTTCGGCTGTCCTTCGGTACCGGAAGTGAAAAGATAAACGGCCGCATCGTCGGGGTCCGGCCAGGCCCTGACCGCCCAGGGCGCTACAGTGCCAACGGCAGCAGCAATCTTGTCCTTCAGCGAGAGGTTTTCTCGAACGTCCTCGAGGTAAATCATCTCGTGGTCAGCCGCGAGTGCCTGTTCGAGATCCTGCAACTCGCCCAGTTCGATGAACCGGTGCGCGGTGACGATTCGCTTGCACTTACTGGCGATACAGGCGGACTTGATCGCCGCTTCACCCGCGGTGAAGTTGAGCATTGCCGGTACCCGGCCATACGCTGACACCGCGAAGATGGATACGATCGCCCCCACACCTGTTGGCAGGAGAATCGCGACAGCTTCGCCTTTCTCAGTTCCCGCCTTGAGCGCATGTCCCAGCGCGAAGGCGGCCTGGATCAATTCATTATAGGTCAGCTCTCGTCCATCCGCGTCGACGGCGGCGACTTTCTTGCCGCCATAACGGCTGCGAGATTGGAGCAGACCTTCGAAAATTGATTTTCGGATGCGATTCTCGTCGAAATTCGCACCTTGATAAATGGTTTCAGCCGGCTCCTCGATTGCCGTCGCAATCGGCTCACCAGCGGCAGGGCTAACCGCCATACAATCCTCCCGGATGTCCGCCATTATCATGTTTTAGCGGCACACTTTTGATTGCGGGATATTACTGCGATCGCCGGGCGAGGGAAGACCTGAACGGTATTCCAGTTTGCAGCTTTTTGCTGATTTCGTCGGAAAACATTAAATATTTATCGTTTATCAAAAAACTTCTTGATATCGTTTTTCGATAATGTATCTTCCGGCTGAACGCTGGGGAGCGTCTAGAACAGCGCAGCACGGGCTGCGACACTAGGAGAACATGATGCGTAATGCCCTGATCGCGACCACATCCTTATTGGGAGCGACCCTTCTTTCCGGATGTGTGATCGTTGTCGGCGATGATGACGCCAAACTCCATTACGGCGCCGAAACGCGCCATGACGGCTATCTCGTACTGGATCGCGGTGGCGATTTCAGTCGTATCGGCGGTGATATCGACCTGCGTGGCCAGCTTGGCGGTGATCTCAACCTTGTCAGCGGTGACGTCACCACGGACGATCTCCAGGTTGGCGGCGGCGTCTCGATTGCTGCAGGCGATGTCGATTTTTCCGGCCGTGTCGCCGAGGATGTCTCAATCGCGGGCGGTGATGTAAATTTCACCGCTATCGGTGAGGAAGACGTGGACATCGCAGCCGGTGACCTTTTTGTCTCCGGACGCGTCGGCCGTGACGGCTCATTCGCTGCAGGCGAAATGCTGATCGAGGCAGCCATTGGTCGCGACCTGAACGCGCATGCCGATCACATGATTATTCGCAGCACCGTCGATGGCGAAGTCGAACTGGTCGCCGCCAAGGAGATTCGCCGGCGTCGTCGCGATGATCCCGAGCATGGCCTTATCGTCATGGGCGGAGATTTCCGCGAGGGCGGTGATGTCTGCGGCATTACGATTGAATTCGAACCGGGCGCATCGATTGGTGCCCCGATGACCGTCTGGGCGGAATCACAGCCGAACCTGTCCGGCGTGCGTGGAAGCTCTAACATTTCCTACATCCCGCGTGATGGCGTCGATTGCGACGACCTGATCGAGGGCTGATTGATCCAGAACCTGTCTGCCGGGGGGCACAGGGAGCGAGACTCATGATCTTTAAAAACATTCTGACGGCCGGGGGGCTGGCCGTTCTGACCCTCGGCGCAGGCGCCGAAGCCCAGGTGATCGGCGGCGATCTGAACATCGATGGTTCACGCAATGATGTGAATTTCTTTGGTGGAGAGATGCGGGTCACCGGAGAAGTCGACGGCGATATTTTCGCCATTGCCGGAGACGGGGAAATTGACGCGATTGTCGATGGTGACATCGAGATTTTCGGCGGTGATTTCGAAATTCGAGGCCAGGTCCGCGGCAGTATCGACATCGCCGGTGGTGACCTGACCATTGAAGCCACCGTTGACGAAAGCCTGAACGCCGCAGGCGGCAGCTTGTCTATCAGCGGTTCGGTCGGAGATGAGATCAATGCAGCCGGTGGCAGTGTCGAGGTCTCCAGCCAGATTGGCGATGATGCCAATCTTGCCGGCGGCTATGTCCGGCTGACGTCTCAGAGCTCGGTCGCAGGTTCTTCCGAAATCGTTGGCGGAGAAATCCATCTGCAAGGCCGTATGGAAGGCCGCGTCTCCATTGAAGGTGAAGACGTTGTGCTCTCCGGGCGTTTCCTGGACGAAGTCGAAGTGCTTGCAGAGGATGTCCGCATCGCGGCGGGCGCAGAGTTTTCTGCGCCGCTGGTGGTCCGGGGTCCCAATGAGCCGGTTGTCGAAACCGGGGCAAGCATCGCCAATCTCGACTACCGCGAGGAATGGTTCAATTTTGGTGCCCGTAACTGGGATGATATCGACATCCATATCGATGGGCCCTGGAAGGTCATCGGCGCACCCTTCGAGTTTCTCGGCGGCGCCTTTGTTGGCAGTGCCTTTATCCTGGGTCTGATCGCGGTTTTGCTCGCGCCTTCAGGTGTCAGCAGTGTTGCTCGCACGTTCCGCAATCGCCCGGTGAGTTCGGGACTGATCGGTTTCATCACCTTCGCCATGTCTCCGGTGATCATGGTCATGTTGACCGTGTTGCTGGCAATCACAGTCATTGGTGTCTTCCTCATCCCGTTGATCTGGATGCTTTATCCTGTGGTGCTGTTCCTGGCCTTCGCCTTTGGTGGCGTCGCTGTCGGCGATTTGATCTTCAACCGTAACCGGCCGAATGTTGGCCTGGGCCTGGCAATGCGTGCTGCGTCACTGCTGATCGTGCTGGTCGCTGTGGTCGTCCTCGGCGCTGTGCCCGGACTTGGAGCCACATCCGGATTGATCGTGATGTGCATCGGTCTGGGAGCCTGGATCCTGTCCTTCGGCAACAAAAAGGAACATCCTGAAAGCGGTAATTCCGAGCCGCCGCGTCGTGATCCGGAACCGGAAATCGATGCCGACGCCGAGCCGGCTTAATTAAACATGACAATTCAGTCAGGTGGGCTAGTGCCCATCTGACTGACCGAGTACGCTCCGCGCCGAGGGAACTAGCCTGACAACTGACAGGGCGAGGGGAAATGCGTTCTTTATCCATTATTGCACTGGCTGCATCAGTCGTGAGCTTCAGTCTCGCGGACGCGCAGCCGATTCGGCAGACATCCAGCGACTGGCGTGATGCCTTCCGCCAGCTTGAAGACGAGGACTGGCCGTCGCCGAACCGTGAACGTCGCGCGACCGGCGCACCGGGACCGGATTACTGGCAACAGGATGTCGATTACGACATCGATGTTCATCTCAACGAGAGAACGGACATTCTGACGGCCACCGAAACCGTCACCTACACCAACAATGCACCGGACACGCTGGACTTCCTCTGGTTCCTTTTGGACCAGAACCGTTTCCGCCCGGACAGCATGGCCAACGTCACTGCGACCGCTGGAAATGGCGCTCCGGAGGGCACATCCGCCTATGGCATGCGTCGCCGTCAGATGATCGAAGATAATGGCTATGGCTTCAACATCACGGCCGTAACCGACGCCAATGGCCAGCCGATGGACTACACCATTGTCGATACGCTGATGCGGATTGATCTCGATGATGCTCTGGAAACCGGTGACAGCGTCACATTCACGATCGAGTGGAATTACCGCCTGATCGAAGCCCTTCGTGTTGGCGGTCGTGCCGGCAAGGAGTGTTTCGAGGCCAGCGAGGATACCGGTGCGGACTGTATCTTCCAGGTCGCCCAGTGGTTCCCGCGTGCGGCTGTCTTCTCCGATTATGAAGGCTGGCACAACAAGGTCTTCCTGGGTGCGGGTGAATTCGGTCTCGAATTCGGCGACTACAATGTCTCCATCACCGTCCCTCAGGACTTCATCGTCGCCGCCACGGGTGAACTCACCAATGGTGAGGACGTCCTGACCCAGGCTCAGCGAGACCGTCTTGAAGAGGCGCGCACAGCTGACGAACCGGTCTTTATCGTAACTCCCGCCGAGGCGCGCGCGAATGAACGTCGCGGCACGCGGTCCGAAGCGACCTGGGAATTCTTTGCGGCCAATGTTCGCGATTTCGCGTTTGCGGCGTCGCGCAAATTCATCTGGGATGCACAAGGCATCGAGCAGGACGGAGAGGGCGATGCGCCTGACCTTGTCATGGCCATGTCCTTCTATCCCAATGAAAGTGAACCGCTCTGGTCCACATTCTCAACGCGGGCCGTTGAGCACACGATCGATGTCTATAACGAGTTCGCTTTCCCTTACCCTTATCCGACAGCCCAGTCCGTGGCTGGCCCGGTTGGCGGTATGGAATACCCGATGATCACCTTTAATGGTGGCACATATGGTCGTCCGGTCGCAGACGATGATGGCAATCTGACCTATTCACGTCGTGCCCGTAATGGTCTGATTGGGGTGATCATTCACGAGATCGGCCACATCTATTTCCCGATGGTGGTCAATTCCGATGAGCGCCAGTGGACCTGGATGGATGAGGGACTGAACTCCTTCCTGGAGTACCAGGCTGAACGCCAGTGGGAAGAAGACTGGTTTGCCCGCCGCGGCGATCCGCACTCCGCGGTCACCTATATGACGTCATCAAACCAGATGCCGATCATGACTCAGTCCGATTCCATTCGTCAGTTCGGTTGGAATGCCTATGGCAAGCCAACTGTTGCGCTGAATATCCTGCGCGAGACGATCATGGGTCGTGAGCTGTTTGACGAGGCCTTCCGCACCTATTCACGTCGCTGGCGGTTCAAGCGTCCGACGCCGTATGATTTCTTCCGCACCATGGAAGAAGTCTCCGGCATGGATCTGGACTGGTTCTGGCGCGGCTGGTTCTACTCGACTGACCATGTCGATATCTCCATCGACAATGTCACCGAGGGCACGTTCAACACCCAGGATCCGGAAATCGAGAATGCGCGCGAGCGTGCTCTGGATGAAGAACGCGGTGAAAGCCGGACCCAAGCGTACAATATCGCCGAAGGCATTCGCTTCTACTCCGACAACAATCCGGAAGTGGTCGACTTCTATTCCACGCGTGACCGTCACACCGTGACCAATCGCGAGCGCGAGAC